>Ga0224512_10004241_pt1 | contig 12212 bp, 9 predicted proteins | sample SF_May12_sed_USG_4_FD_169103 | JGI IMG/M metagenome (GOLD analysis project Ga0224512, IMG submission 169103) | Sediment microbial communities from San Francisco Bay, California, United States - SF_May12_sed_USGS_13 | ecosystem: Environmental > Aquatic > Marine > Sediment | place: USA: California... | reverse complement strand
GTGGTTCATCCCGGAGAGACGCTCGGCATCGTCGGAGAGTCCGGATCGGGCAAGAGCGTCACCGTGATGTCCCTGCTCGGCCTCATTCCAACGCCGCCCGGCAACATCGAATCGGGTACCGCCCACTTCGAGGGCGACGATTTGCTCTCGATGAGCCGCAAGCAACTCCGCGGAATAAGAGGCCGAGACATCGGCATGATCTTCCAGGACGCCATGACCGCCCTCAATCCAGTGCTCACGATCGGCTTCCAGATCACAGAGATGCTGCAAGCCCACGATGCCGGCCTCTCCGATGGCGAAGCCAAGGCGCAGGCCATCGAACTGCTGACGGTGGTCGGTGTCCCCAACCCGGAACGGCGCTTCAAGCAGTATCCCCACCAGTACTCGGGTGGCATGCGTCAACGGGCGATGATCGCCATGGCGATGGCCAATCGACCCAGGCTCCTCATCGCCGACGAACCCACAACGGCCCTCGACGTCACCATCCAAGCTCAGGTCTTGCAGGTGTTGAACAGGGCGAAGGCAGAGGCGCACGCCTCCACGATTCTCATCACCCACGATCTCGGCGTCATCGCCGAGATGGCCGATCGAGTGGCTGTGATGTACGCCGGCCAGATCGTCGAGACCGGGTCGGTCGAGGACGTGTTCCTGGCGCCTCAACATCCGTACACGATCGGACTGCTGACCAGTCTCCCTCGGCTCGATGCTCAAGCGGAACGGCTCATCCCGATTCGCGGCAATCCTCCGAACGCAGGCAACCTCCCCCAAGGTTGCAGGTTCCACGACCGCTGCGACCTGATGCAGGGCCGGCAGGCCTGTGAATCCGAGATGCCCGAATTGATCGCAATCGGGGCCGGACGCGCATCCCGATGCCACTTCGTCGAAGAGGTACCTGCGTACGCCGAGCGACTACGGGCGGCGATGAATATCGAGTCCGACACCGAGGTGACTTCCTGATGACGACTTCCACCGCCACGCTCGGCCCGGATGCCCCGTGGGACGAGACGCCGGTACCGATCGGCCAGGAACTGCTGCGGGTCGAAGGGCTGAAGAAGTACTTCCCGATCAAGGCCGGGGTCATGCGTCACACGGTGGGCCACGTGCAGGCCGTCGACGGCCTCGATCTCACCCTGAATGCCGGCGAGACGCTCGGACTCGTCGGTGAGTCGGGCTGCGGCAAGACGACGGCTGGAAGAACGATCATTCGCCTTCTCGAGCCAACGGCCGGTCGGGTTGTCTTCAAAGGGCGCGACATAACGACCATGTCTCGGTCGCAGATGAAGCCTGTACGGCGTGACATGCAGATCGTCTTCCAGGACCCCTTCGCCTCCCTCAATCCCCGACTCATGGTGAAGGAGATCATCAGTGAGCCTCTGCGGCTGCACGGCATGGCCGACTCCCACAGCGATGAGCGGGTCGTAGACCTGATGCAACAGGTCGGCCTGAGCCCGAGCCATCGTGAGCGCCTCCCCCATGAGTTCTCGGGCGGTCAACGACAGCGGATCGGTATCGCTCGATCGTTGGCGCTTCACCCACAGCTGCTCGTACTCGACGAGCCCGTTTCTGCGCTCGATGTATCGATCCAGGCGCAGGTGATCAACCTGCTGGAGGCGTTGCAAGAAGAGTTGCACCTTGCGTACATCTTCATCGCCCACGACCTGTCGGTCGTGCGTCACATCTCCGATCGGGTGGCGGTGATGTATCTGGGCCGCATCGTCGAGGTCGGAACACAGGACCAGATCTACAACGAGCCTCTCCACCCCTACACACAGGCGCTGCTGTCAGCCGTGCCGGTCCCCGAGCCCAACAAGCACCGCAAGGACGAGCAGATCCTGCTTTCCGACAACATCCCGAGTCCATCGGATCCCCCCAGCGGATGTCGTTTCCGCACTCGCTGCTGGCGGGCCGAGGAGATTTGCGCCACCGAGGAGCCGGCGCTGCAGATTCGGTCCAACCAGTCACACGCGACCGCTTGCCACTTCAGCGATTTCGGCAGACGCCCGAACACCGAGTCCTAGTCACCCCGACCACCGAGTGCCGGAGGCGATCAGGTCCTGGCGTACGATTTGCGTGAGCGGTATCGGTGTATCGATGCCCATGAGCCAACGGCGCCGACGACGAGGGCCCCGGCACCGAAGGCGAGCCGAGGCCCCGAAACGTCGATGAGCCAGCCTCCGAAGGCTCCGCCCAGCGGCTTGCTCCCCAGGAACGCCACACTGAAGAGCGCCATGATTCGTCCGCTCATCTGGTCGTTGACCCGCAACTGCAGATGGGTCTGGGAGGTGATGAGAACGGCCGTTCCGGAACCGCCGAGGACGAAGAGGGCCAGGCATGCGACGATCACGCTTGGTGCCACGGCGGCGAGTCCCAGAGAACCCACGATCGCCAGGAGTGCGGCAAACATTCGTTTCTCAAGAGCGCCAGAGCCCCCTGCCATCACCAAGGCGCCCACGAACGACCCAGCGCCCACCGTCGAGAGCATCAGGCCATAGAGGGTCGCGTCACCGTTCATCGTCGCGGTCGCATACACAGGGATCAAGACCCCGTAGTTCCATGCGAAGGTGCCTACCACGGCTGCAACGGCGAGCGTTCTCCAGATCTGATCATCACGCGAGGCGTAGCGGAGTGCCGCTCGAACCTGACCGCGCCCGCTCGGAGCGAACGTGGGCGGGCGGAGTCTGTTTCGATCGATTGAGGACAGAGCAATGAGCAACGCCGCGTAGCTCACCGTGTTGATCGCGAAACACCACACGATGCCGACCGATGCGATCAGGATCCCGCCCAGGGCGGGGCCAAGGGTTCTGTTGACAGTTGCCAGGGTGGAGTTGAGCGCAACTGCGTTCGGCAGCTCTTCGTCACTCGACATGTCACGGACGAAACCGCGCCGAAGGGGGTTGTCGACGGCGTTGATGAGACCTTGAACCAACCCGGTCGCGTAGATGGCGATGACCGACGGGTTCGGCGCCAACACGATCGCGAGCAGCACTGCGGCCGTGACGGCATGGAGACTCTGTGTGATCTTCAGGAGCTTGAGACGCTCGATGCGGTCGGTGAGCAGTCCGCCGTATGCACCGAACACGAAGATCGGCCCGAATCGGACCACCGAGTGGATTCCGAGAGCCGTACCGCTCCCGGTGAGCTCCAAGAGCAGCCACAATACGGCCGTGGTCTCCATCCACAGACCCAGGTGAGACAGAGTCACCCCGATCAGGTACCGACGGATGTTCGAGTTCTCGAGCGAACTAGCGAGTCGGGTACGGAAGCCCTCCAGCCCGGAGACGCTCACGCCGGCCCGGATCCGGGCGAGTGGCCCGACACGAAGGAGAACGTACGCTCAGCATTGCTCACGCCGCTTGGCCCAGCGGAGGACCGGGCGTTGTGGTCACCGTCGCCATGGTTGTTCACCGACCTCACCTCGTGAAACTGCCGATAACCTGCATGCGTCGCAGGATTTTGACAATAGCGTCCGTGCTCGAAGTCTTGGATCCGACCCATGAGCTTGGGGCGCGGCTCAGCGACGGGCGGCCATCACCCACGAACGAGAGGGAGAACGATGCGAATCGCAGTCGGACGTTTCAGCCAGGAGTCGAACACATTCAGCCCCGTCGCCACCGACATGGACACATTCCGACGGCAGGGCTACGCCGTCGGAGAAGACTTCGACTTCCGAGCAGGCGGGCGGTCACGTTCGTCAGTGTGGGCATTCGCCGATGCGGCCGATGCAAGGGGAGGCGTCCAATTGATTCCCCTGGTGCGAGCCGCGTCGGGAGCAAGTGGTCGCGTGACGAAGGGTGCGTTCGATGAGGTCACTTCGGCCTTCGTCACACGCCTGAGAGAGATCGACACCGTCGATGCGGTGTACCTCTCGCTCCACGGAGCAATGGCGGCGGAGCACGACGATGACCCGGAGGGCCTGCTCTTGGAAATGGTGCGTCGCGAGGTGGGACCCGACATCTGGTTGGTGGCCTCGACCGATCACCATGCGTGTATCACCGAGCGAATGATCGCGAACGCGGATCTCATCGTGGGGCACCGAACGCAACCCCATGATCCGTACCACACCGGTCTTGCAACGGCGGCGGCGTTCTTCAGGGCGGTGGATGCCGACATGAAACCGGTCGTCGCGATGAGAAAGGCACCAATGATCACGCATCAGGAGCAGTATCTGACGCGTAAGCCGCCGATGAAGACCTGGTTCGATCTCGCCCGAGAGATGGAGTTTCGTCCAGGCGTGATCAGCGTGTCGACATATCCCATGCAGCCGTGGCTGGACGTGGAGGAGGGCGGCTGGGCATCGATCGTCTACACCAATGACGACATGGGTTTGGCTGACGACCTGGCCAAGGAACTGTCGCGAGCGGTGTGGGATCTGCGACATGACTTGATGGTCCAGGAGAGCATCCCTGTTTCCGACGCCGTCACACGGGCCGAACGCGCAGAGAGCGGGATCGTCGTGCTGTCCGATACGGGGGACAGCGTGGCCGGCGGCGCCGCCGGTGATTCGAATACGATTCTCGCCGAGTTGCTCCGCCAACACGTCCGAGGAACGACGTTGGTCCCCATCGTCGACGAGGCGGCGGCGCTGCAGGCGGCTGACGCCGGCGTCGGTGCCACCATCGACATCCAACTCGGTCGATCGTCCGACACCCGATGGGGTGACCCGATCGGTGTGACCGCAGAGGTACTGGTGGTCACTGACGGGAAGATGCCCGCCACCGAGGTTCATGAGGCGCATGAGCACGGGACGTCGGCGCTGCTCAAGATCCACAACGTGCTCGTAGGCGTCAGCCGGTATCGAACGAACTCCGTTCTCACACCGCACTTCTGGGCGCACTTCGGGATCGATGCGACCGACCAAGAGGCGATCCGGACGGTGATCGTCAAGACCGCCTCCAACTTCCAGTACTTCGCGCCGTGGACCGAGGACCTCATCCGCGTCGACACCCCTGGGCACACTCAATCCCGGGTGACGGACTTCGACTGGATCCGGCTGCCCCGTCCGGCCTTCCCGCTCGATGACGAGGCGACACTCGACTTCGAATAGGGCGTGGGCCCTTGGGGCCTCATTTGGGGCTGGACGAACGCCGCCGGAGCCAACAGCGTCACGCGCACGCAGGGGCGTCGCCATCCCAGCGGTTGAACGCGTCTGGCCGGTCGACCGCGAGGCGATCGCGGGTTTCCTCCCACGATCGCGCCCACGCGGTTGGATCACTCAGAGCCCGTCGGGGGTCGCGTCGACTCCGCGCCACGAAGCCCGGGAAGGCGGCCCGCCCCGTGGACTGTCCGATCGGGTTGTATCTCAGGTCGAGACTCCAACGAATCTCGTCACTCGTGTTCGGAAGTGAGGCATGCGCCGTGCGACGGTGGAGGAAGAGCGCATCTCCGGGTTCGAGGGGGACCGCAATCGCACCGTCGCGTGAGAGCACCTTTTCGGGGATCTCCAGCCCAGCAGGACCACCCGGGCAGTGGAGCATGACGTCGCTCCGATGACTGCCCGGAATGACCTGAAGGCAGCCATGCTGCACCGACGCTCGACTCAGCGGAATCCATACCGTCAGGATCTCCGAGTCGTCGGCGTCAGGTGTGATCACGCCATTGTCTTGATGCCAGGAGGTGGCATTCAGCGCATGTTGATCCGCCGCCAGCTCTCGCGATACCAGAGCCTCAGGTGGTTTGATCCGCACGTGCTGAACTGGATTCGAGTAGATCTCGTCTCCGATGAGAGACTCGATGGCATCGAGCAGGGTCGGATTCGTCAGCAGAGAGAAGACGGCCGGCCCGTTCCAGATCGGTGTGCTAGCGGAGATTCCACTCTGAGGGAGTGAGAGATCGAAGTACTGCGAATGGGCGGACCCCGTCTCTGCGACGATCGTCATGAAACGTTCCGAGAAGCCGAGGTCTGAGTAGAGGCTCGCGATCTCATCCCTCTCGAAGAGGTCCCTCGCCAACCGATCGAGCACAGTGGAGTACTCGGCAGTGATCGGCGCGAGATCTTCGACAGGATCCAACAAGTCGTGGACCGGCAGGAATCCCAGTCGTTCGAACTCGGCAACCTGTCGGGAATCGAGAACAGACTTCATCTCACTTCCTCGGGTCTCATGAAGGCTCCGATGATCCATCTGCGGCCGCCAGACAGATGACGAGGTCCCCGGGCCGAACAGGCGAGCGGCCTTTCAGTGCCATCACGTACCCCGCCGACGGAGCGAACAGATCCTCCAGCGTCCGACCGGCAACGTCGATCACGGAACCGAGGAGTCGGCCCGACTCGATTCGCTCCCCTCGCCCGACGAAGGAGAGAAAGACACCTCCTCTGCTCACCGAGATCATGTCCCGATCGAGATCACCACCCCCCGTCACCCTGACCTGCGGAGTGCTCCTACGCGGTGGCCCGACGATCATCTCCAGTTCGTCGAGCACGCGTTCGACGCCGGTCACATACGCATCGACCGTCCCGTGGTCGGTTCGGCCCGACCCGGGGGCCTCGCAGTAGATGGACTGGTCGACGACCGAGGTGGTTCTGCCCACGGAACGACCCTGATGCCGCCACACGAAATCGGCTCCGAAAGCCCGAGCGGCGCGCTCCCCCAGGGTGCCCGCGTCGCGCGATTCGCCTCTGAAACCCGCAAGGAACGGCATGTCGTAGTTCCGACCACTGGTGTGCAGATCGATCAGGAGATCGGCGCCTTCGAGTACCTCGGCGTAGATGTGGTGGGCCAAGCGCGAGGTCGGAGTGCCTCCTCCGTCCCCAGGGAAGACCCGAGCGAGGTTCTCGCCGTCGATCGGGCTGACACGGCTGTCGGCTGCGAAAGCAGCTTCGTGGCAAACGGGCACGATCTCGAGCACGCCCCTCGAGATCGACGGCGGCTGAAAGGCCAATCGGCCTGCTGCAAGGGCGCCCTCAGTCTCATCGCCGTGGACTCCACCCAGGACGACCACGCGCCGCCCCGGCTCTTCGCCAGCCACTCTGTGAACGTCGAACCCCCCGGCGGGGCCGGCATGCACGCGTCGCACGTTCATGATGCGTTCCGAACGACATCGAAGGCAGCCGCCACCTGCGAGTCCTTCACGCTGCGCAACTCGTTCCCTTCGGACATCCTCTGGACAGAGACCGGGTCCTTGTATCCGGCCCCGGAGAGGATCGCGATCGCTCGTTCTTCGGGCCCGACGCGACCTGTTTCGTGATCGATGAGAGCCGCAGCGACAGCAGTCGCCCCCGCCGGCTCGACGAAGACTCCCTCCTCTCGCGCGAGGATCCGCTGTGCCCGCCAGGCCTGTTGATCACTCACTTCGACCACCCGACCCCCAGACGCTCGAACCGCATCGATCGCTCCGTAGTCGAAGAGCACGGGCACCTGCAGCCCTGAGATGGTCGTCGTGACCGGCGCCGTGAGAGGACCAAGTTCCCCCACCAAGCCACGCGCCAGGGTCGGGCAGCCTTCCGGCTGCGCTCCGACCAGGCGCGGCGCCGGCGTCCCCAGCCGCTCGTAGCCCCTCCAGATCGACCCGAGTAGTCCCCCACCTCCGACCGGCACGTATACGACGTCGGCGTCTGGGTGCTGCTCGGCGAGCTCGAAGGCGATCGTCTCAGCACCTCTCATCGCTTCCGGGAGGTATCTGGCCCCGGTGAGGAACGCCAGCCACCCCGCCTCCTCGGCCACCTCGACGATGGTCTGGGCCACCGAGGTGATGTTGGAGCCCTCGCTCTTCTCGACGAGGTGCGCCACGGCTCCGTGTGCGAGGATCTGCTCCAGCTTGCCATCCACGATGCCCGATGTCGTGAACAGCACGACAGGGAATCCGGCGCGGCTCCCATATGCCGCGATTGCCGCACCCCCGTTTCCAGACGACGTTCCAACCGCACCGCGCAGACCCTGCTGACGGATCAGTGCAGTGGCAAGCGCGGCGATCCGGTCCTTGAACGACCCAGTGGGATTCTGGTACTCGGCCTTGAGCCCGAGCCGGCCCAGCGATGAGAGCGTCGGCCCTGTCACATCGAGGACCGGGGTGTCACCCTCACCCAGAGAAACGATCGACTCGGGACTCCGAATCGGGAGGAGTGACGAGAATCGCCACATGCCGCGGGACGGGAATTCGGGAAGGGCCTCCATGCGGCTCCGGATCCTACCCGGCCGGCTCCGCTGTCCGCCATACGGAACGATCGTTACAATCGCGGACATGAGTCGGCACGATGACCTGTCAGACCGCGGGGGCTCCAACCCCGCAAAGGGCCTTCCATTCCGACTCGGCGAAGTGATCGGGACGAGTATCTTCGACGGCGGCGCCGCCTTCCCCGTTGCGGTGCTCCACCAGTCTGCAATCGAGCACAACAGTCGTACGATGATGTCGTACTGTGAGCAGCGCAACGTCTCACTCGCTCCCCATGGGAAGACCACGATGGCGCCGGCGATCTTCAGACGACAGATCGCCGACGGGTGTTGGGCGATCACCGCAGCCACGGCCTGGCAGGCCAAGACCATGCGAGAGGCAGGCGTACATCGCGTCCTGATCGCAAACCAGGTCGTGGTTCGAGCCGAGATCGAGTGGCTGTCGGAGGCGCTCGACGACGGTTTCGAAATCATGTGCTACGTCGATTCACTCGATGGCGTCCGGATCATCGAAAACGTGTTCAACGCGGTAGGAGCGTCCCGTCCTCTGCCCGTCCTCGTCGAACTGGGAGTCCCACAAGGCCGAACGGGAACGCGGACGGTACAAGAGGGATTGACGGTGGCGGAGGCCGTCGTCGAGTCCTCCCATCTGACGCTTGCCGGCATCGCCGGTTTCGAAGGGATCCTGGGTGCGGAGGGCGACCGAACTGCCGCCGATGTCGTCTGTGAATTCCTCGATCGGATCGTCGAATTCGTACATGTTGCCGGCCAGAAGGGATTGTTCGACCCCTCTCGGGAGGTGATCGTGACCGCGGGGGGTAGCGCGTATTTCGACCATGTCGTAGACCGATTCTCGCTCATCGACCTGGACCAACCGATCCGAATCGTCATTCGAAGCGGTGGCTACATCAGCCACGACGATGTGGGCCTCCACCGAGTGTCTCCCCTCGGTGAGCACCCCCGGATCGAACACGTCGATCGACTCCGGCCCGCAATCGAGGTCTGGGGAGCCGTGCTGTCTCGACCGGAACCCACGCGAGCACTGGTCGGAATCGGGAAACGTGATGCCTCACCAGACGGGCGCCTCCCGATCGCCAAGAAGGTGCGCAGACGCGGGGCGAAGACCGTCGAGACGATCGACCCGATCCAGGTCGTGTCACTCAACGATCAGCATGCCTACCTCGACGTGACCCCCGACGCACGGCTGGACGTCGGAGATCTCGTTGGATTCGGGATCGGACACCCGTGCACGACCTTCGACAAGTGGCGGGTTCTCCTGATGGTCGACGACGACTATCGAGTCACCGAACTCGTCGACACGCTGTTCTGACCCTCACCCGGCGGAATCCGCCACGGCGATGATCGCCTCGACCTCGACCGGCGTCCCGAGGGGCAGTTCCGCCATCCCGACGGCCGACCGCGCATGCCTACCGGCATCGCCGAGCACGTCGCGGAAGACTTGAGAGGCACCATTGGCGACCAGGTGCTGTTCCCGGAACCCCGGTGCACTCGCAACGAAGACAGTCAACTTGACGACCTGATCGACGTTCGCAAGCGAGCCGAGCAACTCCCGGGTCCGGCCCAGGAGGTTGATGGCGCACTGCCTGGCGCAGGCCTGTCCCGTGGGAACATCGACGTCATCCCCGAGTCGACCCGTCGTCAGGAGGTCTGGTCCCTCGAAGGCGACCTGTCCCGACAGGAAGAGCAGGTCGCCACGCCGGATCGCCGCTCGTACGGTCGCATCCGCTCCGGGGGCGGCGCTGAGCGTCGGTTCCAGCGCATCGAAAGCGACGTCTCGTTCGTGTTGCTCGGTCATTGCTTGTTTCCTCTCCGTGGCGATCGTTCAGGTGCCCGGTTCGTACATGGCATCGGGCTCGAATGGGTACATCGGGCGGCGGCGATGCCGGTAGGTCAGGGTCGACAGATCTGCGCTCGTGCATCCGGGGGTGTTCAGCCAGATCATCTGCGCGGCGATCGGCTCGAACGCGCCGCGTGGAGAGTGCACACCCTTCGCGACGATGATCGGCTGACGAAGTGGATCGATTCCCGCGCTCACGAGCTGCTGCAGGCTGGGGTTCCCCATGGGGAGCGAATTCAGCATCAGCGTGTGGTCGTCGTCCGTGTGAACGACCGCCCGGGGTCCGGTGTCGAAGAACCGGAACCCTCCGTGCGTCGCCCCGGGATCCTCGAACCTGCCGTCGTCCAGCAACCGCACGGTGCCCTTGATGGAAACCGGCTCGCCGTGCCGGTCATCGGTCTTCCCGCCAACCGCCAACTCCACCGTGGCGCCCACCCCTGCAGCCATGCATGCCTGAACTGCAGCAGGGTCGCACAGCGACTGGAACAGCCCCCCGACCCCCAGCCGCTGGGCCGCCGCCAAGACGTGTGTCGAGTCACCGGGGCTTCCGCCACCCACGTTGTCCCCCACATCGAGCAGCACGACGGGATGGTCGGTCGCTGCACCGGCGCGGAGCAGGGCCTCGTCGATCTCGGATGCGTCCCCGGTCATCTCATCTCGAACGTCCCACGCGGCCTCTGCCAGGCGTCGAGCGACCGCCCGAGCGAGGTCGACGTCCCCATCCGAAATCGCGAAGAAGGCCATCCCCATCTTCTCGATGTCTGCGTAGGGAAATCCTTCTGCGACGCTCACCGAAAGCACCCCTGGACGGTTGGCCTCCTCGGCGGCCAGCGCAACGAGCTCGCGCATCGGGGAGTCGCTCGTTCCCTGGCGAAGGATGTTGATGGCAAGCGGTGGCGTCTCGATCGCCGAGACCGGATCGATCTCACCTCTGACGGTCCGGATGACGAGGTCGGCGACCTGCCTCGCCCGAGAACGCGGATCGAGATGCGGATTCGTCATGTAGGTGTTGACCACGGTGCCGTACTCGAGCATCTCGCGGGAGACATTGGCGTGCATGTCGAGACAGACGCCGATCGGGACATCGGGGCCGACCAACTGTCTGACGCGTCTCATGATCTCCCCGTCGGCATCGCGATGGTGCTCGGCAACGGCCGCCCCGTGCAGTGCGAGCAGAACCGCATCCCACGGGCCCCGAGTTTCCAGGGCGTCGAGCAAGCGACCGACCATCGTCTCGAACGCCTCTTCGGTGATCGCGTTCATCGGCGTGAGCCGGAAGAACGTCAAAGGCTCGACCTCGACCTCTGAATCGGCTTCGGCCGCCTCGAGATACCCCCCGAGCGTCGCGTTGGACGTGGCGAACTCCGCCACCAGTTCGGCGCCCTCGATCGGACCGGCCTCCAACCAACGATCGAGCGTCGCCGAAATCGGCGCGAACGTGTTCGATTCGTGGCTCAGACCGAGAGTTGCGATACGCATTCTGTTCCTCTCTTCGTTGCTGGACCTGACGTCATGGCTTCACCAGATCGACCAGCCGCCGTCGATGATCAGATTGTGCCCGGTGATGAACCTCCCGGCGTCCGAGGCGAGCAACAGGACGGCGCCCTTCATGTCGTCCGGTTCCCCCACGATGCCCAGGGCATTTCCGTCTCTGACGCGCTCGACGAACTCTCGATCGGCATCGGCCTTGGGTATGTGACCCGGGCTGATGCAATTGACTCGGACCCCGAAGCGCCCGAACTCGGCTGCGAGGTTCCGGGTGAGGCCGATGATGGCGGCTTTCGCCGTCTGATACGCCAGACTCGAGCGCTTCGACATCTCCAGACCTTCATAGAGACGCGGATCGGCAGCGAGTGAGCCGTGGACCGAGGACACGGTGATGATGGACCCGCGCCCGCGCCCGATCATCTGCTTGGCGGCGGCGTTGGCGGTGCTGACGGTGCCGAGAAGATGGGACTCGAGCGTCGACCGGACCACATCGAGGTCGGTGCTGGGCGGATACTGCGACTCTGCGTTGGCGCCGGCATTGCACACGACGACGTCGAGGGGACCAATTCGATCGATCACCGACTCGACCTGCTCGGCATCGGTGATGTCCATGGGCACGGCCCGACACGACCAGCCTTGCGCTCTGATCGAGGCGGCTGCCCGCTCGATCACGTCGGCTCGTCTCCCGGCCACGTAGGTGTCGGCACCGTGGCCTGCGAGTGCTTCGGCCATCGCCAGGCCGAGATGGGTGCCTCCTCCGG
>Ga0224512_10004240_pt1 | contig 12212 bp, 10 predicted proteins | sample SF_May12_sed_USG_4_FD_169103 | JGI IMG/M metagenome (GOLD analysis project Ga0224512, IMG submission 169103) | Sediment microbial communities from San Francisco Bay, California, United States - SF_May12_sed_USGS_13 | ecosystem: Environmental > Aquatic > Marine > Sediment | place: USA... | reverse complement strand
TCGAGATAACAGACCACCGGCTGCGCGCCAGGCTTTTCGGTGAAAACGCAAACCCGGACAAGCATCAGCCCGCCGTCGAAATCAAGGGCGCCACCTTCACCGGGCTCGAGGTCTATCGGCGCGGAGACGGCGAATGGGTCGCGCAATGTATCATTGACGTATAGGACGGACGAAGATTATTCGATGAATCTCAACCTGTTCACGCAACGCGACGAAACCACCTGGGAAATTCCGGCCACGGGCCGGATGCGGGTCCCTGCCATCATTTTTGCCGACCGGGCGTTGATCGAAAGCATGGACGACAAGGTGTATCAGCAGCTCACCAATGTCGCAACATTGCCGGGCATCGTCGGTTACGCCTACGCGATGCCCGATGCGCACTGGGGTTACGGTTTTCCGATCGGCGGGGTGGCCGCCTTCGACCCCGATGACGACGGGGTCGTGTCGGCGGGTGGCGTCGGCTTCGATATCTCCTGCGGCGTGCGCTGTCTGCATACCGGTCTGCAGGCCAGCGATATCGCGCTCGCCCGCGAGGCGCTGGCAGACGGGCTCTATCGGCAGGTACCGGCCGGCGTGGGTAGTACCGGTAGCATCCATCTGGGTCAGAGGGAAATGGACAGCATGCTCAACGGCGGGGCACAATGGGCAGTCAAACAGGGTTACGGTCGGGCCGAGGATCTCGAACGCATCGAGGAGCGCGGCTGCATGCAGGGCGCCGATCCATCGCAGGTGTCAGAAAAAGCCCGGCATCGGCAGCGCAATGAAATGGGCACGCTGGGATCGGGTAACCATTACCTCGAGGTGCAATACGTCGACCGGATTTACGACGAGCGCAGCGCCGCGGTGTTCGAACTGCAAGACGGTGATGTGCTGGTCAGTATTCATTGCGGTTCGCGCGGCCTGGGCCACCAGATCGGCACCGAGTTTCTGCGCCAGATGGCGATCAGCGCCGGTCAGCATGGCATTGCCCTGCCCGATCGCGAACTGGCCTGCGCACCGATCAATTCGGATCTTGGACAGTCTTATCTCGGCGCGATGCGTTCCGCGATCAACTGCGCTCTCGCCAACCGGCAAATTATCACGCATTTGACCCGGCAGGTATTCGCGGCGGTTTTTCCGGGTAGCGAATTGCCGTTGCTGTACGACGTTTCGCACAACACCTGCAAACCGGAGTCGCACGTCGTCGACGGGCAAACACGCCGGTTATACGTTCACCGCAAAGGCGCGACACGCGCTTTCGGGCCCGGTCACGCGGAACTGCCGGTAGCACTGCGCGAGGCGGGCCAGCCAGTCCTTATCGGCGGTTCGATGGGGACCTGTTCCTATATTCTCGCCGGCACAACGGAGAGCGAACGGCTTGCTTATAGCTCGGCCTGCCATGGCGCCGGCCGCGCGATGAGTCGTCGCCAGGCGAAGCGGCAGTGGCGCGGCCGGGAAATCATCGATGAACTGAAACGTCGGGGTATTATCATCCGCAGCCCATCCCTGCGCGGTGTTGCCGAAGAAGCGCCGTTGGCTTACAAGGACGTAAGCGAGGTCGTCGACGTGGCCGATCACGCCGGTCTGGCGCGAAAAGTCGCGCGCCTGCGGCCGCTGGTTTGCATAAAGGGATAAGCGAAGAGATCCGTTCCCTGCGTGGTCGCCGCGCGCTATCGCCGGCCGTCGGGAAATCCCGCGATCAATCAGCCTAGCAGGTGATGTTTACCGATGATATGCACGCTGCTGGCCTGCGGGCCGTCGTTGCCGGCCTCTTCGGAATACCAGACCTGGTCGCCTTCCTCGAGCAAATCGAAATCCCCATCGACAACGCTGTTGCGATGAAAGTAAATCTCGCGGCCGTCGGCGCTCAGGATGCGGCCGTGATCGAGCATCGGTATGATTTCGCTGATCGTCCCGTGGGGCGGCAGCTCGTGGGTTTTGACATCGCGGCGCTGCTTGCGCGCATAGTCCTGTAACTTTCGCCGTGCGGCTTTAAAAGCATCGCGCACCGCGACATATGGATCTTCATGCGCATGATGATCCTTCGGGTCGCGCTTGATGACGATCTCGTTTCCGGGCACGGTCAAATCGATGCGGACGTGGTAGAGCTGACCCTGGTGATGATGACCGTGCGGCCGCTCGACGACCACGCGGCAGGCCATGACCTTTTCGTAAAACTGGTCCAGTTTATCGGCTTTTTCGCGAATATTCGCCTCCAGCGCTTCGGAGCGGGGGATGTCGCGGAAGGTGATTTGCAGGGGCTGTTCCATGGTATCGAATCGATGAGTCAGGTTTAAAATTCAGGATGTTCCGCTCAAGCAGAACCTGGATAGTGAATAATTGTTTCCGATAACCCGTCACCGCTTCCTGATTCATGTCAAAGGAATCGATTTCTGCGGCGGAATCTTCTCCGCGTAAGCGGCCTTCTTAATAGTACAACGCCGTTGCAAGGTCCCCGCTTGCGCGGGGACGACTTCAAGTCTGCGGCGGTAGGTAGTCGTCCGACCATTTCAGCACGACATTGAACGAGATCGAGATACGTTGCTGGCGCGACAGGTTGGGATGCACCAGGTGATGCAGGAACGACGGCCACATCAGGATCATGCCGGGTACCGGGTTCAGCGTGTACTGGGGTGAAATCTGCGCGTCGCCGCAGATTGCGTTCATGTTGGCCTGCGGACGCGGATCGTAGAAGGAAATGGCGCCCGGGCTCAGGTCGTTGCGGCTGCCCGCCTCGGCCGCCTGGTCGGGTATCGCCACGTAGTAGGTACCGCTCAGGTAGCTGTGAGGGTGGTTGTGCAGGTCGTGATAATCACCGAAGCGATTGATATTGGCCCAGCCGTGCAGGCTCCAGTTGACCGGGTAATCGAGGCCCTGTCGGTGCAGGTAGTCGATCACGGTTTTATTGATGCATTCCTTTAGCCATTGCACCGCCGGGTGCTCGTTCGTCATCAGGTTATCGCCGAGATAATCGGTGGTGAGATCCTCGTTGTCAGCTTCGAGCTGCTCGATGAGCGCGGCGAGCGCCGGGTTGGCCTGCTCGTGGCCGGGCAGAGAGCGCTGTAACAGCGTGGTCGGCCAGAGTTGCAGGAATCCGTCGTTGTCAACTGTCGGCATGGGCTCGTTCTCCTGTCAATCGGCCGGCTCGATCGCCTGCGTGGTCGAGGCCGCTAGCCTCTCCTTATTCGAGTCGTTCCCTGAGTTCGGCGACCTGAGCCTCGAGTTCGGCGACGCGCTGCTCGAGTTCGGCGAGGTTGACGCGCGCCGTGGGTGCGCTTGCCGCCGACGCTTCGGCCTGGCGCGCATGCGCCTCGATGTCGACCGGCCCGGCAAACAGGTGCATGTACTCGGAGTCCTTGCGTCCCGGCGTGCGCGGCAGTTTTACGACCAGCGCATCGCCCTCGTGCGCGATCAGCGCGTCGAGCGCTGCGACCACCGCATCGTTATCGGCGAACTCGTGCAGGCGACCGCTGCGCGCACGCAGCTCGCCCGGGGTTTGCGCACCGCGCAGCAGCAGCAGGCAGACGATCGCGAACTGGGCCGGATCGAACTTCAGCTCGCTGTAGGAGGTGTTACAGAAACGCTGTATGTATTTTTCCACGCCGCGCTTGAAATTGTCTTCGATGCGCACCAGGTGCTTGCCTTCCAGCAGGCGGACGGTGCTCTGCACTACCCCAGGCGTCAGGTTCATGACCGGGTCGCGCGCCGATTTCTGGTTGCAGGCGTTGGTCAGCCCGTTCAGCGTCATCGGATACTGGTCCGGCGTGGTGATGGATTTTTCCATCAGGCAACCGATTACACGGCATTCGTTGGCAGACAGGTTTAGCGGTAGCATCAGGCGCCCTTTCCGGGGTAATGGTTATCCATCATCTCAATGGTTTTCTAATTCAGCGGTGATTTCGATGTCCAGATCGTGGACCGCGAAACCTGGGATATTTACGATCAAAAACCCACGCGGGCCGGCAAGATCCGCAGCCGCTTTGCGCACGTAAATAATACTCGATCTTATTACCCACGGCAGTTGTAAAGTCAAGAAGATCCGCGATATCGCGCGGGGCAAAGGCTGTGTCGATCGTCACGCTGACCTTCCTGCCGGCGATGACGGTCATGGTGCCGTCCTGGTCCCAGCGCAGGCAGGCTGCCCGGGGCGATAGCGATTTGCGCGGTTCGAGCAAGGCCGGCGCGCAGGCGCGGAAAGAGGGCGCCTGGCCGGATATCGAATAGCCGGTCGCTAGCGTTTCCCGCTTTTTGATGCGCGGCCGGCGCGGGTACGGAACGGCTCGATCGCGACCGGCACCTCGCTGACCTCGTTGTTGATGCTCACCATCCATGCATCGTAAATCGGGTCCAGCTTTTTCAGCGCGTCGACAAGCTCGCTTTTGTACGCATTTTCGATCGGCGCGCCGCGTCCCGGCCAGATGCGGAACTTGACCCGAATGTAGAGCCGTCCGGACGGTGTCGTTTGCGCTTCGCTAATTTCTGGGACGTTGCGCAGTATTCCCGGGTATTCCTCGACGAAGCCGCGGGTAATGGCATCGATCTTTGCCGTCATCTGCCGCGCCAGGTCTTGCTGCTGCGACAGCGTGATATCGGCGAAGCAGCGCATGTAACCGCGTGGGTAGATGATCACGCTGGAGAGCGTCCGGTTGGGGATGTAGACCTTCGCGCCGAGCGGATTCAGCAGGATCGTGAAACGCATGCTGATGCTCTGGACGATGCCGATCTGTCCGGATATTTCGACCATGTCGCCGACCTGGAACAGGTCGGACAGGATTACGGTCAGGCCGGTGACGACGTCCTGCACCACGCCCTGCGAGCCGAAACCGATGGCGAGGCCGAGCACCGAGGCGCTCGCCAGGTAGGCGGTCAGCGATACGCCGAATTCCTGCAGCACCAGGCCGAGCGCGCCGAAGTACAACGTGAATATCAGCGCGCTGAAGAACAGCCCGGCCAGCGTGCGCAGCTTGTTCCAGCGCAGCAGGGCATCGGCCGACATCAGCTGATGGCCGATCACGCGAATGCCACGCACGGCGACATGCGCTGCTACGGCAATAAACAATACCAGCGCGATGCGCTCCGGGGTTTCCAGGTCTCCCATCGCAGGAAAAATCACGCTTCTCTCCGGGGCGATACCGCCGCGCGGGGCGTCTGCTTTTTCATGTTTCTTGCACCCGATTTCCTCACGCTATTTACAGGTAGGGCGAAAACAGCCAGGCGGTTGCGTCGCGAATCCTGGCGGGCAGCCCGCGGCCGTCGACAGCCGCCAGCGATTCTTGCGCCGACAGCGACCTGATGCGGTCGAAGTGCTTTAGCAGTGATTCGACGAAGTCCTGGTCGAATACCTCGACCACGATTTCGAAATTCAGCCGCAGGCTGCGCGGGTCGAGGTTGGCGGAGCCGATATGGGCGTAATTATCGTCGATCAGTAACAATTTGCTATGCGCGAACGGGGACGGTTGATAATAGACGCGAACACCGTACTGCAGCAGTTCCCACAGCATGTTGCGGGTCGCCCAGTGTGCCAGCGGCTGGTTCGATTTTTGCGGCAGTATTACGCTGACCTCGACGCCGCGCAAGGCGGCCGCCTGCAGCGTGTTGATCAGTTCCGGCGGCGGCAGGAAATAGGGCGTCATGATCGCGACGCGCTTGCGTGCCAGCGCCACCGCGCCGGTGATGATCATCGCGAGCTTGCCGAGATCCTCGTTGGGACCGTCGGTCACGACCCGGCAGATCGCGTTACCCGCGTTGCGCGGAGACTGATGCGAATGCTGCAGCTGCTCGCGGGCGGCGAATAACCAGTCCTCGTCGAACACCGCCTGCAATTGCTCGACCACGGGGCCCTCGACCTGGAAATGGATATCCGCGGTCTCGTTGCGCCGCGCGGGCCGCTGGCGCAGGTGGCGGTCGCCGATATTCATACCGCCGGTGAATCCGGTGACGCCGTCCACCACCAGCAGCTTGCGATGGTTGCGCAGGTTGACATGGATCGACGGCGGCAGGATACGTGGCGGCACGAAACGAGCGACCTTGATGCCTTCGCTCTTCAACAGGCTGCCCGCGCGCGGCAGGCTGTACCACTCGCCGACGCCGTCGAGCAGCACGCAGACCTCGACCCCGCGCCGCTGCGCCGCCACCAGCGCATCGATGAATTCCAGCCCGCTCTGATTGGTCTCGAAGATATAGGTCGCAATACAGACCGATTGGCGCGATTGTTCGATGGCCCGCAGCATCGCGGCATAGGCCTCCTCCCCGGAGAAGAAGGGCGCTAGCCGGTTGCCGGTAGCCAGCGTTCGATGCGTGACCGCGGCCGAGGATCGCGCGAGGGCGGCAAAATCGGGATGCGCGACCAGTTCGGGCAGCCGCATGTCCTGGTCGAAAGTATTGAACATTTCGGGACCTTCGAATCCGATCTTGAGGCGCCGTAACGGCTCGCCCTTGAGCTGATGCGCGCGCGTGCGCAGGCGGTTGATGCCGAACAGGTAATAGAGCAACGGCCCGACGATCGGGTAGGCGAAGCTGACCGCGATCCATCCCAGCGCTGCACGCGGATCGCGTTTATACAACAGTGCGTGGCCGGCGCTGGTCACGGCAAGGGCAAAGTGCGCGGCGAGTACCAGCCAGGCGTTGTTTAACAAATCATCCACGATTTTATTGGTTCATTATCCCCGCTGCTCAGGTCGGATCGTTAGCGAACATGAAAACTACCGCATCTGGCAAAACGGGCCCGTTCAAGTAAGTATCTGAATGAGCGAGCATATCATCTTGCTGGTTAATGCCGCAGGAAACAGTAACATAACTGTCATGCTCGAATCGCTGTTGAATACCTACGGTTACCCGATCCTGCTGCTCGGCACCTTCCTCGAGGGAGAGACGATTCTGGTCCTGGGGGGCGTCGCCGCGCACCTGGGCTATTTATCGCTGGGATGGGTAATCGCCTGTGGATTTGCCGGAACCCTGTTCGGCGATCAGCTTTATTTTTACCTGGGACGCCGCCACGGCAGCGAATTCCTCGCGCGCCGACCGACCTGGCAGGCGCGCTCGCAACGCGTGCATCGCATCCTGGAACGCTATCCGGTACTCCTTATCCTCGGATTCCGGTTCCTGTATGGCTTGCGCACGGTAACTCCTTTTGCGCTCGGCACGAGCAGGCTGCCCTACCTGCTTTTTACCGTGCTTAACGTGATCGGTGCCGGAATCTGGGCAATTGCGATCGGTCTCGCCGGTTTCTATTTCGGGCATAGCGTCGAAATCGTGCTGGGCGAAATAAAGCAATACGAGATTCAGGTAATGGCATTTGTCGGTGTTACTGGATTGCTCGCCTGGATTGTATTCATGATTCACAGGCGCAAGCAGGACAGGCGCTCGGATAGGAAAAATGAAGGATTCTGATTGATCCGGTACGGGAGAAAAATGTATGGCTTATTTTATGAAACGCTATCATCCGCCCGGTACTTCCCCGGGCACGCTTCAACAGGCCAGAAAAGTCTCCGGAGCTCCGTTGAGGCTTTATTTGATGGATTACACGGATACCGAGTTTACCGAGCTCGAACTGGGAGCAGCCGAGGAGGCCAGGGATTACCTGGAACGCGACACGGTAACCTGGATACACGTGCAGGGGGACGCCGAAGCGGAAACCATGCGCCAGCTGGGCAAATTGTTCGGCCTGCATCACCTCGCGCTCGAGGATGTGATCAACTCCGGGCAACGCCCGAAGGTAGACGATTACAAGGACCAGTTGTTCGTGGTGATGGCGCATCCTTTCAAGGAGGACAACCCGACCAACGTTGTGATGGCGCAGTTAAGCATTTTTATCGGTCATAATTTCCTGATCAGTTTCCATCCGGGCGCGAACGATCCTTTCGATCCGGTACGTAAAAGACTACGTGAACACGCGGGGCGTATCCGCCAGAAGGGCTCGGACTACCTGCTTTATGCCCTGATAGACCTGGTGATCGACGAGGGTTTCCCGGTGCTCGAGCTGCTCGGTGACGAAATCGAAGCGCTGGAAGAGGAACTGCTGGATCGTCCGACGCGAGATTCCCTGCACCGGTTACACCATCTCAAGCGAACGATGCTCATCGTTCGCCGGATGTTGTGGCCCCAACGCGAAATATTGAACAGGTTGATGCATGACGAAAACGGAATTATCGCGGCCGAGAACCAGGTCTATTATCGTGATTGCTACGATCACACGATCCAGATCATGGACCTCGTCGAGACTTATCGGGACATGGTGAGCGGACTGCTCGATATTTACCTGTCCAGCGTCAGCTATCGCCTCAATGAAATCATGCGCGTGCTGACCATCATCGCAACCATCTTTATTCCGCTGACCTTTATCGTCGGCGTCTATGGAATGAATTTCAGTAACAATGAAAGCCCCTGGGCGATGCCGGAACTGCGCTGGTATTACGGTTACCCGCTGGTGTGGTTGCTGATGATCGTAATCCTGGCGGGGATGCTGTTTTATTTCAGGCGCAAGAAATGGCTCTAGTGCAGACAACGAAAGAAAATTTTATCTCGATGCAACAAATTCGCGTAACCTGGTCGCAACGCTTCGCAATTGAACCCGGCGAGCACGCTGTCGTAGCTCATCCGGGCAGCGAGGCCATGTAGGTCGGCAAACCGGGGCGGAACGAAGGCGGATTCCTGCAACAGGCGTTTCTCGTGAAGCTGGCGCAGAGGCGCGATATCACGAGAATAATTACCTCGCTGAAGCCGGGTGGCTCGGCGCTGCTCGGCGGCGATGTTCCCGCGTCATGGCAGGTCGCGCGGAAGCAGGCGACTGTGGCCTCGTTCAGGCCCTCAAGCTACCTTTAGGGTACCGACCGGTCGTGCAAACCGTTTAAAGTCTCTTTCTGCAACTTTTCCCTATGTGGTGGTGACTTGTCGCCATCTTCTGAAGTCTAAAAACATATGCCTAACAGGCTTTATGTCAGCAGGCCGGCGCCCAGATGCCGCTTTTGACAACGATCGGCTTTTAACCAAAGTAAATAAAAATGTTTAATTCACGACTAGCAATATTGGTCGCCGCGGCGACGCTCACTTGTAGCGCATTCGCGGCAGACGAACCGCCCGGATTTACCATCAATCCAGGCATCGGGATGACCGAGTTCGACAGTTCGACGCAACTGGACGAGGATTCTCACTGGTCTCTCGGCTTCGGCTACCGCTTCGACAATCCGTGGGCGCTGGAGCTGAATTACGCGTCGGTCGATACCAACAGTAAGCCGACCGGGCTGGGTGTCGATGTCGATTACCTGACGCTGGGCGGGCTTTACCACTTACCGTCGCAGTCCAGCTGGAAGCCGTTTCTGTCGCTGGGGCTCGGCGAGCGCGGTATCGACGCCAGCGGCGCCAGCAGCGAAGACTCCGTGGTCGAGCTGGGAGCAGGACTCAAGTACCTGCTGTCGGCAAAATCGGTGGTGCGCACCGATCTTCGCGCCTACCGAGAAACCGGGGGCGATAACGATGTCGATTACGGTTTGACCTTCGGCTACCAGTATAACTTCGGCAAGGTCGCGATCGTCGACGGCGATGGCGACAACGACGGCGTGCCCGATTCCAAAGACAAATGCCCGAACACCCCGGCCGGAGCCGGGGTCGATAGCAAGGGTTGTACCGTTGATGGCGACAAGGATAACGACGGCGTTGCGGATTCCCGCGACCAATGCCCGAATACTCCTGCTGGCGTCCTGGTAGACAAGAACGGCTGCCCGGACGACGACGACCGCGATGGTGTCAGGAATCAGCAGGACAAGTGTCCCGGCACCCCGGCCGGCCTCAAGGTCGACCAGTACGGTTGCGGTCCCGACGCGGACATGGATGGCGTGCCCGACCACCGCGATGCTTGCCCCGAAACCTCTCCGCCAGCGCTGGTCGATAAGCTGGGATGTTTTGTCATGCTCGACGAAATCGTGCGCATAACGCTCGACGTGGAATTCGATTTCGATTCCGCGGCCTCGCGACCGGAGCATGCAATCGAGGTTAAAAAGGTAGCCGACTTCATGATGAAGTACCCGCTCACCAAGGTGACGCTCGAAGGGCATACCGACAGCAAGGGCAGCGATGCCTACAACAAGGTCTTATCGGAACGTCGCGCGGCGACAATCGGCAAGATGCTGGTCGAGCGGTTCAATATCAGCAGCGACCGGGTCAACACCGTGGGGTACGGCGAAGACCGACCGATAGCGCCCAACGATACCGCGCAAAATCGCCAGCGCAATCGGCGCGTCGTGGCCGAGATCGAGGCGGTCGAGCAGGTGAAGCAGCGTCTCTAGGTATTACCCACCAAGCAATGGAGGCCCGGTTACCGAAAGGCGACCGGGCCTTTGCTATCCTGTGCGGGAAATATTCCGCCAACGCGACATTTTTCGCAGAATGACGATATCATGCGTTCCGTTAGCGTCGCGTGTCGTTTGATGATTCGATACGCGCCTACACGCAGCGCTTATTGCCTGTATGCCGCCCATGACAGGTTGGAACCTTATTTCTTTCTAGCCTGAAAAGTCGTCGTGCTATCTGGATCGTGTCGAGGATAATTGAACATGTCATCAAAGCGATACACCATTCTGCCTCCCGCCCTGGGAATTTCCGTTTCATTTATATTATTGCTGTCATCCTGCGGTAACGGTGACGCGCCGAGCGCCACCGGGTTGCTGGAATGGGACCGGCTGGAGCTGACTGCCGAGGCCAACGAGCCGATCCTGGAGCGGGTTGCGCACGAGGGTGAACTGCTGCAGGCGGGCGCCGTGATCCTGCGCCAGGATCCGCGCCGTACGCAGGCGCAACTCGATGAGGCCAACGCGGCCCTGGCGCAGGCGCAGAGCCGGCTCGCGGAACTGAAGCGCGGGCCACGCGAAGAGTTGATCGACGAGGCCCGGGCAAGATTGCAGAGCGCGCAAAGCGAGGAGGATAACGACCGCAGGGAATTCCTGCGCGCACAGTCACTGGCCGAAAAAAGCCTGATCAGCCTCGAGTCGGTTGACACCGCGCGCACCAGGCTGAAGAAAGCCGTCGCCGACAAGAACGCGGCACTCGCCGCGCTCGAAGCATTGCTGCACGGGACAACCGCCGAAGAACTGAACCAGGCGGAAGCGGCGGTCGCCCAGGCCGAGGCCCGGGTGCAAGCCCTGATCATTACCCTGGATAATCTGATCCTGAAGGCGCCGCGGCCTGGCCGCCTCGACAATTTGCCCTACCAGGCAGGGGAGCGTCCAGCCGCGGGTTCCGTGATCGCGGTGATGCTGATCAACGCGGCGCCATACGCGCGGGTATACGTCCCGGAGCCGTCGCGGGCCCAGGTGCACCAGGGCACGAAGGCGATGGTTTATATCGACGGACTGTCCGATTCCTTCCCGGGGCAGGTACGGATGATCAGCAGCGAAGCCATATTCACGCCTTACTACTCGCTGACGGAACGCGATCGCTCGAGGCTCAGCTATGTCGCGGAGGTCGAGCTGACCGATACCGGCGATGCCCGTTTGCCTTCCGGCATTCCGGTGCGGGTCGAATTCGAGGCCGCGGACTGATATTCGATTCGGCAGATGAATCTCGATTACGCCATCGAATCCACCGGCCTGACGCGTCGCTTCGGTAGCCTGACCGCGGTCGACCACGTCAACCTGGCGATTCCACGCAAACGCATCTTCGGTTTCCTGGGGCCGAACGGGTCCGGCAAGTCGACGACCATTCGCCTGCTCTGCGGTCTGTTGACGCCGTCGGAAGGCAGCGTCGAGGTATTGAATTACCGGATACCGGAACAGGCCGAGGTTCTGAAGCAGAAGATCGGTTACATGACGCAGCGGTTTTCGCTGTACGAAGACCTGACGGTGCGCGTAAATCTCGAGTTTATCGCGCAAATCTATTGCATCGAGAAGGCGCAGCGGCGCGCCCGTATCGAGGAGGCGCTGGCAACCTACCGTCTCGAAGACCTGGTGCAACAGCTGGCAGGCACCCTGAGCGGCGGGCAGCGCCAGCGGCTGTCGCTGGCCGCCGCCACGCTGCACCGCCCCGAACTGCTGCTGCTGGACGAACCCACCAGCGCGGTCGATCCGCAAACGCGCCGCGATTTCTGGGACAGGCTGTTTCACCTGGTGGACGGCGGCACCACGATCCTGGTATCGACACATTACATGGACGAGGCCGAGCGCTGCCATAACCTGGCGATACTCGACCACGGCCGCATCGTCGCCAACGGCGAACCGGAAACGCTGATGCAGGAAATGGATTGC
>Ga0224512_10004239_pt1 | contig 12216 bp, 13 predicted proteins | sample SF_May12_sed_USG_4_FD_169103 | JGI IMG/M metagenome (GOLD analysis project Ga0224512, IMG submission 169103) | Sediment microbial communities from San Francisco Bay, California, United States - SF_May12_sed_USGS_13 | ecosystem: Environmental > Aquatic > Marine > Sediment | place: USA... | reverse complement strand
GACGCCGCCCGGACCTTCGCCATCGGCGAGGTCCCCGACGAGGTCGCCAAGCTGATCCGGGTGACTGAAGAGTCGATGATGGCCGGTATCGCCCAGGTCAAGGCCGGAGCGCGGATTGGAGATATCGGGGTCGCGGTCCAGCAGGTGGCGGAGGACGCCGGTTTCTCGGTGGTTCGCGAATACGTCGGGCACGGAATCGGCGAGCAGATGCACGAGGAGCCCCAGGTCCCCAACTACGGACAGGCCGGCAAGGGCATGAGACTCAAGAAGGGCATGGCTATTTGCATCGAGCCGATGGTCAACATGGGGGATTGGCGCACCGAGCTGCAGGACGATGGTTGGACCGTGACAACCGCCGACGGCAGCCTATCGGCCCACTTCGAGAACACGATTGCGATCACCAGAGACGGCGTGGAAGTCATGACGGCAGAAGCCTGACCGCCAACGGCCAGCGGCATCTCACACGGCATGCGGTTGGGGGTTCGCGATCTGCTGCAGCCGGTCGCCGCATTTCAGCTTGCCGTTACCCGCAGACAATGGCTAACATTGCCCGTCTGGCTGTCCGCGGCCTCTTTGAGGTTGAGCGGCCAGAACATGACGACGTAATTGAGTTGAGGGCGCTGTCGTCGAGCTTCTCCGAACACGTTTCGATCGAAGCTTCGGCGTGGATCCTTACTCATGTCACCGGAAGGTGCTTCCGTTCGGTGACTCGATCACGTATCGGTAGAAATGAAAGTTCGACCATCGGCCAAGAAGATGTGTGAGCGCTGTCGGATCATCCGGCGGCGCGGACGCGTGTGGGTTATTTGTCCGAGCAACCCCCGCCACAAGCAGCGACAGGGATAACGAATGGCACGTATCGCAGGAGTCGACCTCCCCCGGGACAAGAGAGCCGAGATAGCTCTGACCTACATATATGGGCTGGGCCCAACCCGCGCCAAGCTCGTCTGTGAGTTGGCCGAGGTTTCGGTCGACACCAAGATCCGGGATCTGACCGAGGACGAGGTCCTCAAGATCCGCCGTGCTATCGAGCAGAACTTCCGCGTGGAAGGCGACCTGCGACGCGAAGTGGCTCAGAACATCAAACGCAAGATCGACATCGGCTCGTACCAGGGCATCCGGCATCGCCGTGGTCTCCCGGTGCGCGGCCAGCGGACCCACACGAACGCCCGCACCCGCAAGGGACCGCGCCATGCAATCGCCGGCAAGAAGAAGGCAGTGAAGAAGTAGTGACGACACCTGAGGTACCCGAGACTCCCGCAGAGGAGAACGCCGTCGTAGAGGCAGTGGGGGGACAGCCAACCGCCGACAGCCCGCCGCCCGAGGCGACAGAAGCCGTTACCGAGGCCCCCGCGATCCCTCCGGCCGAGACCGCGGCTCCTGCCGCCGAGGCACCGACCCCTCCCGCAGCTCCTGCCCCCGAGGCTGAGGCTGCGCCCGAGCCGGTCGATGAGAAGGCTGCCAGGTCCCGGCGGCGCGAGCGTCGCACCCTGTCGCACGGCCAGGCGCACATTCGGGCGACGTTCAACAACACCGTGATCACCATCTCCGACCTCCAGGGAAACACCATCCTGTGGACGTCCGGGGGTTCCGTTGGATTCAAGGGCTCCCGTAAGTCCACTCCCTACGCCGCCCAGGTCGCGGCCGAGCAGGCCGCCCGCCAGGCCGGGGAGTACGGCATCCGCAAGGTCGATGTCATCGTGCGAGGCTCAGGCTCCGGACGGGAGACGGCGGTGCGCACCCTGCAGGCCATGGGCCTCGAGGTCACCGGCATCAAGGACGTGACCCCGCTGCCCCACAACGGCTGTCGGCCGAAGAAGCGGCGGGGTAACTGATGGCGCGCTACACCGGACCCGTCTGCAAGCTGTGTCGCCGCGAGCGCACCAAGCTGTTCCTGAAGGGCCAGCGCTGTGAGTCATCCAAGTGCGCCATCGAACTCCGGCCGTATCCGCCGGGTGACCACGGCCGCGGACGGGTCAAAGAGACCCAGTACCTCATTCAGTTGCGGGAAAAGCAGAAGGCCCGCCGCATCTACGGCGTGCTGGAAAAGCAGTTCCGCAACTACTACAAGGAGGCGGCGCGGCGGGGCGGCATCACCGGCGAGAACCTGCTGCGTATTCTCGAAAGCCGGCTCGACAACGTCATGTACCGCTCGAATTTCGCCACCTCGCGGGCCCAGGCTCGCCAGCTGGTGTCCCACGGCCACGTCCTGGTCGATGGGCGACGGGTCGACAAGCCCTCCATCCGGGTCCGCCCCGGAACCAATCTCGAGCTGCGGGAACGAAGCAAGAACCTGATCGCAGTTCAGCACGCCATCGACACGTCCGGTGACCGGGGAATCCCCGAGTGGCTGGAGGTCGATGCCGACGAGAAGAAGGTCATCGTCCGGGATCTACCGACCCGGGCCCAAGTCGATACACAAATCCAAGAACAGCTCATCGTCGAGCTCTACTCGAAGTAACGGAGGGAGCCCTGTGCTCATCGTTCAGCGCCCACAAATCCATGAGGACCCGGTAAGCGACATCCGGTCCCGGTTCGTCATTGAGCCGCTCGAGCCGGGATTCGGCTACACGATGGGCAATACGCTGCGGCGCACCCTGCTCTCGCGCATCCCGGGAGCGGCGATCACTTCGGTGCGTATCGAGGGCGTCCTCCATGAGTTCACCACCGTCGAGGGTGTCAAGGAAGACGTCGTCGATGTGATTCTCAACCTCAAGCAGGTCATCCTTCGCGTGGAGCCGAGCGATACCCAGACCTTGTTTCTTTCCGCCAAGGGCTCCGGTTCGGTCACAGCCGGCCAGTTCAAGCTTCCGGCCGGTGTGGAGATCGTCAATCCCGACCTGGTAATCGCCTCGCTATCGGCTTCGGGGAGCCTCGATATGGAGGTCACCGTCGAACAGGGCGTCGGCTATCGCACCGCCGAGAAGAACAAGAAGAGCGAGACAATCGGCGTCATCCCGATCGACTCGATCTTCTCGCCGGTTCGCAAAGTTGCCTACGAAGTGGGCGCAACCCAGGTTGGCCAGATGACCAACTTCGACAAGCTCATTGTCGACGTCGAGACCGATGGCTCGATCACACCGTCCGAGGCCATCTCCTCGGCCGGCAAGACCTTGCGCGAGTTGCTCGGATTGTTCGCCGACGTCGGTGAAGGTGAAGGGATCGGCCTCGAATTGGGTGACGTCGTCGAAGCCGAATCCGGGTCACCCGACCTCGACCTGCCGATCGAAGCGCTCGATCTGTCCGAGCGTCCCCGCAATTGCCTGCGCCGTGCCCAGGTCAAGACGGTGGGTGAGCTGGTGATGCGGACCGAGGACGATCTCCTCAACATCACGAACTTCGGTCAGAAGAGCCTCGAAGAGGTGGCCGCCAAGCTCGACGAGCTCGGCCTCTCTCTGCGCCAGTCGCGCGACGAGGAGCCGGGTCAGCCCATGGAGGCAGGTCTCTAGCCATGCCTCGTCCCAAGAAGGGACCCCGCTTCGGGGGAAGCCCCTCCCACCACCGCCACATGATGTCCAACCTGGCGGCATCGCTGTTCTGGGAGGGCCGGATCGAAACCACCCTTTCCCGGGCCAAAGTGTTGCGGCCGTATGCCGAGAAGCTCATTACCAAAGCCCGCCACGGCAATCTGCATGATCGCCGGATGATCCTCCGTCAGATCGAGGACACCGAGGTCGTCACCCGGTTGTTCGACGAGGTGGCTCCTCGCTACACCGAGCGCAACGGCGGCTACACCCGCATCCTCAAGCTCGGCCCCCGTCGCGGTGACGGGGCCGAAATGGCGATTATCGAATTGGTCGAATAGCCGTTCGGGCTACTCGACATCGCCAGTCACCGGCTACTCGTCGCCTGTTCCTTCTGGCGGCCGGGGTCAAGCCGCTGTCCGACTGGCGAAGCCAGGTCGCGAAAAACTAGGCTGGTGCCGTCAACGGACAAGGGACCTCATGCTGCAACGGATGATCCGCGCTGCCAGGCTCGTGTCGCAACCCTTGGATTCATTGTGAACGTCGTTGCCCGCGGCATACTGGGCTGGAGCTTCTAGGAACTTAATTGGAAACGCAACGCCTCTGGCAAGCCCTTCAACTCAAACGCGATGCCTTCGTCTGGATGCAGTTCAACCAGGCGGCCAACGGCGACGCCGTGCTCATCGTGGCCGCCGTGTACGCCCTGTGGTATTTGGTGGCGGCAGCCGGGGACTTGAGCGGCCTGCCCTTTGTCGACGCCGGAAGGTTTGCCGTTACCGGCGTTCTCTCGCTCTTCATCAGTGGCGGGTTCGCCTGGTTGCTTGGCTCCGGAGCCGTATACGCGATCTCGACGTTCATCTTCGAGCGCCGGATTAGCTTCGCCGCCATTGTCCCCATCACCGGCTACGCCCACGCGCCCCTGGCGCTGGTTCCCATCGTCGGCCTTCTGCGCCTTCCGGTCGGAGCGGCCATCATCTTTCTGGGGATCTGGTCGGCGGCGATGATGGTCACCGGGTTCCAATCCAATCTCGACATGACCCAGGAGCGAGCGATCGGCTCGGCACTGGTGGCGATGTTCGTGTGGCTCCTGCTGGTGGCCATTCCCGGATCCGGTTGATCAACTACCGCCTCGACTTCTCTTACGACGGGAGTGACTTCTCCGGCTATGCGATCCAGCCCGGTCTGCGGACCGTACAGGGCGATCTGCAAGCGGCCTTGCAGCAAGTGCTCGGCGACGTGAAAACCCACGTCGCCGGCCGCACCGACGCCGGGGTGCACGCCCACCACCAGGTGGTCAACGTCGAGACCGCGCGGGAGATACCGGCCGAGACGCTCCACCGTTCCCTCAACCGGATGCTCGGGCCCGACATGGCGTTTCAGTCCGTGACGGTCGCTGATCCCGGATTCCATGCCCGCCACCATGCCACCCGCCGCACGTATCGGTACTTCGTGCTCAACCGGCGGTGGCCCGACCCGTTCCGGGCCCGTACCACCTGGCATTACCGTTATCCGCTCGACCTCGATCGCCTCAATCAGGCTGCCGGCCATGTCGTGGGGGACCACGAGTTCGCTTCGCTGTGCCGCAAGAGGGAAGGCAAGAGCACGCGAAGGAACGTCGTGGCCGCCGGATGGCGAAGTGTCCCTGAGGACACGGTGATGTTCGAGATCTCGGCCGACTCGTTCTGCCATCAGATGGTTCGATCCATCGTGGCTCTTTCGGTCGAGATCGGCCGCGGCAACGGCGAGCCGGACGACGTGGCTCAGATTCTCGAACAAGAAGATCGAAATGCGGCCCGGGGCGCGGCACCTGCCAGGGGCCTGTTCCTCTGGCAGGTGGATTACTAGCCGCGGGTCGCTACGGCGAGGGCGCGTACGAGATCGTGTCCACGGGGGATCCATCCCCGGGGAGCCCCGATTCCTCCTCCCTTCGGCACGACACGCAACCCGCTCACAGCCAGCAACGTTTCGGAGGCGAAGGGGCCTCTGGGTCTGCCGTCCGATCCGCCCGCCCGACCCTCCGCCCGGATCCTGCGCCGGCAGCCGGAACCTGGTGACCGGAGCCCAAAACTGCATTAGCGAAGCAGATTTATCCCGCTATGATTGCTCCGTTCCCGCAACCGCCTTGGGGAGTTTCCTTCGCGTGAAACAACAGAAGACGTACACACCGCGTCCCGCCGACATTAAGCGCGCCTGGTGGACGGTTGACGCCACCGACCTGCCCCTTGGCCGGCTGGCTTCTGAGGTTGCCCGGATCCTGCGGGGCAAGCACAAGCCCCTCTACACACCCCATCTGGACGTCGGAGACCATGTCATCGTCATCAATGCCGAGAAGGTTGCGGTGACCTCGGCAAAGTCCGAGCAGAAGATTTACTACCGCCACAGCGGCTTCCCCGGCGGTATCAAGGCAGAGTCGTTTGAGCGGCTGCTCGCCCGGCGGCCGGAGGCGATCATCGAGCGGGCCGTCCGCGGCATGCTTCCCAAGAACCGCCTGGGACGGGCCATGTTCCGCAAACTCAAGGTGTACGCCGGGCCCGATCACCGGCATGCCTCACAGAAGCCGCAGCCGTTGGAATTCGAGATTGCGAAAGTGGAGAAGAACTGATGGCCGAGGTCCTTGCCCGCGCGACGGGTCGCCGCAAGCGCTCCCGGGCGCAAGTCCGCATCATGGAAGGTGAGCCCGGATTCAGCCTCAACGGCAAGCGTCTCGAGGAGTATTTCCCCACGATGGCCATGCGAGTTCGAGTCCTGGAACCGCTGCGGGCGGTTGAGATGGAGGGCCGCTACGAGATTCACGCCAAGCTGCAGGGCGGCGGCACCACCGGCCAGATCGATGCCCTACGCCTTGGAATAGCCCGGGCTCTCGAGGTAATTGATCCCGAACTTCGAGACGTCCTCAAGAAGGGCGGCTTCCTGACCCGCGACTCCCGCCGCGTCGAGCCGAAGAAGTACGGCCTGCGCAAAGCTCGGCGCGCCCCGCAGTACACCAAACGCTAAGTGCTCACCGAAGGCCAGCGACTGTTCGGAACCGACGGCGTCCGTGGCGTCGCCAACGAGGAGCTCACCGTTGACTTCGCCATGGAACTGGCGCGGGCCGCGGCCGACGACATCAATGGCCCGGTCGTCATCGGACGTGACACGCGGCGTTCGGGCGAAATGCTGAGTCTGGCGATGCAGGCCGGATTCCATTCGGTCGGCGTTGACACCGAGGACGTCGGCATCATTCCCACCGCCGCCATCGCCCACCTCACCGATTTGTTCGACGCCTCGCTCGGCGTTGTCGTCTCGGCGTCTCACAACCCGGCCGCCGACAACGGCATCAAGTTCTTTGGCGGGGATGGGGGCAAGCTCACCGATGCCCTCGAGGATCGGATTGAGGCCCGTCTCCGGCAAGGGGGCCCGTGGCGAACACCTCGCGCCGGGGTCGGGATCCGTCTACCGCGCGCGGACGGCCTGGACCTGTACCTCGATTGGCTCAAGCGCGACGTCGCCTACACCCTGCGGGGCATCGAGATCGTGATCGACGGTGCCAACGGAGCGGCCTTTCTGGCGGCCCCGCGTCTGTTCGAGGAACTCGGCATGAACGTGCGAGCGCTGGCCTGTGAACCGGATGGTCTCAACATCAATGATGGGTGCGGGGCAACCCATCCTGAGTTCCTTGCCTCCCAGGCCAACGGCCAGATCGGCTTGATATTCGACGGTGATGCCGACCGCTTTCTTGCCGTCGACGAAGCGGGAGTGCCGCTCAACGGTGACGTCATCATGGCGATCATTGCTCGTCATCTTCACGAGCAGGGCAAGCTCAAGAACGACACGGTCGTCGTGACCGTCATGACGAATCTCGGGTTCCGGCGGGCGATGGGCGATCTCGGCATCAAGGTGGTGGAGAGCGCGGTTGGTGACCGCTACGTGCTCGAGGCCATGCGTGCGCACAAGGCCAATCTCGGGGGGGAACAGTCGGGTCATGTCATCTTCCTCGATCACATCTCCACCGGCGACGGCCTGCTCACTGCGCTGCGCCTGCTCGAGGTGGTGGCCGCCACCGGCCGTCCGCTGACAGAGCTGCGGCAAGTGATGACCGATTACCCCCAGGTGCTGCGCAACGTGCGAGTGGCAGACCGGGCAGGCCTCGAGTCGGCCGACGCCGTATGGGAGGCGGTGCGACACACCGAGGAGATGCTGGGCGGAGGCGGACGGGTGCTCATCCGACCCTCCGGCACCGAGCCGCTCGTGCGGGTGATGGTGGAAGCCGCCACCAAAGCCGACGCGGCCACGATCGCGGACGATCTTGCCTCCGTTGTGAGAGGGGCGTTGGGCGAATAGCCCACTGCCGACGGCACGATTTCCCGGTCGGCGGTCAACGGTTCGCTCGAACAGGTGATACGCTGACGATTGGTACATGGGTACCGGAGTTACGAGACAGCGCCCGCCCTCGCAGGTTTGCGAGGCGACGAGGAAGAGGGTTATCGAGTTGTTCGGCGGATGCCCTCTCGGCCGCTTACGGTCGTGACCGACGGGAAGAAACCTCGGGAGTGATCCCGGGAACAAAGGCCCGGCGGATGTGAGCCCACCTGGTGGGACCGCGCATCCCGCGCACACTCCGGCACCCGGGAACAGGAGCTGCTGCTATGTGCGGAATCATGGGATACGTCGGACCCCGTCCGGCCAGCCCGATCATTCTTCAGGGGTTGAAACGCCTCGAGTATCGGGGGTATGACTCCGCCGGCGTGGCCGTCGCCCACAATGGGAGCATCGGGGTCCGAAAGGCGGCCGGCAAGCTCGATCGACTGGCCGAGCTGCTCGACGATTCGGCCCCGGTGGGCCGGTTCGGTATTGGCCATACGCGGTGGGCGACGCACGGTCCTCCCACCGATGGCAATGCCCATCCTCATGCCGATCCGACCGAGGCCTTCGCCATCGTCCACAATGGGATCATCGAGAACTACTTCGAATTGCGGGCAGAACTCGTCGCTGCCGGCGCGGCGTTCTCATCCGACACCGACACCGAGGTGCTCGTCCACCTCATCGCCGAGGAGTACGACGGTGATCTCACCGAGGCGGTTCGCCGCTCCGTCGCCCGTGCCACCGGTGCCTACGCCCTGGTAGCGATGACGGTGCACGAGCCCGACACGCTGGTGGCGGTCCGGATGATCAGCCCACTCGTCATCGGCTTTGGCGAAGGGGAGACGTTCCTCGCCTCCGGCATTCCCGCCCTGCTCGATCACACCCGCCAGGTGCTGGTGATGGAGGACGGCGAGATGGCCACCATCACACTCGATGGGATCACGATCGAGAAGCTGGACGGGACGGCGGTTTCGCGGGACACGTTCGAGGTCGATTGGGACGTCGAGCAGGCCGAGAAGGGTGGCTACCCGCATTTCATGCTCAAGGAGATCTTCGAACAGCCCCGGGTGGTGGCCGATTCACTCCTCGGGCGCCTCTCCGGAACGGACGTGACGCTCGAGGATGTCGGCTGGGACGACCAATTCGAGGAGTCGATCGAGAAGATCTGGATCACCGCCTGTGGCACCGCCTTCCATGCCGGATTGGCCGGCAAGGAGATGTTCGAGGGGCTGCTCCGCATCCCCACCGAGGCCGTGTATGCCCATGAGCTGCGGTACCGGGATCCGATTGTCGGACCCAACTCGGTGACCCTGGCGATCAGCCAGTCGGGCGAGACCGCCGACACGCTGGCCGGTGCCCGGTTGCTGCAGGAGCGTGGTTCGCGATTGGTGGCCATCACCAATGTGGTCGGCTCGGCGCTCACCCATTACTCGGACGACGTCGTCTACACCCGCGCCGGCTTGGAGATATCGGTGGCCTCCACCAAGGCCTATACCGCCATGCTCATCGCCCAGTACCTGCTGGCGTTGCGGCTCGGCCAATCACGCAGCGTGCTCGATGGCGCCAAGGCCCGTGAAGTGGCGAAAGCCCTCGAGGCCCTACCCCGCCAGGTGGAGTCGCTGCTCACGCGCGAGGAAGGCATCGACGACATGGCGCGTTTCCTGGGCGCCCAACTGGCCGATAAGGACGACATCTACTTCATTGGTCGCGGGCTCGACTACGCAGTCGCCACGGAGGGATCGCTCAAGCTCAAGGAGATCAGCTATCTCCATTCCGAGGCGATGCCCGCCGGGGAGCTCAAGCACGGCACTCTGGCCCTCATCACCGAGGGAACGCCGGTGATCGTGGTGAACACCCAGGAACACGTGTACGACAAGACCGTCTCGGCGCTCCAGGAGGTCAAGGCGAGGGGGGCGAGCGTGATCGCCGTGGCCTACGACGACGACACCGAGATCGATCACTACACCGATCACGTGCTGCGCATTCCCCGCACCATGGACCTGCTCAGCCCGGTGTTGTCCATTGTCCCGCTACAGCTGCTCGCCTACCACGTCGCCGACGCCCGCGGCCTCGACATCGACCAGCCGAGGAACCTGGCCAAGAGTGTGACGGTGGAATAGGAACAGGCCCCGGGGCAATGCCCCGGGGCCTGTCTTGCACGTTTCGGATGGGCTACCAGGCTTCGAAATGTGCCGGGTCGGTGGCGGAAACCGATCCTGCCGAACTAGAGGCCAGAACCGTCGCCGTGTTCGAGTTCAGTCCGGTGGCGGGCGACATCCAGTCGCTTGTGCATGCGGCGCTCTCGCCGGGAAGCAGCGTCACACCGGAGAAGGCGCAGGCGGCAGTGGCGAAGAGCTCGTCGGTCAGCGTGATGTCAGACAGAACCAGGCTTCCACTGTTGGTCACGGTGAAGCGGTACCTGACCTCCTCGACCCAGGGGTGCGTGAGCGGTGGATCGTCGTCTCCGGTTTGCCACGTCACGCCGTCGACGGAATAGTCGGCGGCAAGGCTAACCGAGCCGTAATCCGGAACACCAGTCAGATTGCAGGTCTTGTCGAGGGTGCCGTCCTTGTACTTCGAGATCATGTAGTTCACGACCCGGAACTTCGAGGACTCCTGCGGATCTGACTTGTCACCGGTTCCGCCGGTGAAGGCGTCCGAGCACGAGACATGCAGTTGCATGAACTCGTCGCGCACCTGGAGGTATCCCTCGGTGTTCCTGCCGGTATATCCGTACGTCCCGCTCTCGTTTGTGCCGGTCACCGAGAAGGGAACCGCGCCGGGGACGGCATGCTCGATGAACCAGAACGTATAGACGGAGTAGTCCCCGCCGCCCGTTGCTCCGCCGTCGGCCGAATCCTTGACGGCCTCGGCCTCAGCCTTGAAAGCCGTTTCCCAGGCCCTCTTGAACTTGTCAATGGCGTCCTGCGGCTTTCCGTCGGCGAGTTCCTTCTCCGCCTTGGCCAGCTCTTTGTAGGCCTCTTCGATCTTGGAATCGGAGGCTCCTGCGGCCACGGCGGCCGCGATGGTGGCTTCGGCCATGCGTCGGTCTTCCTGCACGAGATCATCCACGAGGGTCTGGACCGATCCTGAGGGGAGCGCGGCCTCCTCCAGTTTCTTGATCGCTTCGAGGAGCTTCTTGACGGTATCGCGGTCCTTGTCGAATACCTTGTTGCCTTCCTTGCTGAACGCTTCGCTGCTCGTCCAGAACTTGTCCTCGAGTGTCTCGCCGAGTCTCTTGACGGCTTCGGTCAGCTTCTTGTCGGCATCATTCGAGCCGGTCGGAATGAGCGATGTCGCGGTCGCGATCATGGCGTTTCGGGCGTCCTGGCCGGTCCCGCTGGCGCGAGCCGGCCCGACGAAGACGGACATGGCGAGCACGAGTGCTACGCCAAGTGCGGTGATTCGTTCCCCCGCTATCCGTGTCTGCATGCTTGTTCTCCTTGTCGATGCCATGACAACGTACCACTGAGAGTGGTGGAAAAACGCAGAAAGTGATCGTTGCGAGGGAAATGAGCCTCCCGACCCAAACCGTCGCCGGGCCGGATCCGAGAACGGACTCGGGTGTTGGAAGTGCTTCACGGCGACCCTTTAGGCTGATGATCATGAACATCGTCGGGATCGGAATCGATCTGGCCGAAATCGAGCGGGTCGAGAAGCTCTATGAGAAGTATCGCGAGCAGTTCATGGCGCGGTGCTTCACCGAGCATGAGCAGGCGTACGCAGCCCGATTCGCCAACCCGGCCCGGCGCTTGGCTGCCCGATTTGCCGGCAAGGAAGCCGTCATGAAGAGCCTCGGGCGGGGTTGGCGGCAACTTCGCTGGAAAGACATCGAGATTACCGGCGGCGGCAAGCCGACCGTCCGTTTGTTCGGCACCGCCCTGGAGCGAGCTTCCCAGCTGGGTGTCGCTGAGGTTCACGTGTCGATCACCCATACCGACGCGACTGCGATGGTGCTCGCCATATCAGTCGGCTAGCGCCCGCGGGGTGCGGGATCTCGGCCCGGTGGGTCATCTGTGTCTGGAGGTCGAGGGACCACGGCGGGTCGCCGGACTTGTAGCCTTGCCACATGCAGCTTGTCATCACGCCCGAGGAATCGGCCGTGCTCGATGCCGCCGCCGCCGACCGGATCGAGGCGCTCATGGAGCGGGCCGGGCTGTGGGTCGCATTGGCCGCGATCGACATGGGCATCGGCTACGGCTCCCGGGTGATGGTGCTGGCCGGGCCGGGCAACAACGGTGGGGACGCCTATGTCGCCGCCAAGTACCTCGCCCGCCGGGGAGTGTCCGTTCTGGTGCACGCTCGCGGGTTTCCTAAGGGTGACTTCTCAGCCGCCCGCAAGGCCTCGACGGCGGCCATAGGTGCCGGTGTCCGGGTGCGGCCGTTTGGTGAGCCGACCCCGGCCGATCTC
>Ga0224512_10004238_pt1 | contig 12217 bp, 10 predicted proteins | sample SF_May12_sed_USG_4_FD_169103 | JGI IMG/M metagenome (GOLD analysis project Ga0224512, IMG submission 169103) | Sediment microbial communities from San Francisco Bay, California, United States - SF_May12_sed_USGS_13 | ecosystem: Environmental > Aquatic > Marine > Sediment | place: USA... | reverse complement strand
ATTGATCATGGGGCATACGGACGTCGTCGGTGTGCAGGCGGATCGTTGGACCGAAGATCCATTCGGTGGTCTTCGAAAAGATGGCTGGGTCTACGGCCGTGGCTCGTTGGACGATAAGGACAACGCAACAGCCGGGCTGATGATGATGATCTTGCTCAAGCGCTATGGCGTAGATCTGGATCGGGACATTATTTTCCTGGCCGAATCCGGTGAGGAGGGCACGCCGGAGGTCGGTATCAACTTCATGGTCGAAAATCACTGGGACGTGATTGCGGCAGAGTACTGCCTGGCCGAAGGCGGCAGCGGCATCCTCGAGGATCACGGCGTTAGTGTCGTAGGCGTCCAGACGACCGAAAAAATGCCACGTCGTGTGACGTTGGTCGCCCGTGGCACCGCTGGACATGGATCCGTACCCAGGATCGACAACGCTGTTGCGACTCTGGCGCGCGCCGTTGCCAAGGCCGATGCCTGGGAAACTGAAATGCGCCTCAATGAGACCACCAAGGCCTACTTCGAGAGGCTGGCGACAATATCCTCACCCGAAGACGCCTTCCGATACGAAAACGTGGCAAATCCGGAAGAAACGGCCGCGATACAACAGCATTTCAAGGAGACCTTTCCGTATCACTATTCAGTTCTGAGGACTTCGGTTGTTCCGACGATCATCAACGCGGGTTTCCGGAAAAACGTGATTCCATCGGAAGCAACCGCGATGCTCGACATTCGAATGTTGCCCGATGAGGACATGGACGCATTTTACGCCAAACTCGCAGAAGTCATGGACGAGCCGAATGTCGAAATTATTCCGGAACGAATATATCGCCCGGCAGCACCACCGTCCGGCATAGACAACGAAATGTTTGGGAGTCTGGAACGCGCAGCAAACAGCATGTACCCAGATGCGATTGTATTACCGACGATGTCGACAGGCGCAACCGACATGTCTCAGGTCAGGGCCATGGGCGTTTCAGCGTACGGAATCGGACCGATCCGAAGCATTGAGGAGCTTAACAGCGGTAACGGTGCACACAGCGACAATGAACGTGTATCGGAGGAGGCCCTGGTCGATTTCGTCAAGTTCATGTGGACCGTCGTTATCGATATTGCAGCATCTAACTAGTGCCCGGCATAACACTGAAGTACCAGCCATACAGCGCTGTCCAAAACAGAACATGCAGTATCTGCAGGTGACGCATACCTAGCTTCCGACTCAAGAGCTTGCTGATGCCGCTGGCCACCAGGCTGACAAGCAAGAATCGGATCAGCCGGGCGGGAAGGCTGATTAGCAGGAAAATGCCAAGGCCGTGGCCGATGCTTGCGGCCTCGACCGCATAAATTTTGTACGGTGTTCCGCTCAGCGGTCCCAGGAAGAGGGCTTTCAAGCCCGATGTGTGCAGCTGAGATCTCACATTCTCGATCATCCCATCATTGATCGCAGGCAAAGCCGTAAACAGGGCCCGGGCAGGTTCCGGGTCATGCTGACCAACGAACCAAAGAATGCAGCCACCGGCCAGCGCGCCGCCGGTGACCCAGAGGCAGGCAAGAAGAGCGTGTTTACGGGACCGCAGCGCGATCCAACTCAAGAGTACATCCGGCACGATAAAGAAGACCGTTGCTTCGGCAAACCCCCAAAAGGCGGCGAGAGCGTTGGTTCGACTGCACTTCATTTCAGGCAGACAGTTCCTGTAGAGCTTTTGACGATCGATTGATCACGGTTACTGCCGTAAGGACAGCGACTATCGCCAACGCGATATTGGCCCACTGTTGGAGATTGATGCCCAGGCCTAGCAGCAGAGCGAGCAATCCAAATACAAAAGCGCGATCGCTCTTGCCCATTGGCCCGTCATACCGACGGCTGGCTCCTATCTGAACCGCGACGATACCGGCCATTTCAGTGAGGATTGACAGCACAACTATAGCCACGACAAGCGACGGCGAGATGCCGGGTACGAACGCAAACGGCAGATACAACGCAGCGTCTGCTAACACGTCGCTGAGTTCGTTCAAAATTCCGCCCAACGCGCTTTGCATGCCGTGCTCGCGCGCGAGCATGCCATCGATTGCATTTAGCGCCATGCGGAGGAAAAGCCATATTGGTATCAAAAGGGCAGCCGATCTTGCGCTCGGGTACAACGCGAATACTGCGCCGACCACGACCGATACGATTAAAGCAACGACCGTTACCTGATTGGCTGTTATGCCCACATTTGCCAGCGCCTTACACAGTGGCCTCAAGAGATTTTGAAACGCCGGCTTAAGGTCATAAATGGTCATCCGTTGCTTCTCCCAAGTTCAGCGACGCGTTCTTCAAGGTCATGACAAATCTCACGAACAGATGCGCTTGTCTTATCGAGATGCGAATACGACCTGGATTCACCGATTCGCAAATGTAAACGACGAGGGCGTGGCAAAAGCACTCCCTTTGGCCACGCACCCAGCCCACCTTCAAGGTAACAGGGAATGACGGGCAACTCAGTACCCACCACCAGTCGAGCAATGCCTGAGCGAAATCGCCCCATCTCGCCGGTCGTTGTGCGTGTTCCTTCAGGGAAGATGATCAAAATATTGCCATCATTCTCGAGCAGCCTGGAACAGACCGTTAGACTTTCTGCGCCTTTGGCTTTGCGATCAAACGGCAGGGCATTGATCAGAACCGCGGAAATAGCGCTGCGCGGGAGGTTAGAGAAAAAATAGTCGGCGGCGGCCGCGGGAAACGCCCTGTGAACCTGCTTGAGTGGCACCGAGCACAACATGCAGAGTGTGTCGAGGTGACTGGTATGGTTGCAGACCAGGATATAGGAACCGCTTGCAGGTAAGTGATCTCGGCCATCAATGCGCATTCGATGATAGACACGCATCCACCCTCGTAGCAGCAGCGCCGCAATCGACCGGATTGCATAGACCAGCATGTAGGGTTGCCGCGGAAAATTCTGCAGGTGTTCTGACATCGATTCATCGATGTCAGGTGGAGGATGGTATTCCCATTCGTCCATCGCGATTGCCTGTTAGCGGATGCCGTGAATCCAGCGAATGACATGGAAAAATATAGGCGCAACGAAAATCATGCTGTCGATGCGATCCAGGATGCCGCCGTGCCCCTGAATGAGAACGCCCATGTCTTTAATGCCGATATCTCGTTTGATATAGCTAATCACAAGATCTCCAAGTTGACCTCCGATGCCAACAATCAGGCCAACCAGAACAAGATCCCAAGGCTCAAAATGCGGGAAGGAGAACCATAGCATCCATGGAACCAGCAACGAGACAAAGACAGCGCCGATCGCGCCTTCAATGGTCTTATTCGGGCTGATGTTGTCCCTGAGTTTGTGTTTGCCAAAAAGTTTGCCACATGTAAACGCCGCAATATCATTGATCTCCACAGCGAAAACCAGGTACAGGATGTAGCCGTAGGCATAATTCGTATTTGCGAGGAAGCCGAGATGGCTGAACATCCACCCAAAATATAGAAAGCCAACAATAGCCAGCGCAACTTGTTGGAGCTGCCCTTTGGAACGATTGCGCAGAATCGGAACCAGCAGTATTGCAGCGGCCACATAGGCAGGCAGCGTTATGAACAGACCGAACCAACCAGGGTAGTTCAGGCGCGGGTCGCTCACGATTGAAGCGACACCAAGAAGCACTATCGCGAGATATACGAGCCCGGTTAGCCACCAGTCTTCATACAGGCCAGTGGCTCTCGCGAATTCCTTGAAGCCAAACATCGCCAGCAGTGCGACGCCGACGATCGTAGCCGTTCTTCCAAGCAGGATCGTACCCAAAACCAGCGGAACCATGACCAGCCAGCCCCGGTAGGTTCTCCACACCGATGAAACGTTTTTACCGAGGGCGGTCATCAGCCCGAGCAATAGACCGGCGACAGCAAGAAGTCCAACAATAACCATGACGTAGGTTAGGAAAATATCGTTCGAAATGGCCGCACTGAAAGTCATTATCTATTTCCCCATTAGATACATGCCGGCGATCAGCAGGCTCATGCCTGCGGCGTTAATCGGTTTGATTGGTGTTCCGTAGACTAACAGCGCGATCACCGCCGCCCAAATAAAAGTCGTGGCGTAGATGGGGTAAAGAACGGTCAACGAGCCTCCTTTTTTGAAAGCGGCCACGAACAGGACCATTACGGCCACGTAGCAGAGCACCCCGATCAGCAAACGGAGGTTGAGCAAATAGCTGGTGACCGATCCGCCGGCCAGGTCGGCGCCGGACTTGTAGAGGTACTGTCCGAGCGCGCCCAGAAATGAGGCAACCAGGAAAAAGACAATAGAGATTGCGGGGGTCGACATAGGCTCACTCACTGCAAAATTATTTGACGGACAATAGCATGGGAGAGCCACCCCATCGGCAGGGAGTTTCGCACCCCGCTTGTTGCTTCCGCTCGAAAAGGGCACTGTATGCCGCTGGAGGAAATCGATGGCCATCAAGAACATGCTCGACTCGAAAAAGGGTCGATTTATTACCTTCGGAATTCTATACGTTAGCGAAGGAATACCGCTTGGATTCGCCGCTGTGGCCATGGCGGCGTACATGAGACGCGAGGGAATGGACGTCGCTCAAGTCGGTGCTTTCGTTGCGTCGTTCTACCTGCCTTGGGCGTTCAAATGGGCTTGGGCACCACTGGTCGATCTTATCGGCTTGAAGCGATTCGGTGGCCGCAAGGCCTGGATAGTCATTTGTCAGGTGCTGATGATCGTCACTTTGTTTGCGGTAGCTCAGGTCGACCACTCAAAATATTTCGATTTGTTGATTACGCTTGTCATCGTGCATAACGTATTCGCAGCGACGAATGACGTCGCTATCGATTCCCTGGCGGTTAACTCGTTGCTCCCCGAAGAGCGCGGCCAGGGCAACGGATTTATGTTCGGTGGCGCGTATATAGGGCAGGGGCTTGGAGGTGGCGGAGCCATGTTCGTGTCCGAGTTGTATGGCTTTGATGTCTCATTTCTGTACGTCAGCCTGCTACTTTCTATAGTGCTGCTCTTTACGTTGTTCTTCGTCAAAGATCCAACGGCCTTATCTATGGTTGTTGAGAAATCTGCGGACATCTGGAAGAAGTTCAAAGAGTCGATCGGTGGCTTCTTGCGTGAGTTGCATACCGGCTTTTTCAAATCCGGTTCAGGTCCGCTGGTCGGCGTTTTCTTCGCACTGTTGCCATTTGGTGCGATGGCGCTGTCATCAGGAGTTTCTACAACATTGCAGGTCGACATCGGCATGTCTGATGGACAGATTGCGAAACTCAATATTTACAGCACCATTGTGTCGGGCTTGGGTTGTGTCCTTGGTGGATGGCTGGCCGATCATCTCGGTCGGCGCAAAATGTTGGCCGCCTTTTACACGATGACGATTTTTCCTGCCTTATATATTGGCTTCATGCTGGGTGGTGATTCCGGTTTGGACGGTATCACCGCGCAACAGTACTTCACCGCCGCTTTACTGTTTTACCTGGCGATGGGAATGCACTATGGCACGAGTGCTGCCATATTTATGGGACTAACCAATCCGACGATTGCTGCGACACAATTTACGGGCTTCATGGCCTTGCGGAACCTGACGATTTCATACACAAACGCGTGGCAGGGGGCGGCCGTTGGTGCGTGGGGCTATAGCAAGATGTTCTACATCGATGCGGCCTTGGCGATAATTCCGATTCTGGTAATTCCCTTCCTCGCCGAACGAAAAACCAGGGAAGTTCCACCATCTGCGGGAGCGCCGTTACCGCAGGCCGGTTAGTCGGGCAGATTCAGGCACTCGCAGAAAAACTCTACGCTATTTTTCGGTCCAGCCGGGCCCACGCACGACTCGGCCCGGAGTGGCACCCGTGTGCTCGCCATCCCTCAGGACTTGCTCGCCGTTGACGAATACGTGCAGCATTCCGGTTGCGTACTGGTGCGGCTCAACAAAAGTGGCATGGTCCTGGATCGTCTCGGGATCGAATACCACGACGTCGGCATAAAAGCCTTCCTTCAACTCGCCACGACTGTCGATTCTCATAGTTTGTGCCGGCAGCGCGGCCAGCTTGCGAATGGCCTCTTCGAGCGAAATCAGGCTTTCCTCGCGGACGTATTTGGCGAGTACTCGGGCAAAACTTCCGTAGGCGCGCGGGTGCGGGTTGCTATTCAGGAATACGCCCTCCGATGCCAGCGACGCTGCGTCTGAATTGAAGCTAACCCAGGGCAGGGCAACCGCTTTTCGAACGACATCTTCGGATTGTGAAAAGTACACTGTGCCGATGCGGCTGCCGTCTTCAATGATCAGGTCCATGATCGTTTCTTGCGCGGTCGTACCCCGCATTTTTGCGACGTCAGCCACGGTCTTGCCTGTCAGCGGTTTCAATGCGTCGGACTTGAAGCTGGCAAGCAAAATATTATCCGGTGAGCCGGGAGCTAAAAACATGTTCTCCCACTCATCCGATTCTTCTGCCATCTCACGCGCAATCCGCTCCCGCAGGGCGGGGTCCCGCATGCGCTGGAGCGAAGCATCGAATCCACCTTCCTGCACCCATGGTGGAACCGCTGCGTTGAGACCGGTGGAGCTGGCCGGGTAGGTGTAAACGTCTGCGGTGATTTCCAGGCCCTCGGCTTGGGCACGCTCGACCATCGCAACTGCTTCATCGAACAAATGCCAGTTTGACCGTCCGGCGGACTTGAGATGATAAATCTCGGCACGAATCTTCGCATCGCGTGCAATTGTAAGGAGTTCTTCGATCGCCGCGATCATGTGCGCGCCTTCATCCCGGATGTGGGAGATGTACATGCCGTTGTATTCGGCAGCCACTTCGGACAAAGCGATCAGTTCATCAGTCTTCGCGAAATGGCCGGGCGGGTAAATCAGCGACGAGGCCACACCTAAGGCACCATCTTCCATGGCCTCGCGTACGAGGCTGCGCATCTGATCGAGTTCCTGTGGCGTTGGTTCACGGTTTTCATAACCGATGACGTACTTGCGTGGCGTAGCAGCACCGATGAACGATGCCACGTTTGGGGAGATACCGCGTCTTTGCAGAAACTCGAGATACTCGTCCAGTGTCGTCCATTCGATGTCGTAGTGAATATCACCTTGTTGCTGAGACATAGCCGTCTTCATTTCGGCATTCAATGGCCCCATGGACGATCCTTCGCCCATGATTTCCAGCGTCACGCCTTGTCGGATATCACTTTGTGAGCGACCGTCTTCAATCAGCGATTCATTTGCCCAGGACATCATATTTATGAAGCCAGGTGCCACTGCCTGGCCCTTTACATCGATCTCGATCGGCGCTGTTGCCTCACCGATATCGCCAATGGCTGCGATTCTGTCACCGTCAAATGCCACATCACCGACGTATGGCTCCTCGCCGCTACCGTCATATATGTTGCCGCCACGAAGAATTACGTCGTAAGAGCCTGGTGACGTGCATGCCGCAACGAAGCAGTATGCAATAGCACTGGCCGCCACGGTTATGATGACTTTGTACAGCTGCATGGTCTTTACCTCTGGGAACACGGGCGCTTTGTTTCGTCGAACGCAAATTGCAGATATCGCTGAGGAGTCTAATCGAATCAGGGATCAATAGCCGGCCAAACAGGAAAACGAGGCACCCGAACTGAGGGGGCGTGGCCGGACTCAGGTTCTGCTGCCAGAAAAAAGGCCTTCGAATGAAGGCCTTCTCAATGTTTGGCTCCCCGGGGCGGACTCGAACCACCGACAAGTTGATTAACAGTCAACCGCTCTACCAACTGAGCTACCGGGGAATGGTATTTGCTACGTCATGCGGGGCGCGATTCTGGTCTAGCCCTCGTGCGAAGTCAAGCCGTCACAGCCCGTTTTATCCGCTCAACCGCTTCCGTTAGCATTTCACGCGAGCACGCGAAAGACAGTCGCAAGTAGCCTTCCGCGCCAAAGGCGCTTCCAGGCACCACAGCGACGTCACCCTCCCGGATAAGGTAACTGGCCAGATCGGCATCGGTTGCGAGCTTCAGGTTCTTCATTGCGTCGAGGACTCTTGGAAACGCATAAAAAGTACCCTCGCCGGGGCGGCACTCGAAACCAGGGACCTTGTTCAGTTCAGGTATCAGGAAATCGTGCCGTGCTCGATAGGCGGCGACCATCTCGCTGACAACCAATTGAGACCCGTCAAGGGCCGCCTGAGCGGCGATTTGGGAGACGCTGCACGGGTTCGAGGTACTTTGGCTCTGCACCGTTTTCATCGCCGAAATCAGCTCCTGCGGGCCGGCGGCGTAACCAATTCGCCAGCCGGTCATCGCGTAGGCTTTCGATACCCCATTTATGACCACGGTGCGAGCGGCGAGCGCCGGGCAGGCCGCGGCAAACGTGACGAACGGCTCGCGTCCCCAGTGAATATGCTCATAGATATCGTCGGAGGCAATTACGATGTCGTCGTGCCCTGCCAGCACGTCACCAAGCGCCTGCAACTCTGCTTCGCTGTAGCTTGCGCCCGTTGGATTTGAGGGACTATTCAGAAAAAACAGCTTGGTCTTATCCGTGATGGCATTACGGAGTTGCCGCGGCGTGATTTTAAAGTCCTCATCGAGTCCTGCTTCAATAGTGACGGGCTCAGCGCCCGCCAGCAGAACCATGTCAGGGTAGGAAACCCAGTACGGCGAAGGAATGATTGCCTCGTCACCGGGTCCAAGGAGCGCCTGACACAGGTTGTAAAGCGCCTGCTTTGCACCCGAGCTGACGACAATCTGCGTCGCTGCGTAGGAGAGGCCATTATCACGATCGAATTTTCGGGCAATCGCCGCTTTGAGCTCAGCCGTGCCATCGATCGGAGTGTATTTGGTTGCGCCCGATTGGATGGCGCCGATTGCTGCGTCTTTTATCGCTTGGGGCGTATCGAAATCAGGTTCGCCGGTGCCAAGGCTAATGATGTCCCGGCCGGCGGCCTTGAGTTCCGTCGCAAGCGCCAGCACAGCGCTTGTCGGCGAGGGCTTCACCCGCGTCATTCTGTTTGAAACTGATAAACTCACTCGCTTGCCTCCGCACAGCCGATAATGATGGTACGTCAAACGACACAACTGCCCAAGAAGAGTGCTCCGGCCGATCGTGATCGGTTGACACTCGTGTCTGATTTCCAGCCTGCCGGAGATCAGGGCAGGGCTATTGAAGGCCTCCTTGATGGACTAAATGATGGCCTGGCACGGCAAACCCTGCTCGGTGTTACCGGGTCAGGAAAGACTTTCACCATCGGCAATGTCATTGAACGTACGCAGCGACCCGCGATGATTCTGGCGCCAAACAAGACTCTCGCTGCACAGTTGTATGGGGAAATGCGCGAGTTCTTTCCCAACAACGCAGTCGAATACTTTGTGTCCTACTACGACTACTACCAGCCCGAAGCTTATGTTCCGAGTTCAGATACGTTTATTGAGAAAGATGCTTCGGTCAACGAGCACATTGAACAGATGCGGCTGTCGGCAACCAAGGCGCTGATCGAACGTCCTGATGCAATCATCGTCGCGACGGTGTCCGCGATTTACGGTCTCGGTGACCCGGAAGCGTACTTCAGCATGGTGCTGCACCTTACGCGCGGCGATCGTGTCGATCAGCGCAAGATTCTTCGGCGCCTCGCGGAGCTTCAGTACCAGCGCAATGAGTTAGATCTGTCGCAGGGCACATACCGCGTGCGCGGTGATGTTATCGATGTGTTCCCGGCCGATTCCGAGCGCGATGCGGTTCGAATTGAGCTGTTTGACGACGAAATCGAATCTCTGGCGTATTTCGACCCGCTGACGGGGGAGGTGTCAGCCCGGGTGCCTCGACTCACGATCTTCCCTAAAACGCATTATGTAACGCCCAGGGAAAAGCTGCTTGAGGCGTGTGAGCACATAAAGGTCGAGCTCAAAGATCGACTGGAGTACCTCCGAAAGCATCAAAAACTCTTGGAAGCTCAAAGACTTGAACAACGAACTTTATTTGATTTAGAGATGATACGCGAGCTCGGCTACTGCTCTGGCATTGAGAACTACTCGCGCTACCTGTCGGGTCGGCAAGAGGGCGAGCCGCCGCCGTGCCTGTTCGACTATCTCCCGGAACATGCCTTGTTGGTTATTGACGAAAGTCACGTCACGGTGCCGCAGCTTGGCGCGATGTACAAAGGCGACCGATCGCGTAAGGAAACTCTCGTCCAGTACGGATTCCGGCTGCCATCCGCACTCGATAACCGACCGCTGCGATTCGATGAGTTTGAGCAGCTCGCGCCGCAGACGATTTTCGTCTCGGCGACGCCCGGCAACTACGAAAACGAGCACACGGACAACACGGTTGAACAGCTGGTTCGGCCAACCGGGCTGATCGACCCGCGGATTGACGTTCGACCCGCAAAAACCCAGGTTGACGACGTACTCTCGGAAATCACCAGGCGCGTCGCCAATGGTGAGCGCGTGCTCATCACGACGTTAACGAAACGCATGTCGGAGGACCTCACGGATTACCTCGCGGAGCATGGCAAACGTGTGCGTTACCTGCATTCCGATATTGGCACCGTTGAGAGGACCGAAATCATTCGCGATCTGCGGCTTGGTGTTTTCGATGTGCTTGTGGGCATCAACTTGTTGCGAGAGGGGCTGGATATGCCTGAGGTCTCACTGGTTGCGATACTCGATGCGGACAAGGAGGGTTTCCTTCGCTCAGAACGTTCTCTGATCCAGACGATCGGCCGCGCAGCACGCAATATCAACGGCACCGCTATCCTGTATGCCGATCGAATGACCGGTTCAATGCAAAAGGCCATCGAGGAAACAGGACGCCGGCGCGAGCGGCAGGTCGAGTACAACGAGAAACATGGGATAACGCCGGCGACGATTGTCAAGCGAGTTGCTGACATCATGGAGGCCGCGCACCCATCTCCCCGGTCCGGACACCAGCGGGTGGCTGAGGAGGGCGCCGAATATGAGAGCATGACACCAGAACAGCTCATGAAACGGGCCGTCAAGCTCGAGAAGCAGATGCTCAAAGCTGCGCGGGATCTGGAATTTGAGGAGGCGGCACGGTTGCGGGACCTGATACACAGTATTCGGCAAAAGGCTCTGGGGCTCACCCAAGACTAAGTGGGCGAGAGGTCTTGCACACCGCAGGTGGCTTGAGTATCGTATGCCGCCCGTCGCTGGGGCAGCGTAATTAGTGAGGGCGATTAGCTCAGGGGTAGAGCGCCACGTTGACATCGTGGAGGTCGCAGGTTCGAAACCCGCATCGCCCACCAGTTCCGCGACCGCAGCCGAGCGTTGCGGATAGACAACAAAATGCCTTATATTTTTAGAAAAACAATCGCTTCCACGGTTGTTTCTTATCATCTGGCTATATAGAATCGCGTTCCCGCACTCGCTGCGGCGCCTTGATGCGCCCAGCGGCTGCGCTGGATTGTTGAGCACTGGAGGATCTGAGTATCGCAGCTACAAAGCGCGTACGGCGTAACGAAGAAATAGATGCAGTCGAAGTCCGGGTAATTGACGCGGAAGGTGAGCAGGCAGGAGTGATGCCGCTGGCCGATGGAATTGAATTGGCAAAGGGCGTTGGACTGGATCTGGTGGAAGTTTCGCCAACAGCGGAGCCGCCGGTTTGCCGCGTGATGGATTTTGGCAAGTATCTGTTCGAGCAGAACAAGAAACAGCAACACTCCAAGCGCAAGCAAAAGCAGGTTCATGTAAAAGAGATTAAGTTCCGCCCAGGCACGGACGAAGGTGATTACCAAATCAAACTCCGTAAACTGGTGCAGTTTCTTGAAGTAGGTGATAAGACGAAAGTCACTTTAAGGTTTAGAGGCCGTGAGATGGCGCACCAGGAACTCGGTGCGAATCTTCTGGCCAGGGTCCGTAGTGACCTTGAAGAGTACGGTGTGGTTGAACAAATGCCGCAGATGGAAGGGCGGCAAATGATCATGGTGATTGCACCGAAGAAACACTGAGTAAAAAAGCTGACTGCGGTTAACGACAGCCGCACAACGCATATCCCGCCTGTAGCGGCCGGACGTTCCGGTACGTAACAAGGCCCGTAAAGTGGAGAATACAATGTCGAAGATGAAGACCAACCGAGGCGCTGCCAAGCGCTTCAGCAAGACGGGCAAGGGTGGCTTTAAGCGATCCCAGTCCCACCTCAATCACATTCTTACGAAGAAGAAATCGAAGCGTAAGCGCCACCTGGGTATGACACTGCAGGTTGCGGACAGCGACGTGAAGAGCGTGCGACGCATGCTCCCTTACGCCTA
>Ga0224512_10004237_pt1 | contig 12223 bp, 11 predicted proteins | sample SF_May12_sed_USG_4_FD_169103 | JGI IMG/M metagenome (GOLD analysis project Ga0224512, IMG submission 169103) | Sediment microbial communities from San Francisco Bay, California, United States - SF_May12_sed_USGS_13 | ecosystem: Environmental > Aquatic > Marine > Sediment | place: USA... | reverse complement strand
TTTCTTCGACTGTAGCTGCGACTGCGCCAGCATCATGTGGTAGTGGGCCTTGCCGGGATCGAGCTCGACCGCCTTGCGATACTGCTGCTCCGCCTCGCGGTACTTCTTGAGCTTCAGATAGCAGTTGCCGAGCATGTAGTAGCCGTAGTGGTAGTCCGGCGCGTTGTTGACGACCTCCTCGAACTCGGCGGCGGCCTCGACGTACTTCCCTTGCTTGAAGTACGCACCGCCCTCTTCGTAGCCGGCGAAAGCCGGCCCGGGAGCAGCGAGGAGCAGAGCCACGCTCCCCAGGAGAAACGCGGCCGGGAGTCGGTTGCAGATGCGGTCGATCATCGGTTCAGTCCTCCGCTGGCGAGCCTCCATGAAACCCGCCGCGGTTCTCGTCGGGCGTGAGGAGCGAGTCCAGGTGTGAGTCGGTCCGGCTTACCCGGACGAATCTCCTTACTGCAATGAGTGTGCCTGACTGAGCGTCTGTCCGCCCCCTCGTGGCGCCCGTTCGCGCTGCAGGCGAGCAGATGCTTACGTGTCAACAGTTTACGGCTTCGGTCCTCCGGATGTCAGTATCCCGTCGCCCCTCCCCCGTGCCGGCTTCAGAGGCTCCGGCCTCCCGGCAGCTCGGGATAAGGGGACAACAATTCCACTAAAGTGGACAGTCAATCGAGGGTGTAAGTCACCACGACAGTGAAGTAGACGTCGACGGGGCGGCCGTTCTGGGTCGCCGGGCGGTAGCGCCACTGCTTGACGGCCGACACCGCCGAGGCGGAGAAGCCGAGGTTCGCCGCGGGCTCCTTCAGCACCTCGATGTCGCGGACCGTTCCGTCCTTCTTGATGATCGCGCGCAGGATCACCTTGCCCTGAATGCGCGCCCGGCGCGCCAGCTCCGGGTACTCGGGCTCGATCCGGCTGACGAGCTCCGGCTCGGACACGCCGCCGATTCCCGGAATCAACGGACCGCTGACGGGCGGCGGCTCGGGGTCGCCGAGCAGGATCTCGACGTCGTCGGGGAGAGGCTCGGGCTCCGGCGGCGGCTCCGGCTCGATGATCGGCTCGGGCTCGTCCGGCGTCGGATCCGGGATCGGCACCTTCTTCGTGATCTTCTTCTCGATCTTCTTCTTGGGCTGCTGTTTCGGTGGGGGCGGCACGTACCTGCGGACCGTCATCACCGTGCGGTCCTTCTTCACCTCTCTCAGAGAGAAATCGAACTTGGGGAATTGAGTGAGGAAGATGACCACGTGGAACAAGAGGGCGATGCCGATCCATTTCGCCCAGTGCTTGAATCCCGACTCCTCGAAGCCCTCACGCAGGAAGACCTCGCTGGCGGTCATCGGCGTGTCCGCGTCCAACGGCCTCGCCGACGCGGGGCGTCCCGGGGCTCCCTTGTTTTCCATTTCGGCCATGGGTCGGTCTCAGTCCACCTCGTCAGCAGTTCGACTCGAACGGGTTCTGACCGAACAGGCGCTCGTACTCCAGGACCTCGCTCTGCGTCGGAATCGAGATGTTCGGTGTCTTCGGCAGCAGGCCGAGCCCGCCCTGCTCCTCGGACTTCGCGGGCTTGAGCAGCTCATCGTAGATGCCGACCATCGCGCCGTACGGAGCCTCGGGGCGGGAGTAGATGATGATCGGCTTGTCCGGCCAGCGCTCCAGCTTCGGAATGATGTAGTCGACGATCTCCTCGCGCGTCGCGTAGTTGCAGTCCATCAGGAAGGAGCCGTCCTCCAGCACCTTGAAGTAGATCGCCTCCTCCTGTTCGACGGGGCGATCCTCCTCTTCCTGGGGCAGCTTGAAGTCGAGGCCCTTCGTCGCCGAGAAGACCGCTGTGACCATGAAGAAGATGATCAGAAGGAAGGCGATGTCGGCCATGGAAGCTGACGTGATCTCGGCCTTCGTGTTTTCCTTCTCGAGCTTCATGGCGCCTCACGCGAACCCGCGAACGGCGGGCTAGCTCACGTCATCGACGGTGCGCTGGTCCGTCAATAAGATGATCTCCTCCACGCCGGCTCGCCGCAACATCTCGATGATCTCGTCGATGAGGCGGTACGGCGCTTCGCCCGGAGCCTTGATCACGAACGGACGCGTCTGATCGATCGACGCGACTGTGTTGATCTCGATCTCCATCGTGCTGACATCCGGCACCGGCCGTGACTGAATCTCCCCGTCCGTGAACTTGTAAGCGTACTGATTCAGGTCCTCGAGCTTGTAGATCACGACGTAGGCCGACCCCTTCGGGACCTCGGCGCGGATCTCCGACTTCGGCACGGAGACGGCGGTGCGATCCAGCTGGAACTGGGTCGTCACCATGAAGAAGATGATGAGCAGGAACGCGATGTCGGCCATCGAGGCGGTCGGGATCACCGCCTCGATCATCCGCTCCTTGTGCTTGAACGCCATCGACCCGCCGTCAGGCGCGCGGCCGCGCCTGCTCGTGGAGCTCCAGGATGATGTTCGCGGTCGTCTCCATCTCGCGGATGTACGTGGCGATCTTCGTCTGGAAGAAGTTGTAGAACGGCAGCGTGAAGACGGCCACGATCAGCCCGCCCGCGGTCGTGAGCAGTGCCACGGAGATGCCCTTGGCGACCTTTCCGGGGTTGTTCAGACCTTCCGCTGCGATCACGTCGAAGGACATGATCATGCCGACGACCGTGCCGAGGAAGCCGATGATCGGCGCGATGTTGGAGATGAGCGCGAGGACCCACACACCGCGCTCCAGACGGGCGATCTCGTGGAGCGCCGCATTCTCGAGCAGCTTCTCCATCTCCTCGCGATTCGCATCCCAGCGAAGCAGGGCGGACTTGACGACCGCCGCCGAGGCGCCCTTGTAGGCATCCACCTTCTGCAGGGCCGCGTCGGCCTTGCCGGCGCGAAGATCGCCGCGCACCTTCGTCACCAGCTCGGCAATCCGCGTTCGAGCCCGGATGTAGAGCGTGAAGGCGCGCTCCAGGATGATGATGAGGCCCAGGATCGACAGCGCGAGCAGGGGCCACATCACCAGGCCACCGTCTATGAAGTACTTGACGAGAGTTCCGGCCCAGCCGCTCACTTTGATTCCTCCAGCCTCTCGCTGTCCCGGCGACCTTTCGGGCCGGCGAGTCGAGAGGCTACGGGGCCGACCCGCGGCCGGCTCGTCGATCGGGTTGCTTTTCCCGGCCGCATCGCTGAGCGCTAGGCGGCCAGATCAGCGACGGCCGCTCCCGGCCGCATCGGATGCGCGGTGAGGATAAGGGTGTCCCCAAAGGGTGTCAAGACAGACGGGCCGCACGCGCCGCGGCGCTCCTGCAGCGGGAAAACGGCTGATCGGTAGCGAGATCGGGCCGCAATCCGGTCGACTGATGCTGGCGAGAGGGACGTCGCCCGCGAGAGGTCTCGTGTACCCGGTCACCGGATCCTGATGTTGCGCTCCCCGATCAGGATCCCCTGGACGCGAGCCAGGCGGGCCAGCGCCTTGTTGTAGTCGATGATTGCCGCGATCTCCCGGCTCCCCGCCTGCTGCAGGTCGTTCTGGAACTCCAGCACCTGGAACGCCGTGGACAGACCGTTCTCGTAGCGCTTCTCCTCGGCGTCCAGCTTTCGCCGCTGCAGCTCCACGTTCACGCGCGCCGAGGCCACCCGTCTCGCCGTCGTCTCGACCTCCCGCACGGACTGCCGCACCTCCACCCGCACCGTCTGGCGCGCCGAATCGAGCCTGAGGCGCGCCTGCTCGATCGCGATCTTGCTGCGGGCATGCTCGGCCTTCGCGCGACGGTTCTTGATCGGGATGGTGAGGTTCATCGCGACCGTGAAATCGGTGTTGTCCGAGTCGACCAGCTCGGAGAACGAGGCGCCCCGCCCGAGCAGCTCCTGCTCGAGGGTGACGGAGATGCTGTCCGGCGCGGTCAACCGAGGATCACCCTGCTGGTAGAGAAAGCCGTTCTCGTCGAAGAAGACCGTTCCCCCCGGCGCGATCGAGGCCACCGGCACCGTCTCGAAGCTGTTGCCGGTGACGCTGAACGTGCTCGAGAGCGAGAGATCGGGTTTCCTCTGATTGCGCTGGAAGCGCTCCGTGAGCTCGGCGTTCGTGAGCGCCAGAGCCGCCTCGAGCACGATCGAGCGGCGCTCGAGCGCCTTCTCGATCGCTCCCTCGAGGTCGACGTCCACCTGCTGGAAGCCAGGGTCGTCGCTCGGCAGGATCGGCCGGAACCAGTCCGGAGAGGACTCGGCAAACCTGAGCAGAGCGCGGAGCCTGTCCTCGGCGTCCCCCACGCTGTTCTCGGTCACGATGACGTCCTCCTCGCGGCTCGCCACCTCCGCCTCCGCCGTCGTGATCTCGATCGGCGGCAGCGTTCCGACGTCGACCTTGACCTTCGTCTGATCGAGGAAGTCCTCGGCGAGGCTGAGCGATTCGCGAGAAACCTCGAGCTGGCGCAGCGCCCCGACGAGGTCCCAGTAGGCGCTCTCGACATCCTGGACGAGCTGGTTGATCCGGTCCTGGAACTGGTGCTCGCTGATCGCGAGATTGTTGCGGGCCTGCTCGACCTGCGTCTTGTTGATCGACAGCCCGAAGTTGCGCAAGAGCGGTTGCCTGTACGACAGCGAGACGGATGTCGTGAAGTTCTCCGGGATCAGCCTGAAGAAGCCCTCTGCGCCGGGAGGGAAGGTCGCCTCTGTCTGACTGTGCGAGAACGAGGCGTTGAGCGCCCCTCCCCCACGACTCGGATCGGTGAACTCCGCGCTCGCGAGACGCGAGGTCTGACTCTGCACGGAGAAGATGCTCGTCGGCTCGGACGTCGTGTCGGTATTCGAGACGTTGAACGTGAGGTCCGAATCGAAGACGGAGTCCGCGACCGTGACGTCCTCTCGCGCCGACACCGGGTCGAGGCGCGCGACCGCGATGTCGAGATTCCTCTCCAACGCGCGGGCCACGGCATCGGCGAGGCTGAGCCTGATCGTGCCATCTTCGCCGGCCTGGCCGAGCGCCGCGGCCGTGCCGGCGATCCCGACGAGAGCGGTCATCAAGAGAATCCTGCCGAGAATCCTGGGCATCTGTCCTTCCTTTCCGAGGGGTCGACGCTCAGCCCGTCGTTCCCCGATCGTCTTCTGGCATTCCTCGGGAGACCCCACCCCGGCCGCCGCCGCTGCGCTCGACGGCGCCCTCGGCGCCCGCGGAGGGTGGCCGACCCGCGGCGATCTCCTCCGCCAGATGGCACGCCACCAGGCGGCCCGGCGAGACCTCGCGCAAGGGTGGATCCTCGACCCTGCAGCGCTCGGCCGCAAACGGACAGCGGGTGTGAAATCGGCATCCGGACGGGACGGCGACCGGCGAGGGGATCTCGCCGGGCAGCGGCGCGTGGACCCTCCTCGCCTCGTCCGGGCTCGCCGGCAGCGTCGCGGCGAACAGGGCGCGCGTGTACGGGTGGAGGGGCTCCCGCCGGACGCTCTCGGCGGAGCCGTGCTCGACGATCCTGCCCAGGTACATGACGGCCACCCGGTCGCAGAGGTGGCCTACCACGGACAGGTCATGGGCGATGAACAGGTATGCGATCCCGTGCCGCCGCTGCAGCTCGACGAGCAGATTCACGATCTGCGCCTGGACCGACACGTCCAGGGCGGACACGGGCTCGTCGCACACGACGAAGTCGGGCCGGACCGCCAGCGCACGCGCGATGCCGATGCGCTGCCGCTGGCCACCCGAGAACTCGTGCGGGTAGCGCTCCATCGCAGACTCGTCGAGCCCCACCTCGGACAGGAGCTCCGCCACCTTGGCGCGCAGCGCGCTCCCGCGCGAGATCTTGTGAATCACGAGCGGCTCGCCGACCAGCGTTCTCACCTTCATGCGCGGATTGAGCGCGGACGAGGCATCCTGGAACACGAGCTGCATCCGCCGCCGCAGGCGGCGCAGCTCGCCACCACGCAGCGACAGCACGTCGACGCCGTCGAAATGGACCGAGCCGGAGGTCGGCTCGATGAGGCGCAGGACCAGCCGCCCCAGAGTCGTCTTGCCGGAGCCCGACTCGCCGACGAGCCCGACGATCTCCCCCGATCGCACGTCCAGGTCGACACCGTCGACGGCGCGCACGAGACCGGACCGGCCGAACAGCCCGCCTCCGGCCGGGAAGTGCTTGGCGAGCCTCCGCACCTCGACGAGGGGGGGTGAGGACCCGCTCATCGCGCCAGCTCCGGCTCGCGCGCCCCGCGCCGGTCCTCTTCAACGATGCAGGCAACTCGGCGACCGTCCGGGAGGGGGAAGAGCTCCGGCTCCCAGGCAGGACAGCGCTCGTCGGCGAGCCCGCATCGCGGGTGGAAGGGACAGCCTGACGGCAGCCGTGCGAGATCGGGCACCTGGCCCGAAATCGTGGGCAGGCAGCCGCGCTCGACGTCGGGTCGCGGAAGGCTCTCGATCAGCGCCCGCGTGTAGGGATGACGCGGGTCCGCGAACAGCGTGTCGACCGGCGCCTCCTCCACGATGCGACCCGCGTACATGACGATCACCCTGTCGCAGACGGCGGCGACCACACCCAGGTCATGCGTGATGATGAGCATGGCCCCCAGGTCACCGCCCACGACGAGCGAACGCAGGAGATCGACGATGCCGGCCTGCAGCGTCGTGTCGAGGGCGGTGGTGGGCTCGTCGGCAAGCAGGACTTTCGGTCGGGCGGCCAGCGCCATCGCGATCAGCGCGCGCTGCTTCATGCCGCCTGAGAACTGGTGAGGATACTCGCGCACCCTGCTCGTCGGATCGGGAATGCCGACGCGCTCGAGGGCGAGGGTCGCCTCGCGCCACGCCTCGGCTCGCGTAACGCTCCGGTGCGCCCTGACGACGTCGACGATCTGGGCGCCGACGCGGAGGACGGGGTTGAGCGCCGATCCGGGCTCCTGCGGAATGTAGGCGATGCCGGCTCCCCGGTGACGCCGCAGCTCCTTCTCGGGGAGGGAGAGGAGCTCCTTGCCCTCCAGAGTGACGGTGCCGGACACGATTCGCCCCGGAGGCGGAACCAGTCGGAGCAGGCTCAGTGCGGTGGCCGACTTCCCCGATCCCGACTCGCCGACAAGGCCCACGATCTCGCCACGATCGACGCGAAACGACAATCGCTCCGCCGCACGGACGACGCCGTCGTCTCGCCTGAATTCGACCGTCAGGCCCCGGACCTCCAGAAGCGGCGCGGCGCTCATCGGGCGGACCATAGCACCTGGAAGCGGGAGATTGGACCCGCCGGGCCGGCGAGCGGGAACGGCTGGTTGATCGGCCGATCCGAGCGGTTCAGTCTGGCCTCGTCGCGCCGCAACGAGGGCGCGGCGGCGAGCGGGCCGCGCTCCACTGGCGGACCGGCCCGGAACAGTGCGAACCTCGGCGCCGCGGGTCGGCGGGGGGAGCCGCTCGTCGGGAGGCGGGAGGACGTCGCCGGATGTCGATGCGAACGGGTTTCGGGACTGTCCTCCTGGCGCTTGCGACGATTCTCGTCACCCTTCCGTCGCTTGCGGCCGCGGGCAGCGCTCGCGGCCTCGGCGACACCGTTCCCGCGAGCGCGACGGCGAGCGGGCTCGTTGTCGCGAGCGACGAGCGGGGCGCCCCGCGCCGGATCGAGGCTCATGCGCCCGAGGACGCCTCCGCCGACGGCTCTTCCCACGCAGATGAGGAGCCCCACGCGGCCGCTCACAGCGGCGGCCACGGCGCGGAGCTCGGCACAGAGCTCGGGCTGGTCTGGATCGTGCCGTTCGTGGGGATTCTCCTCTCGATCGCGATCTTCCCGCTGGTCGCCGCTCGCTTCTGGCACGAGCACTACCCCAAGGTAACGTTCGTCTGGGCGGTCGTCCTGGCCGTGCCGTTCCTGTGGTTCCACGGGCAGGACGCGCTGCACGCGATCCTGCACATCTACCTGATCGACTACGTCCCGTTCATCATTCTGCTGTGGGGCCTGTTCACGGTCGCCGGCGGCCTCGTCGTCCGCGGATCCCTCCGCGGTACGCCCACCGTCAACACGCTGCTGCTCGCGATCGGCACCGTCCTCGCGTCCTGGGTCGGCACGACGGGGGCTGCGATGATCCTGATCCGGCCCGTCCTGCGAGCCAACGCGCAGAGGAAGAACAAGACGCACGTGATCGTGTTCTTCATCTTCCTCGTGGCGAACATCGGCGGATCGCTGACCCCCCTGGGCGACCCGCCGCTGTTCCTGGGATTCCTGCACGGCGTCCCTTTCTCCTGGACTCTGATCCACATGCCATTACCGATGCTGCTCGTCTCAGGGATGCTGCTCGCGGCGTTCTTCGTGATCGACAGCGTGCAGCTGCGGCGTGAGGGCGAGCTGCCGGACCCGGACGGACCGCGGCAGCCGTTCGCCATCGTGGGGCTGCACAACCTCCTGCTGCTTGCCGGCATCGTCGGTTCAGTGCTGATGAGCGGCCTCCTCGACGCCGGCTCGGTGCACGTGCTCGGCATCGAGTTGCAGGTCCAGAACATCATTCGCGACGTCTTGATCGTCGGGATCGGGCTCCTGTCGCTGCGAACCACCAAGCGGAGGTACCGTCGGGAGAACAAATTCACCTGGGCGCCGATCCGGGAGGTCGGTTACCTGTTCGCCGGGATCTTCATGACGATCGTCCCCGCCCTCGAGATCCTGAAGGCGGGCGAGCGCGGCGCCCTCGCCGGACTCATTCGCTGGGTCGACGCGCCTTGGCAGTACTTCTGGGTCACGGGGAGCCTGTCGGGGTTTCTCGACAACGCGCCGACGTACCTGACCTTCTTCAGCACGGCGCTCGGGAGCTTCTTCCCCGGCATGGCCGAGCCCGAGGCGGTGGCGCTCCTCATAGAGCAGCAGAACATCTACCTGCTCGCGATATCGACGGGCGCCGTCTTCATGGGAGCCTGCACCTACATCGGCAACGCACCGAACTTCATGGTCAAGTCGATCGCGGAGGAGGCGGGAATCGAGATGCCGTCATTCTTCGGATACCTGCTGTGGTGGACGCTGCCGTTCCTGCTCCCCACGTTCGTCGTCGTGACCCTCGTCTTCTTCCGCCCCTGACTTCAGGCCTGCCTCATTCGTTCGCGGCGGCCACCATCGGCTATCGGGAGCCGACCCCGGCGGCTTCTCCCTTTGGGGTTAACATCGGCGTCTCATGTCGCGAGAGAGCGTGTGCGTCTCGGTCGTTGGCGGCGGCCTGGCGGGAAGCGAGGCGGCCTGGCAGTGCGCGGAGCGAGGCGTCCGGGTCAGGCTTCACGAGATGCGGCCGCTCCGGCCGACCGCGGCGCACCGCTCGTCCAGGCTCGCGGAGCTGGTCTGCTCCAACTCGTTCAAGTCGCTGGACGTGGGCAACGCCCACGGCCTGCTCAAGGCCGAGCTGCGCGTCCTCGGCTCGCTGATCCTGGGAGTGGCGGATCGGCACCGCGTCCCCGCCGGCGCCGCGCTCGCGGTCGACCGGGATCGATTCGCGGCGGAGGTGACCGAGCGCGTGGAGAGCCACCCGCTCATCGAGATCGTCCGGGAAGAGGTGGCGTCGATCCCGAAAAACGGTCTCGTCATCGTCGCCACCGGACCCCTCTCGTCCGAGGCTCTCGCGCGAGACATCGCGCGCTTCACCGGCGAGAGGAACCTCGCCTTCTACGATGCCATCAGCCCGATCGTCGACGGTGGATCGATCGACTGGTCGATCGCGTTCCGCGCCTCCAGGTACGGCAAGGGTGACGGCGCCGACTACGTGAACTGCCCCTTCGACCGCGAGCAGTACGAGTCGTTCCGGGAGGCCCTGCTCGCGGCGGAGACCGCCGAGCTGCACGACTTCGACCGCAAGCTGCTCTTCGAGGGCTGCCTGCCGGCGGAGGAGCTCGCCCGGCGAGGCGTCGACACGCTGCGCTTCGGCCCGATGAAGCCGGTCGGCCTCGTGGACCCGAGCACCGGCCGGCGACCCTGGGCGGTGGCACAGCTGCGTCAGGACAACGTGGCCGCCACTCACTGGAGCATGGTCGGGTTTCAGAACCGGCTGAAGTGGGGCGAGCAGAAGCGGATCTTCCGGATGATCCCGGGACTCGGGGCCGCGGAGTTCGTCAAGCTCGGCATGATGCACCGCAACACGTACATCAACGCTCCGCGGGTCGTTCTTCCCACGTTCCAGAGCAGAGAGAGGCCCGACCTGTTCTTCGCGGGGCAGCTGTCCGGCGTCGAGGGCTACACGGAGTCGACAGCCTCGGGGCTGATCTCCGGGCTCGGCGCCGTGTCCCTGGCCAGCGGACAGCCGCCTCCGGTCTTTCCCCGCGAGACCGCGCTCGGCGCACTGCAGCACTATGTGTCCCACGCCGACCCGGACGACTACCAGCCAACGAACTTCGCGTTCGGTCTGCTGCCTCCCCTCGAGAACCCCCCGCGAGGGAAACGCGAACGTAAAAAGGCAATGTCGGAGCGGGCGCAGAGCGCACTCCAGTCATATCTTTCTTGCTGCCCGCTCCACGGGCCGGCCGGCCGGCGTGCGGTATCGACCTGAACGCGGGACAATAGGGCATCAGGATTCCTCATGAGCCGCTCCGGACAGCCGACCACGAGACGCACGGATGCCTACTTCACCGCCTCGTTCGAGGTGGCGCGGCGGCTCGCTGCCGGCCGGGGCGACGAGGCGATCGAGCTCCTTCGCCGCGAGCTGAAGCGCGTGCAGGACGTGGACGAGGTCGTCGGCCAGAGATTCCTTCTGTCCCAGATCGCCGTGTGCCACGCCCGGATGGGCAACGTCGCGGCGGCCCGCGAAGTGCTGGAGGAGATGGATCGTCGCATGCCGCTCGACGTCGAGACCGGCCTGATGCTCGCCGAGGGTTACCTGCACCTCGTGGAGGACCCCGAGCGCGCGTCACATCACGCCGCGCTGGCGCTTCAGTGGACGGAGGAGCAAGAGCAGGGCTACGAGGCGCCCGAGACGCTCTCGCGAGCCCAGGCGCTCCTGGCTCGCGCCATGCTGGCCAGCAACGACATGCTCGGCGCGCTCGGCGCCTGGCAGGCGTCGCCACTCCCGAGCTGGCGCGTCGCGATCGAGCTGATCGAGGCGGGCGCAGACTCCAGACAGATCAGGGTCGTCCTGATCGAGTCAATCCCGCGGCACGTCGAGTTCGAGCTCCGGCAAGGCGCCTCCGCCGTCGCCAGCTCGGACCAGATCAAGCGCCTCATCTCGTGGATCGACGACGGCTGCCCCAGGATCTCCACACCGTCGACCTGAAGTCTTCCGGATGAAGCGATCCGTCGCACGGTTCCTCGAGCATCTCGACCTCGATCGGAACCTGTCCGCGGAAACCGTTCGCGCATACAGGCGTGACCTCGCGGACCTGCTCGCGTTCCTGGAACAAGCGTGGTTCCACCGACGGGGCGTCAGGCCGCGCGCCGTGGACGCGAGGGCCGTTCGCGGCTGGGTGGCCGACATGCACAATCGCGGGCTCTCTCGCTCGACCATGGGTCGGCGGCTGTCCGCGGCGCGCTCTTTCTTCCAGTGGCTGCTCCATGCGGGACAGCTCCAGACCAACCCCGCCGCCGAGGTCAAGAACCCGAAAGGCACCCAGCGCCTCCCGGATCGCATGGACGTGGAGGACGTCTCGCTCGTGCTGGAGGCGCCGGACCGATCGACGAAGGGAGGCCTGAGGGACCGCGCGGTGCTGGAGCTCCTCTATGGGGCCGGGCTTCGGGTCTCCGAGCTGGTCTCGATCGACCTCGACGACATTCACCTCGGTGACCGGACCGTTCGCGTCCTGGGCAAGGGGTCTAAGGAGCGGGTCGTCCCGTTCGGGAAGCCGGCGGCCGAGGCGATCTCCGCTTATCTCGACTCGTTCTCCGAACTGCGCGCGCGAACCGATCAGGAGGCGCTGTTCCTGAATCTTCGGGGCGGACGCCTCACCGACCGCTCGGTGCGGCGTCTTCTCGACAAGGCGGTCGCGGCGGCCGCTCTCGTCCGCGGAGTTCATCCGCACGTGCTACGGCACTCGTTCGCGACGCACCTGCTGGAGTCCGGGATGGATCTCAGGGCGATCCAGGAGCTGCTCGGACACGGACGTCTCTCCACCACCCAGCGTTACACGAAGTTGTCGCTCGACAAGATCCTGGAGGTCTACGACCGGTCCCATCCGCGGGCGTGAACGTGCGTCACGACATGAGGTGCGGGGCGCGCGCCGTAGGGGAGGCCCTTGTGGCCTCCCCGCCTGCATCCGGCGTACCCGCATGGCCGTACGCCTCGGCGGACGGGGCGGGCACGAGGCCCGCCCCTACGGCCTCCCCGCGTTCAACCG
>Ga0224512_10004236_pt1 | contig 12223 bp, 11 predicted proteins | sample SF_May12_sed_USG_4_FD_169103 | JGI IMG/M metagenome (GOLD analysis project Ga0224512, IMG submission 169103) | Sediment microbial communities from San Francisco Bay, California, United States - SF_May12_sed_USGS_13 | ecosystem: Environmental > Aquatic > Marine > Sediment | place: USA... | reverse complement strand
GCGCCGTCCGACCAGTAGGCCACGCCGCGGGTGTTGAAGCCCAGGTTGGTCGGGCGGCCGGCGTCGTAGCTCCTGGGGTCGAACGCCCAAAGCTGTTCTCCGGTGGCGGCGTCGACCGCGGCGACCAAACTCAGGGACGTGCGCACGTAGAGGACCCCGCCCACCATGATTGGCGTGCCCTTGAACGCTCCGGTGCTCAGCTGCTCGTTCTCGGTGCCGAGCGCGTTGTCCGGAGAGCTCCACTGCCATGCGACTCCGACGCGGTCCACGTTGCCTGCGTCGATCTGGTCGAGCATCGAGTACTTCGTGCTCCCCAGGTCACCTCCGTAGGCCGGCCATTCGCCGTTCGGGGCGCCATCTTGGGCAGCGGCCGGTTGGCCTGAGAACGCGAGGGCGAACATGACGAAGAGTGACAGGGCGGTCTTCACGGCTGTTCCTCGCGTGGCAGATGCGTCGTACTACGGACCGGCCGGATCAGGGTAGACGCGGGGCGTGAGTGGTGTCAACGCGGAACTCCGTGACTGCCAGGAACGTGCCCTTCTTGGTGCTCCGCCCCAAAAAGGCGGTCTCACCGACAGTCAGACCTTCGCTAGTCACGAAGCGTGCGAGCTCACCCTCAGGATCCGGCGCGAACGGGAGGCCGAAGTCCAGCGTCTCCCCGGTATACTCGAGGGCCTTTCGGTTACCGCCCTTGGACGCATACTCGATCATGCGGGACGCGTAGATGTCCGCCACGACGGTACTCCCGGGTGCCGCGTGCTCGTGGATGTCGCCGAGCGTTCCCTTCGACAGGCACGCGAGGATAGAGGAACGTCGTGCCGCTCAGCTTTTGCGCGACCCAAAGTGGGAACAACACGAGCCAAAGGCCGGCCTTGGTCGCGTTCGGAAGGGCGCCAGCCAGCCTGGCGGTTGGCTCGTCCCGGCGGATACCGAACCAGTGCATGGTCCAACGCCCCTGAATGACCTCGATCCCCGTGGCGGAGACCCCGAGGCGCTTCGAGACAACGAGCTGCTTGTACGTGGTGATCACGACGCCGACGATCGCGAGGGGGATGAATGCGATCTGGAGCGGGATCCAGACAACGATGGCGATGAGCTTCCGCATGGTTCTCCCGTGAGACGATCAACGCCCCGTAGCGACGGCGGTTCGCGGGCGATAATCTGTCGCAGAGGGGGCGAGGCGCAACTGAACAGTCGAGGTCGAAAGCTAGGTATGACGTGGAAATTGCTCGCGGCTGGGGTGGTCGCCGCTGCCGCCACCTCGCTGGCTCCAGGGATCGCGACCGCCCAGTCCGCCACGCTGAGGGGTACAGTCGCCGAAGCGGGCTCTCTTCAGCCGGTCGCGTACGCCACGGTGATGGTCGAAGGCACCGATCGCTCCACCCTCAGCAACCAAACGGGACAGTTCACCCTCACAGGGCTGACAGCGGGGAGCCTTCTCCTGCGGGTCACCGCGCTTGGCTATGAGGCCACCTCGCAGACCGTGACCGTGGCGGCTGGTTCGCCGGCGCGGCTCACGGTGATGTTGGCGAGCCGGCCACTGCAGGTCGAGCGCCTCGTCGTGACGGCGAACAAGACCGCGCTCAGCTCCAGCGAGGTGACTGCGTTCACGTCCGTAGTGGGTGGGGAGGACATCGAGGCCAAGGGCGACGTGGAGCTAGTCGATGCGCTCGAGAATACGACGGGCCTCATGCACACGGCCCAGGCCGGCTCGTTCGAGTCGATCGAGCTTCGCGGGATGCCACGGGGCGGCAACGAGTTCGAGACGACGCTACTTCTCATCGACGGGGTGCCGCAGACAGACTCGCGAAACAGCGCGCGCGTCATCAACCTGCCCATCGATAACGCGCATGCTGTCGAGATCGTGCATGGACCCAACTCGGCCCTCTACGGTCGTACGGCCATCGGGGGCGCGATCAACATCATCACTGCGCAGCCGACCGCGGAGCCGCGCGCCACGGCGGATCTCCAGTTCGGGGAGTTCGGCCACCGAAAGGCGGCCCTGAGCGCTTCGGGCCCCGTCGATGACTGGGCGGGCTACTACGTGTCCTGGTCCACTACGGGGAACGACGGCTTTTACTCCGGCGACCCTGCCTATGACGTCGACGAGACCTCGGTCTTCGCGAAGCTCACGTTCACGCCGGACCCCAAGGGCCAGGCGATGCTTTCGATCAACAGCGTGGTCTCGGACAACTCGCTTCCGACGAGCGTGCCGGTCATCGACGGGAGCCTGCTGCCACGCTTGAGGCCCGCCTTCGACCTCTTCAGCAACCTCAACCTGCCGACGGCAAATTTCCACCAAGAGGAGCTGCGCGTTACGAGCACATACGATCGCCAACTGGGCGACGCCTTCTCCTTCAGGAACACCTTCGGCTACCGCGACATCCAGTACAAGTTCGAGGAGTCGGGCGATATCATCGGCGCCCCCTTCGAGCTGCCATTCGATCGGCTCACGATGTATCCGTTCTCGCTTCAAACCGACGAGGAGGTGTACTACGAGGAGCTGCACTTCGAGTACCAGCCCACGGACGGCCCGCTGGATCACAGGGTATTGGTTGGCGGCTCGTACGAGCGCACGACCGGGTTCCGATCCGGCGACCTCATCTACACGGATCCGGGGACGTTCGGAGTTCCGCTGAACTTCCTGAATCCGGTCTACCCGTCGCGCACGGACTGGGAGTACTTCCCGTTTGGGGGTGACGACTACGGACTCGATTCGTGGGGAGCGTTCTTGCAGTACCAGATCACTCCGGTCCAACGGCTGACGCTCACCGCAGCCGGACGGTACGACCGCATGAGGATCGAGAACACCGAGACGTTTCAGGCCGGCAACCCCAGCATCGACGAAACGTTCGAGGCATTCAGCCCGAAGTTCAGCGCGCTCGTGCGCGTGCTTCGGGGGCGGGAAGTGGGAGGTCCACTCGGTGCGGTCGACGTCAATCTCTACGCGACGTATTCGGAGGCTTTCAAGCCGCCGCGGACTCCGTCGGGCCTGAATCCCTCGGGTGTCGATCCGCTCGATCCGGAGGACATCTCGAACACCGAGTTCGGTGCAAAGACGATCTTCGCAGACGGCCGCGCCAGCCTGGACGCCACCTACTTCCACATGAAGAGGGACGGGATCGTCGTGAGCACCCGTCAGGGGCCGTTCTTCGTGCCGAGCAACGCGGGGGTGCAGGACTTCGACGGCCTCGAGTTCGCCCTCGCGGTGCAGCCCGTCCCACAGTTCGAGGTCAACGTGAATGCGGCGTTCTACGGCAACCGCTTCGGTGACTTCGTCATTGAGGATCCAGCAGGTGACACCGACCTCACGGGGAACCGGCTGCCCCTCGTGCCAGATCTCGTCTTCAACTGGGGAATCACCGTCCGGCCCAATCCCGGGTTGACCCTGGCCTTGGGGCTCAAACACGTGGGGGACCGGTACCTGGACCAGCTCAACACGTACCTGCTCGACGGCTACGCACTCGTGGACGCTAGCATGTCTTGGAGCCCAGCTGCCTTGCGGATGCTCCGGCTCACCGTGTCCGGCCACAACCTCGTGGGCAAGGAATACCTGCAGAACGGCGACACGTCGCTAGCCGAGTCGGTCGAAGTGGGTGCGCCGCGCCAGATGATCGTCTCGGTGGGGCTGACGCTCGACTGAGGAGCGGTCGAGCCTCAGCGCCGGCCGTACCCCGGTCGGTAGTGCTGATGACAGGTCACGCAGGACGCATATAGCGCGTCGTTAAGGGCGGCGAGGGCTGCCACGTCGCGGTCCTTGGCGGCGCGATAGGCCGCCTCTCCGGCGTCGAGGAGCAGCTGCGAGTCGGCCATCCACTGGTCCTGGTCGCGCGCGCGTCCCGGCATCATCAGTAGGTTCGCCGTTTCTGCCAGCGCGAGGGTCTGCAGCTGCACGAGCGCCCACTCCTCGCTGTCCGTCGGCGTCCTCGTCTCGATGTAAAAGACCGCATCGCCCGCCGGATAGAGGATGTCGACCATGAGCTCGCTCATGCTCGCGACGCGACGGACCTGAGACGACGAAGCCGGCGCCGGAAGGGATTCCGGCGCCGGCTGTGTAGTGCACCCCACGAGCGTCACGCCCGTGACAAGGAGGATCGTGGGCGTACGCACGCTCGCGAGCGCTGGTGTTAGCTGGGAGGGAGGGTCTTGGCTCCCGTCAGCACCTGCCAGCGCTACCGGGTTGCGCTCCCTGATCGCGACCGTCCTCGGGAGCACCCGTACCCGACGAGCCCATGAAGAACTTGCGGCCGTCAGGGAACGTCACGTCACGCCCGTTGGCACGCTTCAGGGTGTGGTCCTTTGCCTGGTAGCCATCCACGATCAGCTGTGTGCCCACCGGGATGCACTCGCGGCGCAGCCCGCGACGAACCAACACGTTCGGCGTCCCACCCTCGACCATCCAAACTTCCTGGGACGGATCCGCGGGGACGACCTCCTCGCCCATACGAACCATCCGCGTCACGGCGAGGTGGATCCACGAGTGTGGGTTGACCCATTCGAGCCTGACCACGGTCCCTTCCATCTGCATCGGGGCGTCGGCGTCGAACTCCGCACCAAAGGCGTGGTGGGCTTCGGCGGGCGCATACGAGAGGGCCGCAAGGGCTCCTACCGCCATGGCTCCGCAGATCCAGCGCGATCTCGATCTCATCATTGTCGTTCTCTCCTCTGACTCTTCTGGCTGCTAGCGACCCAACGTCTGGCTTTCCTGGTACCGAGCGCCGCTCAAGATGTTCATGAGGGCGTAGTTGCCCTCGTGGCACGCGTACTCATACACCAGATCGTCGAATTTCTCAAACGGAACCTCTCCGCCCCACGGCTGCGTGTAGGCGGGATCGTCCACCGTGAACTCATAGTGAATCGTGTCGTCGTCCACTCGCGTGAACCGTTCGTGGACCTTCGTCTCCGGGGACGGCGGCATGCCCCGGAACGGATAGTCGGGGTTCAGGTTCGTGGTCTCGACCACGAGCGTGTTGCCCTCCCAGTGCCCCCAGGAGTCGCCGAACCAGGGCGTCACATGCGCCGGTAGCCGGTCGCCGGGTTCGCCCAGGCGGATCACGCGGTAGTCGTGCACCATCTCGGCGAGGATCAGAACGTGGTCCTCGGTCTGCACGATGCTGTAGTTGTTGTTGTAGAAGGTGTTGGGGATCATCGGGGGTCCCATACTCGTGCCGAACGACACGATGCAGCGCTCGCCCAAGGGGCGCAGTTCCGGGTGGTCGTACTGGGCGAAGCCCGATCGGCTCCGGGCCCGTTGTGCGCGACGACGTTGCCCCTCAGGCGTCATCTCGGGGATGCGACCGTTGGGGGGATTGGTGAGCAGGGACGTCCTGGGCTCGCCGTTGACGATCGCGATATTCGTACCACGGTCGATATAGACGTTGTTGTAGCCCCCGGGCGAGCCGGTAACAGGAGGAGGCGGGCGGTTGGGGTCGCTCGGTTGGGCGGCAGATTCGATCCGGGCCTCGGCACGTCCCTCCATCCGCGCGACTTCGTCCCATGAGTAGAACGGCTCCAGCCCTTCCTCGCGCTGGAACGGAGTGATCGTGACGTTCGTCCAGTTCCCCTGCAGGTCCGGGTGGCCGGTCGCCGTTACTGGCGGCCGATAGTCGGGATCCCAGCGCTGGTTTCGCGGGGTCGACTGCGCAAGCGCGCTTAACGGCACGCAGATGGCCGCCGCCGTCAGGGCCACGCCCAAGCAGTTGGGCGGGCTAAACGGAATCTTCATGGACGTCCTCCGGCCCCGTGGGAGCCCCGGTCTGCAGGGCGGTCGCAGGACAGCGTCGGGGTGTTGCAACCAATATGGAGGCCTGAAAGCCGTCCAGCTAGTTGCTCATCAGTGCGGTGGGACCCCCGTTTCCGGTCGGTGCCCGTCGTGTTGACAAAGCCCCCCGGGGAACCAAGCTTCTCGCGCACGCATTTCGGTGGTGTAAAGGACCGTGCCCCAGACCCCTGCGTACGCTGACACCTAGCTGCCTGACCAACCCGACGCTCTTCAGCGCGACCTGTTGCTGTTGCTGTCGCTCAACAGCGACCGGGGAGAGAAGCGTCCTGCTAAGCGGTTGACGACACGTCACCGAAACCAGACGCCGAAACGGCCCCGGGAGACCGGGGGCCGTTTTTTTTCGACGTCTGAGCACTGCCGGAGATTGATTTGATCGCCATAAAGGATCCTCTGCCGATGACTCAGCTGTCGCTCGATGGTGATATCGGCGAGATGGATGTGCGCGGCATCATGGAGTGGGCCGTGAAGACGGTGGAGCCAGGTCGTCTCGTGGTCTCGACGTCGTTCGGCCCCAGCGGAATGGTGAACCTCCACATCCTGGCCGACATCGCGCCGTCCGTGCCCGTCGTGTTCATCGATACGCTCTATCACTTCAAGGAAACGATCGACTTCTCCCAAGTGGTCGCGGAGCACTATGGACTCGACCTGCGGGTCTTCCGGCCCGCGGAGACTCGGGAAGACTTCGAGCGCGAGCATGGAGAGCGGCTCTGGGAGCGCGACCTCGATCGTTTCCACCGCCTGACCAAAGTGGAGCCGATGGCGCGGGCGCTCGAGGGCGTGACGGGCTGGATCACGGGCCGGCGCCGGGACCAGTCCGCCTCGAGGGCGGAAATGCCCATCGTAGAGCTCGGCGACCGGATCAAGGTGAACCCGCTGGCGGCATGGGGCCGTGGGGACGTGTGGCGGTTCCTTCGCGACAACGACGTCCCCTACAACCCGTTACACGATCTGGGCTATTCGAGTATCGGCGACGAGCCGCTCACGACGCCCATCCATCTCGGTGAGGACGAACGTGCTGGGCGTTGGCGAGGTCAGGGCCGGCTCGAGTGCGGGCTGCACGAACTGACCTAGGAACGATTCCTCCTAAGCCTCCGCCGACTCCTGGTGGAGCAGGATGTTCAGCATCCTCAATGTGGCGTTGATCCCGGCGAAGACCTGGTTGGCATGCACCCCACGGGTGCGGAACGTGCGCTCGGGGCCCTGCCACGTGATCAGTACCTCGGTGAGCGCGCTGGTGCTGCCCCCTTGAGGAATGCGTAGCTCGTAGTCGAGGAGCTCCGGAAAGACGAAAGAGTCGGGGAGCACCTTGTGGACAGCGTCGATGAAGGCGTCGAAACCGCCGTTCCCCGAGCCGGCCGCGCGTTGCACCTCACCGTCCAGCGCGATCCGAATGCTCACGGTGGACTCCAGGTCCAAGCCGCTATTCACCGAGCAACTCACCAGCTCGACGTGCTGGTAGTCCTTGCTCTCCAGGACATCGGCGATGATGAAGGGGAGGTCCTCGGCCGTGATCGTCGCCTTCTGGTCGCCGAGCTTCACGATCCGCGCGAGGACGTGCGCGTGGTCTTCGGCCGAAAGGTGGATTCCGAGCTCCTCGAGGTTCTTCTTCAGAGATGCTTTCCCGCTCATCTTGCCGAGCGCATAACTGCGCGTGCGGCCAAAGCGCTCGGGGCTCAGCGGCGTCTGGTAGAGGTCTCCCTTCTGGTCCCCGTCCGCGTGGATGCCGCTCGTCTGCGTGAACACATCAGCCCCAACGACGGGCGCATTATCGCCAAGGCGTTTTCCGGAGAAGTTTTCCACCATGCGGCTCACGGTGACCAGCTTGCGCTCGTCGATCGTGAGCGCCATGCCCATCTTGTCGCGCAGGACCACCGCGACCTCGGCGAGCGAGACATTGCCCGCGCGCTCTCCCAAACAGTTTATGGTGCAATGGATGTCTCGCACCCCGGCACGGACTGCCGCCATCGCGTTCGCAGTGGCCAGCCCATAGTCGTTGTGGGGGTGAAAGTCGAAGGTGACATCGGGGAATCGGGCGATCATGTCCGACAGACCTGCACCGACCTCCTCCGGGGTCATGACGCCTAATGTGTCGGGCAACATGACGTGCGTGATTCCGGTTCCGCCGAGCCCTTCGACGAAGTCGTACACGTAGTCGCGGCTGTCGCGGTATCCGTTCGACCAATCCTCTAGGTACACATTCACAACGAGGCCGCGATCTCTGGCGCACCCGATGGTGCGCTGAACGTCGGCCAGATGCTCTTCAGGGGACTTGCGCAGCTGCGTGCGACAGTGCCGTTCGCTCCCCTTCGTCAGCAGGTTCATGACGCGTGCCCCGCTCTCGACGATCCAGTCGGCGCTGCGTTCGTCATCCACGAAGCCCAGCACCTCGACCCGGTCGGCGTAGCCCTTGGCGGCGGCCCATTCGGTGATGCGCGTCACTGCCTCCCGCTCCCCGGCGGACACTGCTGCAGAGGCTACTTCGAGGCGGTCAACCTTGAGGACGCCCAAAAGCGCCTCGGCAATTCCCACCTTTTCTGACGTCGAGAACGACACGTGACGAGTCTGCTCACCGTCGCGTAGGGTCGTATCGAGCAGGCGTACGTGGTTGGGGCTGTTCATGTGCTGGGGGTCTTCGTGGGGCGGTTGCGGGGTTCGGCGCCGAAACCTAGCACGCACCCGAAAAGCGGGCCTCCCTTGCCGCCGAATCGGGCCGGGCGCTACATATCAGGAACGCGCCGGGTGAATTCGCCCCGCCGTGGCTCCACCGTACGGAGGTATTCGAGATGCGTGCCGCTTCGATCCTGGTCCTGGCGTTCCTGGTTCCATCCGTCGCCACTCCCGTCGCTGCGCAGGCCGGCAGCGCCTCCTTCGCGGCAGCGCACGAGCCCGGAGCGGTTCCGCAGGGCACGCCGACATTCTACGCGAACGTCGTGCCCATCCTCCAGCAGAACTGCCAGTCCTGCCATCAGGAGGCTGGCATGAACATGGGTGGCATGCTCGCACCTTGGCCGCTCGTGAGCTATGAGGACGTAGCGCCCCGGGCCCGCAGGATCGCCAACGCGGTGAGGGCGGGCATCATGCCACCGTGGTCCGCCGCCGCCATCCACAAGGGGACGTTTGCGAACGAGCGTGTCCTCGCGGAAGCCGACAAGGCCACGCTCATTGCATGGGCCGACGGTGGCACACCCGCCGGCGACCCAGCGGACGCGCCCCCACCGCCCGCCTTTCTGTCGACCGCCGTAGCTACGGGCGGGTGGTCGATGGGTGAGCCCGATCTGATCCTGGAGTTCGCGGAGCCCTATTGCCTGAGCGACGACGCGGACGACGTGTACGTCAATCTCCCGGTCGAGATCACGGCGGACATGATTCCCGAGGATCGTTGGATCGAGTCGGTCGAGTACCGCAACGGCCCGGCCGTCCACCACATCATCTCGGCCGTCGGTGGGCTCGTGCCCGGTGCCGAGCCTTCTTACTACCCGGACGGCTACGGACGGGTTATGCGAGCAGGGCCGCGGCGCGTGATGTTCAACATGCACTTCAACAAGCAACCGGGCCCCGGCACGGCGATGTGCACGAACATCCAGGCCGGCATTCGATTCAAGGACGAAGGTGAGGTCATCAAGTACGTCACCGGTGGCAACCAGCTCCGTATTCGCGGCTGGGAGATCCCGGCCGGCGAGTCGAGCTACTCCGCTTCCATGGAGTACACGTTCGAAGAGGACGTGGAGTTGATGAGCTTCATGCCGCACATGCACCTGCGAGGCAAGGCGGCCATGTACGAAGTCACCTATCCGGACGGCAGGCACGAGACGTTGCTGCACGTTCCCAACTACGACTTCAACTGGCAGCACACCTACGAGTTCGCGGACCGCCCGATCATTCCCGCGGGCTCTGTTCTGCGCTTCACCCTCTGGTGGGACAACTCGGCGGAGAACCACTACAACCCGGACCCGACCGCCGATATCACGTGGGGCCTGCCGACACACGCCGAGATGTCACAGGGCTACATGAACTTCCGCCGGCTGAGGGAGGTCAACTTCGTCGTGGGTGATCCGATCCCGGCCGATGTGGGCGGCGACCAGGAGGCCAACGAGGCGAACTAGCCTGCGCCTACGGACCGCATCAGTCGATCCACCCGCGCTCCCTCCCCGAGATCGATTGCGAAGTGACGTCTCAATAGGTCCCGGTACTCCAGTTCCGACGCGACCTCGACTTCCTCGCGGTGGGCGCCGTCGGTAACCACCAGGCGCGCATGAGTGAGCGTGGCCCGGCCCGTCGCCGTGGCTCGTGAACAGATCGTCTTCTGCGTGAAGACGGACTCGGGAGATGTCTGCTGATATGCGCACATCGGGGCGAATTCCGCGAGTCGACGCTTTTGCGGCGTGAAGGCGTACTGAGGCTCCCACGATCCGTCACACTTCTCCTCGAGGACGATGTCGTCTTCCCGCGAGCTCAGCCGATAGGACCAATCGCGCTGCATGACGTCGGCCTTGCGATCCAGCGGAAGCGGTTCCAAGAACGAATCGCCGAATCCGACGTCCGCGATCAGGCGCTCATCGCTCTCCACCAACAGCACCAAGTGGTCGAAGTCAGGGCCCGCATCGGCGCCATCGAAGACCCGGGCCGACAGCATCGACACCTCGAAGCCGAGCTCTTCCAACAGCCACGCGAACAACCCGTTGAGCTCGTAGCAGAAGCCTCCGCGCCGCCGTCGCACGACCTTGTCGTAAAACGCTGGTGGCGACAGGACGATCGGTTCCCCCAAGGGGATATCGAGATTCTCGAACGGGACGGCACACAGGTGTGCTCGGTGAAGCCGAGAGAGCGTCTCCGTCGTCGGCGCGCGCCCACCGCGGTAGCCGATGCGCCTCAGGTAGGCGTCCACTTCCATGGACTTCAGTCGGGGCAGTCCGCGGGGCCACCAGTCCCACCGATGGATGCCACGACGCGCCAACCCTCCGGGGTCTTAGTGTAGAAGTAAGCCGCGTCCCCCGCGACGATCACGCTGCCGTCGGTCCTGACGCGAGCGAAGCCCAGGTGGGCGATCGCGGCGATGTTGCTCAGCACGCACACCCGCGAGCTCCGGATCTCCGATCTCTGGTATCCCTGGGCAGGAAGCGGCTCCATCATCCGCTCGAAGTGCGCACGGACGTCCGAGCTCGTCATGCGGACTTCCACGCTGCTCCCGCCGAGGAAGTAGGCCGGCGCTACGTACACGCTGTCCGCGATGAAGTCGGCTCGCCCCTGCGAAAATGCCCCGACGTACACCTCGAGAGCCGTAGCCACCTCAGTGCGGACCCGGGCCCGGTCCGGTGACTGTGCGAACGCGGGCGATCCCAGGGCGGACGCGAGCGCGAGGAGTCCGATACGCAACGGGAGAATCCTAGTCATCATGTTGGGGTATCTCCGATCGGTCCGTCCGAAAGCGAGTCCGAAGTTGCCTTCGGGCCCGACTCTCGGCAATCTGACCCGACCGACCCAGAGCTCGTGAAGGAGTTTGACCATGGCGATCGACGCACCCTCCATTCCTTTGTTACGGTGGGCCACAGCGCTCGCGCTGCTGGCGGTGGGGTACACCGCCTGGCTCGTACCCGCGGTCGAGGCCCAGCAGGCAGGGTCCGATTGGGTCGCCCCCAGGACGGCTGATGGCCAGCCGGACCTTCAGGGCAACTGGTCGAATGCAACACTGACTCCGATCGTCCGACCGCGCGGAGTCGGGCCGGTGCTCACTCCAGAGCAAGTGCGCGAGATGGAGGGTGAGCGGGAGGCGTTCATCGAAGCCGACCTCGCCGACAGCGATCCGGACCGCCCGCCGCCGCCGGTCGGTGGGACCCTTACGGGCGACACGCGGTGGGACGCTGGGGCCGGCGCGGTCGGGGGATACAACCAGTTCTACATCGACGCCGGTGACAACATCGCGATCTACAACGGGGAGCCTCGCAGCTCGCTGATCGTCGACCCCCCGGACGGGAGCAGGCCGCCATTCTCCGAAGAAGGCCAACAGCGCCTCCGGGACCGCCTGCGGGCGCAGGGGCAGTTCGGGCAGTACGACAATCCCGAGAACCGGCCCCTCGCCGAACGGTGCATCATGTCGTTTGGCTCGAACGCCGGGCCGCCGATGATGCCCAACTACTTCTACAACAACAACTACACGATTGTACAGACGCCGGACCACATCCTCATCATGACCGAGATGGTGCACGATATCCGGGTCATTCGGCTCGGAGAAGCCCAGCCGCTACCCGCCCACATCCGCCCGTGGATGGGCAACTCGTGGGGCCGTTGGGAGGGCGAGACGCTTGTCATCGAGACCACGAACATCCATCCCGACCAGAGCATCGTCGGGGGTGGCGCGTCCTTCTATCCATCCGAGAGGGTGAAGGTCACCGAGCGGCTGACGCGGGTCGATCCGAACACGATCAACTACGAGTTCACCGTCGA
>Ga0224512_10004234_pt1 | contig 12229 bp, 11 predicted proteins | sample SF_May12_sed_USG_4_FD_169103 | JGI IMG/M metagenome (GOLD analysis project Ga0224512, IMG submission 169103) | Sediment microbial communities from San Francisco Bay, California, United States - SF_May12_sed_USGS_13 | ecosystem: Environmental > Aquatic > Marine > Sediment | place: USA... | reverse complement strand
ATGGCCGCGCGCCTCCGGGGCCTGATCGCCGAAGGCGTGGATGTGGGCCATGACATCGTGGCGGAACCGGCGTTCGTACTCCGCGGCGGCATCGAGGTCGACATCGTCCAGGTGCTCGCGCATTTGTCTGAGCGCGGCCTCGGGGATGCCGAGGCCGAGTTCCTGCTGCGCCTCGGCCAACGCGAGCCACAGCCGGCGCCAAAGCCCGATCCGCCGACGCTCGCCCCACAGCCGCTGCATGGCCGGTGATGCGTAGCGGGTTTCGAGCGGCGAGCGGTATGTATCCAGGCTCACTGGAACACCAGGTCGGTGAAGATGACCCGCCCGCGGCGCTCGAAGTACACGCGGAACTGTTGGCGCGAACGGAGCGAGTTCAGAAACTCGCCGACGTGCTCAGCTCGCCGGATGCGGGTGCGGTCCATGCCCAGGATGACGTCTCCCTCCTGCAATCCCGTTGCTCGGGCCACGGTGGGGGAAATGCGCACGATGAGCGCGCCTTCGCTGCTCTCGAGGCCGCGCTCCGACTGGATGGCGGGGTCCACGGTGATGAGTTGGAGGTCGCGCAAGACCGTCACGCGTTCGGCGGTGACGGTGGGTAAGTCGGCGGTCACGATGCGGCGTTCCTGACTGCGGCCGGCCGAGCCCAGGGTCACGTGAACGGTGTCCCCGACGAGCAGGTCGAGCTTGACCGCTTCCCAGTCGAGGAAATTCCTGAGCCGCCGGCCGTTGGCCTCCGTCAGAACATCGCCCGACTTGATCCCGACCTGCCCGGCGGGACCCCCTGGCGCGACAGCGATGACCGACACGCCGCCTTGGGCTTTCCAGTCACGCATCGCGTCAGCCCCGGCGACGTCGAGGCCGGTCCACGCTCGTCGCACGGAGCCGCTGCGCAGCAGCTGTAGGGCCACCCGCACCGCCCGCTCCACCGGAATGGCAAAGCCGAGGCCGATCGAACTGCCCGTCGGACTGAAGATCGAAGAATTGACGCCGACCACTTCGCCCAGGGCGTTGCTGAGCGGGCCGCCCGAGTTGCCCGGATTGATGGCGGCGTCGGTCTGGATCATGTCCAGGTAGAGCCCGGGCTGGTCTCCGCTCGGCACGATGTTCCGCCCCGTTGCGCTCACCACCCCGGCGGTGACGGTTGGTTCGGCATTGCCCAGCAGGTAGCCGTACGGATTGCCCAAGGCGACGACCCATTCGCCGATCATGAGGTCGGTGCTCCGACCCAACGGCGCCACCGGCAAGTTCTGGCGGTCGATCTTGAGGACGGCGATATCCGTGATGGGATCCTCGCCGACCAGTGTTGCCGTCGCCTCGGCCCCGTCGCTCAACATGACCAGGATCGAGTCGGCGCCGGCCACCACGTGCTGATTGGTGATGATCACGCCGTCCGGCTGGATGACGAACCCGGTCCCGCTGCTCCGAACGCGACGTTCCCCAAGCTGCGGCACGAAGAACAGATCCCACGGCGACCGCTGGACCTGGCGCCGCGAGGTCACGTTGATCGACACGACCGCCGGACCGACGCGCGCGACGGCATCGACAATGGCCGTGCGCCGGCTCGAGGCGATCGATCCCTGGGCTGCCGGGCGCTCGGTTGCGACTTGGAGGGTGGCGCCCGCGAGCGCGACCTGCCGGCCGGCGGGACGCTCACCGCAGCCGGCTGCGAGCAGCAGACCAATCAGGACCGGCAATGCCCGCCGTGCGGTGGGCATCGCTCGCGGCATTGCCGGTGTTCGGCTTACTCGGAACATGGCACCTCGTCCTGCCGGTGAAACCACTCGTCCGCGTAGTCGGCGCGCACGAAATAGAGTCCCTCGGGCGGCGCGGGCGGGCTCGTGTCGTGGTTGTGGCCGCTCTCGAGCAGGCGCTCCATGTCAGCGACCGCGCGCCGTCCCAACCCGATATCCACCATCGTGCCGACCAGCATCCGCACCATGTGATGCAGGAAACGGTTGGCGGCGATGTCTAACATCACCCCGGGCTGGTCGTCGCGGGCGGCCCACGTTGCGACCCGGACGCGGCAGCGATAGTGCGGTCGCGGTGTGCCCTTGGCTGCGAACGCGCTGAAATCGTGCTCCCCGACAATCGAGCCGGCCCCAGCTCGAAGGGCCTCGAGGTCGAGCGGCCGCGCCACGGCCCATTCGTACGGGCGTCGAAACGGAGAGCGGGAGGACGGATCGGTACCGATGAGGTAGCGGTACTGTCGCTCGAGGGCGCTCTTCCGTGCATGGAACCCCGGGCGCATCAAATGAACCGACGCGGCCCAACAATCCGGGGCCAGCAGGGCATTCAGCGCTCGGTGCAGGGCCTGAGTGGTCCACTTGGCCGGCACCGTGAAACTCACGCCCATGCCCGTCGCATGAACGCCCGCGTCGGTTCGCCCGGCCGCATGGGCCACGATTCGGGTGCCGCACAACTCCTCGAGAACCCGTTCGACCTCGGCTTGGACCGTTCGCCCTACCGGCTGCCGTTGCCAGCCGACGAAGGCGCCGCCGGCATAGTGCAGCACGGCGAGAAAGGTCCGGCTCATCGGCGGAAACTTAGTGCCGGTCCGCTGCCCGGAGCAAGTTGCGCAACCTATTGTCACCATTGGAAAAAGGCCCGCTGGTGCGGGCCTTTCGGGCGGCGCGGACTTCCCGTTCAGTACTTGCGGATGACGCCGACGACTTGTCCCTGGATCAGGACGTCCTGCTCCTGGTACCGGAGGGGCGCCACCGCGGGGTTGGCTGGCTGGAGCCGAATCCACCCGCCCGGTTCCCGGTAGAACTTCTTGACGGTTGCCTCGCTGCCGTGGACCAGCGCGATGACCATCTCGCCATTTTCCGCCGTTTGCTTGCCGTGCACGACGACGTAGTCACCATCCAGGATGTGCTCGTCGATCATCGAGTTTCCCCGCACCTGCAGGGCGTAGTTGGGACCGCGGCGCGGCAGCATCTCGTCCGGCACGGCGATCAACTCCTCGTGCATCAGCGATTCGATGGGTGTGCCCGCGGCCACGCGACCCAACAGCGGCACCTCGGTGGCCGGCGCCGTGCCCCTGGGAGGGAGGAGCTCGATCGAGCGGCTTTCATTGTATTGCCGCGTGATGTAGCCCTTGCGCTCGAGGTTCGACAGATGTTCGTGAACGGTCGCGAGCGACTGGAACCCGAATCGGGCTGCGATCTCCTCAAAACTCGGGGCGTATCCCCGGTCGAGGATGTACTCCTGGAGGTAGGAGAGGATTTCCCGCTGCCGGCGCGTGAGCGACATGGATTCCCCCGCAATGGTGTACCGAAAGGATCCCGAATAGAATCTACCCGAAGGATACCCGAAAGGCAAGGGTGGGTGTTGCGGTTGTCCCGGTCGTGGAGTGGCCGAAGGAGGTCCTAGCGCATAACTTAGTGCGATACCTCGCTTGGGGTGCCGGCCGGTTACCCCACCTCCCCAACCTTTGGAATCCCTTAGGTCGCTTCTCGGTGAGTGAAGACGCACTGACGAACGGAACCGACTCGGGCATGATCCTGCCCGACACCCAGGTGCAGGAGCTGATTCGCACGCTGGTGCGGAGCCAACGTGCGTTCCAGATGTACCTCCCCAACAACCCCATCTACCACAAAGCGGTGGACAACGTACGCGCGGCCTTCCGACCGGTGTGGGCGGCCACCGACGAGTTGGTGCTCACGGTGGCCGAGACGGACTTCGTGTGGGAGGGAATGCTGGTCTATCAGGAGATCAGCAAGAGCGATAGCCTCGCCTGGCAGCTGTACAAGGACGGCATGCGGATTCTGACCTTCAAGCCTGGCATCCAGGACGAAGAGATCATTCGGTTCCTCCAGACCGTCAACCAGGTTCGCCTCCTGCCGCCCGACGCGGCGGACGATCTCCGGACCATTCTCTGGGAACAAGACTACCAGTTCCTGACCTATCGGTTCACCGATCTCTTGGAGGGGCTCGAAGGGATGGAGCCCACCGCCTCGGGCCTCACCGCGATTCCGCAGGAGGGGCTTCAGGACGAAGTCCGCCGCGATGTTCAGGAGGTGGCCCCGGGTGCCCGGCCGGGCGTGGTGGACCTCGAGGAATTCGATTCGACGCCCTATTTCCTCGACGAGCGAGAGATCGATTTCGTGCGACAGGAAGTCGAGCGCGAATACCAGCGCGACCTCAGGAGCAGCGCCTTCAACGCGCTGTTCGATACGTTCGAGCTGCAGGACAATGCGGAGGTCCGGGAGGAGATCATTGGGATTCTCGATGGTCTCTTCCCGAATATGTTGAACGCCGGCGAGTTCAAGGCATGCGCCGCCGTGTTGCGCGAAACCCGAACACTCGCGGAGCGGGTCGATGACGGATTCCGTCAGCGCCTTGCGGTATTCGACGCGCAGCTGAGTCAGCCCACAGTGGTCTCCCAGCTGCTCCAGTCGCTGGACGAGGCAGTCACGCCGCCTCGCGAGGCGGATGTCAATGAGATTCTCCAAGAACTGCAGCCCCAAGCCCTCGAGACGCTGTTCGTCTGGTTGCCGAAGTTCAATTCGGCAACCATGCGCCGCTTAGTATCCGATGCGGCGGGCCGTATCGCCGAGCGCCACCCCTCCGAAGTCGTCCGATTGCTGCAGGACCACGACGGCGCGGCGCTGCCGTCCGCCATCGCCCTCGCGGGACGCCTCAAGATAGAGCCCGCCGTGGCCAGCCTGGCCGCCGCATTGAAGCACGACAGTTCGGACATCCGGTTTGCGGCGGTCGAGGCTCTGGGGGCCGTTGGCTCCCCATCGGCCATGGGCAAGCTCGAGCCGGCGCTGAGCGACAACGATCGGTCGGTACGCATGGCCGCGGTCCGCCTGGTTGGGGAACGGGGGTTCAAGGGCGCCTTGCCGCGCATCGAGCACGTCGTGCTTCGCCGGGGCCACAAATCAATGGACTTCAATGAGAAGCGGGCGTTCTTCGAGGCCTACGGCTCGATTGCAGGCGCCACGGCAGTTAAGCCGCTGGGCGGCATGCTCCGCGCGCGCGGCATCTTCCGGCGCAAGCGCAGCTCCGAGGTGCGCATGTGCGCTGCGTTGGGACTTGGCAAGGTGGGCACTCCTGAGGCCCGAGCGATTCTCGAGCGCGTGCAAGACGATCGGGACCGGCAAGTGAAGAACGCGGTCGGTGCGGCGCTCCGGGCGGCTCGGCCGTGAGTTCTTCCCACGTGCCGGGCCCCAACCAGGGCCGAGAGGACGCCGCGCTCGGCGGCAGCGAGGGGTTCCTGCGGCAAGCGGGCCGCGGGCTTCTGTTCGCGCTCTACACCGCGCTTCGAAGCCTCAAGTTGTATCCCCTCGAAAATGCGACCGTCCAAAAGGCACTGAACGATCTCCTCGAGGCGACCAACGGTCTGCTGGCCCGCGAGGAGGAAATCGAGATCCGCATGGCGGGAGATTTCCTCTTCGTGAACGGGACCCGGCTCAGGCTGGAGTTGGACAACTATGCCTCCTTCAGCCAGATCCTGTCGCTCTTGCGGAGTCTCGATATCGGCACGCTGTGGATTCGCCCGGGCATCGAGCGGCGCGAGTGGCAGGTCTTCCTGAGCCTCCTGCTCACCCTCTCCAGCCGGGAAGACTCGAGCGAATTGCTCGGAGAGCTCATGGAGCGGGCGGCGGCAGGCGGGGTGAAGGCGATCGACGTCGAGCCGAGAAGCGAACGCCACGAGTTCGACGAAATGCAGCTCGCCCGGGAAATTGCCAAGCGAACGTATTCGCATGGCGTGTCGGTCACCAAGGATGTCGTCAATAGCGTCCGCATGGGCCGGGCCGCCAGCCTCAAGAAGGTGAAGCGGGCGGTGCAGATGATGGTGGACCAGGTATTGAACAACGAGACCTCGCTGCTGGGCCTCACCACGCTGCGGGACTACGACGAATACACCTTCACCCATTCCGTCAACGTCTGCATCTTCTCGATCGCGCTGGGCCGGAAGCTCGGCCTGACGAAGCACCAGCTCTACGACCTCGGCCTGGCCGCCCTGATGCATGATGTGGGAAAGGCCCGCATTCCGCTGGAGGTGCTCAACAAGGCCGGCGGCCTCGACGAAGACGAGTGGCGGCTCATGCAAGGTCACCCCTGGATGGGAACCCTCGCGTTGTTCGAATTGCGGGCCTACGAGGAGACGCCCTACCGCTCGATCCTGGTGGCGCACGAACATCACATGAAGAAGGATCTGAGCGGCTACCCCAAGGTCATCAGGCCGCGGCAGACGGGCATTTACTCCCGGCTGGTGTCGGTGGCCGACGGGTTCGACGCGGCGACGACGCGGCGGGCGTATCAGACCGTGCCCATTGAGCCCGACGAAGTGCTCCGGGAGATGTGGACCAACCCGCGCCGGGGCTACGAGCTGGTCCTGGTCAAGGCGCTCATCAACTTGCTGGGCGTCTATCCCGTCGGTACCTGCGTCATCCTCGACACCTTCGAAGTGGCCATCGTCGCCGGGGCAGCCGAGGACCCGAAGTACCTGAACCGCCCCACCGTGTGCGTGGTCATCAACGACCAAGGGACGCCGCTGCCTCCACCCGGTATGACCGTCGATCTGTCAGACCGCCAGCCCGACGGAACGTTCCGCCGCTCCATCGTCAAGGTTACCAACCCGGATCGATACGGCCTCACCGTTGGCGACTACTTCATCTGAGTCGGCCAGGCCCGGGCCACGAGGCAGCGGCCGGATCCGACCCCCGCGCGCGGACCAGACATCCTCCTCTCACGGGGTGTCGATCCCGCTGATCCTGCGGTGGTATGCCCGCTTCCTGATGGGTACGGGGGGCATCGTGGCGGCGGCCACGCTCCTGCTCGACCAGGGGTGGCGATCGGTCTGGCTGGGAACCCTGGTGACCGCGGCTGCTGTCGCCCTCCTCCGGGTTGGCCCGGTCCGGCTCAGCAAGTACTCCTACCTCACGCAGAGCGCCATCGCGACCCTGGCGGGATGCCTCATTCTCGGACCGGGTCCCGTCGTGGTTGCCCTTACGGCCGGTGTATTCGTCTCGGACGGGCTCCTGCTGCGCAAGCCGGTCTGGGTTGCTGCCATCAATACCGGCCGCGAAGTCCTCGCCTTCGTCGCCGCGTACGGCATCTTCGCCGTCGTGTGGCGGCTGAGCGGGACGCCGGGGCTGTCGCTCGATTTCCTGCCGGCCGCCTTCACCCTGGCCGTGATGTACTTCTTCATCTCGCGAGCGCTGTTCTATTTCACGCTATTGATCCGCGACAAGCTCGAGAGCGAGGAGCGGCTGCTCATTCTCCGCTACGAGGTGGTCGCCTACGTCCTGACGCTCCTGGCCACCGGAACCGTCCTCGGCGCGTATCACCTGCTCGATTCTATGGGCTGGGTAGCGGTGCTCATCGTGTTGGGTGTGGTCGGGGCGCTGACCAAACGCATTGTGGAGGAGGCAATTGCGGCAGAGGACCTCAACAAGGTCCACCTCATGGAAACCACCGTGGCCAGTCACGTCACTCTTCACGACTCGTTCGACCAAATCGAGCGACTGGCCACGCGCCTCCTCGACTGGGGAGATTTCCGCATCTACCGCCTCCAACAGTCGACGCCCGAGCTGGTGTATCGCGCCACCATTGGACGCGACAATCGGACGGATCCTTCCCATGAAGCCGACGCATTGCGCCATGAAGCGATCCGCGACGCCAGGACCATCCTCATTCACGATGTCCGAAAGGACCCGCGCATTCATCACCCCCACCCCGATGCCCAGAGCCTGGTGTTCCTGCCGCTCCGCTTTGGGGATCAGGTGATCGGGACCCTCGAGCTCGAACACCACAAGCGCCACGCCTACCGCCGCCGCGACTTGGCCGCGATGCTGACCCTGGCAAACCAGGTGGCGACGGCCATGCACATCGCCGAGCTCCGCCGGCCGTTGGTCTCCACCGTGCGGCAGGTCGGCACGCAGATCCGCGCGCTGGCGGGCATCACCGAATCGCTTCGGGCATCGGCCAGTGCGTTGGCGGGGGCCGCCACGACGATACGCGACGGCATCGCCGAAGAAGAGGCGTTCGTCACAGCCGGACTCAGCTCCACGGAACTCTTGTCCGAGGCGTCAGCACAGATGGCGGCGGAGGGTGCCAAGGCGTCGGAGGCAAGCGGAATGGCGGCCCAGGTGGCGGCGCGGAATCGGGAGACCATTCGCGACGCCATCGAGCGACTGGTGCAACTCAATAGTTTCGTCGGCGAGAGTTACCGCCAGGTCGCCGAGCTCGGTGCCGTAACACGCCGGATCACCGAGTTCATCGGGTCGATCCGCGAAATCGCGGAGCTGACGAATTTGATCTCCCTGAACGCGGGGATCGAAGCGTCCCGCGCCGGTGCGGAAGGGAAGGGATTCGCCGTCGTGGCGGAAGAGGTTCGCCAGCTCGCCGGGCAGAGTTCCGAGGCGGCGCGTGAGTCCGCAACGCTGCTCAGCGCGATCTCCACGCAAGTCGCCGAAATCTCGGAGCAGATGGAGCGGGGGCAAACGGTCGTGGCGGGTGTCGAGCATCTCAGCGCCGACGCAGCGGCGGCCCTCGAGGAAATCGTCGGATCGACCGAAGAAGCGGGCGGGCACGCCCGCCGCATTGCCGCCGGCGCCGCAGCGCAGGAGACGTCGTTCGAGCAGCTCAAGCGCAACATCGAACACCTGGCCCAGGTGTCCCGCCAAACCGGCGCGCAGGTCGAAGCGCTCACCGACCAAGCCGCCGATGCCTCACGCGGGCAAGTCGATTTGGAGCGTGCCATCGTCGAGTTGCAGGAAGTGGTGTCGCAGCTCCAGGCCATTACCCAGTACTTCGATGTCGAACGCTGACGCCCCCCCGGCCTCGGGATGGGAACGCGCCTACATTGCCCTCGGCAGCAACCTCGGCGACCGGGCTGCGTACCTGGCAGGCGCGTTGGAGGCCCTGGCCCAGCTGCCCGAGACGCGACTGGTTGCTGCGTCGCGGGTGGAGGAGACGGCGCCACTCGGGGTCGTGCCGCAGCCATGCTATCTCAACCAGATGGTGCTGGTCGAGACCCGGCTGTCTCCCCGCGAGTTACTTCACGCCTGCCGGGCCATCGAAGAAGCCGCGGGCCGAATCCGCCGCACGCGATGGGAGTCGCGGACGCTGGACCTCGACCTGGTCCGGTTCGGATGCCGGACCATCACCGATCCGGAGCTGATACTTCCGCATCCCGAATTGCCCAACCGAGAGTTCTGGCAGCGGGAGCTCACCGAGCTGAGGAGCTATGACCAGTAAGACGAGCCCGATTACGACCCGGGAGTTGAGCGTCATGAAGAGCGAGGGCCGCCGCATCGTCGCGCTGACATGCTACGACGCCTTGTTCGCCCGCCTGCTCGACGCCGCGGAGATCGACATCCTCCTGGTGGGAGACTCGGTCAACCAAGTGCTGGCCGGCCGGGACTCGACCCTGAGCGCGACGCTCGATCAGATGATCTACCATGCGGCGTCTGTCCGGCGCGGCGTGAAGCGCGCGCTGGTGGTCGTCGACATGCCGTTCCTGTCCTATCAGATCTCGCTGGAAGACGCCATCCGGAACGCGGGCCGGGTGCTCCAGGAAACCGGCGCCCAAGCCGTCAAGCTCGAAGGCGGTCGCCCCATGGTGCCGACCGTTCAGGGTCTGGTCGAGCGGGGTATCCCGGTCATGGGTCACTTGGGACTCACACCCCAATCCATCCACACCCTGGCCGGGTATCGCGTGCAGGGACGCGATACCGAAACCGCCGACCGGCTGCTCTCGGATGCCAAGGCGCTCGAGCAAGCGGGCGCCTTCAGCCTGGTGCTCGAATTGGTGCCGAGCGCCCTGGCCTCCCGGATCACCCAGGCACTCACCATCCCCACCATCGGGATCGGCGCAGGCCCCGGGTGCGACGGCCAGGTGCTCGTCCTGCACGACATGTTGGGCTTGAACCCCGAGTTTGCCCCCAAGTTCCTGAAACACTACGCCCAGTTGGCCGAGACGGTTCGAGACGCCGCGCGGCGCTTCGGTGCGGAAGTGCGCGCCGGGGAATATCCGGGTCCCGAACACGGCTTCGATTGAGACGACGGGAAGCCCGCGTGCGAGTGATTGCCTCAGTCGATGAGTTCCGTGACGCGCGGCGCGCGTGGGACGCGGGCGGCCAACGAGTCGGCCTGGTCCCGACCATGGGATACCTCCACGAGGGACACCTCCGCCTCATCGACGCCGCGCGACAGCAATCCGACGTGGTCGTGGTGAGCGTGTTCGTCAATCCGCTCCAATTCGGTCCGTCCGAAGACTTCGAGTCCTATCCCCGCGACCTGGAGCGCGATCGCACGCTCGCAGCCGGCCGCGGGGCGACGCTCGTGTTCGCGCCCGAGACCGGGGTCATGTACCCTGCGGAGTCGGAGATGCGGGTCGTGCCGGGTCCGACCGCAGAACGGTGGGAAGGAGCCGCACGCCCGGGGCACTTTGTGGGGGTGCTCACGGTGGTCGCCAAACTCTTCAACCTGACCACTCCCCATGTTGCCTGTTTCGGGCAAAAAGACTACCAGCAGCTGACCCTGATCCGCCGGATGGTACGGGACTTGAACTGGCCGGTGGAGATCGTCGGCGTTCCCACCGTGCGGGAATCCGATGGGCTCGCCATGAGCAGCCGGAATGTGTACCTATCCCCCCAGGAACGGCGCGAAGCCTTGTCGTTGAGCCAGGGCCTGTCGGCGGCGCATGAGTCCTGGCGGGCGGGCCAGTCGGATGCCGCCGCGCTGGAAGCCACCGCGCGAGGTGTCGTGGAGCTGTGTCCGCACGTGGCGCTGGAGTATATTGCCGTCGTCGATCCGGACACGCTCGAGCCACTCGTGCGGGTCGACGACCGATCCGTCATCGCCGTGGCCGCGCGGGTCGGCCGGACGCGGTTGATCGACAACATCATCCTCGGAGCCGGGATCTCCGGATCCAATGCACCCGCAGCACGCTAGGGGTCTGATGCCAAGCGCAACCACTCGCGATACCGGGTTCCAGCCGGACAGCACGGTCGACCAGAGTCCGTGACTCGGGCGCGCTCCTCCTCTCCGCAACTTCGCCCAACCTTGCCGGAATGGGCCATGATCTCGCCGAAGCGGCTGGAGCACGTGGAGCAGGTGGCGGAACTCCTCGTGAACTGGGCGCACGAGCTCGGCGTACCGGACTCCGAACGCAATCGCTGGCTCAGGGCGGCCTGGCTACACGATGCCTTCCGCGATGCACCGATCGAGGAGCTCGAGCACTGGGCGCCGTCCGCCACCGGCCCGGTTCAGCTTCGGCACGGTCCGGCCGCGGCGGCGCGCGCCAAGGCGGAAGGTGAGACGGACCGCGGCGTCCTCGACGCGGTGCGATATCATTCGCTCGGCCTCGCCGAGTGGGACATGGTGGGACGGATGCTCTATTGCGCCGATTATCTCGAGCCTGGCCGGTCCTTTGATCGGCCGGCGCGCGCCGCGCTCGCCGAGCGGCTGCCGCGGGACGTGTCGGGCGTGCTACGCGAAGTGGCGCGCGCACGCGTGCTTCACGTGATCCAGTCGGGCTGGATCCTTCCCGAACCGACGGTGCGCTTTTGGAACTCCCTCTTCCCATACCCCACCGCCGACTCGGCCTGATCGTCGCGGGGCTCCTCGCAGTCCTCATGGTGGTCGCCGCCGCGATGCGGCTGTGGCCGAGGACCGATCACGTCGAAGGGCACTCCTACCCGATTCCCTCTGGCGCGGACGGGCGGCTCGTTGAGGTGTTGAACGGCACCAACCGGATGGGGCTCGCCCGCATCTCCACTCGGCAGTTGAGACGCGCCGGCTTCGATGTGGTGTTCTTCCGGAACGCGCCGGAACTCGTGGATAGCACCGACATTCTGGTGCGCCGCGGAGCGGTGACCGACGGGGAGCGAATTCGGGCCGTGCTCGGTGTGGGCCGCGTTCGTCTGGAGATCGATACCCTCCGCCGAGTCGATGTGAGCGTCATCCTCGGCGGTGATTACGAACCCGAGCCTGAACTCCATCCCTGATTCCGTCGTCGCCGTCGGACCGGATCAGGTTCGTGTCTCGTCGAGGGCGATCACGAGATCCGCGACGTTGGTGCCGGTCGGGCCAGGCTTGAACAAGGCCCCGACTGAGTCCAGCGCATGATAGGCATCGTGGCGGTCGAGATCGCGCAGTGGATCCCGCCCGCGGCGGCGGATGGCATCCCAAGTTCCAGCATGAACGATCGCCCCCGCCGCATCGGTCGGCCCATCCCGGCCGTCGGTGCCGGCAGCCAGTAACCACCAGC
>Ga0224512_10004232_pt1 | contig 12235 bp, 14 predicted proteins | sample SF_May12_sed_USG_4_FD_169103 | JGI IMG/M metagenome (GOLD analysis project Ga0224512, IMG submission 169103) | Sediment microbial communities from San Francisco Bay, California, United States - SF_May12_sed_USGS_13 | ecosystem: Environmental > Aquatic > Marine > Sediment | place: USA... | reverse complement strand
GATACTCACCAGCCCTCCACAATGTTCTGGAGTTCCTATCTCATAATCTTCTTCAATAACAAGTACTGAAAATCCCTTTGAAGCAATTTCTCTGGCACATAGTAGTCCTGCTACACTTCCTCCGGCAACTACTACATCAAAACTCACAGATTTTGGTTCTTTGTCAATTATTTAATTCAAAAGACGTGCGTAAGTCGTATATATTTACAAGTTTGATCTATTATATTTGTGAAACAGCGATCACTGCTTCTATTTGAGGAGTCAATAAAGTCCAAGGCCACCAGAAATAATTACTTGGATCATATGCAACGATTCTTGAAATTTACAAAACTAAAAGACCATGATTCATTGCTAAAATTAGATGTAGATCAGACTCAGACAGTTCTTGAGGACTATGTCATGCATCTCAAAAAGATTGTCAGTCCTAATTCTGTACCGGTATACATGACGGGTGTAAAACATTTTTTCATAATGAATAGAAAGAAAGTCTTTTGGGAGATAATACAAAAGATGTATCCTGAACGAGTAAAACAATCAGGACAAAAGGCATGGTCAAATAACCAAATACAAAAAATGCTAGAGTTTAATATTTCCAATCGAAACAAGGCAATAATTCATTTTATGTCCTCTACTGGGACCAGAATTGGAATCTTTAACTATCCACTCCAGATGCAGCATCTAAAAGATGTAGGTGATGGATGTATGGCAGTATTGATCTATGCCGGGGAACCTGAAGAGTACTGGGCATTTTTGACACCAGAGGCAACACAATCACTAAATGAATATTTTGATGAAAGAAGGAATGATCATGAAAAATTTTATCCTGAATCACCTATTTTTAGAACTAGGTATGCATTGGGAATAGAGAAAGCGACTCCTATAGGACGAAACGCAGTAATTAGTATGATATTTAGATCAATTAACAGGTCTGGAATCAAACGAACCAAAGTTCACAAACATTTTGACATACAAATGGATCATGGCTTTAGAAAGAGATTCAATATAATATTGAAACTGGAAAACAGTGTAAATTCTAACATTGCAGAAAAGCTAATGGGCCATTCTATTGACATACCTCTTGATAATACATATCTCCCAGTCAATGATCCCAGAGTCCTTACAAAATGTTTTGAAGAGTTTACCAAAGCCATACCTGAATTGACTATTGATGAGTTTGAACGAGAAAGAGTAAAAAACCAAAAACTTGAGGCTGAGAAATCAGAATTACAAAAGAAGGTAGATGAGATTGAAAAACTCAAGGAATTGCGCAAACAGGACAAAGATGATTTGGAGATATTCAAAGAAGACATGATGGATAAAATTAGTAAACGGGTACTCCAAACTATGAATGACCAAAACGTCAAAATTCAACAAAATTAATTAGCAAGTTTGCCGCTTTCTAAATCTTGGTCAAAATGACAAATTCCCTTTGGCTTGTACCTGTTCTTCTGACTGTTCTCTTATCATTATCAATTTCCATTGAACCAATTTTTGCTGAATCTTCTGTAGAAAAATTCTACGGCATCTCATACGGTTCAGGCAGTTACACAAACCCACAAGAGATTCATCCATCTTTGTTTAGTTTGGAACGTGACATGAATCAATTAGAAAAGATTACAGATAATCTGAGAATATTCGGACTCCCTGAAACCCAAGAAAAAATTACACAACTAGCTGATAAAAGGGGAATTCCAGTTTATCTTTCAATTTACTTGGGTGATGATGTCAACAAAATTGACGGTTCAGTTGGTGAAATCATTAGAATTGCAAATGAGAATGAAAATGTCAAAGGAATAATCTTTGATGGAATGAGAGTTGACAGAGATATTGAAAAGATTAGTACACTGATTGAACTTGTCAACCAAAGTGTCAGAGAAGACGTCTTTGTTACAATTTCTGCAAGTTATGATACATGGATTGGAAATCCAACACTTGCAAATGCAGTTGATGTAATCTTTTTGAAATCACATCAGTACTGGCAAGGATATTCAGTTGATGGTGCAATTAGTGTAGCGTTTGATCAAAGGGAAAATCTAGAACAAATTGTAGATAACAAGTCAGTTATCCTAGAAGAACATGGTTGGCCGTCAGCTGGTTCAGTGATTCAGTGTGCAGAACCATCAGAGAAAGCTCAAAGTTATTTTGTTCAAGAATTTGTCAAGAGGGCAAATTCTGAATTAATTCCATATTTCCTATTTTCAGCTTATGACGAACCATGGAAACCAACAATTGAGCCTGATGTATCATTAATTGTAGAGAAATCGTGCCTAAAAGAGGATGTGGTTGAGACTGGTGAGAATGCCGAACACAATTGGGGTTTGTTTCAAACCAATAGGATAGTCAAACCAGAATTATCTCAAATAATTCTTCCAATCATTGATCAATATATAGAAAAACCTGAAATGTTAGTTCTAAAAGAAACTGAATCTTCTAAAGTTATTTCTCTAAATATCAAAAGTGATTACCATGATGGGGATGTTTTGCAAGCTGATTTGAATAATTTGAAAGAAGACTATCAATCTATTTTTGTGTATAATGATGGTAAATTAGTTGAAACATTTGATGATATTACAACAGATACAAGGTTACTGTTACGATCAAATGATGGTATAGGATTTAACAAGGTAACTCTTCAAGTAAACAACCAATCAAATGATAACCCATTATTGTTTTTGTTACCAAATGCATTTGCAGATGAGGAAATTAATCCATTATCAGTAGAATTTCTAGTATTACCAGATGGATTTGCAAGTTGTAATGTTGGAGATTCTTGTTACTATGTCAATGTAGACAATACACAATCAGAATTTCCTGTATGGGTTTTAGCATTTTTTGCACTTGGATTGATTCCATTGTTTCTTAAAAGATGTAAGAAGAGATATGGTGAACCAGTTATTGAAAAAGCCCCTACTGCATTAGCAGTTTAATTTTTTATTTTTGGCAAAACAATCTTTGCATTTTTTAGATGACCTTTAACTTCTTTGTCTTTGTAAAGTAGTTTGACATGTTTACAGTCTTCTTTATTGTCAATGCATCGATTACAGCTGACTTTATTTTTGAAAATGTGAACATCAATTCTTAATTCATCATCTTCTAAACTAGGCAAGACAAATCTAATTGGATCATTGTCTTCTTTTGGTGCATGTTTTTCTAAAAATTCTGATACAGCTCTACTTGCCAAACTAGCTTGAGATCTAATTCCCATTTTGTGTGCTACATCTGATTCCAAAAAACCATCCATTTTTTCTTTGACTGCAACATCAATCTTAATTACAGTCTGACTCATTCCTTGGATTTCTGCACCTTTTGACCTCATAGGTAACATATATGGTACTTCAGGTGATATATAGTTGACTAGGCGTAAACGTAACTTATAAGTAACCTTTATTAGTATTAGTAACTTACAAGTAACCATGAATAACAAGAAGAAACAGGCACAAAAAGAGGAACAATGGACGCCTGTAAAAATTAGTTCGTATAACAAGAAAATTGCACTTGAAAGAATTGGTTACGGTAAACCATTTCCAAGTTTACAACAATTAGTCAATACTGCATTAAGAGAATTCTATGAAAATCATCCATATGGTTTGGAGGCGACTCAACCAAATTGAAGAGTCTAGCAGCATCTACAAAATTACAATGTAGACGATGTTCTGATATTGCAGTTTGCAAAATCACCTTAACTACAAAAAATGAATCTGGAGTTTACTGCCATGATTGTAAACTAGAGATTGAGGATCTAGCATCTCTTGCACCAAGACCAATACTGTTAGTGGAGGAGTTAACAAATTGAAAATAATTATCTTAAATTCCAAAAATGAAAAGATTAGGATTTTTCATCATCCGATTGATGTGGAATACAAACCAAGATCTAAAATTTTGACCACAATAGATCATGAGGACAAGTCAAGAACTGAGAGATTTTTGGATGTAAAGCGACCGCAAATTATTCTAAATGAGGATTACGAGTATGATAATTCTGAACTGATAATGATGTTTGTAACCAATGGAGGTTCTATAGAATAATGAAAAATAATTCATTTGACACCAATGTAATCAGTCTGTTAAAACATTTGAGAAAGTACAAGAGATTACATCAAAAGGAGGTTTCTATTCTTGATAGAGAAATTAATTCTATACGAAAGTGTCTTGTAAAGAGTTCTGTAAAGCAAGAGGCATCTGATTGATAATGTATTCACGTTGTTCCTATCTTTCTTGTTTAAAAGAAAAACAGATCATAAGAAGAATTTGTAAAAAACTAAATCAATTTCATCTGAGAGGTTCTGAGAATTGACTAACAAGTTTCCAGTAATACAATCTTGTATTAGTTGTGGAAAGGAGATTTGGATTGTTAATTATACTTCGTATCCAAGATGCAATGAATGTAATTCAAAGAAGAAAAAGAAAATAGTTTTTGGAGGTATTTTATTTGCTTAATTTTGATCAACGTCTCTTATCGATTTTTAGGGGAAAGTCGATTTTCTGTGCCAAATCAGACGTTGATTATACAATGAAAGAAAGAAGAGACGAAGGCAATTTTTTCGGGAGAATGAAACAATACAGATCCTCTCGCCTCTTTCTTTTCTTCCGTACGTCCTCACATCGTTGCAAATTTTGTATAAAAGCGATCAAAACAGGCGTGAAGTCTTGGAAAAGGAGGTTTGTGCATAAATGAAAGGAGTGGACTGGTTCTGCCCGTATTGCAGACATTTACTCGTAGACAGAAGAGATGGCGAGTTATTTTCCCAATATTGTTACAATTGTGGTCGCCAGTTTGTCATAAAGGAGATTCTAAAAGCATGACCTTGTTTGGATTTTGCTTATCATGTTTTGAGAAAGGTAGGGGAAGGTGATAACAAAGAATTGACAGGACAACAACTAAAACTTGGAAGCTACGTATCTGTTGGAGATTCCACGCAACTATCGCAGATAGACGGCAAACCATTCACCATAATTGCAATTGAGGATTCAGACTACACGGATGGTGATAACACATCTCCCGGAGTAAAGATAACAACAAAAGAAAAATTTGAGATTAACGGTGAGAAATACAATCGATTTCATACCACAAGATCCGTAATTGTAGAGAATCTGAGAAATGAAAAACTCCGAGCTGACATTAAGGAAGGTAATGTGCTAGGACCACTGGTCTGCAAAAAGAATCCAGGTAAGAAGTACTATGTCATGGAGGACATACTTTCATGATTTCCTATTTTATTTTTTTAAAATTTAAAGGAGAAAATAAAAAATGAATAATGATCAGGACAAAGTAAACAAAATAAAAAGAGAACTGGCAAAACTACGACAGTTTCGTAACCGATGTTATGTCTGTCATGTCTCATGGCACAAAAGAGGAATGACGTTTCATCATATCAAATATCATAAAAACGAAAATACACATTCAGACTTTGTAAATGGTTATGTAGGGACTTTGCAATACTATGAATACCTAAAACCAATAATAAAAAAGAATCCAAAGAGATTTGCATATCTTTGCAATTCACATCATCAGACTGTAACTAAACTATTGCAATTCAATCATGACAAGCAAGACAGAATATTCAAGCTGGTGAGAAAGTCAAGATGAAACGGACATGTATAAGTTGCGGAACAGCAAGGCAACGAAGTAGTAAGTCATGGAGATTATGGAATCAGTGCATCAATTGTGCGAAAAAAAAATAATCCTGATTATTATAATGCAATGAAGTGCCCTGATTGCAGTGCAACAAGCAACAACACGACTGCATTATGCTGGAGAATGCATGGAAAGTGCGGCAAGTGTGCCTACAAAAAGCCTGATCACAGGACTCATGTCCTTTGCAAGGATTGCAACGAGGTGACGTACAAGCTATCATACCAAAAGTTGGGCAGACATTCAATCAATCTGTTTTATTGTATTCGCTGTAGCGGAATAATCCCAAAACACAATCACAGAATCTTTCAGATGAAAAAATTTGAGGAGATGATAATACAATGAATCAGAAGAAAAAACTTGCATTCTTTGACGAGTCCGATCTGGCGGCACTGACAAAATTCTTTGTTGATGAGGCAAATGAGGCAGCTGAAAGGATTGTAAAGTATGGTCGCCCAATCATACAGATTGAAAAATATCTGAATTCAAAGATAAAGGATGACCCGATTCTTGTCAAGCAGCTGCTGAGGGGGTTTCTTTCAGCCTACACAAACGAGCCAATAAACGTCGGTGTATTGGCACCATCATCTGAAGGGAAAACATATGCCACAGTAGAGATTTCAGAGATTTTTCCTGAAAAAGACACCATATCCATTGGCAGGCTGTCGCCTACTGCCCTGATTCACACTCATGGCAGGCTGGTTGACTCTGATGGGGAACCGTTGGAGCCCAGACTGAACAAAATTCGTGAACAGATTGCAGAGGCAGAAACTAAGGGAGACAAAAAGACTGTACGTGAACTGAAAGGAATAATGGCAGACATGATTGCCTATGCCCGAAACGAGGTGGATCTGACACATAAGATTCTATTGTTTTTGGATAATCCAAAACCTGAGACCTACGAAATGTTAAAGCCCATCTTGTCACATGACAAGAGACAGATACTTTACAAAACAACAAAGTCAGATGGTTCTCTGTCAGTCAAGGATACTGTGATCAAGGGTTGGCCTGCAGTGATAGTCTGCTCTGCAAAGAATGAGGCAAAAAACGAGGTGTGGGAAGAAATCGCAACAAGGTTTTTCATTGTTTCACCCAATACTAATGTCTCAAAATATTATGAGGCAAACAAACTAACCTCTCAGAAAATTGGTAAGCCGTCCTGGGCAAGCAGCGTATATGCCAATCCCAAGGACAAGAAATTCTGCCGATATTACATCAATCGGTTAAGGGACTCCCTTACTACACTATGCAATGATGGGGAGAATCCGGTGTTCAATCCGTTTGCAGACCGGCTGGCAGAATTGTTCCCACACAACCAGGGAGTGACAATGAGGCATTTCAAACGTTTAATGTCGTTTTGTAATATAGAAACTTTGATCAATGCCAACTCACTGATGAAGTTAGAATTTACACCATACCATGGAGACAAAAAGGTTTCAGTTATCACATCACTTGAAACTATCCAGAACGCAATCAAGATAATTGGCAAGGTAAGTACTGTTCCACCAGAAAAAATAAAGTTTTATGAAAAAGTGTTTGTCCCGGCAATTCAGGACAAGATGACAGTACAGACTAGATTGGATAATGATCAAAAGAATTCTGATCAAAAAAGATTGGATGGATACAACAATGATAACAATAATGATATTTCCCTAACATCATCTGAATGTGCAGAATGGTACATCCGTATCTTTGCAAAACCAATAACAAACAAACAAGTCCTGGAGAACTATCTCAAACCACTGATAGATGAAGGACTCCTGGAATCATCTTACAATCCTGACAACAAATCCCAGAAACTATACCACACATCAAGTCAACTGACAATCCACAACCTGGAAGGTTTCGTTCGAAGGTTAATCGAAACCATCGAAACCTCTTTTCTTTATATATGGTCGTGCCTGGCACAGATGGGCCAAGCTTCGATTGAAATCGGGAAAATAACTAGAATATATGATAATGGTGATGATCATATTACATATTTAGAATTCAAGAAGAAGATTTCCGGTAGTATTCTGAAATCAGTCGAAACATACTCTAAAGAAAGGAGGTCAAAATGATCTTCTTTGATAGAATAGAAACTAATTTTGAGGAGTTTTTTGGGTTTCGACAGTTTCGACATTGTTTCGAAAGAAACTACCTATCTTCTTGTCTGTTGTTCAAGTCACAGGAGTTTGATTTATCATAATTCAAGAGACAAAGACATTCAACTGGACTTATAGTGGAATCCCTGATAACAAACGTCCTAAATTAATTGAGAAAAACAGAAAACATTACTATTGTACACCTTCAGGTGAGGTTTATCCTTCTGTTACAACGATGTTACATAGTCTGATGCCGAAAGGTAATAGAGTATCATTACAACGATGGCGTGATACTGTTGGACGTGAGGTGGCGGAATACATTACTTCACAATCTGCAAAGAATGGTACTGTAACTCATGAAATTATTGAACAATATTTGAATAATCAAAGAATTGAAAATGATAATTCGTTATCACTTATTTCAAGGGCCCATCTGTCACAACTAAAACCTCTCTTACATAACATAGACAACATTCGATGTACAGAGATTCCACTTTACAGTGACACCATGAAATTAGCAGGAACATGCGACTGTATCGCAGAATACAATAACAAACTATCAATCATCGATTTCAAAACTAGTAGAAAACAAAAGAAAGAGTCTTGGATTCTAAATTATTTTCTTCAGGTAACTGCATATTCAAAGATGTATGAACATCTAACCAATGTCAAAATTGATCAAATTGTTATTTTGATCAGTGGTGAGGATGGAACTGTTTCAGAGTTTGTAAAAGACGTAAATCAATATTCAGAAATTTTAGAGAATAAACTGTTAGAATTTGAAAATGTTAGACATAAAGTGGAGGCCATATCACAATAATGCCATCATCATCACCGCCTGCATCCATTTTCAGATCTGAGGCATATGAAATATTACTAATTCTCAGAGAAGAATCAAGACCAATTCTTTACACCCAGCTAAGGGACAAGACCAAATTGGATAGAGGTTTATTTGCGCATTATCTAAAAAAATTAAAACAATACGATCTGATCAAAAAGAATCATAATCAAATAACCCAGAAAAAGTATGGATATACTTTAACACCAAAGACAGTTGAGTTACTTGATAGAATAGAAAAGACGATTCTAGCCTACAAACAGATTACAAAGAAGAAGAATATTGAACCATTGGAGACATACAACAGGTGACTGATATTGAAAGGATTATGTTATTTGTGTTACTGTTCTAATACAGAAACATTTTTTTTGAAAAAGACTGGACTGCCAATCTGTCAAAATTGTGCAGTAGATGAACATTACAATCATCCTACGGGGGCGAAAAAATGAAACACAGTAAATCTGTCCAACATCTACAATCTATTCACATTCAAGATGAATATGGTACACCAAGGGATCTATTTGAAAAAATATGTCAAAAATACAATATTTACCCACAAATTGACATATGTGCAAGTGATACAAATCACGTAGTTGATAATTACATCACAAAAGAACAGAACTGTCTTAATTATGATATAACCAAGGACTTTTTCATGAACCCACCATACAGTAAGATCTCAATGTTTATGGAGTTTGCATACAACCAACATATCAAAAATAATGTCTCTTGTATTATTTTGACATATTCAAAGACTGGAACGAAATGGTGGCACCAATTTGTTCAAGATAAAGCAGATCACATTGAATTTCAAAAGGGTAGAATCAATTTTCTTAATGAAAATGGCAACCAAACAAAGAATCCCGCACCCTATGATTCTGCATGGATAATATTCAAAAAGAAATTAAATGAGAAATTTGACTTTAAAACTAAACAAGTCAAAACTAGAACTATTACACAAATTAGAGAACATGACAGAAAAACAAAAAATAGAAAGACAGATGAATCTGCTTAGATCAAAGTTATACTATATCAACAATAGACAAAAGATAATCAAACATCAAATAAAATATCAATCAAAAAACTATGACAAGAGAAGACAGACACGAATCGCACGACATCAGAGGACTGGAGAGTGGTGATAATAATTTGGTAAAGTGTAGAGGAATCTGTGAAAGATACAGAGCAACAAAAATCCATGGAGAGTCACGTTACGCAAATGGACAACGAAGATGCCAGACATGTGAAATTTTTATCAAATGGGAAGGGTTGTGGTGTCCATGTTGTGGTTATAGGTTAAGAACTCTACCAAAGAGCAAAAAATACAAGGAAATATTTCGAAAAACAACAGCAACAATGACAACAACCTAAATTGCAGTAAATCAAGATGATGATGCTTATGGTGATTGAAAAGAAAGAAGGCGCAACAATGGTGTGTTCTGCATGTGGTGCCAATCTAACATGCAGGATGTCAAGCTACAAACACCCATACACAAACAAGCTACAGTGGCAAAATTCTGATGGTTCTGCACACTATTCATACAATGGAGGTAAGTTCACCTGCACTGGAACCAAAAAAGAAAAAGAGATTCTCACAAAAGCATTGCAAGAACAAGATGAAATGCTAAGAGAGGCAGAACTTAGCATAGGGGGTTAAAGTGAAAACTCTGATAATTTCTGACATTCATACACAATTCGATATTGCTGAGTCATTCATTGATAAAGAAAAACCAGATAATGTGGTATTTTTGGGAGATTATTTTGATGCATTTGATGATTCTTTGGAAGTAACAGAACAAACAGCATTATGGCTAAAAGACTCGTTAAAAAAGAAGAATAGAATCCATTTGCTAGGGAATCATGACCTAAGTTATAAAGACACTAGATTCTGGTGTTCTGGATTTTCTGAAGACAAATTATCTGTTCTAAAGAAAGTCAAAATTGATTTGACCAAACTTGAGCATTATTGTTGGGTTGGAAACTGGCTTTGCACTCATGCAGGATTATCAAATGAGTTCTATCAAGCCTACAAAAACAATGATAATGAATCTGTTAATGATTTTCTTTTTAGACATTGTTCTGATCCACAATTAGTATTACGACTATACGATTGTGGGCCATCAAGAGGAGGACAAGATGATTATGGCGGTATTGTTTGGTGTGATTATTTTGATTTTGCTGATATTCCTAAAACAAAACAAATCTTTGGTCATACAAGAAGAGCAGGCCTAAGACAAACTAAAAATCATATCTGTTTGGATTCTGGACTGCAGAACTATGCAGTGTATGAAGACGGTAAACTAACAATTGGGACAAAATGAAATAATGAAGAGCAGAGAAGAACTTTTGTATGGTCCTGACATACATTATGTGAACCTTCTCTCAATATTATAATACAATAATAAATTCCAGTCAAAATATAATTTCATTTACTAAACTTTTTACTGCTAATTATCCTTTTATGAGAATTTTTGCTAATCAATTTGTTATGGAATGATAATTAGATCTGGAAGATCGTTAATTATTCACTAAATGATCAGTTTTGGGATGAGTTGATCAGTTACATAAAATCATATTTGATTATTTTTAAAAATATTTCTATTTGGATTTAGCTTTTTGAATACTGTTTCATTTTTTATACGAACATTTCTTAAAATCCATTTTAATGAAATTTTCTAGGATCTTTTATGATTATATGCATGATTAACAAAACACTCTGAAAGTTAATCAAAAATATCTATGTATTCATTGGAGGTGATTCTGTTTTACATGCTCTTGAAAGATGTGGTGAAGTAATTAATTATTATAACGAAGCATAATTATGGAATGAAATTATAAAAATGTAAAAAATGTTTTTTTAGTTTATGTATGAATTTTAGTCATTTGAGTATGATTTTTCTATTTTGATTCAACCATTTTATATTTTGATGAGGTTTTAGAACGTGATTAAAAAAAATCTGCCTGCATTTTTTGTAATATTTATGTAATATGCTTAATGACATGAGTCAAAAGAAAAATATTGCATTACTTCCAAAAATGTTTAGACTAAAATTTTAGAAAGTTATCCCAATAACACTTTGGCGTTAATAGGTAAGGGTGTGTTTGTCTGAATAATTGAGATTTAAAAAATTTCTCCAATGCTGTGAATAAACTCTGAATATTCATCTTGGCAACACTGATGCCCGAACTGATAACACTTTTTTCTAAAAAGATTTAACAATAAATAATTATTTTTTATTTTTCTCTGAAAATTTATTTTTTATGAAATATTTTAAATGTGATTTTGTCTTTTCAAAAATAGTTTGCTGAAATCATTTATTTTGTTTTTTGTATTGGTGTTAATGAAAATTGTTTTGTATAGGGATCTGATTCCTGTTCTTTTTTTTTATTTACAAATGGATTAAGATCTATATTCTTCTGATGCATTATCTTTGAATGAAATAACTTCGTGTATTTTTGATCACTAACTGAACATCATTTCAAATCCCTGTGGTGTAATTAGAATTGACAGTAATGGTTTAATGTGAACTTAAGAAAAATTTAATTTTTAACTTGCGTTTCTCTATTGCAAAATCACACAGACTTTCCCTTTAATCTGGATCTTCGTAGTTCTCTTTCTTCTCGCCCCCGCTATTGGACGCATTGACGCCGTCCCCCTCTATCGGTTTCATTTTTTCCTCA
>Ga0224512_10004231_pt1 | contig 12236 bp, 16 predicted proteins | sample SF_May12_sed_USG_4_FD_169103 | JGI IMG/M metagenome (GOLD analysis project Ga0224512, IMG submission 169103) | Sediment microbial communities from San Francisco Bay, California, United States - SF_May12_sed_USGS_13 | ecosystem: Environmental > Aquatic > Marine > Sediment | place: USA... | reverse complement strand
CATCACGGCCCAACCCAGCAGCGGGCTCCACGCGGGCAGGGAGCCGCCGAGGTGGGGGTCGAGCGCGCGCGCCTGGAGGGCGACCCACGCCCAGATTCCCAAGAAGCCCGTCATGTACACCAGCGCACGCAGGGCGGTGAAGACTCGGTTCATGGCACTTCCTCGGTGTCGGGCGCTTCCAGTCAGGCTGGCATCGCAGTAGTATTGCGACCCGTATGCCCGATCCCGCTAGTGCCGCCGCGTTTTACGTCGTCTTTCTCTTCTCGACGGTGTTGCACGAAGCGGCGCACGCTTGGGCGGCGCTGCTGGGCGGCGACCGCACCGCCTATCACGGCGGGCAAGTCAGCCTCGATCCGCGGCCCCACATCAAGCGGGAGCCCTTTGGGATGGTGGTGCTCCCGCTGATCTCGGTGGTGCTCTCGGGCTGGCCGTTCGGGTTCGCGAGCGCACCGTACGATCCTCGCTGGGCCATGCGGTTTCCCAAGCGTGCCGCGCTGATGGCCTTGGCGGGCCCAGCGGCCAACCTCGCGATGGTGCTGCTCGCGGCGCTGGCGCTGCGCCTCGGGTTCATGACCGGTGTGTTCGAAGCCCCCGAATCGATACGGTTCGCCCACGTGGCCCGCGCGACCGGCGGTGGGCTGTGGGCGGCGGTGGCGTTCGTGCTGGGCGTGTTCTTCTCGCTCAATCTGGTGCTGTTCGCGCTCAACATCATCCCGCTCCCGCCGCTCGACGGGAGCGCCGCAGTGCCGCTTCTGCTGAGCGATCGCGCCACGGAGAAGTACCAGCAGTTCCTCTGGAATCAGCCGGGCCTGGCGTGGATTGGCATTCTGATCGCGTGGCAGGTGTTCGATCAGATCTTCAATCCGCTGTTCCTGCTGGTGGTGAACCTGCTGTATCCGGGGGTGCGGTATGGCTAGCTGGGCGGTGAGAACTGACCAGTTGAAAACTGAAAACTGAAAACTGAAAACTGAAAAGAACGACTGCGGAATCGTCGTTCTTGCTTTTCACTTTTCAGTTTTCACTGGTCATGTCATCAAGAATCCGATATCCCCTCCCGCCTCCACCTCCCACGGGTCCCGCTTCGCCAGGAACAGACGCGCCGGCTGATCGCCCAGCAGCGTCACGCGATTCCCCTCGAGCCGCAGCATGGAGCCCTCGCGCAAGCCGATGACGGGCTTGCCGGGATTGGCCGCGGTGAACTCCAGCAGCCGCTCGCCGCGCGTCTCGCCCCCGTGGCTGGGAATGGTGGCGTCGGTGTAGTGCGGATTGATCTGGAACGGCACAAGAGCCAGGGCATCGAGTGTCGGCGGCTCCACGATAGGCATGTCGTTGGTCGTGCGGATCGTGGGACCGGCGACGTTCGCGCCGGCGCTCCACCCCATGTACGGCGTGCCTGCGCGGGCAGCCGCGCGGATTGCGTCCACCAGGCCCGTGTCGTACAGCGTCTTGAGGAGATGGAAGGTGTTGCCGCCGGAGACCGCGATGGCCCGCGCGCCGCGCACGGCGGCCACCGGGTCGGCCGCGGTATGCACGGAGCGCAGCTCGTAGCCGAGTTCGCGAAATCGCTGCGCGACCATGGCGGTGGCGTCGTCCCACGGCACGCGGACCACCGCATACGGCACGAACAGCACGTCGCGCACCTTGGCGGAGAGAAAGTCCCGGATCGCCTCACCCGCGTGCTCGAGGTAGCCCTTGCCGTAGTTACGGGAGTTACTGAGGAGCAGGAGCCGCATGTCAGCCATGACGCGATGTCCGCCGTTAGAGGAGTCTGAGCCCGTTGTGCACACGACGGTCGGAACCGACGAGCACCACCGCGCCGTCCGCACGCTGGACGCCAGTCACCAGGACCTCCGAAAGAAAGCCGGCAATCCGCTTGGGAGGGAAGTTCACCACTGCCAGCACCTGGCGGCCGATGAGGTCGTGCGCGGTGTAAAGATCAGTGAGCTGGGCACTCGAGTGCTTGGTGCCGATCTCGAGACCGAAATCCACGCGCAGCCGATAGGCGGGCTTGCGGGCCTCAGGGAACTCCTCGGCGGCGACGATCGTCCCGATCCGCAACTCGACCTTGTCGAAGTCGTCCCAGGTGAGCGCGGGCATGGCGCCCTCAACGGGTGAGCGCGTAGTAGACGACGTAGAACCAGGAGAACACGCCGTGCAGGATCGCCCACAGGATGGACTGATGCTGAGACCAGGAAATGGCGATGGCGAGCGCGGAGCCAAAGCCGATGCCGCTCCTGGCGACTTCCGTCTTCTTCATGCTTCCTCCGTCGTGGGGTCGCATCCAAGCGCCGGGGCGAAACCCCCCGGTCACCTCACGCGTCCTACTTACTAGAGTTGGCAGGGGCAGACCATGCCTCGCCGCGGGGTGTTGCAGATGGCAACGATGCGAATTGGGCGGCGCGTGCGCCAGTGGATCGGGGTGCTCTCGCTGCGACGGGTGCTGGCCGTCGCCGCGCTGGCGGGTGGCCTGGCGGCCACCGCCGTGGTGGGTGAGGCGGTGATCCGCGCGCGGCTGGATTCGCCGCTGGCGCGCTCGCCGACGCGCATCTACGCGCGGCCCGTGGCGCTGCGGCGAGGAGTGACGGTGGACGCCGGGGCGCTCGCGCGCCATCTCGATCGCGTCGGCTATCGCGAGGCGGGTCGGGGCAGTGTGGGGCCGGGCGAGTATCGCCTCACAGGTGATCGGTGGATCGTCGGACTGCGCCCGTTTCCAGCGCTGGGGCGAGCCGGCGCGGCGCCGGCGGTGATCCAGCTCGAGTGGGACGGAGCCATCCGCCGGATCGAGGACGCTGGGGGCTCGGGCCTCGACGAGCTGCTGCTCGAGCCGGTCCTGATCGCGACGCTCGATGGCGACGAGCGCGAGTCGCGCGAGCCGGTGCCGCTATCGGCCGTGCCGCAGTCGCTCGTTGAGGCGATTCTCGCCGTCGAGGACCGCCGGTTCTTCGAGCACGCCGGGCTCGATGTCACGCGCATCGCCGGAGCGGCCGTCGCCAACCTCCGCGCGGGCCGTGTGGTCCAGGGTGGCAGCACGATCTCGCAGCAGCTCGCCAAGAACCTCTTCCTGTCGGCCAGGCGGTCACCGATCCGCAAGATCCGCGAAGCGGCGATGGCCGTGGCACTCGAGGCGCGCTACGACAAGGCGCGGATGCTGGAAGCATATCTCAACGAGGTGTACTTCGGTCAGGACGGCGCCTATGCGATCCGCGGGGTGGGGAGCGCGGCGCGCTACTACTTCGACAAGGACGTGGGTCGCCTCAGCCTGGCCGAGTCGGCGCTGCTCGCCGGTATCGTGCGCGGCCCGAATCTCTACTCGCCCGTGCGTCATCCCGAGGCGGCGCGAGACCGCCGCGATCTCGTACTGTGGCTGATGCACGAGCAGGGTCGGATCGACGCGCGCGAGTACGGTCGCGCGCGCCGCGCGGCGCTGGGGATCCGGCGGACGCCGCGCGACCCACCGCTCGCGCGCCACTTCGTGGACGTGGTGGCCGCCGAGCTCGTCGAGGGGTTCGGGCGGAGCGCGCGGCGCGGCCATGCCGTGTTCACGACGCTCGACCCCGAGCTGCAGCGCGCGGCCGAACGCGCGGTGCGGGATGGGCTGCGCGACGTGGATGGCGCGCTGCGGGTCGGGCCGCGGGACGTGCGGCCCGAGGCGGCGCTGGTCGCGTTGGATCCGCGCTCCGGGGACGTCCTCGCGCTCGTCGGCGGACGAGACTATGGTCGCTCGCAATTCAATCGCGCGGTGCAGGCCCGCCGCCAACCCGGCAGCGCCTTCAAGCCCATCGTGGCGCTGGCGGCGCTCGGGCGGCTCCGTCCGGGCGAGCCGCCCGCGTTCACGCTCGCGTCGGTGGTGGAAGACGAGCCGCTCGTGGTCGAGACGCCGGTCGGCCGGTGGGAGCCCGACAACTACGACGGCCGCTTCCGGGGATCGGTGACGCTGCGGGTCGCGCTGGAGCGCTCGCTGAACGTGCCGTTCGCCCGGCTGGGACTGGCGGTCGGCGCCGAGCGAATCGCCGAAACGGGTCGCGCGCTCGGCATCGCCTCACCGCTGCGGGCGGTGCCTAGCCTCGCGCTGGGAACGTCGGAGGTGACGCCGCTCGAGCTCACGCGGGCGTTCGGGGTGCTCGCCGCCGCCGGCACGCGGGTCTCGACGCGTACGATCGTGCTCGTGACCGACGCGAAGGGCAACCCCCGGGGCGGCGCACGGTACGCGGGGGAGCGGGTGGTGGAGGCGGCGGAGGCGTATCTGGTGACATCCGCGCTCGAGGGGGCGGTCGAGCGCGGCACGGGACAGGCACTGCGGCGCTACGGGTACCGGGGTGCCGTCGCCGGCAAGTCGGGTACGTCGAGCGACTGGCGCGACGCGTGGTTCGTGGCGTACTCGCCGTCGATCGCCGTCGGGGCGTGGGTGGGGTTCGACGACGCGCGTAGCCTCGGACTCACCGGGTCGCGGGCCGCTCTGCCCATCGTCGGGCGTGTCCTCGCGGCAGCGGGTGGGCGCGACCGGGCGTTCCCCGTGCCCGACGGCGTGGAGTTCGTGGAGGTGAACTCCGAAACCGGGCTCCGCGCGGGCTACGGGTGCTGGGGCGAGCCGGAGGTGTTCCTCGCGGGCACCGCGCCTACGGAACGGTGCGGGCCGTCGTGGGGGGAGCGGTGGGATTGGGACTGGCGCGGGGCGATCGCCGCCCAGGCGGAACGCCTGTCGGTCGAGTCACGCCGACTGGCCGAACGGTTCCTGCGGGAGATGCGCCGCCGGCTCCTGGCGGAACTCCGCTAGGGCCGCAGCCAGCGTTCCGCCTCGGCGGCGTCGAGGAACACGGCGATCTTCATCGGCACGTCTTCGGCCAGCGCCGAGAGCATGCGCATCATCCCGTACGATGCCGCCGAATCCGTCACGATGGCCATGCGTGCTCCCGCGAAGATGCCGCCATGCTCCGCCACGTGGCCCACGAGACCGGCCACCTCCTCCGCGCTGGCCGGTCGCGCAATGGCGCGGTGGTCCGACAGGATCGCCATGCCGGGCCGGTAGTCGGGATCGGCCGCAAGCCGATCCACCGCCGCCCGCATGTCGTCGAGGGTGAACTCCCCGCTGACCGTGAAGCGTGCGACGCCTGTGGAGCCATCGATCATGAGCTCGATCGGCATGGCGCCTCAAGCAGTCCCGAGGAAGATGCGTCGCCCGCGCGGGCACGTCATCGGCTAGTGCCGCCGGTTGATGGGGCTCGTGAGCGCGTACACGACCGCGACCGCCAGCAGCACGGCCAGCACGAGCAGGAGCAGTTCGGCAGGGCGTCGCAGGCGACGCAGCGGGGCCGTGCGGACGGCGCACCACGCCGCGATCCGTCTGGCGATGCCCTCGGTGACGTCGGGCGGCACGCGCGAGAACCGAATCGGCGTGACGCGAAGCGGGAGATGAGGCATGGCGGTCTCCGGTAGTCGGTGCTTCCTCCTTTTACAAGTTGACAGGTCCCGCCGACTCGTCAACCCGCGGCGGGCATGATGGCCGGCCACCGGCTAACAACTGCGGGGTCTCGAGCGTATGTAGGGTGATCGGCGGATCCACCGCCGACGTGATACCGAGATTCGAGGAGCTCCTCAATGACGCGTCTTCTTGCCCTGACCATTGCCGCGGTGCTCGGCGCCGCGCCCGCGGCGACGGCCCAACAGCACCCCGGCTTTTCCGGAACGTGGAAACTGAATACGGAGAAGAGCGACGCACCCGGTCAGTTCGGCGGCGGGCCCGGCGCTCAGGCAGCAAGGCAGAACCTGGTCGTGACGATCGTCCAATCGGCCGACAGTCTGGTGATCACCCAGACCGTCGGCGGCCAGGGTCGGACGATCGTGCAGTATTTCGACGGCAAGCCGCACACGGGTCCCGGGGCGCGGGGTGGCGAGATGACCAGCACGTCCCGCTGGGACGGCGGCGCGCTCGTCTCGGAAGGCTCGATGAACATGGACACGCCCCGCGGCGCCATGGCGGTGACGTTCAAGGAAACCCGCACGCTGAGCGCCGACGGGAAGACGATGACGGTGGTCAGCACGACCGAGACTCCGCGCGGCGAGCGGACGCGGAAGACGGTGTTCGACAAGCAGACGTAGGGCCGTGGCCTGGCGGGGGCCGACGAGGATGCGCTAGCGCCCCCGCCGGGCCAGCCACCGGTCGCGAAAGGCCGACGCGAAGAAGTACAGCGCGCCGCCCGCCAACGCGCGATGGGGTTCCTCGCACCAGTTACCCGCCAGCTCCGCCTCGAAGAACTCGTACACCAGGTCCGCCGGCATCGCGCACCAGCGCGCGTGCTCGGGCGGCAACGCCGCGGGTCCGGCGCCGAAGGTGGGGATGGCGAAGTAGAAGGTCGGCGCGATGGCGACGGCGTACAGGGCGAGCGTCCACAGCGCGTCCAGGAGCGTCTCGCGCTTCGCGTCGTCTCGTGCCAGGCGACCGGACGCAAGACCGCTGAGCCGGTTGGCGAGCAGTCCCGCCAGGACCACCATGGGCCACCAGAACCGAAAGCGCAGGATTTCCGCGGCCGCGACGCCCACGAGCAGGAGGATGAGCCCGATAGCGGCCGCGCGGACACCGAGCGACGCGTCACGGTCGGTAAGTGCGAGGATCACCATCGCAATCAGATAGGCGGCGAGCAGGGCTGGCGCCTCGAGCACGATCACGAGCGTGAGCCAGGAGACGGCGCCGATGCCGACGACGCCCGGCAGCAGCCACGCGAGGAGATAGGCCGCGCCCAGCCCGAGGTCGGGAAGGACGGCGAGCACCGGCCGCCGAGTGGACAGCGAGATCACCGGCGCTGGCGGGGGTGAGTCAGGGGGGGGGATTCCTGGTCGCGATCAGGCGCGAGATCCGCCAGCCACCGTCCGGCTGCCGGCGGTAGATCACGATTTCCTTCTGGTCGACCGCGACCGAGTCGGACCCGTCCTTGCGCCGGGCGACCCCGGTCACCCGCATCCGGGCAAAGGCCCAGTCACCGGACACCACGACCTCGGCCGGCGTCACCCGAATCTCGGTGTTCCAGGTGCTGAACCCGGCCTCGGCCACCTCCCGCAGTCCGGCGCTGGTCGTGACGTCGCGCGCCATCGACGGCATGTAGACGGCATCGTCTTCGAACAACGCAACCCACGCCTCGGCGTCGCCCGCGTTGTTGGCTGCCTGCGTCGCGCGGATCAGGGCCCGAATGGCATCTTCATCAGCTTGCCGTGCTTCATCTGCCGCGCCGCAGGCCACGACACCCGCAAGGAGAAGGAACAGCCATCGCGAAGCTGGCATGGGGCATCCTCGCTGCCGGTCGTTGGATGATCACATCGAGCGGGCATCGCCCGCTCGGGCCGAAATATGGTGCCCCCGGCCCGTAGATTGCAGAGGTCAGCAGGAACGCTGCCCGCGACCACGGAGGACGCCATGGCATTTCAGGTGGAGGTCCGGAGCCCCATCCGGCTCGCCGATTTCGCGGAGTTCGCGCATCTCGTCGCGGCCGTGCAAGCGCTGCAGACCGAGGCGCAGCCGCTGCTGCCGAAGCTCGCGGACCGGACCATCTGGATGGTGAACTCGACACCCACGGGCGGCGGCGTGGCCGAGATGCTGCCGACCATGGTGACTCTGCTGCGCGATCTCGGGCTGCGGGTGGAATGGGTGGTGATCGATACCGAGGAGCGGGGCTTCTTCGACGTCACCAAGCGGATCCACAACTTGCTGCACGGCCAAGGGGACCCGCGCCTCGTCCCTGCCGATCGGGAGTTGTTCGAGTCCGTCAACCGGCAGAATGCGGCGTTCCTGCGCGCGCGTGCCCGAGACGGCGACGTCCTCATTGTGCACGATCCCCAGCCGCTCCCGCTGGCGGGCATGCTCCAGGAGGAGCTGGACCTCACGACGATCTGGCGCTGTCACATCGGCCTGGACGACGAGACACCGGCCACGCGCGCCGCCTGGGAGTTCCTGCATCCCTACGCCAGGGTCTACGAGCACGCCGTATTCTCGGCGCCCGAGTACATCCCGCATTACCTATCGAGCCACGCGACCATCATCTACCCGGCCATCGATCCGCTCTCCTTCAAGAATCGTGAGCTGGGGCTGCACCACACGGTGGGCGTCCTGGCGAACTCCGGACTCACGGTCGCGCCGGGCCCGCTCGTGACGCCGCCCTACGAGCGGCTGGCCGAGCGGCTGGGCCCCGACGGACGCTTCCATCCGGCCAATCTGACCGGCGATTTCGGGCTCCTCACGCGACCGATCGTCACGCAGATCTCGCGGTGGGACGGCCTGAAAGGCTTCGAGCCGCTGCTCGACGCGTTCGCGCGGTACAAACAGCGCCTGCTCCAGGGTGGGTGGTCCGATCACCCCCGGCACCGCATCCGCCAGGAAATCGTCCGGCTGGTGCTCGCCGGCCCCGATCCCGAGTCCATCCAGGACGACCCCGAAGGACAGGGCGTGCTAAACGCGCTGGTCGAGCGGTACCGGTCGCTCGATCCGCTGATCCAGGAGTCCATTGCCATCGTGACGCTGCCCATGCAGTCGCCGGAGGAGAACGCGTACATGGTGAACGCCCTGCAACGTGCGTCCTCCATCGTCGTGCAGAACTCGCTGCGCGAGGGCTTTGGACTGACCATTGCGGAGGCCATGTGGAAGCGCGTGCCCATTCTCTCGAACCGCCAGGCCTGTGGCCCGCGGCAGCAGGTCCGGGACGGCGTGGACGGGCGGCTGATCGCGGATCCCACCAGCGCCCGGGAGCTGGCGGACACGCTCGACGCGATGCTGGCCGACGAGGCCGGCCGACAGGTCTGGGCGCGGAACGCTCAACGGCGGGTGTACAACCGCTTTCTCGTCTTCGCGCAGCTGTGTGAGTGGCTGCGGCTGTTCGCCCAGTTGCCACGGCTCGCCGCCTGACGCCGTAGGGGCGCTCCGTCCCCGCCAGTCAGCGATAGGTGCGGCCGTCAAGCCGGATCCAGCCTCCCGGACGCCGCCCCGTGGGGTCGTGATGGGTCCAGTGGATCACCCCGCCCAGATCGTTCCATACGTACTCGCCGCGCACGGTCACCGAGTCGCCGACGGCGACCGGCACGCGCGGCGCGAGGTCGAGGTTGTGCGAGATCAGGACGGTCATGTCTCCGGGCACACGCGCGATGAACCGCTGGTGTGGCGTCCCCTCGCGGTCGTCGGCGAGTAGCCTCTCCACCCGTCCGCCGGTTTCGAGGAAGACGTCGGATTGCCGCGCGCGGAAGGCCGCGGCCACTGATGCCGGCCCGGCGCCGACGCTCGTCGCTGCCGGAGGCGCATCCGGTGCCGGGCCGCCGGGGAGGAGGGACTTGGCGAGGTAGCCGAGCGCGAGCAGCGCCGCCGCGAGCAGTGCGACGCGGCTGTGCCGCCGCCGGCGGGCGGCGGCACCGCGGGGGCTAGACGGCAGCCTGTTCGCCCCGCACGCGCAGCGAGGCGAACAGCGTGCGCGTCACGTCGGCCACACCCTCGACAGCCGCGTCGAACGCGTCCTGGTTGGCCTGCGACGGCACGCGGAACCCACTCACCTTGCGAATGAACTGCAGCGCCGCGTCGTGCAGCTCCTCGTCCGACGGCAGCTCCCCCGGGCGGCGGAGCTTCTTGATGTTGCGGCACATGACATCCCTCCCCGAATGCCGGTTCCCGGCCGACACGCCACGCACTGTGATTCACACGCGGGCGCGACCTGGTGGCCGAGCGCTAGGATCGTGCGTGGTCGGGGGCGCGTCAAGGGCGCGCGCATCGTGGGGGACCCGGCGGCCCGGTTTCGTGTATCACGGCCGAACCCCGCGGGAGACGTCCGATGCGCCTCGTGATCGCCACCGTCGTGCTGTGTCCGCTCCTCGCTGCACCGGCCGCTGCGCAGTGGCCGCCCGAGAAGTTCGAGAATCTGCAGGTGCTGTCCGACAGCATCCCCCTGCGGGAGCTCGTCGACCTGATGGCCGGTTTCACGCGCGCGCTCGGCGTGCGCTGCACCTACTGCCACGTGGGCGAAGAGGGCCGGCCGCTCGGGACCTACGATTTTCCCTCCGACGACAAGCTGACCAAGCGGAAGGCACGCGAGATGCTCGAGATGGTCACGGCCATCAACGCGCGGTATCTCCCCCGGCTGGAGGAGCGGCAGGACCCGCCGGTGGCGGTCCAGTGCGTGACCTGCCACGGCGGGATCACCACGCCGCGCACCTTGCAGGACGTGCTCCTGCTCGCCGACCGCGCGGGAGGGCTCGATTCACTGCTGGCGACCTACCGGGCCCTCCGCGAGCGATACTACGGCCGGGCGGCGTACGATTTCGGCGAGGTGCCGCTGGCGGACGTCGCCGGGACGCTGCGGGCTGATGGGCGGCTGGCCGACGCGGTGCGGCTGTATGGCCTGAACGTCGAGCAGAACCCGGCGGCGCGGTTCCCGAAACTCCAGTACGCCCAGGCGGCCGTCGAGCTGGCGTTCGTCGAAAGCGGGCCGACGGCCGGGATCGCGCGGTACCGCGAGCTGCAGACGCAGCACGGCGCGGGGGTCTTCCCGGAGCCGTCCCTGAACCAGCTGGGGTACGCGCTGCTGGGCCGCGGCAAGACGGCCGAGGCGATCGAGGTGTTCAAGCTGACGGTGAATGCGTTTCCGCGGTCGGCCAACGCGTACGACAGCCTCGGCGAGGCGTATGCGGCGGCCGGCGACAGCGCGCGCGCCATCGCCAGCTACGAACAGTCGCTGGTCCTCGACCCACAAAATGCGAATGCGCAGGAGAAGCTCCAGGCCTTGCGCGCGCGCCGGTAGGAGGACCTACCGTGGCGTACATCCCCTACGTGCCCCCCGAACGGATTCCCGAGCAGGACAGCGTCGGCGACACCGACAACATCCTGCGGATTCACGGTGTGCACAGCCGCTGCATCCCGTTGCATCACGACTTTTTCCGCGAGTTGATGTACGCGCCCGGCCCGCTCACCCGGGCGCAGCGGGAGACCATCGCGGTGGTCGTCTCCGGCGCGAACGACTGTCACTACTGAATCCTGCACCACGGGGCGACGCTCCGGCGGCTGCTCGGCGAGCGGCCCTCACCCGATGACCTCGTGTCGCTGCTGGCCACGGATCCCGCGCGTGCTCCGCTCGGGCCGGCTGACCGGGCCATGGTCACCTACGTGCTCACGCTGACCCGCACGCCCGGCGCGGTGACCGCGGCCGATGTCGCGGCGCTCCGCGCGGCGGGGTTCGACGATCGCGCCATCCACGACATCTGCGCCATCACCGCCTACTTCGCGCTCGTGAACCGGCTCGCCGACGGCCTCGGTGTGGACCTCGAACCGCGGTTTCCGTCGCCGCGTCATCCGTGATTCGCCGGCGGCTTGACAGCCGCCGGACACCGGAGTCTGATCACGCAGGTTCGCCGGTCGCCGATACGGGCAACCGGGATGCCGCTCCATTCCGCTTCGAGGCCAGCATGCGCACGCTCCGACTCACGACGGTCATCCCGCTCGCCGCGGGACTGCTGCTTTCCCTTCCATTGGCCGGCATGGCCCAGGTGACCGCCATACGCGCGGGTGGCCTGGTGGATCCCGAGTCCGGCAGGCTCGCCCGCAATCAGGTGATCCTCGTCGAGGACGGGAAGTTCACGGCCGTGGGCGCGAACGTGGCCATCCCACGGGGCGCCGAGGTGGTCGACCTCTCGGCCCTCGTGGTGCTGCCGGGCCTGGTGGACGCGCACAATCACCTGGCGCTCACGTACAAGGAAACACCGGAGCACAACGTCTACTACCTCACCTATGTGCTGGAGGGCACGCCGCTGCGTGCGATTCAGGCGGTGTCGAACGGCATCCAGATGCTCAACGCCGGGTTCACGATCGTGCGCGATATGGGGAACGCGGGGAACTACGCCGACGCGGCGCTCCGGATTGCGATCGAGCAGGGGTGGGTGCCGGGCCCGACGATCGTCAACTCCGGGATCATCATTGGCGGCATGGGAGGGCAGTTCTGGCCCACGCCCGAAATGGCGCGCGATCACGACATCGTGTATCCGGAGTACCTCGACGCGGATACGCCCGATGAGATCGTGAAGGCGGTGCGGCAAAACGCGCTCTTCGGGGCGCGCGTGATCAAGATCTGCGTGGACTGCAAGCCGTGGGGCTACACGGTGGACGAGATCCGGCTCGTGGTCGCGGAGGCCGCCAAGGCGGGGCTCAAGGTGGAGGGACACGTCCAGACGGTGGACGGCGCGCGGCGGGCGATCGAGGCCGGCATCTGGTCCATCGCGCA
>Ga0224512_10004230_pt1 | contig 12238 bp, 8 predicted proteins | sample SF_May12_sed_USG_4_FD_169103 | JGI IMG/M metagenome (GOLD analysis project Ga0224512, IMG submission 169103) | Sediment microbial communities from San Francisco Bay, California, United States - SF_May12_sed_USGS_13 | ecosystem: Environmental > Aquatic > Marine > Sediment | place: USA: California... | reverse complement strand
GGGGGTATCATGCGCCAGGTGGCGATGATCCTCGACGGGTACACGGCGGTCGAGCACGCCCCTACGGACCTCGTGAACGTCTATGACGACGTGGTCCAGCTCTATGCGAGGTCCGGGACCATGTACGTCCCGACTCTCGTGGTGGCGTCTCCGAGCACCTACCAGGGCGAACTGTACTGGTATCAGACGACGGACGTACACGCCAACGAGAAGCTCGCACACTTCCTGACCCACGAAGCCATCGATCACAAATCGCGAACGAGCCAGCGGTTCGCCCTCGACGAGTACTACTTCCTGAACGGGGGCGCCGGCGCCGCTCCCATCAGCAGAGCCGGAGGCCTCGTCGCTTCAGGCGGCCACGGTCAGGTCCATGGCCTGGCCGTGCACTGGGAGCTGTGGATGCTGGAAATGACGGGGATGTCCCCCCACGAGGCACTCCGGGCGGCCACGATCAACGTCGCGACCGGAATGGGCATGTCGGCGGACTTCGGAAGCCTGGAGGCGGGCAAGGTGGCGGACCTCGTTGTGCTCGACGCGGACCCCCTCGAGGACATTCGGAACAGCACGTCCATCCGGTACGTCATGAAGGGTGGTGAGCTCTACGACGGTGACACGCTGGACATGCTCTGGCCCCGGGAACAGCCCCTCCGTCCCTTCAAATACCTGGATTTCGGACCCCCACCCAGGAGCCGTTGGATTCCCTAGCGGGTCGCTGAGAAAGGGGAGTGCGCCGCCGACGGGGTCGAGAGGATCACCCCTGCAGCCGCACGGAGTTCGCGCTTCGCACTCCCGTGGCCAGCTCCGGAATGATTCCCATCTCCTGATAGATGGGCCGCACCATGGCCCTGAGGCCGGGAAGTAGTCGCGTGAACCACGCACTCAGGATCATGCAGCCCACCCCGGCGATCGCCACCGCTATGGGTACGCCTACGAGTCTGGCGACCCCACCGCCGATGACGCCACCGATGGCGCTCCCCCCCACGAAAGCCACCGTGTAGAGGCTCATGACCCTCCCTCGCTTTTCCTCGTCCACGAGCGTCTGGAGAACCGTGTTGATCGAAGCGGTCGTGATCAGCAGTGAGCCCCCTGAGAAGACCAGGATCACCCCGGACAGGACGGTCCACCTGGACAGAGAGAAGGCGACGAGGCTCAACCCGAAGACGGCACTGGCTTGCGAGATCACCCTCCCGAGGCCCACCACGCTACTTCTCGAGGCCAGGGCGATGGCCCCGACCAGGGCCCCCAGCCCGGTGGCGGACGTCAGCCCCCCCAACGTATCCGCGTCTCCATGGAGCACATCGGAGACGAAAGCCGGGAGCAGCACCGAGTATGGAATCCCGACCACGGCGATTCCCACCAGGAGCAGGAGCACGCCTCCGATGGGCCTGAACGCGCCCGCGTACCTGAGGCCCTCCAACATGCTGCCCAAGACGGATCCCGATGCCTGAGGCTTCGGCTCCTTGAGCTCCAGGGCCCACAGCGCCCAGAGCACGGAGAGGTAGCTGATCGCATTCAACACGAACGCCGGGCCTTCGCCGAAGCGAGCGATGAGGACGCCGGCCGCCGCCGCGCCGATCAGCCGCGCCGCGTTGAACAGGGAGGAATTGAGGGCGATGGCGTTCGGCAGATCCTCGGGCTCCTGGACCAACCGAACCAGCAGTGCCTGCCGTGCCGGAATGTCCACACCGCTGGCGACGCCGAGGAGAGCCGCCAGTGCAACCAGATGCCAGACCTGGACGAGGTCCGTGACGACGAGGGCCGCCAGCACCGAGGCCTGGGTCATGCCCAGAATCTGGGCCCCTACCACCATCCGGTAGCGACTCCACCGGTCGGCCAGGGCGCCGGCGAGGGGCGATAGAATCACCGACGGAAACTGGCTCGCGAAGGCGATGACGCCCAGAACGACGGTGGACCCCGTCAGGCGGTAGGCCAGCCAGCCCATGGCCACGTGCTGCATCCAGCTGCCGATCACGGACGTCGCCTGGCCGCCGAAGAACAGGCGGATGTTGCGGCTGCGAAGAGCGCGAGTGGTCTGGCGAAAACGCTGGAGCAACGGGGGGTGCGGGTCTCGGGAGCTGGTCTTTCCGAGCTCCTACGTTCGCCCCCGTGTCAATGCCCCCGCTATCGCCTCACGGTGGCCCCGACCAGCTGAGCAACGGCAGCCAAGGTCGTCTGACCTGCGTTCAGCCCCAGCCTGAAATCGTCATCCGTGTAGGTCGTCCACACGTCGGTGGGCTGATGCCAGTTCGGGTCCCATCCGGCACCCACCTGGGCGCCCCGCTCGTTCTCCCTCAGACTGATGGCTGCCACGAGGTCCATGAACGGGGTCGAGTCGGTGTTGGTCATGTGGGGTCCGACCGTGGCGGGATAGTCGGTGGCGTATCGCTCGTTGGCCGCCTTGAAGAAGAAAGCCAGACGCATGGACTCATCGACCATCTCCGAATTCGACTGGAACTCCACGTTCACATCCGCCTCGGGACGTTGGTCCCGGCTGACGGTACCGTCCGGGCCGGGCGCACCGTGGTCCCACAGCATCATGTCGTGCTGGATCATCCCCAGCCATCGGGGCTCCGGATACCGACCCGACCCCGGGGGGTTCTCCACACCCTGAAGGCCCTCCCGCTGGGCCACATAGGCCCTGGCCCCGTTGAGGCCCGTCTCCTCGTTGTTGAACAGGATGAAGCGAATGGATCGCTCCGTCTGCACATCCGGTGCGCTGAAGACCCTGGCCAGCTCCATGACGAGGGCCGTGCCGGAGCCGTCGTCGTTCACGGCCTCGTTGACCCCATGGCCGTCCATGTGGGCGCCGATGATGTACATCTCGTCGGGGCGGGTCGTCCCGATCTTGGTGCAGTAGACCTCCTCACGCTCGCCATCGACGGGCTCCTCCGCGTTGAGGGCGCGGATCCGCTCGTCCGGCTGAGCCATGGAGTCGCGGTTGACGCCCGTGGGCCCCCGGTCTCCGAAGATCATGCTTCCCCCAGGGCCGGGGCCTCGCCGGCCGACCCTGCCCCCGGTCCACGTGCGTCCGTCCTCCCTCAGCTCCGGCTCAGGCGGTCGTGGAGCCCCCGGGGCCCCTCGGCCCGGCGTCGTCTCCGGCGGGAACACGTAGGTGATCCGCTCCGTGTTGCTGCAGCCGAAGGCCCGAAGCTGCTCCTCGATCCAGTCCACGGCGTCACGGTTCCGCTGTGTCCCCTGGCGGCGGTCTCCGAACTGGGTGAGTCCCTTCAGGGTGGTCTTGTAGCGATCCAGGTCGAGACGGTGGACCAGGGTCCGTACGGGATCGTCCCGGCCAGCTTCCTGAGCGCCGGCCGGACCCGGCGAAGCGAACACCCAAGCGCTGGAGACAAGGAGGAAGGACCAGGACGAACAGCGTACCATGGTGGACTCCGTCGAGGGAATGGGACACGGATCTGCAAACAGTACCTGTCCCCCAGAAGCCACACCAGCCGCCACGGGTCACGGGGAGGGTCGTGGCGCCGATCAGTCGTCCCGAACCGCGGACACGGCCAGGATCCCCCAGGCAGCGAGGAAACACAGACCGCCCAGCGGCGTTACGGCTCCGAACCCCGGCCGCTGCGTGAGGGCGAGGGCGTACAGGCTCCCCGAGAACAGCGCGATACCCGCCACCATCGAGCGGCCTGCCCAATAGACGAGGCGGGGTCTGACCTGAAGCGAGGCCACCAAGGCCACCCCGAAAAGGCCAAGGCCGTGGTAGAAGTGGTACTGGGTCCCGGTCTGGAAGATCTCGAGGAAGCGGGGCGGCATCGATCCGGTGAGGGCGTGGGTCCCGAACGCGCCAAGGGCCACCGCCAGGCCGGCGTTCACAGCGCCCAAGGTCACGAAGAAGCGGGTCGGTCGATCCATGCTTTCTTCCACGCCGTCCTGAGTGGGGGCCTCCCGGGGGTGATCTCCCGAGGACCGAATTCGTGGTCCCGGACCCCCCTGTCGGGGCCCAGCGTCACCCTCCCCGCGAGAGGAGCCGTTGCTTGCAGCGTCTCATGATGCCCCCCGCCGATGCTTGAAGAAAGGGACGTGCCCGTCCCGATGGCCGGCGTCGTTCCTTTTGGACAGAAGGAGGCCGGTAATCCAACTTGAAACCGTCTCGTCCTTGCAGGCGTCGGGTGTTCGGAATGGGCGGAGCCCACGCCTGTGCGACCCGGGGAAGGAGTGTCCGTGATCAGAGCCATGCTTGCGTGGGCCGGGATCGTGGCCCTCGGGCTCGTCTCGGTCGCACTCACGATGGTGGCCTACGGCGCAGGCATACCCAAGCCCCCCAACCTCACGACGGAGGGGTTGGGTCGGGTCTCGTGGGGCCCCGTCATCGACAACCTGGACCTCACTCTCCAGGGCACACGGTCCGTCTCCTTTGCCGGTTGGCACCCGACAAAAGGCGGGATCCTCGTGCGGGCGAGTCACCTGGTGCTGGACCGGCGACTGCATTCCGTGACCGGGCCCGGGGAAGCGCCCCGCCTGGTCTGGGGTGTGCCCAGAAACGTGTCGACGATCGCCGGAGCGGACGACCGGGCCCACATGATTCTGGGCTGGGACGTGGACGGGAGGGAGCAGTTCCAGCTCTACCGTTGGGACCTGGGAGACGAGGCCCCCGTGCGCCTCACCAACGGCACGGAACGGGCCGCCTTCGGCGCCTTCGACCCCCGGGGTCCGCGCTTCGCGTTCACCAGCAACCGCCGCAACGGGACGGACTTCGATGTGTACGTCGGAGACGCCCACAGACCCGGGACGGAGCAGCTCGTGCGCCGAAGCACGGGAACCTGGGACGTAGCGGATTGGTCTCCGGACGGTGGAGCGCTACTCCTCAAGAGCGTGTCCTCCAACGTCGAAGCCCGCCTCCATCTCTTCGATCTCGAATCCGGCGAGACCGCGGTACTGGGCCCCAGGGAATCCGGCACCATCGGATACGGACAGGCCCGCTTCACACGGGACGGATCGGGCGTGTACCTCGTGTCGGATCGTGACACGGAGTTCAGACTGCTCCGCAAGTTGGTTCTGGGCACGGGCGAAGAGACCCTGCTGACCGGCGACCTGGCGTGGGACGTCGAATCGTTTCGCGAATCGGGGGACGGCTCCTTTCTGACGCTCGACGTCAATGAGGACGGAAGGAACCGTACCTACCTTTACCACACGAAGAGCGAGCGGCTCGAAGCCCTGGACCTGTTCCCGTCGGGGCTGACGGCCATGGACCTTCATCCCACCAAACCACTCCTCGCGGTGAACCACGTCGACCCCAGGGGCGTCAGCCGCGTGTACCTCTATGACGTGTCCAACCAGGAACTGACCCTGTGGGCCGGCACCGAGCCGGCCCCGATGGAGGTGTCCGCACCACAGCTGATCCACTATCCCACCTTCGACGAGGTAGACGGGCAACCGCGGCTCATTTCGGCCTTCGCATATCCAGGTTTCGGAGAGGGGCCGAGGCCGGTGCTCATCGACATCCACGGTGGGCCGGAAGCCCAGGCGCGTGTCAGCTACGGCCATGTCCGGAGACAGCGAGCCGGCATGACCGTGATCACGCCGAACGTCCGCGGATCAACGGGATACGGAAAAAGCTTCACGAAACTGGACGACGGCTATCTGCGGGAGAATGCGGTGCGGGATATCGGTGCCCTCCTGGACTGGATCCAAACACAATCGACCCTGGACCCGACCAGGGTGGGCGTCACGGGTGGGTCCTACGGAGGGTACATGTCCCTCGCTTCACTGGTGCACTATTCGGATCGTATCCGCTGCGGAGTCGACGTGGTCGGCGTCAGCAATTTCGTCACATTCCTCGAGAACACGGCCCCCTATCGACGGGACCTGCGACGTGCGGAATACGGCGATGAGCGAGACCCGGACATGCGTCGCTTTCTGGAGTCGATCTCGCCCCTCAACAACGCCCACCGGATCATGTCTCCGTTAATGGTGGTGCAGGGGGCGAATGATCCTCGGGTGCCGGTAGGCGAGTCACGCCAGATCGTGGAGCGCGTTCGGGACAACGACCAAGCCGTGGCCTACATCGAGGCCGCCGATGAGGGGCACGGGTTCAGGAAGCCCTGGAACAGCCTCTATGCCGGCACCGCGCAACTTCAGATGATGACGGCCTGTCTCAACGACTGAGGGCCGCCGGCAGAGTGCCTGCACGTCAGGTCACGCCCCAGCGGTGCTCCCGGGTCGCCCGACCCCCTCGGCGTATCCGGGGATTTGTCCACCTCACAGGTCGGCGAGGGTGTAGTGTCCGTGGATACAGAGCCAACGCCCGCTCTCCCGCACGAAGATCCGTGTGGATTTCCCTCTGCTCGAGAAACGCTCCCCGTTCGCCCGGGTCCCTGCATCGGTCCAATAGTATGTGATCCACGCCACGTCGCCTCGAACCGTGACGGCGGGCTGATGCATCTCGGTGTGAACTCCGTCCACGCGGGTCAGGTAGTCGGTGTAGGCCCGGACATCGTAGTCCTTCCCCTCATTGAGATAGAGATCCGTCTCCCCGAACGATGTGAAGTCCGGGTGGAGGTGCGAGGCATAGCGCTCCAGATCCTCCTTCTCGATGGCGTCCCACATGTCCACGAGAACGCTTCGGATCTCCTGAGCCACAACCTCTTCATTCTGCGCAGCGGCAGGCGCGGTCGTCATCGCGAGCATTCCAACCACGGCGCCGCACACCGCGAGAACGTCCCACTTCATTGGTCATCTCCTCATCGATCCGGTTGACACAGACGCGTGAGCGTCCGTGAAAATAGGCCGTCATCGCATCCAGTCGAAGGCGGCTCCTACGTTGTTGAAGAGCCGGTCCAATTCGTCCGGATCCAGGGGCAGTGCGCGCCGGATCAGCTCCCTGTTGAGCCGGATCCCGAGGACCGGTTCCGGGACCGGAGGCCACGACGGCCAGTCGGTGGCGTAGACCACCCGGTCCACGCCGATCTCCCGTATCCGCCCTGCCAGGCGCGCATTGGCCTCTCGAACGGTCGCGGCCATGGCCGTATCGCCAGCCGCTGCTTCCGGATCGAACACCACAGCCCCCAGTCCGAACGTGATCCGATCTGCTTCGATGCGGCCGTCCCCAATCGCCCGGGCAAAGGCCCCCAGGGCCTCATCGGTGTTCTCGTCGTAGCCTCCCCAGCCGGCCATGTGGGCGACCTGGACGGGGACTCTGGCCGTGGCTGACAGGACGCTATCGATGAAGATGTCGGCTTCTCGCGCTCCGTACGCCGGGGCCCTGGTCCGGAGGTGGACGACGAGGGGAAGTCCGACCCGGTCGGCCCGCGCGAAGACGGTTCTGAGGGCCGCCACGTGCGCCGAGTCGCCGAGATTCACATCCGAGTTCGCCAGATGGAGCTTGAGTCCTCCAGCGCGGAGGTCGTCGCCGCACCGGGCGACCTCATCCAGGGCGTAGGACCTGAGGGGGTTGAGGCTGCAGAATGGCACCAGGCGTGTCGGATACCGGGCTGCCTCCGACAGAACGTATTCGTTTTCGCTGCGGACCCGTTCGGCCTCGTCATCCGTGGGAGCCTCCGGCATGCCGAACATGTAGGCGTTCGAGAAGACGAAGCCCAGGTCCACGCCTGCGCTGTCGAGGGCGGCAATGGCCTCCGCCGCCGTGCGTCCACGCGAGGGGGGCGCGTCTTCCTCCCCCTCGCCCAGGGCCACCATGGCTGAATCCAGGTGCACCGCGGCTCCTTCGCTGCTCAGGTGCAGATGGTGGTCGGCAGTGGCCCGGGACGTACCGATCCCGGGTCTGTCGTCCGGGTCAGAGCACGCAGCCGCCACTGTAGTCAGGGAAAGCAGTATGCCCATCCTCATTGCCTTCACGCGGAAACCGGATACCCTGCACATGGCGGTCCTCTTCTTCGCTTTCTTCCAAGTGTGTGGCGCTCCCGACGGTGCCCGGGGTGAGGCCACATGGCATCAACCTAGATACTCCAGGTCGTAGTCGGCACATGCGGAACCCGAACCCGCTACAGGAGATGTGGAATGGCCCAGGGGACAACACGAGCCTCCACCACTCGCTTCCCTCTCCTGACGATGGTGGCCTTTGCGGCGGCCTGCGGTCCGGAAGGCGGGCCTCCTGCCTCGGGCCCCGTTCTGAGAGACAGCGCCGGCATCACCATCGTAGAGAATTTCGATGCCACGCCGGGAACTCGACTTGACTGGACCCTCTCGGCCGCCCCTCGCATCGACATCGGGGGCATCGACGCGGAAGGGCCCTACCAACTGTTCAGAGCTGTCCATGCTCTTCGTCTTCCCGACGATCGCTTGATCGTGGCCAACGCCGGAAGTGGGGATCTCCATGTATACGATGACCAGGGTCTTCACGTCGCCACCTGGGGCAAGCAGGGCGAAGGACCCGGGGAGTATCTCTTTCCGAGCCTCCTCGCTCGGTGGGCCGGCGACTCCGTGGCCGTCTGGGACTCGCGCCTTCGACGCCTATCGATCGTGGACGGCCAGGGAAGCTACGGTCGTCAGCTCTCATTGGCCCGGGGGGACTGGACGGGGCTCTTCCTGTGGCACACTGCATTCCCCGACGGCAGATCCCTCGTCACCCATCAGGACGTCTTCAGGGAGCCTCCCTCCACGGGACTTCGGCGCAATCCCACGTCCGCGTTTCTTCTGGGCCCGGACGGCGAGGTCGTCGCCACCCTACCGGAACAGCCGGGAGACGAGGTCTACATGGAAGCGAGCGAAGGCCGGGTCACACTCGAGCGACTCCCGTTCCTGCGGGGACAGGTGGTCGTGGCCCACGGGAATCAGGTGGTGTTCGGCCCAACGGACGGGCTCGAGCTCCGTATCCACGACGCTGGAGGTGAGGTCGCCCGACTGATTCGCCTGGACGTTCCGCCCCGACCCATTACCGAACCGGACGTGGAGGCCGAGATCGAACGGCAGGTATCGGAGAGCCCTGAAGACGCTCGTGCCGGCGTCCGGGCCCGCTACGAGCGAATCCCAACGCCCGAGTTCTTTCCTGCCGTCGAACAGGTCCTGGCCGACCCGGAAGGCAACCTCTGGGCGCAACTCTATCGGCCACCGGTGGAAGCCGTCTCCGCACCCACCCCTTGGGCTGTTTTTGCGCCGGACGGACATTTCCGTGGACGTTTCGAGACGCCGTCCGGTTTGACGGTGATGCAGATCGGCACCGACTTCATCGTTGGACACGCCAACGACGAGCTTGACGTTGAACACATCCAGGTCTGGGGCCTCCAGCGGAACTAGTCGGGGGGAGTGCTCCCAACGAGATCCACCAGACTTGTGCAGCTTTCCTAGCGGCCGTCCTCTCCCGCCCCCCGGAGGATGAGCTTGTGGGCCCGGAGGCGCAGGGCGGTGATCCTGATAAACCCGCGGGCGTCCTCCTGATCGTAGCCGCCGGCCACGTCCATCGACGAGATCTCCTGATCGTAGAGGGAGCTGGTGGACGTTCGGCCCATGCACACGACGTTGCCCTTGAACAGGCGGAGCCTCACTGCCCCCGTGATGAGCTTCTCGGACTGGCGAAACGCTGCCTGGATGAAATCCATCTCCGGGGAAAACCAGAGGCCGTTGTAGATGATCTCCGAGAAGCGCGGCGACAACATGTCCCTTAGGCGCAGAACCTCCCGGTCCATGGCGATGCCCTCCAGGTCGCGGAGGGCGTGGTGGAGGACCGTGCCCCCGGGCGTCTCGTAGACTCCCCTGGACTTGATGCCGACAAATCGGTTTTCGACCATGTCGACCCGCCCGATGCCGTGCTCTCCCGCGACCTCGTTCAGGTGTGTGAACAGTAGAACCGGCGCGGTCAGATCCACTCCCTTTCCAGGGCACTCCACCCGCACGGGGATGGCGTCCTCGAAATGGAGCGTCAGGTCGGTGGGCGCGTCCGGCGTGTCCTCCAGCGCCCGGGTGAGCTTGAACATGTCCGCGGGCGGGACGGCGTCGGGGTCTTCCAATAGCCCGGCTTCGTATGACCGGTGCATCAGGTTCTCGTCGCTGGAGTAGGGCTTCTCCACCGTGGCCTCGACGGGGATTCCGTGCTCCCTGGCGTAGGCGAGCAGATCGGACCGGCCCTGGAACCGGTCGAGGAACGCGCGTTCCTTCCACGGAGAAATGACTCTCAGGTTCGGGGCCAGGGCCGCGTACGCCAGTTCGAAGCGCACCTGGTCGTTCCCCTTGCCGGTCGCCCCGTGTGCCAGTGCGGTGGCACCTTCCGACAGCGCCACCTCCACCTGCCGGCGGGCAATGACCGGGCGCGCCAGGGAGGTCCCCAGCAGATACCGGTTCTCGTAGATGGCGTTGCCGGCGATGGCGGGGAAGATGAACTCCGACACGAAGTCTTCCTTGAGGTCCTCCACGACCGCCTTACTGGCGCCGGTGGCCATGGCCCGCTCAGCCACCTCCTGGAAGTCTTCCTGCTGCCCGACGTCGGCAACATATGCGATGACGTCGTGCCCTCTCTCGATGAGATCCTTCAAGATGCAGGCGGTATCCAAACCGCCGCTGTACGCGAGGACGACCTTCTCTTTGCTCACAGACAATCAACGTTCCGGTTGCGAGGGGCCTGGTCGATCGTGTCTTACGTCGGATCCAGTATCTGATCGATGCGCACGAGCGCATCCTCGAGGTGATAGCGGGTTTCGGTATTCGGGCTCCGGCCCAACGCGGAGCGAATCTGGGCCTGAAGCGCCACGAGCTCACCCCGGACGAAGGGACGAATGTCCGACTGGCTCACGTCCACGACGGGCGGCTGGGGAGGGCCGAAGAAGCCCCCGGTGGGCGGCTCGGGCTCTTCGGTCATCAACCATTCCATGCGCTCCAGGTAGCCGCGCTGGAGATTGCGCCGGTAGGGATCGATGGCCGCACCGGAGGTGAGCTCGGTCCATACGCCCTCTCGAACATCCACCATCATCTCCGCGAGGCCGTAGGCTTCGTCTCCGTAGCGGGCCCTGGCTTCGATGAGGCGCCCCATGCGCTCGGGCTGCAGCAGATTGTTCACCACGCCGACCTGCCGCTGCCGGATCCTCTCGACGGCGCCCGCGTGCTCGATGCGGCTCAAGATCTCGTTGTTGATCATCCATGTAGGCGTGGCGAAGGCCTGCTCCGCAAAGAACGCCATCGAGGCTTCTTGTTTCGCCCGGGGCACGACTTCGTAGAACGGCCCCGCCTGCCCCTGGACACGAGGGGTGCGGTAGATCCCACCCACGTTGGCCGCAACATGGCCCATATACCGGTTCCACTGGCCGATTACCTGGCCGTAGAGCTCGTCGAGCTGAGCGTAGTCCTCTCCCTCCTCGAACGTCCAGTCCATCAGGTTGTCCGTGATGCGCTCGAGGTTCCTTAGGCCGAGCTCGCTGGCACGAACAGGATCGTCCGAAAGGGCTTCCGAGGGTGAAGACGGGTCGTACGAGCGGGATGAGCCGTACCAGTACAGGGGCTCGTCGTGCTCGGCTACCCACTGGTTGAGAGTGGCCTTCTCCGCGTCGGGTGAGTCGGCCGAAGCCACGGGCCGGTAGCCCCACTCGATCGCCCACTTGTCGTAGGGTCCGATCATTGGCATGAAGCAAACGCCCTCGTCACCGGGCTGAGCTACGTAGTTGAAGCGAGCGTAGTCCATGATCGAAGGAGAGGTGCCCATGCGGCAGGTGAAGGACGTACGGAGTGAATCGACAGGATAGGCCGCGCTGGATTTCATGGCGTGCTGGAGACCGAGGGTATGCCCCACCTCGTGGGCGGAAACGAATCGGATGAGTCCCCCCATGGTCTCGTCACTCATCTTCACCCGGCGCGCATCCGGGTTGGCCGCCGCCGTCTGGATAAAATACCAGTTGCGGACGAGGTTCATCACGTTGTGGTACCAGTTGATGTCGCTCTCCAGGATTTCCCCCGTCCGCGGGTCGTGCACGTGGGGTCCCGAAGCGTTCTGGATATCTGACGGGAAGTACCGGATGACCGAATAGCGGATGTCTTCCGGGCTGAACTCGGGATCCTCCTCGGGAGTCGGGGGGTCCTTGGCCACGATGGCGTTGCTGAAGCCGGCCGCTTCGAAGGCTTCCACCCAGTCCTCGACCCCCTGCTTCAGGGGCTCCCGCCACTTTTCCGGCGTCGCGGGATCGATGTAGTAGACAATGGGATCGACGGGATCGACCAACTCACCCCTGGCCCATGCCTCCGGATCGCTGGGCTCCAAACGGTACCTGGTAATGTACCTGCGCTCGGTCGCCCTGTGTTCGTCCAGGCCGTAGTCGGTTTGAGTGAGGGAGAAGAACCCCACCCG
>Ga0224512_10004228_pt1 | contig 12240 bp, 7 predicted proteins | sample SF_May12_sed_USG_4_FD_169103 | JGI IMG/M metagenome (GOLD analysis project Ga0224512, IMG submission 169103) | Sediment microbial communities from San Francisco Bay, California, United States - SF_May12_sed_USGS_13 | ecosystem: Environmental > Aquatic > Marine > Sediment | place: USA: California... | reverse complement strand
CCGTCTGTGAGTAAAGGCTCTTGTTCAGGATGATGTTAATAGCCTTGTCGCGGTCCAGTTGCTCCAGCGCTTCCTGAATCTCCTGATTGGTTGTCTTGCCAGTCTCGACGATCAGCACGATCTGGCCGGCTTGCCTCGCGACTGCCTGCGCTTCGCTTGTAATCATCAATGGCGGCGAGTCCATTACAATTATACGATCGGCGTACCGGGTCGCGAGTTCGTGCATAACCTCTTTCATCCGATCCGACGCAAGCAACTCGGTTGACTGCGAATGCTTGCGACCTGCCGGCAGCACCTGAATATCGTTGAGATCGGTACGCACCAATACCTCATCAACAGACATGGTTTCGTCTTCGAGAATGTCGATCAAGCCTGGCTGATCGGCAAGGCCGAACGCCGAGCTAATGTGCGGTTTAGCGACGTCGGCATCGACGAGCAGCACATTCAGGTCCCGTTCCAGCGAAAGACTCGCGGCCAGGTTGACGGAGCAAAAGGTTTTCCCGGCGCCCGGAAGCGGGCTCGAAATCATAATGAGGTTCATATGATTCTCATACTCCGCCCCATTCTTGATCGCATTGTCAATTAGCGGTCGTTTGATGCGACGAAATTCATCTGTAACCGGAATGGCCTGATCGAGCGGGGCCAGCAAGCCGCCACGGATGAGTGCTTCTTCTTCGAGATGATGTTTTGCGCCATCAAACTCAATCTTCTTTTTCCGGACAATCGGTATGACAGACTCGGGTAATCGGCGGTTCGTCGGTCTTGCATTGCCTTTAATCTTCTGCCCCGACGTAATTCCCTGCCGCTGCAGTTTTCGCAATGCCTCGTCAATCTTGCCCACTAGAACCCACTCCCTGTCAGGTTTCTCAAAATCTGCGAAATAGGGCTCGCTAACGCGATTACAACGGTCCCGAGCACCAGAAGGGCGAGATTGGCGGCCGTCCACGCGATTGTCTTGCGATGGCGAGCCGCGATTTGATCAGGTGACATGATCATGCTGACGCTACCCAATACAGGCAGTCCAGCAACACGCGCCAACGTGTGGCGATTGAAAAATACAGGTTTGAGTTGATTGAGACCAAATGCCACGGCGCCACCTGCGCCCAAAGCCCATACGAGCACGGCGATAAGCAACAGCGGGCGATTAGGGGCAACCGGCAGGGCTGCAGCGAACGGTGGCTCGAGAATATTGAACTGGACTGTATCCGTTACCGGGTCAAGTCGCTTCTTCGATTGCAACGTTTCCCAGCGACGCAGCAGCTCCTGGTACCGGGTTGCCACGACGCCATAGTCACGATTGAGCTTCTTCAGCTCCGTCTCTACGGTAGCAATCTTGTCCACGTCAGCGCGAAGCTGGGCGACCTGACGACGTCTCGTGTCCAATTCTTCGGATAATGCCGCCATCTCAACGTTAGCGTTGCTGAGCTGCAACCGAAGATTCTGGTAGACCGGATTTGCATCCAGCGAGTTCGTTTCCGGATTGACAACGGCCACCGCACCCCCCATGGCATTGCGCTCCTGCTCGCACTCGGCTTCCAGAGCAGCGATCGTCTCCCTGAGCATTACACTGCGCGGATGCTTGTCCGTAAAATCGACCTGCAGATCGGATAACTGTGCCTGAAGCTGAGCAACTGTCGAAGCTTTGCTACAACCTGCCGCCGCCTGCGCGGGCGTCGACGGCATTATTCCGAAAACCGGTTCCTCACCTTCGAGTTGCCTTGCGACCTCGTCACGACGCTGCTTCAGCTGTCGCATTTGCCGTTCTGTCTCCGTCACTTTGCCCAGCGCCGCCTGCAGTCGCGTGTAGTAATCCGTCCCGTCGTCAGGCATGTAGCCCAGATTGCGCTTCTTGAAATCGGCGAGATCCGATTCAGCCTGAAGCATGCGTTGTTCATGATCATCCATTTCGGATTTGATTGCTCTTTCCGTCATGTCGGCATCATCGCCCTGTGCGCCCAACGACGACTCGACAAACGTACTGAGCAATGCAGTTACAACTTCAGCGGCCTTTTCCCGGTTTTGATCCTGATACGCAATGGTGAATATTCGGTCTACACCGCCTTTGATGCTGACTTGCTGCTGCAATTCAGAAATCAGTTTTTCCATCTGCTGAGGCGTATCGGCTCGCAGGTCCAGATCTGTCTCGCGAGCAACCTTGGCAAGATTCGGGCGCGTGAGCATTGCTTTGCTGACAAGATCGACCTCGTCAACGAGGTTTTCGGAAGCCGTGAGGCCTTGCGTCAAAGCCGGCAACAGGCTGTTCGTGTCCACAGAAACCTTGGCGGACGCCTCGTAAACATCGGGCATTTTGTAGACGAAAAACCACCCCGGAATCGCGACGAGCCAAGCCACGATAACCACCTGCCAGCGATACCGCCACATGCCTCTTAAGTGGTTGAGAATCTCGGTGATTATTTCCTGAAGATCCATAATGACTGACTCAGAAGAAAGACTGCGGAATAATCAAAACGTCGCCGGGCATCATCTCGATGTTCTGCTCGATGTCGCCGTCATTAAGCAGGTCCCTAAGTCTGACCCTTATCTCGACCTCACCATCTGCGGTCTTGCGTAGGATTCTCGCCTTGTTGCCTGCCGCAAACTCCGCCAGACCACCGACCTGAATCATCACGTCCAGCACGGTCATGCCCTGTTTGAATTGCAGCGCCATTGGAGAGACTGCCTGGCCAACGACCCGAATCTGCTGCGCGCCCTCACCAACGAATCCCTGCATGATAACGGTTACAACGGGCGTGCGAACGTACTCCTTGAGGACGCCTTCTATATCTCGAGCGAGCTGCGTCGGTGTCCTTCCAGCCGCCTGCAAGTCTTCTACAAGTGGTGTCGAAATCTTGCCATCTGGTCGCACCTGCACTCCGGTCGAAAGGTCCACGTGATCCCAGACAAAGATCTGCAGGGAATCACCCGGCCCGATCGAATAATCCGAGGATTGCGAATCGGCTGCTGTGTCAGAAATCTCCGATGCTTTGTAGCTGGGACGCCCTGATGCGCACGCGCCAAGCACAGCGCTAATGACAAGAAACGTCAGAAGTCGTGAGAATATTGTGTTCACAGTTCTGCCAGTAGTTTTTCGGCTGCGCTGCGACTCGCAAACTCGTCATCGCCAGCCAGCACTTGTTCCAGGGAACTCCGAGCCTCTTCTTTTCTGCCAAGTTTCGCCAGCGCGACAGCGTGATGGTAACGAATCTCGGCCCGCCCGCCTTCCATTTCAACCGCCTCGCGCAACAAGCGTTCACCATCTTCGACCGACCCGCGCTGGACCATGATCCATCCGAGGGTATCGACTATTGCGCCATTGTCGGGCATCGCATCGTGAGCTCTTTGCGCCGTTTCAATCGCACGCGGATCGTCAACCAGGTAGTAGTTCCATGCCAGATTGTTCAACGCAATCGCATTCGCTGGCTCTTCGGACACAACTCGTTCGTAAGTGGCAATTGACTTGCTGAGGTTTTCGGTCTGCGTGTACGCTTCGGCGAGCAGGATGCGCACCTCGTTGTCCAGAGGGCGAGCCTCGAGAAACTCGACTAATGGACGTTCCGCATCCGTCCCGCCGAGCTGGCGTTTGATCTGGTACGAGCGCAGCGCAAAACTTTTTACCGGACCCAGTTCGAGCGCCTTTTCATAAGCACCGTCCGCGAGTGGCAAATTGCCGTCGATAACGTGCGTTTCACCTTCGAACGCATAGGATGCGGGACTATCAGGATAGCGCTTCTTTAGTTCACCGGCGATGTTCAGCGCCTCGTCAATGTCGCCCGACTCGGCTTTCAGCGCTCCCAACATCAATGCCGACTGAAAGTGCTCGAGCGTTCCATCCACATCTTGTTCGAGCAGGGCCATTGCCTGCTCGCTGTTGCCGAGCTGTCTCTCCGCCTTCACGAGGCTCAGGCGGTAGTCAGCGTCGCCGGGAGCTGCTTCCGACGCGCGTCGGAAATTTTCTGCAGCGCCCTCAAAATCTTCCTGGCGAACCGCAATTCTTCCAAGCGCATACATCGCCCACGCCGCATCCGGTCTTTCGGCCAGAATTGCCTTATACCGATCTGTTGCAGAGCCAAGCTTGCCTTCCGCCTCGTCAATCGCTGCAAGATACTGGCGCGATACCATGTCATTCGGATCCAGCTTCGCCGCCTGCTCGAAACTCATCCTTGCGCCATCCATATCCCTGTTTGCCAGTTGCACGGCCCCCATCAGGTTGAACGCGCCGAAACGATCACCATAGGTGTCGACCACCTGTTGCGCAGCCTCAAGCGCGGCCACCGACTTACCCTCACGGATCGCTGTCAACACGCGCAAAGCATCGCGGCGATAGGTATTCTCCTCGGAACCTGCAACATCAATGGCGTCGAGCACCGTCTGCGCTTCGTCATGCCGACCCGTTTGTAGCAACGTCGCTGCGAGCTGAAAACGCAAGTCCGCGTTACCCGGGTTATCCTCGACGCTTCTGCGCAGGTACTCCAGGGCTTCATCAACATCCCGACGACCAAGGCTCGCCCTTGCCGCCATCTGCAGCGACATCAGGTCAGCATCAGGCCCGCCAACGATCGGTGCGAGAGCTGCCTGTGCGTCCTCGGCATTGCGCATTTGCAAAAGCGTTTCGGCAAGCAGTTGTCTTGCCCTGATATCCGTCGGCACGGCAGCAACGGCGGCAGACAGATACATCTCTGCCTGCGAGAGATTGCCGCTGCGCAAGTGCACAGCACCCAGCAGCGTCTGTGCAGGCCGGTAATTGGGTGCTGCTTGAAGGACTTGTTGCAGATTCTGCTGTGCTGTCGTCCAGTCTTCATCGTTGTAGGCAACGCGTGCTAACAGAATTTTCGTTTGCAAAGACTGGGGCGCCTCAACGACCAACTGATCAATATGTACTCTGGCCGATTCGACGTCCTGTTGCTGTAGCAGACTTTCGGAGAGGCCTGTAAGCGCCTGCACATGGGCCGACTGGTCGCCCTGTGCGTTCGCGAGGTCCAGCGCAACTTTGAAGTTGGCTTCGGCGGTCTCAAAGTTCCCCGTCCGTGCGCTGAAAGAACCGGAATACAACCAGACACGGGGATTGTCGGGAAATGTTTCGAGAATCTGATCTATCCCGCCGCGCGCCTGTGCGAAATTATTTTCGGCCATAAAGCTCGAGACGATACCCAGTCGGGCATCGAGATTTTCAGGCTGCAGCTGCAACGCTGACGAATACATTTCCCTCGCCGCCCCGGGCTGATCCAATCCTAAATAAGCGTCGCCGCGCATGGCCCGAACCTCGGCCTCCGTCTCGGTGGATGCCAGGCCCTGGAAGGGCACGTCATTGAGAACCTCCTCAAACTTGCCCTGAATCAACAAGGCGCGCGCCATTCCGGCAGCAACATCGGCCGCGGCAGAACCCAACTGCATCGCTCGCCGCAGTTCTTTTTCTGCCGACGGACCATCGCCGGATTTGACCGATGCGCGGCCAAGCAGCAGTCGGCCGCGAAGATTGTCGGGCTCGTCGCGCAGGACGTCCTTGGCGTCAATTATTGCAGCCCGGTAATCGCCTTCGGCAAACGCTTTTTCGCCGCGCTCCAGCCGGTCCTCGTTGTCCATGGCAAGGCCGCAGCCTGACACCAGTAGCAACATGAAGTAGCCAAGGATTGCTGGATGAATGGATGTAACTGTTTTGGCGGGGCTGGACATCAACTTCATTCTTGCTTCCGTTATTTCACTGGGTCGTTAATTGTATGCCGACCACATAGATTTTTCAGTAGAAGATACGGTCGGAGGCGTGCATCTCCAGGCTTCCAGCGTTCGCTGATCTACTTGGGCAAGCACGTCAGTCTACACTAGCCGTGAAAGCCGGTTCACGGCAAAAATCGAGCCGTTAGAAAAATGTGACGTTGTTCACATAAGGGCGCGGGAACAGGGTCCGATTTGCCTGAATGTCAGTCAATCGGAATCGTAATGGACACGCTCGTGCCTTCTCCCGGACTGCTTCGCACTCTGAGCTCGCCCCCTAGCTTCCTGGCAAACTCACGCGCCTGGTAGGCACCAATACCCATGCCCTGGCTGCCCTTCGTCGAATCGAATGGTCGAAAAAGGCGGTTGCGGATGAATTCCGCGCTCATACCGGCACCAGTGTCGGCTACCATTATCGTTGCCGCGCCGTTCGACTCATGCAAGCTGACTTCCACCGTTCCGCCTTGTGTGCATGCGTCCTGAGCATTGCCGATTACGTGCGCCAACACCGCCGTGAATTCTTCGGCATCAACAGCAATTTTCGCATCGACGCCGTTCAAACTCAGCGTCGGAACCGGTTTGTTTGCTGAGCAGCGGTCGACCGCCGCCGAGAGAACGAACTTCAAGTCGGTCGGCTTCGCCGGATTATCAGAGCCTCCGGATTTCAATTGCCTCATGACGCGATTCATGCGCTCTACCGATCCGGCGATCGTACTGATGGCGTCGTCGACAAATTCCGGGTTTCGCTTGTGCTTTTCGGCGTTCTTGACGATTAGCGATTGCTGAGCGATCAGGTTATTCAGATCATGCATAAGGAATGCGGTCAGCCGGTTATAAGCCTCGAATTGCCGGGATTCGGCTAACTGATTGTCCGATTTTTCCTGGGCGAGATGAACCGCGATGTGATTTCCCACTGTTTTCAACAGGTCGCGATCCTCGTAGTTGAGTTTCGGCGGCCCCGGCGCTTCGCTCAGCATGATCAGGCCAACAAGTTGTTGTCGAGCAATAAGCGGGACGATGAGCCAGGCCTCTTCATAGTCGACCAACCAGTCTGGCAAGCGCAGGTTTCTGTAATGCTCCGGGTCGACGGCATACTCCTGCAGATCGATCAGCCAGCCATCAGCTTTCAGGAACTTGATCAGTGGATCATCGATCGGAATGTTGGGAGCGGCATCCGACGCCTCATAAGTCGCGACTAATTGATAGGAAAGCTCCTTGTCTTCCAGCACCCACAGGAGGCCAGCCGGGCTATCGACAATTTGCGCCAGCGCTTTAATAACGATCTCCCGGTTCGAGCGGCCCTCGAAACCGGATAGTGCTGCAATCAGGCGCAACCACTCCTCCCGGTAGTCGTACTTATTGTGGAAGAAATGCTTGCTCAGAAAAACCTTGAATCTTGCTCGCAACGTTCCGGAAAACAGCAGAACGATCAGCACGAGCCCCGCACCGACGAAGAATACAATCCTTGCCAGGCCACCCCAGGTACCACCGTAGAGAACGAGTGCGTAGCCTCCGAGGCTCATCAGCAGCAGGTACAGGCCGACCGCCATCAGCGAAGTCGAGTAGAAGACAACCTGCCGGGAAACGAAGATCTTCAGGTCCCAGTCGGGATTGCGTCTGGCGGCGAGGGCGATGAACGGTATGAACAGGATATTGACTGCGCCGCGAGCCATCCAGGTGTTTACATCGATCGCATTGAACAGCAAACCCTGCGAGTACAGAAACAAGTCGTATGCAAACAGCCCCCCAATGCCGACCGCGAGGGCTTTGATGCCCCAGCGCGATTCCGGGGGGGAGTTCCTGTAGAGTTGCTCGATCAGTATAAGACCGATCAGGGCTATGGCGAGGCCGCCCGGGATTGCCACCCTCCCGATATCGGCATCAGGACTGAGAAGATCCCACCGGAACCAAAACACTAGCCCGGCAAGCAACACACCAAGCCAGACCGCGTGTGCCAGGTAGCAGATATTCCGACTCACGCCAATTTTTCGAACCAGCATGACAAGGAACGTAAGCCAGGCACCACCGCGCAGGACTTCAACGCAGTAGACGGCCAGAATCGGTACGGCCGGATTAGTCGTAGACATCGCCAGCGTGATACCCCAGAGCGCACTGAGCACGCACGCCACGATCAGGTAGGCACCAAGATGCCGTCCGCGCCAGCTGGTCATCAGCAGGATGCTCAACGTGGCATACAGGACGCCGACAATTGCATAGCTCAGGGCACCGATTTCGGTCATGGGTCTTCCAAATCAAACCATGTGTTCGGAAGATTGTAGCGCCTCAAATAAATCGAAGCACAACTCCGAATACACCTGAGCAAGCGAACCCTGATGGGGAACTTCGAGCGACAAGGCTTGCGCACCCGGCACCCGAGATTACAAACGCGATTCGACCAGTTGACTGCTGCGCGGATACGAAGACTGGTAGGCGCGGGAAGGATTCGAACCTCCGACCTCCGCTATGTAATAGCAGCACTCTACCCCTGAGCTACGCGCCTATTCTCCAATTCTAACCCTAACGCGCCCCCTTGCCCCACAGCACAACCTCAACTGTCTGCAAAATGATCATAATATCCAGCATCAGGCTATGGTTCTTGATGTAATACAGCTCGTACTGCAGCTTCTCCATTGCGTCTTCTTCCGTCGCACCATAGGTGTATCGCAGCTGCGCCCAACCGGTAATGCCGGGTTTGACGATATGACGTTCGGAATAGTAGGGAATGGACTCCTGCAGGTCTTTGACGAACTCCGGACGTTCCGGGCGCGGGCCAACGATACTCATCTGCCCGCGCAGGACATTAAACAGCTGCGGTATTTCATCCAGACGGTATTTTCTTAAAACCGCACCAACGCGCGTGATCCGGATATCGCCTTCGGTGGCCCACACAGCCTTGCCTTCCGCTTCTGCATCGACAGCCATGCTGCGGAATTTCAGTATTTCGAAAGGATTGCCGCCCTGACCGACACGAGTTTGTCGATACAGCACCGGTGCCAGCAGTCCATCCTCTGCCTTGATCGCGAGAGCCGTCAACAGCATGAGTGGCAAACCCAGGATAATGCCGATCGTGCTGAGGATTATGTCCATGACCCTCTTCACGGACCGGCGCATCCAGTTCGTGCGAAAACCCGGCGAAAATACCAGCCAACCGGGATTCACCAGGTCAACCCGAATCTTGCCAGTTTCACGCTCGAGGAATTCGAGCAGATCGATGATTTCGATGCCACGCAGTCTCGCGTCAAGCAAGTCGCGAACCGGCAGGTTGCCCCGCCTGTCATCCATCGCCACAACAATCTCGTCGACCTTCTCATGTATTGCGATCTCGGTAATCGACTCGTCATTGAGATCCAGTTGAATCGTATCTTCGACCACCGCGTCTCCAGGCGCGGCTATTCTTCCGATGATTTGAAACCCACGTCGATCCGCGCGCCGCCGTAGCTCGGAAATACTCGCGGCTCGCCTTCCAGCGCCATAGATCAGGGTTCGATGCCGAAAAATATTCTCATCGACCGTTCGTACGAAAAAGTAACGAACAAGCAGCAAGAGTATGAGCGTATAGCCGACCGCAATACCCGCTAAATCGCGGGAGACCATTACCGCGGGAAATGCATAGAAAATGACTGCAAGTGCCAGACAGCCTGTACTGAGTCCGACTAATATACGAACGACCGCTTCACGGTAATAGATGCGCTGATGAAACTGGTACAGCCCCATTGCAACAAGGCTCGTCAATATCACAAGTGCCACAACAACTGCTTTCGGCGCCAATGGACCCAGTACCGTCTCGCAAAGATCCACGCTGCCGAACGCGATAAAGCCGGCAACATACAGCGACGAAAAGGCAATCATCGCCTCTATTGCTGCCATGAGGAGCAGCGGTGTGCGAATCTGATTGTTAATTGACCAAGCAGGCATTTTTGTTGTGGCTATGATCGGGTTGGTGAGGATACAGTCTGTTTGTTACGTTGTAATGTCGAATTCATAAAAGTGCGGTATCCATCTGGTAAAAAACGCATAATTTCAGGAGCAACTCTATACTTGTGCGCGCAGTTTTCCGGCTTATGTAAAATCGTGCGCGTCCAAAGCGACCAGCAAGCCGAATAAGGAACGTCATTGATCAACATACATCTCATCGCCGCCGCACGCCCCAATTTCATGAAGGTCGCGCCGCTTTACCACGAGCTCAAGAAAACCGACTGGGCCAATCCCATGCTCGTGCATACAGGCCAGCATTACGACCACAACATGTCGGATGCGATCCTGCAGGACCTCAAGGTACCCGCGCCCGATTTTCACCTGGGTGTCGGCAGCGGTTCGCACGCCGAACAGACCGGCAATGTCATGATCGCTTACGAGAAGATTTGCCTGGAGCATCGCCCCGACTGGATCGTCGTCGTCGGCGACGTCAACTCAACGGCTGCCTGCGCGATGGTCGGCGCCAAACTCTGGATTCCCGTCGTGCATCTCGAGGCCGGTTTGCGCAGCCGGGATCGGAGCATGCCCGAAGAGATCAATCGGCTGGTGACCGACGCGATCGCCGATGTGCTGTGGACGCCTTCGGCGGACGGTGACGAGAACCTGCTCGCAGAAGGTGTCAGCGCTGACAAAATCGATCGCATCGGTAACATCATGATCGACTCGTTCGAGATGCTGCACGAGACGATCGAGGCATCGAATAGCCGCGAGGATCTCGGCCTGAGCCGCGGCGACTACGCCATGGTGACGCTGCATCGTCCCTCCAATGTCGATGCCGCCGAATCGCTCGAACCGATCGTCGACGCGCTGCTGGGCGCCGCCAGGGATCTGCCCGTCGTATTCGTCGCCCATCCGCGGACCATCAAAGGGCTCGAGCGATTCGGCCTCAAGGATCGACTTGCGGCCGGCAAGAACATCAAGCTGCTCGAACCGCTGCCCTATGTGCAGTTCATGAACCTCGTCGTGGGCGCCAGGCTCGTCATCACCGACTCCGGTGGCCTCCAGGAAGAAACGACCTACCTCGGCATCCCTTGCCTGACGCTGCGCGAGAATACCGAACGTCCGATCACCGTCACCATGGGCACGAACAAGCTCGTGAATGCCGGGACGCTTGACGAGAATCTGCAAGCGATACTCACCGGTGACTGGCCCGCAGGCGCGCGCCCTCCTCTCTGGGATGGCAAAACGGCCGAACGTGCCGTCGCGGCGCTCAAGAGACGATCGGAGTCGTAGCTGCGTTTTGCCGCGCCGGGTCACCATGCTGCAGAGCCTTGCCATCCCGCCGGCGTACCGCTGGCTTATCACACTGGCATTTGTGGCAATCCTGATCGTGTTGTCGGTCACGCCGGGCAAGAGCCAGGCGGGCGACTCGATGTTTGTCTGGCTCATCGCCAACACGCCGACGCTGCTGCAGAAGCTCATGCACGTATTTTGCTATGCGCTGCTTGCCGGGCTTTGGGTATGGACGCTGGAGACCATCGAGTCACGAGTCATGCGACTGCTGCTGGCTTTGCTGCTCGCCGTCAGCCTCGGCGGTATCCTCGAGTGGTATCAGACGAAGGTCCCGGGCCGCTTCGGCTCGCTCGTCGACGTGCTGCTCAACGCCGGCGGCGCGGTGGCCGGACTGGTGCTCGCTGTCTTGTTCCTGTAAGACCCCAATCCGGGCAGTGCTGAGGCCGCCTGGCCACCGGCATTGCGATCGCATTCGGAATTTTTTACAGATGGGCGCGGCAAGCGGCCGACCTGCGACTGAAAATACCGCGTTTACGGGCAGACCGCGCTGTGCGCACCTGCATCCGGCAGTGAGACTGTGACGCGTGTCACAGCCTGCCGGCACCCGGTGTCGGCGTCCCTTACATCCTGCCTGCCTTGCTGCCACCGGCATCCACCAAAACCCCGTCAGACGGCAACCTGCCGGACGTTGGCACGCAGCTTGCTTTAGTTACCAGCAACACTGGCAAAACTTTTCCTCGACGAGGTATCCGTGATTCGACTAACAACACTTGCGCGCTGCGCCCTGCTCTTCGCCCTGTCCCTGTCTGCGAACGCGGACCCGATCGACGTTAGCTACGACATCGGCCCGTACTCAAGCGGCGGCTACTCGGCGAGTTGGCTGCATACTGCCTCCGGATGCACGGGAATCGGTCCGGACAGCGGCGACACGCTGTACATGTGCGGATATTCGCAAGCACTGACCGGTACCGTGTCGGGAACGCTGGATAACGGCATCTTCACGATCAACGATGGCCACGTGAATGTGTTTGGCACCCAGTTCAGTATCCTGTCGGGCAGCCTGGGTGGCGATTTCACCAACACGGCCGGCGATTTGCTGTGGTTCATGGACATCAGCGGCTTTGGAACCTTTTATTTCGAAAGTATCGCCATGGGCAGCGACGGACCCAACCAGTTCGCGCCGGATAATTTCGTGCTGTGGGGCCAGAATAGTGATGCTTACATCTGCGACTCGCTTGCGATTGACAGCGACCAGAAAAACGAGTGCATGCCCTGGGGCGTCGACCTGTACGGCGAGCGAGTTGCCGTACCCGAGCCTGCTAG
>Ga0224512_10004227_pt1 | contig 12241 bp, 9 predicted proteins | sample SF_May12_sed_USG_4_FD_169103 | JGI IMG/M metagenome (GOLD analysis project Ga0224512, IMG submission 169103) | Sediment microbial communities from San Francisco Bay, California, United States - SF_May12_sed_USGS_13 | ecosystem: Environmental > Aquatic > Marine > Sediment | place: USA: California... | reverse complement strand
TGCGAGGCCTCCTGTTTGGAGGAAATCAATGCCATCGAAGCGGGATCACCACCGGCACGTATCGTGCCTTCACCGATCTCGATGCCCTGATAGCCGATCAGGTCGTTGTCTTCCGGATCCCTGAGTTCGTCACCGATGTGTACGACGTTGAATCGCTCGCCCGGCTGCGCGCTCGTGCCGCGCACATAGACCAGGTTGCCCGCTGCGGCGATCAGGTGATCGCCCTTTGTCGCAACCAGGTACGGCAGTGACTTGACTTCATCACGTGCGATTACGACGCCGCGGCTTAGGAAAGCGGAGACCGAATCATAAGAGATACTCGTAATGGCCTCGGTCAGCGGCGTTACGCGGGCCTCTGGCGACAGACGGTAGCTTGAGCCACGGACGGTTGTGATTCGCGGCGCACCCTCGACATAGACGAGCCCAAGTACGTCGCCCGGATAAATAAGGTGCGGATTCTCAATCTGGGGATTGACATACCAGATTTCGGGCCAATACCAGGGATCCTTGAGAAACGTTGCGGCGATATCCCAAAGCGTGTCGCCGACCTGAACGACATATTCATCGGGAGCATTATCGGCGAGGCGCGCGCTATCCTGCGAAAATGCAGAGATAGAACCCAAAGTGAGTGATGCGACGAGCGCGATAGCGGTCATCCGGAGACGGTAATTCAGGCGAATTTTGCTGAGGGACATGATTTCCTCGGACTCCATACTAGGTGCTTGGACCTGTGGCTTTTTAGCGTTGGTATAATATGTCGTTCCAGTGCCGTTGAGACTGCTAATTGCGTCACACTTCCGGCCCCAACCACCCGCAAAAAGGCGAAATTTCTGGCGGCATTGTCTGATATCTTATTCAATAAAGTCAAACATTTAGGTCGTTATTGTAGGAATTTACACGAATTGAACACGGATTTACCGTAACGAAATTATGGCAAAACTAACAATTTTGGAGTTTCCGGACCCCCGGCTCAGAACCAAAGCTAAGCCGGTCGAATCCGTCGATGACGAGCTCAACTCGCTCATCGACGACATGTTCGAGACCATGTACGGCGCGCCAGGCATAGGTCTCGCCGCGACGCAGGTCGATGTGCACAAACGGCTGCTCGTTGCAGACGTGACCGCAGACAGGAATGATCCGCAAGCACTAATCAATCCGGTTATTCTCGAGAAAGACGGCGTCACGGTGACGGAGGAAGGCTGCCTGTCTGTTCCGGGCTATTACGACGAGGTCGAGCGCGCCGAACATATCCGCGTACGATTCATCAATCGCAAGGGCGATGAAGTGGAGATGGAGGCAGAGGGATTGCTTGCCGTCTGCATACAACACGAGATGGATCACCTCGAGGGCAAGTTGTTCGTCGACTATCTTTCGGAAGCAAAACGGCAGCGCATTCGTAAGCGCCTCGTCAAAGACAAGCGCCAACGGACCGCGGATGCGGTAACGTTGTAGCAGGAGCCCGCCGCGGCGGACGAGCGACAACTACGGCCGGCAGGCTGCGCGAAATGTCGCCCGCCGGGGCTGGCCCGTGCAAAGTACGATTTCCGATCACCATGACCAACCCAAAAATTATTTTCGCCGGCACACCGGAGTTTGCTGTTGCCTCTCTGAGGGCGCTTGTCGATACGGGTGCTGCACCGTGTGCGGTGCTGACACAACCGGATCGCCGGGCAGGTCGCGGCAAGCGACTGCAACAAAGCCCCGTCAAACACTATGCGCTCGAGCAAGGCATCACGGTCAAGCAACCGTCGACACTGCGCGACGACGCTGCCGTTGCAGAACTGGTGGCGCTAAAACCCGACCTCATCGTCGTCGCCGCATATGGTCTGATCCTGCCACAGAAGGTGCTCGATATTCCGCTTGCCGGCTGTTTGAATGTGCATGCATCGTTGCTGCCGCGATGGCGCGGAGCCGCGCCAATCCAGGCGGCGATACTCGCAGGTGACAAAGAGACCGGCACGTGTCTGATGGCGATGGAAGCGGGACTCGATACCGGACCGGTTTATGCCTGTGACGTTGTATCGGTCGGCGAATACGAGACGGCCGGCGAGTTACACGATCGTCTCGCGGCCAGTGGCGCGGGCCTACTCGTACGACATCTTGGCGCAATTATCGATGGCACGCTCACGGCAACCGAACAAGACGAAGACCGGGCGTGTTATGCGCCGAAGATTAGTGCCGACGACGCAATAATGGACTGGCGGCGGCGGGCCGTCGACCTGGAGCGCCAGGTGCGAGCATACAACCCCGTGCCGGGCGCGTGGTTCATGCTCGATGACGAGCGCATCAAATGCTGGAAAGCCCGGCGCCTCGCGGCGGTCGACGTGCCGCCCGGCACCGTTGTGGCGGTGGAGCAGGATGGCATCGTCATCTCCTGTGGTGAGGGTGCATTGCGGCTCGAGTCGCTGCAACGACCCGGTAGACGCGCCATAACGGCTGCGGAATTCGCAGCACAAATCGATCTGCGCGGCCGACGGCTGTGAGCGATATCAAGAAGGGGGCAAGGCTGCGGGCAACAGCGGCAGAGGTTGTCGATGCGGTCGCCTCCGGGGGGCGGTCACTCGACAAGGCGTTGCAACAACGTGAGGACCGTGTCGCCCCGGAGGACCGCTCGCTGCTGCGCTTGCTGAGCTTCGGCCCATTGCGCCATCACTGGCGGCTGCAGTCCCGAATAGATAGTCTGCTTGACCGACCATTGAAGCCTCGTGACAGTGTCGTGAACGCGTTGCTTGCAATTGGCCTGTACCAGCTCAGCAATACTCGTATTCCCGACCATGCCGTCGTGTCGCAAACGGTCGAAGCGACGCGGTTTCTGCGCCGGCCGAAACTTGCGCCGCTTGTCAATGCGATTCTCAGGCGAGCAGTGCGCGACCGAATTTTTGACCAGCCGCCGTCAAACGAAATGGCGTTGCACGATCACCCGCAGTGGATTATCGACGTGTTGCAGGCGGACTGGCCCGATGACTGGCGCGACATCATCGCGGCAAACAATGCGCGCGCACCGATGTGGTTGCGCGTCAACCCCAGACACGGGTCGGCGGCAGACTATGCTGCGCGTCTCGCGGCGGACGGCATCGACAGCGAGTTACTGCCTGCTGCGCCGCAGGCCGTGCGACTGGCGGAGCCGCAGTCTGTTGATTCGCTGCCGGGATTTGCCGACGGCCACGTGTCGGTGCAGGACGGGGCGGCCCAGCTCGCTGCGGCGTTGCTCCTGCAGAATATTAAAGGGCGCGTGCTTGACGCCTGTGCTGCGCCGGGCGGCAAGAGCGGGCACTTACTGGAATTGGGTGATGGCCGGATCGATCTGACCTGTATTGATATCGCCGTATCCCGGCTGGCCGGGGTCTCACAAAATCTCGATCGGCTCGGGTTCCGTGCAGCCCTTATTGCCGCCGATGCATCGAAACCCGATGAATGGTGGGATGGCTCGAGCTTCGATGCCATTCTGCTTGATGCACCTTGTTCGGCGAGCGGTGTCATTCGCCGTCATCCGGACATCAAATTGCTGCGACGACCGGAGGATCTTGACAGCCTCGCAAAACTGCAGTCGGACCTGCTCGGGGCGCTTTGGGCGTTGCTCGCACCCGGTGGGCGGCTGCTTTACGTCACCTGTTCGGTATTCGCGGCAGAGAACGACGGGGTTGTTGCGCGATTCCTGAGAGACAACCCTAATGCGCGGGAAGACGATGTGTTGCAAAATAACAACATCCGCGATCTAATGCGGGATAAACCCTGCGGTCAACAGATTCTGCCCGGAACGGCTGGATTGGATGGCTTTTATTACGCGGGTCTTGTGAAGGCCTCCTGAAGAAACGATGTCGCGCACAATTACCAACAAGTCAGGCAAGCTGTGGTCCCTCAGATTTGGGCTCGCGATGTTGGCATGCATTTGGCTGGGCGCGAGCCACGCACAGAACCGGGATGATCCCGATCGCCCTGGCTATTTCGACGTACGTTCAGCATCCAGCCGGCTTGTCGGTGGCGTGCATACCCTCGACGCAAGATTGCAGCTGGTACTGAGCAGTGAGGCGCTCAATGCCCTGTCGAGCGGCGTGCCGCTGACCATAGAGTTACAGATCGAGGTGATTCGTGTGCGGCGGTTCGTCTGGGACGATGCCGCCGCTGAGCTTGCGACTCGCTACGAGCTGGAGTATCGGCCGCTCAGTCAACGGTACATTGTCAGAAACCTGAACAGTGGCGATCAGGATTCATTCGCGACACTCTACTCCGCGCTGAACAGTCTCGGTCGCGTGCAGGGCCTGCCTGTTATCGACGATGCGCTGTTGGAGGCCGATACGCCGTATCGCATTCGGCTACGCGTATTGCTCAATACCCAGCAATACCCCGCGCCGCTCAGATTGTTGTTCTTTTGGCGTGATCAATGGCAGTTGGAAAGCGAATGGTTTGAATGGTTGCTCGAGCGATAAAAAGAGGCTTATTTACAGTTCTTGCCGCGACCGGCGTTGGGCTCGTACTCGTCTCCTTGTTCTTGCTAAGCCGCACCGCTCAAAACTCAGACGACTTCGATCGCCTGCACAACGTGATACTTGCGATCAATATTGCGGGTGTGCTTTTGCTGTTCGTATTTCTGGTTGGCAACCTATCGCGCTTGCTGCGAGAGTATCGAACACATGTGCCCGGCGCGAAACTCAAAGCACGAATTGTTGGCATGTTTGTCGGGCTCGCCGTCTTGCCTCTGCTGGTTGTGTTTTACTTTTCGATTCAGTTCATCAATCGAGGAATCGATACGTGGTTTAACGTCGACGTTGAAGCAGGACTCGAGAACGCACTGAAGTTAAGTCGTGCTGCGCTCGAAATGCAAATGCGGCAGCACCTGTACTCGACCCAGCAAATATCGCAACGCTTGAGCGATGTTAATGAGCGACAGCTTATCTTCGAGCTCAGCATGATGCGACGGGAGAGCGGCGCCAGCGAAATTACGATTTACGGTGCCAATAACCGCATCCTCGCCACGAGTTCGGACAGCTCATCGGCGAGCCTGCCGCGGCCACTCGCCGAGGAAGTGTTGCTGCAAATGCAGCAGGACCGGCCATATGTCGTCATGGACCCCGAGGACTACGAGATTCGCACCGCAGTCCTGTTCAGGTACCGCGGTCGACCCGAGCCTACAGGGGTATTGCAGGCGTCCTTCCCGGTTACGGACAGGCTTGCGCGCATGGCCAACAGTGTCGACACCTCCTATCGTGAGTACCAGCAGCTCGTGTTTTTGCGTGGCCCGTTGAAGGCTACTTTCACGCTGACGCTGGCTGTCGTGCTGATGCTGAGCCTGCTGGCTGCGATCTACGGAGCGTTCGTGCTTTCGCGACGCCTCGTCGCGCCGATTCAGGACCTTGTAGCCGGTACGCGCGCAGTGGCCGAAGGCGACTTCGATACGCTACTGCCGACGCCGACGCGGGATGAAATTGGGTTTCTGATCAGTTCCTTCAACGACATGACGCAGCGTCTTGCTACGGCACGACGCGAAGCGAGCCTCTCACAATCGCTTGTGGAAGCAGAGCGTACCAATCTGGAAGTCATTCTCGCACGGCTGTCGACAGGCGTGCTCGCCCTGGAGGCAGACATGCGCATCCGCACCGCAAACCAGGCATCTGGCGCGATACTCGGCGTTGATCTGGAGAATCGTACGGGAGAGGATCTGACGGCAGTCGCAAAGGGCAAGCCACTGCTTGAACAGTTCGTCGATGTCGCTCAGGTTCATCTTCGTGCCGGGGAAACCGAGTGGCGGGAGCAAATTGTGTTGCGCGGCGAGGTTGGGCGTCGGGTGCTGACATGTGCGTGCACAACCTTGCCTGGCGACGAAGATAATGCGGCAGGCTATGTCATCGTATTTGATGACATCACTGCCCTGCTGCAAGCGCAGCGCGACGCGGCCTGGGGTGAAGTCGCCCGCCGTCTTGCACACGAGATCAAGAACCCGCTGACGCCGATACAGCTATCTGCAGAGCGAATGCGTCGCAAATACCTGGGCACGATGTCCGATGATGAAGCGCAGATTCTGGATCGTGCGACGCACACGATAGTGCAGCAGGTCGAGGCCATGAAGGAGATGGTTAACGCGTTCAGCGACTATGCGCGGGCCCCCGACATCGAACTGGGCGTTTTCGACATGGACAAGCTCGCGCATGAAGTTGTGGATCTATATCGCGCCCAGGAAAGTGGTATCGAGATCGTGTTGATGTCGGATCCGACGATGCCAATGGTCGAGGCCGATATTGGCCGCGTGCGACAGATTCTGCACAACCTTATTCGAAACGCGACCGAGGCACTCGAGAATACGGACAACGGCCGCATCGAGGTTCACGTCAGCGCGGCAGAAATTGATGGTGTCGACGTTGTGCAGATAAGTGTGGAAGACAACGGACCCGGTTTCAAAGAGGCCTCGCTGAATCAAGTATTTGATCCTTACGTAACGACAAAACCAAAGGGTACTGGACTTGGTCTCGCAATTGTCAAGAAGTTGGTCGAAGAACATGTTGGCTCGATTCGGGCCCGTAACAGTGCGACAGGTGGCGCCGTGATCAGTATACGGCTGCCACTCAATGAGGCGGCGCGCGAAGCGATGATATCGATGTCCCCCGGGCGCGGTAAAAAAAGGAGGGAAAGAGCGTGAGTAAATCTCAAGTGCTGGTGATTGATGATGAAGCCGATATTCGGGCATTGATTCAGGAGATTCTCTCCGACGAGGGGTACGGGGTCACGGTCGCGGCCAATGCAGCCGAGGCGCGACGCGCGCGGGCGCAGGCAAAACATGATTTGATTCTCCTGGATATCTGGATGCCGGACACTGACGGCATCACCTTGCTGCGAGAGTGGTCAGATAGTGGTGATCTAACGTGCCCTGTCGTCATCATGTCGGGTCATGGCACCGTTGATACGGCTGTCGAAGCCACGCGACTCGGCGCATTCGATTTTGTCGAGAAACCGCTGTCGCTGGCGAAACTGCTGCGGACCGTCGAGGCGGCGCTGGAGTCGGCAGACAAGCCGCCGGCCGGCGCGCGCCGCATGCTGCCGTCATTGCTGGCGCCCGTCGGTCGCAGCGCGCGAATGCAGGCCTTGCGGGAGAAAGTTCAGCAATATGCAGCACATGACGAAAGCGTGCTGCTGAGCGGCGAACCGGGTTGCGGTCGCGGTGCATTTGCGCGTTACCTTCACGCCCTGAGCCGACGAGCCGACGAGCCGCTCATCAGCGTGACCGCCGCGTCACTGACCGAAAGTAACGCCGAGGAACAGCTGCTGGGTCGGCAGGCGGCAGGAAAAATTCACGCTGGCGCGTTCGAACGTGCCGGCCGGGGCACCCTCATCATCGATGAACTTGCCGATCTGACCGAGGCCGCACAAAAAATAGTGTCGGCGGTTCTGGAGGATCGCGCGTTTCGTCGCGTCGACGGCGGTGAACTGGTTAAACTCGAGGCCAGGGTCGTGGCAACGATCGGTGCTGACTACGATGCAAAAATCGACGATGGTTCGCTGCGCCGCGATCTCGTCGCGCATCTGGGTGCACTGAGCTTAAGTATTCCACCGCTACGGGACTATGCCGAAGACGTTCCCGAGCTGCTTGCGTACTACGTTGACAAACTGGTTGACGCCGAGGGCCTCTCATTTCGGCGTTTCAGCGTCGCAGCACAGAATCGGTTGCGTAACTACCCATGGCCGGACAATGTTCGCGAACTCAAGAACCTCGTACGACGATTATTGCTTTCAGGCTCCGAGTCCGATATTTCCCTCCAGGAGGTTGAGGCTGAAATCAGTTCGGGCGCGCCGACGGATGAACCGCTGGTCAAGCAGGACCTGCTGTCACTGCCTCTGCGCGAGGCGCGCGAGCAATTCGAGCGAGCATACCTGCAACAGCAGCTCGTACTGTGTGACGGCAAGGTCGGACAGCTCGCCAAACGGGTTGGCATGGAACGAACGCACCTGTACCGGAAGTTGCGATCATTGGGCGTCGACTTCAAATCGGTAACGGCGGAGGAATAAGGGTCGCGGGGCGATCAATTATCTCCCTCATTGCTCGCTACGCTGCGCTTTACATCAATCAATAAACGCGCCGCCCGTGAGCCGGATTCGTCTGTCGTTCAATCGGAATAACTCGACCGTCGGATTCGAAACGGACGCCCGGCGCACCAAAGTCCTCAATACTGAGGCCGCGCATTAGATTCAGGGCGCGTTGCTTTTCGTCGATGCTTGGTCCGTCAGGGCGGAGCTGGATCGTCGAGATGATTTCGCCCTCGATGAAGCGGCCCTCGCCGTCGAGTGTTGTGATCAGGATCGGCGCAATGCCCTTGATGCCGGCAACGCTGATGCCGTAATAAGTCGCGAAGTTACCGAGGCTGTAGGCGATCAGCCTGTCCTTGTAGCGCTCGATGGCGCGAACGACATGGGGCCCATGGCCGATGACAAGATCTGCCCCGACATCAACCATGCGCCTTGCGAATTTCACTACGTCACCGCGTGGCTCGCCGAAGTATTCCTCTTCGGCGAAAGGCAAGTTTGTGGCATCCACACCTTCGGCGCCGCCATGGAACGTGACAATGACGATGTCGTGCGATGCCGAGTATTCGGCGACCGTCGCTTTTGCAAGCTGCTCGTCGAGCATCATGTTTGATTCTTTGGTGACCGCGTAGGCCAGCACCGCGATTTTTAACCCGTTCGATTCGAAGCTCGCGAAGTCTCCTTCACGGCCTGAGTGATAGATACCCACCGCATCGAGTGCCTGCATTGTGGACGTGCGGCCGTCCTCACCGAAGTCGCGAGCGTGATTGTTCGCGAGGCTCAGCACGTCGAAGCCGGCATCGCGGTAGAGTTTCGCGTAGCGAGTCGGCGAACGAAACAAATAGCAGGCACTCGGATTCTTGCACGTCTTGGCAGGTTCCCCACCATCGACGAGTACGCCCTCGAGGTTGCCAAACGCGATATTCGCCGAAGACAGCGCGGGCGTCACGGCCGCAAGAAAGCTGACGCCATCGTCATCGGGAAGATGGTTTTCCGGATAGTCGGTGCCAAGCATCATGTCGCCAACGGATGCGATGCTGATTCGCAAGGCGCTTTTGTCAGGTATGGGTGGCGCCGGAGATTCGACCGGCACGGCCTCCGCCGGTTCGATTCTCGCGACGTCACGCGGCTGCTCCTGCACCGTGCTCGTCGAGCAGCCAGCCAGCGCGAGCAGCGCCAGATGAGCAACAATCTTACGAGAGTTAATCACCGAGCCTGATGCGGAGCACATCGATCTGCGCCTCACGCAGCCGGCTGCGCAGGACGTTGAGCTTGTCGAGGTCCGAGGTCGGGCCAATGCGGACCCGATGATAGGTTTTGTCATCAATCGTTACGCGCTGAATCTGCGACTCGATGCCGTGCAGAGCGAGCTGCGCGCGGCGACGGTCGGCATCAGCATATGCGGAGAAAGAACCGGCCTGCAGCACATAAAGACCGGGGTCGACGACGGCTCGCGGTTCCACGTCCGCAGCAACATCAGGCTCTTGCTCGGGAATGATGACCTCGAAGTTCGGCAGCATCTTGTAAAAAGTGAAGCGCTCTTCGTGCGGCTCCTCTTTATTACCCTGCTGTGCGGCAATTTCACTGTTGTCATCGAGAGCGTTCTGCAAGCTCGCGGGTTGCTTAACAGCGGCGGATTTCGCCATGGCCGGCCGGCGATCCTTGACGTAAACGGCGAACGCAACCGACAGGCCGAGGGACAGCCCGAAAAGCATCCACAACCAGCCTGGATAGGCCTGCTTTTTTGTCGAGCGGGTCGATCTGCGGCGCTTGCGTCTTGCCACTACATGGTCTCCGGCGCCGACACGCCGAGTATTGCGAGGCCATTTGCGATAACAATGCGTGTTGCAGTGACCAGAACAAGTCGCGCATCACGCAGTTTGTCATCGTCAACAATGAATACGTGCGCGTTGTAATAAGTATGGAAGTCGTTCGCAAGATCTCTGAGGTAGTGCACGAGATGCTGCGGCGCGCGGTTGTTTGCTGAGAGTTCGATAACCTCGGGATAGCGACTCAGTGTCGTCAACAGCTTTTTTTCTTGCGGCTCGACCAGCAACGACAAATTGTCGCAGCCGCTGGTATCGTTCCACTCGAGCGACCGTTCTTCGAGCTGCCGAAACACGCTGGCGATTCGAGCGTGTGCATATTGAATGTAATAGACCGGGTTGTCGTTTGACTCAGACTTTGCGATGTCGAGATCGAAGTCGAGATGCTGATCATTAGAACGCGACACATAAAAGAACCTGGCGGCGTCGTTGCCAACTTCGTTGCGCAACTGGCGCAGCGTGATGAACTTACCGCCCCGGGTAGTCATGGCGACCTTTTCGCCGTCGCGGTAGAGCGCGACAAATTGTACGAGATCGACAATAAGATCGTCAGCGGCGTAGCCCATGGCCGCCAGCCCGCCGCCAACGCGCGTCACATAACCATGATGATCGGCGCCCAGTATGTCGATTAGGAGATCGAATCCTCGCTGCCGCTTATCGAAGTGATAGGCGATGTCGGACGCGAAGTAGGTCTTCTTGCCATTCGCGCGAATGACTACGCGATCCTTTTCATCACCAAAGTCGGTTGCTCGAAACCAGATTGCTCCGTCTCTTTCGTAAACGTTGCCACTTTTCTCGAGCGCGGCCAGTGCGGCATCGATACGACCTTCTGTCGTCAGGCTTTGCTCCGAGTACCAGCGGTCGAAGGTCACACCAAATTCGGCAAGATCATCTTCGATGTCGGCGCGGATCGATTCAAGAGACTGTTGGCGAATCCGGTCGAAGCCATCGGGACCCAGCGTTTCAATTGCACGTGCTATAAGAGCCTCGATCAGCGCTTCCATGTCGCCCTCGGGCAGCCCGTCTGTCAGTTCTTCCGCGCTGATAACGGTCGCATCCCCGGTGTCGATGTCGCCGGCTATGTCGCGGACATAGTCGCCGCGATAGCCGGCCTCCGGAAACGGAATCGTCGTGCCCTGTGACTCGAGCCAGCGCAACCAGACGCTGACACCAAGAATGTCCATCTGCCGTCCGGCGTCGTTGACATAGTACTCGCGCTCGACCGTGTAGCCCGCTGCTTCGAGGAGATTGCCGACCGTTGCGCCGAAAGCAGCGAGGCGGCCGTGTCCGACATGCAGCGGACCGGTTGGATTCGCCGAAACAAACTCGAGCAGAATGCGCGGCCTTTCCCTCGCCGGCTGCCGGCCATAGCAGATACCCTGATCCAGAATCGTCCGTAATTCTTGTTGAAACGCAGCGGCACTCAGGTGAAAGTTGATAAAGCCGGGGCCAGCTACCTCCACTTTGTCGACCTGATCGCTGTCGCTCAGTTGCTTGACGATGCTCGCGGCAACGTCGCGTGGACTCTTGCGCGCCGGCTTTGCCAGCCGCATCGCGATGTTGCTGGCGAAATCGCCATGACTCGAATCGCGTGTTCGCTCGACCGTGCTCTCGATCGCAATATCGGCAATGAGATCCGCGAGTTCAGGCAGCTTTGCCAGAGCGCTTTCGAGAAGCTGTGCAACTACGGATTTCATCGACAGGGTGGCCCGGAATTTCGAGGCGGCAATTCTACAGTGATTAGCGTGTGCTGTCGGCTAAAACAACTCGATCGGATCGACGTCGATCGACCAGCGTACTTTGCGCGCGGACGGTTCGTTTTCCAACGCAGGGCGCAGGCTGCTGAGGGCCGCATGCAGAGTTTTTCGGTCACTGCTCTGCAGCAGCAGCTGGGCGCGAAAGCGGCCGGCTTTACGCGCCATGGGTGCGTTGACGGGGCCGAGAACACGCAGGGGGTCGGCGTGCTGCATCTCCAGGCATCGCCGTGCGACCTCCAAGAAAGCATGTGCGTCGCCCTGCTTGTGAGCCGCCGACCGAATCAGAGCCAGCCAGGTAAACGGCGGCCAGCGGGTCTGTTCACGTTCGGCGAGCGCGTCTGCCGATATCTTCTCGTAGCCACCTTCGATCAGGTGTTGCCAGAAAGGATTCCCGGGAAATGCGGTTTGAATAATGACCTCGCCCTGACGATCTTCTCGCCCCGCGCGGCCGGCAACCTGGATGATGGATTGGGCGAGCCGCTCGGCTGAACGAAAATCCGTGCCAAACAGCCCCTGGTCGGCATTGACGATTCCGACCAGCGTCAACAGCGGAAAATGATGCCCTTTCGAGAGCATTTGTGTGCCGACCAGGATTTCGGCGCTGCCTTGCTCGGCCAGAGCGAGTGCCGCGTCGATGGCGCCTTTTCC
>Ga0224512_10004226_pt1 | contig 12242 bp, 12 predicted proteins | sample SF_May12_sed_USG_4_FD_169103 | JGI IMG/M metagenome (GOLD analysis project Ga0224512, IMG submission 169103) | Sediment microbial communities from San Francisco Bay, California, United States - SF_May12_sed_USGS_13 | ecosystem: Environmental > Aquatic > Marine > Sediment | place: USA... | reverse complement strand
CGAGTGCGAGCGCCTTGAGCACCCACCTCCACGCGGACCACCCGGAGGCGAATACGGCGCCTGCGGCCAGGCTTAGCAGGGCAACGGGCACCAGCCAGGCCAGGATCCGGCCCAGGAGCGAGTACACGCCCCACGCCAGGGCCGACCCGAGCGGTCCCGACAGATTACGTACGCGGCTTGCCGCGGCGGCGTCCCCGAAGGGCCAGTCCCCCGGGGAGGCGGTCACGAACGCCACGGCCAGAAAGGCCGCCAGCGCCGTCAGCGTGACCGCGAAGAGGCCTCTTTCCCGTCCCGAGAACACCATGGCACCCACCCTACCCCACCGCCACCCGCGGGGCGATCTGTTCGCCGTCCCAGACCAGACCCTCCAGGTAGCGCGTGCTGAAATCGCCGGCGATGAAGCGCTCCTCGGCCAGCACGGCGCGCAGGAAGGCGATCGTGTTCTCCACGCCGTCGACGACGCACTCTTCGAGCGCGCGCGCCATCCGCGCGATGGCCTCCGCGCGGTCCAACCCGTGGCAGATGACCTTGGCGATCATCGAGTCGTAGTAGGGAGAGATGCGGTAGCCCTGATAGACGTGCGAATCCACGCGCACGCCCATACCACCGGGCAGGTGGACGAAGGAGATGGGACCCGGGCAGGGCGCGAAGTTCTGCGCGGGGTTCTCGGCGTTCACGCGACACTCGATGGCGTGGCCGACGAAGCGCACGTCCTCCTGCGCGAACGACAACCCGTCGCCGGCGGCCACCGCGATCATCTCTTTGATGACGTCGCGCCCGGTCACCATCTCGGTGACGGGGTGCTCGACCTGGATGCGCGTGTTCATCTCCATGAAGTAAAACGCGTCATCCTGGACGAGGAATTCCATGGTGCCCGCCGAGTGGTAGCCCATGACCCGGGCCCCGTGCACGGCCGCTTCGTGGATGCGGCGCCGGGATTCGTCGGAGAGCGCCACGCACGGCGACTCCTCGATGAGCTTCTGGTGGCGGCGTTGGATCGAGCACTCACGCTCGCCGAGATGCACGATGTTCCCGTGCGTGTCGCCGAGGAGTTGGACCTCGACGTGCCGCGGCGCGCTCAGGTACTTCTCGATGTAGACCGTGTCGTCGCCGAAGGCGCTCTCCGCCTCCGCGCGCGCCATGAGTATGCCGTTGGACAGGTCCTGGGCGTCGTGCGCCACGCGCATGCCCTTGCCCCCGCCGCCGGAAGCCGCTTTGATGATCACGGGATAGCCGATGCGCTCGGCCACCTCGACCGCCGCGCCCTCGTCCGCCACCGGCCCGTCCGAGCCGGGAATGACGGGCAGCCCCGCCTGCCGCATCATGTCCCGCGCCAGCGACTTGTTGCCCATGCGCAGGATTGCGTCCGGCGGGGGGCCAATCCACGCGATGTCGCAAGACTGGCAGACCTCGGCGAACTCCGCGTTCTCGGCCAGAAACCCGTAGCCGGGATGGATGGCCTCGGCGTCGGTGATCTCGGCGGCGGAGATGATGCGGTTGACGTTGAGGTAGCTCTCCCCCGGGGGGTTGGCGCCGATGCAGACGGCCTCGTCGGCGAAGCGCACGTGCAGCGAGTCGGCGTCCGCCTCCGAGTGGACGGCGACCGTGCCGATGCCCATCTCGTGGCATGCACGCATGATGCGCAGCGCGATCTCGCCTCGGTTGGCGACGAGGATCTTCTTGAACATGGGCCCTAAACTAGCACAGGCGCAGTAGTTTGAAAACCCTAGATCCGGTCGCTGTTTACGGGCTCCGCCGCGCCGTCGGTCTCGAACCCCTTCCAGGTCTGGTCGCTGGTCGCCTGGATGCCCTTGAGGCGCAGCGTCAGCTCGTGCGGCTTGGAGCTGGCCCGGAGGGCGTCGTCGAGGGTGATCACGCCGTCCTGGTAGAGTTTCATCAGGGCCTGGTCGAAGGTCTGCATCGAGTGCGTGGTGACACCCTCGCGCATGGCCTGGTGCAGGAGCGGCGTCTTCTCCGGGTTGATCACGCAGTCGCGCACCGTGCCCGTGGTCACCAGCACCTCGACGGCGGCCACGCGGCTCTTGCCGTCGGTGCGCCGGATCAGCCGCTGGGAGATCACGCCCTGCAGCGTGGACGCGAGGAGATAGCGGACCTCCTGGTGGTGGTGCGGGGGGAAGAAAGAGATGATGCGGTTGATCGTCTGCGGCGCGTCGATCGTATGCAGCGTCGACAGCACCAGGTGTCCCGTGTCGGCCGCTTTCAACGCGATCTCCATCGTCTCCATGTCTCGGATCTCTCCGATCATGATCACGTTCGGGTCCTGGCGGAGAATGTGCCGCAGCGCTTCGGCGAAGGTGGCGGTATCGCTGCCGACCTCGCGCTGGTTGATGATGGCTTTGTCGTCGCGATGCAAGAATTCGATGGGGTCCTCGATGGTGATGATCGACGCGTTGAGGTTGCGGTTGATCTGTTGGATCATCGAGGCCATGGTCGTCGACTTCCCGGAGCCCACCGTTCCCGTCACCAGTACCAGGCCGCGCGGGCGCTGCGCGAGCTCCTTGATCACCGCCGGCAGGCCGAGCTCGTCCACGGTCTGGATGATCACCGGCACGTGCCGGAACACCATGGCGATGGAGCTGCGCTGGACGTAGAAGTTGGCGCGGAATCGTGCAAGACCCGTGACGCCGAATGCAAAATCGACCTCCCGGGTGCTCTCGAATTTCTCGCGCTGCAGCGGCGTGAGGACCTTCCTGGCGACCTCTTCCAGATCCCGGGGTGCCGGAGCATCGAAATTGGTCCTCTGAAGCCTGCCGTTGACCCGGACCACGGGCGGGATGCCCGGCTTGATGTGGAGGTCCGAGGCGCCCACTTCGATCATGTGTTCGAGCAGGGCCTTGATGTTCATCGCGCCCTCCGCCGTTACGTCAGCGCATCGCGCTAACTTATTTCATTTCAACAAGAAACAGAGGCTGGCCGTACTCGACGGGCTGCGCGTTGTCCACCAGGACGCGACGTACCACCCCGTTGTAGTCGGAGCCGATCTCGTTCATCAGCTTCATGGCCTCGACGATGCAGACCGTCTGGCCGACGGCGACGGCCTGCCCCACGTCGACGAAGGGCTCGGAGCCCGGCGCCGGGGCGCGGTAGAACGTCCCGACCATGGGTGACACGATCTGTTTCAAGTTTGATGCCAGCTTCTCCTCGCCGGGGCCGGCTTCGGGAAGGGCGGGGGATGCGGCGACCACCATTGGCGTCGCGGACGCCCCCGTCGCCGCCGAGGCGGCCGCAGATCCGACCTTGGAGATCCGGATCTTCCGGCGGCCGTGGTGGACCTCGAGCTCGGCGATCGCGCTATCCTCAACGAGACGAATCAGTTCCGCGATCTCTTCCTTGCGCATCATCCACCTCCTCGGCGCCGGCGGGGCCGGCGCTCACACACGGGTGACGTACTTGCCGCTGCGCGTGTCGATGCGCAGCACGTCGCCCTCGTTGACGAACAGGGGTACTTGAACGACCAGGCCGGTCTCCATCGTCGCCGGCTTGGAGGCGCCTTGCGCGGTGTCGCCGCGCAACCCGGGCTCGGTGCGCGTCACCGCCAGCTCGACGAAGTTGGGAATCTCGACCAGGAGCGGCTTCTCGTCCTCCATGAGGACTTCGACGTCCGTGTTCTCCTTCAAATAGCCCATGAAATCCTCCACCATCGACTCCGGGAGCTCAAGTTGCTCGAACGTGCTCTTGTCCATCATATGGTAGATGCCGCCCGAGTTGTAGAGGTACTGGTAGGGCGACCGGACCACGCGCACCTCTTTGATCTTCTCCCCGCCGCGAAACGTCTGGTCCTTGACCTGTCCGGTGATCAAGTTCTTGATCCGGGTACGCACGAAGGCGCCGCCCTTGCCGGGCTTGACGTGCAGGAACTCGAGGACGGTCCAGTACTCTCCGTCCATGTTCATGATGAGCCCGTTGCGGATGCTGCTCGTGTCGGCCATGTGCCCTCGACCCCCTCATATCGAGCCCCAGCGCGCCCCGGCGCGCACGTACGGCGGCGGCGGTATTCTAGACAACAAAGGGAAACGCGATCCAGATGAATTGTCAAGGTGAGGCCGACGAAGGGCTTGCGCGGGCGGCCCGCGCTCGCGGCGCCGCCTAGCGGGACATATTCTTGAGCCAGCGCTTGAACTGCTCGTAGCTCTTGCCGTCGTCCATCCGGGGACGATTGGCAATCGCCTCGCCCTCCGGCAGCCCATCGCTCCCACCGGCGGTGTCGGTACCGGCCGCGCGGAGCTTCCCGCCGCCGGGGAGCCCGGCCCCCGGCGGGCGCGCGGCCGATCGCGCGTCTCGGCCCGGGATCTCCTCGAAGGCCAGCTCCAAGCCGGCCGCGCTGGGTGCGTCCGCGGGCGGCGGCGCCACGTCCTCGCCGGCGAGTGCCGCTACCTTGCTGCGCGCGGACTCGTTGCCCGGCTGCCGCCGCAGCACCTCGCGATAGATCTTCGTCGCTTTGTCGGTGTAGCCCTGCGACGCGTAGATGTCTGCCAGGGTCATGGTGGCCAGCTCGTCGGACCCGGTGGCCTCGTCGTCTCCCAGGACGATCGCTCCACCCTCGAAGTCCTCGTCGCGAATCTCGCGCAGCGTCTCGACGTCCGCTCGCTCCGCGGCCGGCGCGTCACCCCCCTCTCCCTCGGGGGTCTCGATCGCCTCGAGCTGGTCGACGATCTCCCGGTCCTCGGGGTCGAGGGCCAAGATGTGCCGGAAGCGCTCGCGGGCCCCATCCGCGTCACCGGCTTCCGCCGCCAGGATGCCGAGGTACTTCAGGGCCACGAGGTTGTTGGGGTCGAGCCCGAGCACGTGCTCGAAAGACGCCATGGCCTCGCGCGGCTTCCCGGCGTCGTAGTAACACTTGCCGCGCACGACGTGGCCACTGGTGTACCCGGGGTTCTCGGCCACGCCCCGGTCACTGATTTCGATGGCCTCTTCGAGCATACCCGCTTTGCGGCAGGCATCGGCGAGCGGCGCGAATACGTGGCTTGTGGGGGCCTCACGGTAGCGCTGGAACAGGGCATCCAGCTCTGGCTTCTCGATTCGGGAGTCGCTCTTCATTTCCGTCGGTGCCGCCGGTTCCGTCGTGGTGGCGCGGCCGGCCGCATTCTAGCCGTCGCTTGCCGCAAATTCCAACATCTTTCGCCCGTTCGGGCGCGCCGCCCCGCCGGGCGCCAAACGTAACATCATGTCGTATATAGCGTTAGCCTGAAAAGCCCCGGCGCGCGCGCGGCAATTTCTTCCCAGCGCGACGCCATCGTTCCAGAAAAAGCACTTCCCATGCCAAGGGTCCGGGCTCAGGGCGCGGCGCGCCGATTCACTGCCCGTGGCGGAAAGTCTCCGCCAGCGCGAGGAGCTCGCGCACGAGCGGATGCTTGGGACGGCCGGGCGCGTAGGTCAACAGATCCACCGCCCAGAGCAGGTCGGCGTCCGTATCGTGGATGAAATAAGTCTCGAAGTAACCGCCGGCGGTCGCCTTGTCGTTGTACCAGTAGCCGGACATGCGCAGGGCGTTGTAGCCGGCGAACCGCGTCCAGGTGTAGCGCACGCGGTTGCGATCCATCTTGTCGTGATCGTAGCGCTCCCACACGTACGCCGAGCGCAGGTCGAAAAGCTCGTCGGACCGGTAGATGGACGGCGGCTCCTCGCGGTCGGCCCAGAACACCCCCAGCACGCGGGTCGGCGGCTCGTGGAGCAGCTCGACGCCCGGAGGCGTCTGGGATTCGCTGAACAGGCGGTAGTACGTCGGCACCTCGATCGTGAACCCGTATTTCCGGCGCAGGCTTTCGGTGAGGCCCCGGTTGGGGCTCGACAACAGATGCCGGCGCAGACGCTCCCGACTGCTGGACTCCACGATCTCCGGCAGCTCCTCACCCCGGGTCCGGATCACGTCGCGGAGGGCTTCGGCGGTGGGGGCGGTGACGATCAGCGTCATCTGACCCGGCGCGGGCGTGTTCTCCTTCTTGAGAATGTTGGCCTGGCCTTCGGCCACGCGCTGCACGCTGCGGTCGCCGACGAGCGAGAGGATGATCGAGCCCACGTAGGTCCCCGAATCCATTACTCCGCAGATGACTACGTTCTTGGTGTCGGGAAGATCCGGCATCTCAGAGGCGCGCACATGGGAGATAGCGAACGCCGCCTCCATCGACGTGATGTAATCGCGCTCGGCGCCGAGAATGGGCATCAGCAGCGACGCCCACTCGCCGCCGGCCCCTTCCTCGGTCACCAGGAGCAACTCCGAGTACGACCCCGGCGGGGGCAAGGCCATTTCACGGCATCCGGCCACGGCCGCGGCGGCGGCAAGCACGATGAGCATTCTGCGCACGTCAATCCCTCCACCCCGGATCATAGGAGGCGTTCGCGTAAGGAGCAAAAAGAAACCGGCCCCCGATCGGCGGGGGCCGGCTTGCGTCGCCGCTCGCGGCGCGGGCGGTTACCGGGTAGAGTCCCGTCCCTCGAGGAAGGTCTGGAGGCGTTGGATGCGCACGCGCAGGTAGCGCTCGCGGTCCGCCTCGGTCATTCCGGCCGTCTCCGCGCGAATGAGCGAATCCAGCGCGGTGGACGACGAGGTCATATCGTCGATCGCCCCCACGCGGGACGACTTCGCCACCTGCGCTTGGTCGCCTCCGGAAACCACGGTGCCAACGGCGGGTCCCGCCGGCTGGCTGCGCAGGCCGCCCCACCACGCCGGTCGCGCCGTCGGCTGCGCCGACTGCTCCTCCCTTGTCGGCTCTGCCGGCAGCGAGCGCGACAGCCCGCGGCCGCTCTCGTCGACGAGCCCCTGGTTACCCGCCGGCAGGATCAGCCCGCTGGCGACGGCGAGCCATCCGGCCGCGATCGCCACCGTCACGCCCGCCGCCGCGCTCGCAGCGAAGCGCAGATTCCAGGCGCGGAACAACGAACCGGTGGAAGCAGCCCGCTCGCGCATCGTGGTGCGCTCCTTGTGGACGGCCAGGCGGACCTTCCAGTTGAAGTTCTCGTCCAGCGTCTCTTGCGGCGTCCGGCGAACCAAGTCGAGGCTGCGCGCGAGCGACCGCGCCAGCTTCTCGCACGCCGGACACCCCGCGAGGTGCTGCTCGAGGTCGAGCTGCATCTTCTCGTCGCTCAGTCCGTCCACGAACCGAAATATCGCCTTACGTGCCCGTCGGCAGTTCATCGATGCCATTCCTCCTAGAAGTCGATCCCCTTCTCCAGAAGGGGTTCAACGATCTGCCGGAAACAGTTCCTCGCCCGGTTGATACGCGAGCGCACGGTGCCCAGCTTCAGACCCGTGACGGCCGCGATCTCCTCGTACGAAAGCTGGTTGATCTCTCTCAGCACGAAGCTCTCCCTGTACTTCTCCGGTATGCGCCGGATCGCGGTGCTGATCACTTCGCTCAGTTCCGCGTCGTTGATCTGGTCCTCGGGCGACCGCCGTCCATCGGCGATCTCGATCATCCGTTCCTCGTCGCCGTCGCCCGGTCCTCGGCTCCATAGCGAGAGGATGTGCGGTGCCCGAGCGCGTGCGCGCATCCGGTTGCGAACCAGGTTGGTCGCGATCGTGTAGAGCCACGTCGAGAATCTGGCGATCGTCTTGTACTTGTCGGCGTGGATGAACGCTTTGACGAACGCCTCCTGGGCGATCTCCTCGGCCTGGTCGCGGTCTCCCGTCAGTCGCAAGAGGTAGTTGAACAGCCGGACCTTGTACCGCTCGACGAGCACGTCGAAACAGTCCACGTCCCCCCCCTGGACGCGAAGCATCAACTCCTCGTCCGTGAGGTCCTTCCACTTGGCCCTCTCGCGGCCCGGATCAACGAACATGGCGCCCTTTCGCTGTGTGCTTATACCGCGCCCCGGGGGGCGAGTTCCATCGCGGTCGGCCCGGCGCGGTTCCCCCCGGCGGAGGAGGGGGTCGTCATCGTATCACTCGTATTCTTAATAAGTTATGAGTCCGACTGCAAGCGGATTCGCCAGCGCAGTCCCGGCACCCACACGGTGATCTCTTCGCCCACCTCCCCTTTCCAACTGTACGACACGGCGAGCCGCTCGCTGCGGGATGTGCCCGTGAACGGAGCCGGCCACTCGCACGAGCGCACTCGTCCCCCGCCGAAGCGCACCGTGGCGCCGTGCCCGTCCAGGCGCACGCTGACCACCGCCGATTCCGGGGATCCCTCGATGCGCAGCTCGGCGAGCCGGCGGCACGGTGGGGGGATGCCGATCATGCGGCGGATCACCTCGGCGGCGTCGACCTGGAAGCCGGCGACCTCGGCAATCAGGTCGTCCACCGCCGCGCCCTCGTGGTAGGCGCCGCGCTCCCGATCCAGCACGCGCAGCGTGTCCGAGAAGAAGGACACCACGGCGTCCTCGCGTCCGCCGCCGACCGAGCTGCTGGTGAACTCGAACACCGCGTTGCCCCCGGCACTGACCGTCAGCGCGAAACGTCCGCGTACCCGGTATTCATTGACGTCGATGGTCGCGCGACCGCGCATGGTCGGGGCGCCGCGCAAGCCGCCATGCGCGAGCAGTGAGTCCAAGGTGCGGCACGAAGCCGAGGCGGGCAGCGACGGCGCGCGCTCCGCGTGGCGCGCGCAGCCTAAAACGGCTAGCGCGGCCGCCGTGGCCACGGCGGCGCGCCCGAAACCCACCCCCGCGCGACGGGAGCGTACGACCTCATTCCAAATGCCGGGCTGCGGACTCGATCTTCTCAAGAATCTGCGCGTTGCCTTCCTGCAGCCGGCTCGAGCGCTCGTACGCCGCCTTTGCTTCCTCGAACCGGCGCAGTCCGGCGTACGCGTCTCCCAGGTGTTCGAGAATCACGGGGTCGGCGGCGACCACCGCGCTCGCGCGCTCCAGCTCGCGGACCGCGCGCACGTAGTCGCCCATTTGGTAGTAGATCCATCCGAGGCTGTCAAGGTAGTAACCGTTGTCCGGCTCCGCCGCGAGCGCGTGCTCCACGAGCGCCCGCGCCCGTTCGAGATCCTTGCGCATCTCGGCCAGCACGTAGCCGTAGAAGTTGCACACGGCGGGGTCATCCGGATCCATCTCGTAGAGGCGGACGAGATAGCGTTCCGCCTCGTCGAAGCGGAGCTGTTTCTCGGCGACGTTGGCGAGGTTGAGTATGGTCGACCGATCGTCGGCGTTGATGGCGTGCGCGCGCAGCAGATGCTCCCGGGCGAGATCGTATTCGGCCGCACTCCCCAGCGCCAGACCGAGCATGTAGTTGGCTTCGAAATCGGCGCGGTCCGCGAGCGCCGACGCCTCGTGCAGGAGCCCACGCAGGTCCTCCTCGGGCAGATCGACGCGTCCACCCGGCGGCGCGAAGCGGGGGGAGGCCGCAAAGAAAAGCGCCAGGTAGCTGCGGTAATCCGCCGGGGCGATCGAGATCGCGCGCTCGTAGTAAACGCGCGCGCCCGCGGGATCCCCGGAACGGGCGTGAATCTCCGCGACGATCCGGGCCAGCTCGGCGCTGCGCGGCTCCCGCGCGAGCAGCGTCTCGAAGACCTCTCTCGCGTCGTCCAGGCGCCCCGACTCGAAATAGGTGCGGCCGAGCAGCACCTCTGCATCGCGCGGGAGCGGCGAGACGGCCCGCCGGCGCTCGAGCAGGACGATGCCGTCATGGTGACGTCCCGTTTCGAGATACAGGTTGGCCAGCATGGCCACGGCTTCGTCGTTCCCGATCTCCTTGTCGACGGCCCCCTCGAGAACGACAATGGCGTCCTCCACGTGGCCGTCCTCGACGTGCATGCGAGCCAGATCGATGGCCGGCTCGACGAAGCTGGGGTCGGCCTCCATGGCGCGACGCAGCGCGGTCTGAGCGTCGCTCCGCCGCCCGGCCTGTGCCAGCAGCTCGCCGTAGCGGTACCAGAGGTAGGGGTAAGACGCGTCGTAGGCGAGGCAGCGCTCGTACGCTTCGATCGCTTTCTCGTGCTCGCCGATCTCTTTGTACATGTTGCCCAGCAGCCGCTCTGTCTCGAAGCTCGAACGGGTCTCCCGCGCTCGTTCCAAACAGAGGACGGCCGAGCGACGGTCGCGCTTGACCCATCGAACCTTGGCCTTGAGGACGAGCGCGTCGGTGTGCTCGGCGTCGCGGTCGAGAATGTCGTCGAGCACCATCTCGCAGCGCGTGAAGTTCCTTAGCAAGTAGTACGCTTCGGCCAACATCAAGCCCACCGCGGGCTCGCCGTCGCCGAGCCGCCACGCGTATTCCAGATGATCGACGGCCTCCAGCACCCTGCCCATCTTCATCTTGAAGACGCCGACCGTATACTGGCCCCACACGCCCACCTCTCGCCCCTCCGGGGGCGGTTGGCCATCCGGGGACAACTGCGCGGCGGCGGGGAGAGCGGTCAACGAGAGGGTGGCAGCCAAAAAGGCAAGCAGCGGGGTTTTCGCGGCCAGGGTCATGGTGTGTCCTCGAAGCTGCGGGTCCTGGTGTGCGCGATATCGGATTTAGAAGTTGCTTTTCCGACCCGGAATGAACAGTTACATTGTACCAAGGATACACCACCCATGACAAGCGCGTCGCGTCGATATGCCCGCTGGTTCGCCGTCGGCACCTTACTCTGCGTGCTCACCCCGGCGTGCTACACGCTGTTCGATCATCCGCGCCTCGCGCAGTTCGACTACGAGCGCCCCCGCGACAAACGCTGCACGAAGTGCCACGCGCCGGAGCAACTCTGGGCGCTCCTCCACCCGGAGCGCCGAGCGACCCGCACCGAAACCTGGCGCGACTATTACGACTACCCCTGGTGGTTCGATGGGCGTGTGGGGCCGTCCGATACCACGCGCGCCGGGCAAGTTCCCGAGGTGGAAGACGCAAGTGCGCGCTGAGCGGAGTGCCTGCCCACGGCGCGCGCGGTACCGCTTCCGCGCGCACGTCCTCGCCGTGGTCCTGGCCGCGAGCGCGCTCCCGTCGCTCGAGGCGCGCGCGCAGCACACCGTGCGATTCATCGAGCTCGAGGACCTTGGCCTCACGTCACCGATTGCTTGCGGGGCGCGCGCCGCGGCCATGGCGGGTGCCTACGCGGTGGTGGGCGACGATCTCTCCAGCCTCCTCTACAACCCCGCGGGACTCGCCCGCGTCAAGCGCGTTGACGTGGAGCTGGGGCTCTACAGCGAGCGCCACGAAGCCGATCTGACTTTCTACGGAGAGCCTCGCGGGATCGACTCGCGCGCGGGCAGCATCGAGCTGGCCGGCGTCGCCTTTCCCTTTCCCGTCTACCGCGGCAGCCTCGTTCTGGCCGCCGCCGTCTCCCGGCCCTACTCCGCGAATGTCGACCTGCACTACCGGGGCCCCAACGAGGTGGAAGGGACGCTCGACGATTTCCTCCTCCAGCAGAGCGGCTCCTTGCTCGCCTACAACGTCGGCCTCGGGGTGGACCTGTCGGCCGCTTTCTCCGGAGGCGTGTCCGCCTTCGTGCTCGACGGCGGGGTGCAGTCGCTGAAGCAATCCGACTTCCGCGTCGTCGGCGCCCAGCCGGCACTGGAAGTGTTCGTCACCGAAGACGGCTCCCTCGACCTGCGCGGGTTCGGCGCGCGCCTGGGTGGTCAGTTCTTCGTGCACCGTCTGGTGCTGGTAGGCGTGGCGTACACCTCGCCCACGTGGATAGAGGCCCGGGGCGAACGGCTCATCGAGGTGGTGGAGCACGTGGAGAACTCGATCGACCGTTTCACGCAGATCTACGAGCCGGTCTCCGCCACCTACCTGCTGCCGTCGCGCTTGGACTTCGGCGTGGCCTTGACCCTGCCGTGGCTCAGCGTCGCCGGGGAGATGGCCTACACGAACTGGATGGAAGCGGCGGCCGATCAGCGTCGATTCCGCGCGCCCAACTTGGAGACGATCTTCCGTGAAGTGTTCGACGTGCGCGTCGGCGCAGAAGCGACGCTGCCGTGGGCGCCGCTGCGCCTGCGTGGCGGCTATGCACACCGACCCTACCCGACCACGTTCCTGCAAGAGGATCGCATCACCAACGACATCGATGGCCTGGTCAAGGCGAGAGTGGACAACGAGCGGCACGACTGGGCCGGCGGACTGGGGCTCCTCGTGGGACGCGTACTCACCGTGGACGCCGCAGCGACCCTGACATCCGGCGCGCGGTCGGCCGAGCACGTGACGGACCGGCGCGAGAGCTGGCGCTACCTGCTCACCGCCGCCTACCGGTTCTGAGGGTTGTGGCCGTGAGAATGTCCTTGGCACGGGGGGTGCGATGGCCGGGACATGGACACCCGACGCCCGGGATGGCGTCCTCCCCACTGTCCCAACCCCA
>Ga0224512_10004224_pt1 | contig 12248 bp, 12 predicted proteins | sample SF_May12_sed_USG_4_FD_169103 | JGI IMG/M metagenome (GOLD analysis project Ga0224512, IMG submission 169103) | Sediment microbial communities from San Francisco Bay, California, United States - SF_May12_sed_USGS_13 | ecosystem: Environmental > Aquatic > Marine > Sediment | place: USA... | reverse complement strand
CCTTGCAGGCTTTCTCTTCACTGCAACTCTCTTCCTTGCAGGCTTCTTGCGTGCTATTGATTTAGTGGTTTGAAAAGTCTGGTCTTTTAGATTTTTTAATTGATTTAATTCTGTTTTCATTTTTTCAATTTCACCAAGCAAGTATTTGTCAGATGGATTTAATTCATTTTCTGATCTAGAATAATTTTCAGACATGTAAAGCAACTCCAACTCTGATAATTTAAGACTTTATGATTTTTGTGAATGTTTTGATATTAACAATTTTGTTACTTATTTTCAAGCTGTCCTCTACTCTCATCATGTCTCTGTTCTTTTCTGTATTCTATCTTCATCCAAATGGGTGTGATGATTGTAGTTACAGCTACCATGATTACAATAGTCGAATAAACGTTAGATGTTAAAATTCCAGAAGATACTCCTACGCCTGCAACTATCAAACCTACCTCTCCTCTTGAGATCATACCAATTCCAACTCTTAGTCCTTGAGCTTTATTTTTTAAAAGATACATTGCAGGTAATCCACATCCAAACAACTTTGTTGCAACTGCAACTGCGATAATTATTCCACTTAATCCAAGAATCTCCCAACTAACTGCTCTAAGATCTACTTGGGCTCCAATAATTGCAAAAAACAATGGGGCGAAAATTAAACCTATTTTACCAATGTAATTCTCAATTTTTTCAAATACTTTACTTGTGGATAAAGCCATACCAACTGCAAATGCGCCCACAATTGGTGATAATCCAATAATACCAGCTACCGCAGCTGCTCCAAAAAATGATGCCGTGGCAATCCCTTCAACACTTCCTTTTGCTTTCCATAATCTAGGTGTAACGACTTTTGGAATCACAATTACTGCAACGACAAGCATAATTCCAAAGAATGCTAGTACTTGTAATATCGTAAATACTACGTCTGAAATTTCTAGGGATTCTACTCCCCCCTCTCCAATTGCAATTGAGGAGACTACTGATAAAACTGCTATTGCTAAAATATCATCAACTACTGCAGCCCCAATGATCAAACGAGCTTCTGGAGTCTTGATCTTTCCAAATTCACTTAACACTTGTATTGATATTGCGATACTTGTTGCAGTAAGTGCAGTTGCAATTAACATTGATTGTAATGCATCGTATCCAAACATTTGAAAAACCATATATCCTGCAAAGAACGGGATAACTACTCCCAATGTACCTACTATGAATGAATTTTTGCCTCCCCTTAGGAATTCTTTTGGTGTCATTTCAAGTCCTGCCATAAACAAAATTACTATTGCCCCAATTTCGCCAAGTATTTTTATCTCATCATTTATGTGCAATACTTGACGCCCATCAACTACAAAAAATCCTCCTAGTGCAAATGGCCCAACAATAATGCCGGCTAATAACTCACCTAAAACAATCGGAAGTTTTAATCTGAGGAATAACTCTGCCATTAATTTAGCAGCAAAAAGTAGAATGCCTACACCGATTATTGTCTCAATGAATTGCTCTTCGGCCATTACTTTACATATCAATAATTGGATCCATATAAGGTAATTCTGGGTTAAAATTAATTTGGAATTTGCTTAATTATGCGATTTTAATTGAGTTGACGACTACTCCTTTTTTGGGTGTTATTTTACCAATCTCTTGACTTGAGATCTGATGTTTTTTGAAAATAGATTTGATCTGATTTACTTGATTCTTTGGAGCAATAACACAAAATCCCACACCCATGTTGAATGTCTTGTACATTTCTTCAGATTTTACTCCTTGTTCCTCAATTAGTCCCATAATTGGAGGTAATTTAGGCAAGGAATCAATTTCATATCCGATACTCTTGAGTCTGAGTAGTTTTGTAAATGATCCTCCTGTGATGTGGGCTAGACCATTTACTTTACATTTTTGAATCATCTCAAGTACTGGCTTGACATAAATTTCAGTTGGAGTAAGCAATGAATTTCCTAAAACTCCTACCCCTCTAATTTTATCTTTAACATTATATTTTGATAGTAGCGCTTTTCTTGCTAAGGAATATCCATTAGAGTGGATACCACTGCTTTTCATCCCAATAATTACATCTCCTGTTTTTATTTTGTTTCCAAGAACCACATCTTTTTTTGATACAATTCCAACAACCATTCCTGCCAAGTCAAATGAAAATCCTTTTCCAGCAATTACATCTGGCATTATTGCTGTTTCTCCACCGACTATGGGCATTGCTGACTTTTTTGCACCTGTAACCAAACCTTCCACTATTTTTTTTAAAATTTTTTCATCATTTTTGTTTGCTGCAATATAGTCCACAAATGAAATAGGTGTGGCTCCAACGCATATTATATCATTTACATTCATTGCAATACAATCAATTCCTATAGTGTTGTATTTTTTCATCAAATTTGCAATTATTACTTTAGTTCCTACTCCATCAGTATGTGTAGCTAAAAGTTTTCCACCGGGAATTTCTACGATTCCTGCATAATGGCCAAAACCATGAGATATCTTTGCCAGTTTTTGAAGTTTATGTGTTGATTCAATTAGTTTACCTATTGCATCTTGACTTTTTTTAATTTTGGAAATATCCACTCCTGCTTTTTTGTATGTCAATGCCATGGTTTGATGCGTATTTGATATGAATAAAAGAATTTGCCCTTGAATTGGATCAGGCGATGCCTAATTATTTTTATGAATAAATAGATTCAACATCACTCTACCTTTGTCTGTTATAGAATAAATGACGTTTGCTCCAACTGGTTTTTTTTCAACAAAATTATAATCTACACACAAGTGTAAATAATTTAGAAATGATCTTTTCATTCTAATCTTTGACTTTGAATACAACTCTGAAAATGTCATCGAGTTTCCTCTTAGCTGATACAATAATTTTAAGAGTGACAAGGTACTGTAATCCTTTGTCCTTGCTTTTACTGCATCTAATACTTGCTCATCTCTTTTGATAATAAAATCCTCAAATTGATCTGCTACTTCTATTGGTACATATGTTAATCTTGCTCGCATCATACCGTATGGTACGGTACATTACCTTATTAATGTTAACTTGGTGTATTGTTTGCCTATGTGGATGGTTTTTTTACACTCATTTGAAGCCTAGGTGAATTTATTTGACTGCTAGAATTGTGAAATTACGGTAAATCATCGAATTTAAACAACCTCTAGCTGAACTCTTTGTATGGATATTGCCATCAATGCAGCACTAACTGCAGTGGGCCTTGCCATGCTATGTTTTGGTGGAAACTGGTTGGTAAATGGTGGCGTAATAATTGCCAAAAAATTACGGATAAGTAATTTGATAATAGGGATGACTGTAGTTGCATATGGTACATCTACTCCTGAACTTGCAGCAAGCATTGCAGCAGCTGGTAATCATAGTGGAATAATTTTAGGGAATATAATTGGAAGTAACATTGCAAACATTGGAATGGTAATTGGTATTGCAGCTATAATGGTCCCACTTGTAATAAGCAGGAAAACTCTGAGAAAAGAAATTTCAATTATGTTGGGTGTTTCTGTTTTGCTGATTGTTTTATCATTAGATGGTGAACTCTCACAATATGATGGAATACTTTTGATAGGTTCTCTTGTGGCATTTACAATTTTTACCTTCCAAGATGTAAAAAAACAAAGAAAAGAAAATAGTGAAAATCATGAAACCAAAAATGACACAAAAAAAAGTGTCTATCTAAAAGCTACAGGGTTAATTATACTTGGAATATCCCTACTTGGTATTGGTGCATACCTTACAGTTGAAAACGCTGTAGTACTGGCAATAGAATTTGGTTTATCTGAAAAACTGATTGGACTTACAGTAATTGCAATTGGAACTTCTCTTCCAGAACTAATTACTTCAGTAATTGCAATTCGTAAGGGACACACAGATATTGGTGTTGGCAATATTGTTGGAAGCAACATTTACAACATTTTGATGATCATGGGTGTAGGTGCAGCTCTTGGAAGCGTAGTTATTGCCTTTGATGTCTTTCTTGATTATGCAATTATGATTGCATTTAGCGCCTCATTGCTTGTTGCTTTGAAAATGGGAGTGATAAAAAGACCTATGGGAATCATTTTGGCAATTGCATATGTTGTTTTTCTTATAGCTTCGTTTGTAATATGAGCAATTCTTGTGCCTAATTTTGCCTGTTTCTGCTGAAAATTTCTAAATTGAATTTACCTTGATTTTTTCTACTTTAATTGAAGGGGTAATTGATGGAAGTGATGCCCATTGAAGTACATTTTTTTGATTATTTCCAATAGCAGAAATGTTTTGCAATAACTTTGGTAGATTGTGAATAATTCTTACTGATTTTCCGGGATTTTTTATCTTACCATTTTCAATTAATCTAATTCCACTTCTAGCAGTACAGGAAAAATCACCTTTGATGGGATTGACTGCATAAGTATACCATAATCTTCCAACAAGTAATCCATGTCTGGTGTCCTTTATCATATCTTCTTGTGAGGCACTTCCTGATTTTATTTGAAGATTATGGGGTATTGAAATTGGAATGGATTCAGAACTCCGTCCCATTGGTGAGCCAGGTCTTGAAGCATTACCTGTAGATTCTATATTTTCTTTGAAACTATCAAAGAGATTGCGATATGTGTCTGTAAATATGCCTTTGTCAACATATGTGTTGATTTGTGTCTTGACTCCTTCATCGTCAAATGGTTTTGATCCTATCCCTTGAGAGATGTGGGGATTATCTATTAAGCTAAATTCATCATCTGCTATTTTTTCTTCAAAATTATTTGAAAAACAACTCCTTTTTTCTGAATAAGTTTTAAAATTAAAATTTGCAGCAACTACAAATGCCAAAAGCTCTCCAACTGAATATGGTTCAAAAATTATTGTGTATTCTCCAGTCTCACATTTTTGTGGATTAATCGAATCAATACACATTATTTTTGCATCGTTCCCTATCTGTTGTGATGAAAATTTTTCTAAGGTTCTGCAGCACCCTTGACCAATTCCAGAAACCTCTGATCCACCAATTTCTGAATCTGCATTAATGATTCCAGATATGTAAGTTCCTTTGTCAATAGCCGACAATCCATTAGTATTTGCAATTTGAAACTTTTCAGAAACTACATTAATTGATCCTGATATCGTGTTTATTTTATTGTCAAGCGTACAATTTATCATATTTTGTGCGATGTCCGTTATTTCAGATCCAGAAATTTCATCTAATTTTTTATCATAAACTCCTTCCAATCGATTTGTTCTTAATTCATGTGGTAGAGATTTCCAAAATTCCCTTAATTTAAGATTAGATGATATTTTAAGTGAATCATCGATTGATTTGTTAATTTCTTTTTCGTTACTCGCTTGTATTGATGATATTTTTTTATTATGAATTAATCGAATTCCGTAACTTTCATCCAAATTCGTTTTTAATTCAAAAATCTCCGAATCTGTAATTCTAACAGTTGTTATTTTTCGTTTAACAAAAATAATTTCACATTCATCTATTTTTAATCTTCTTGAATAATCTAGCGCCTTATCTAAGGCAGACAATTATTTTTCCCTTGGATTTTGATATCTGTATTTGTCTATTTTTATTAATTCTACATATGATCCAAATTTTGAAATATCTTCAATTTTGTCAAGCTTCTCTTCTGAATCATCTAAATTTTCAAATCGCTTTAAAATTTTGTAATTGGTATTTCTTTCTGCTGGAATTCTACCAATCTCCCTTACAGTTCGTTTGATGTCTTTTGGTTTTAACAATTGACCGTGTTCAGAACCAGCTGATGTTGAAATACTTTCGTTGATAAGGGTTCCGCCAAAATCGTTGGCCCCCCACATTAGTAAAAGTTGTGACATTTTTTGACCTTCCTTTACCCATGACATTTGGATATTATCGATGTAATTGTTCAGCATAATTCTTGAGATGGCATGTGTAAGTAAAACATCTTTTCCACTTCCACCTTGTTTAATTCCTTCATGTAATTGATGCTTATACATAGGAGCCTCACTATGAATGAAATCAAGAGGCACAAATTCTGTAAACCCTCCAGTTTCTTTTTGAATCTCTCTAATCTTTGCAATGTGATCTACCCTATCTTTTGGAGTCTCGATGTGTCCAAACATCATTGTAGATGTAGTGTTTATTCCAATTTTATGAGCGGTCTTGATAATGTTAATCCAATCCTTTACGCTAATTCTACCGGGCGAAATCTTGTCTCGTAGTTTCTGATCTAAAATCTCAGCTGCTGTGCCTGGAAGGGTGTTTACTCCGGCATCCTTTAGCCTTTTTAGATACTCCTCAATTGTTGTTTTTGATCTTGTAGCTCCATAAAGAACCTCTTCTGGTGAAAACCCGTGAATGTGAATATCTGGAATCTCTTTTTTTATCGATCGACAAATATTTTCATACAAATCTCCTTCCATATCTGGAGGAAGTCCAGCTTGGATGCATACCTCAGTTGCCCCTAATTGGTGTGCCTCTTTTGCTCTTCGGACAATTTCTTCAGTGGGAAGAAAATACCCTTCCTCTTCTCTAAAGTCTCTACTAAATGCACAAAACCCACATTGCTTTATGCAGACATTTGTAAAATTGATGTTTCTATTAACTACATAGGTCACAATGTTTCCAACCCTTCTTTGTCTGAGCTCATTGGCAGTCAAACCAATTAAATGAAAATCAATTCCATCTGAATTATAAAGCGAAAGCCCATCCTCTGCAGAAATTTCCTTTTCGGATAATGCTTTGTTTAAAATGTCTGAAATTATGGGATCTGCATTTCTAAACAACGAATCAATATTTGCTGTCATCTCCAATATTCCTCCTTTACAAATCCCTCTTCATCTTTAATTCCAGCCATCTTATCTCTTAACTCTTTACTAATAAATGAAAAAAATTTGGGGTAAATTGGAAACCTGCATTTTAAATCAAACCCTCCTTTTTTTGAATTTTCATCTATTTGTTTTATCTCTGGCCATGAAAATTCGGGATTTACATAATCTGGTGTTAGTGGCGAGATTCCACCCCAATCATTTATTCCCACTGAAAGAAAATCTTGATATGATTTTGGTGATAAATTAGGAGGAATTTGGATGTTCATCTCTGGCATGATAATTCGTGACAATGCAACAATAATTTTGAAATAGGTTTCTTCAGTTGATGGGAATCCTTTCATCTTTGTATCTTCTTTAGGTTGAAAGTTTTGCAAAATCACTTCTTGTATATTTCCATATCTCTCATGTAGTTTTTTAATGGCAAATATGGATTCGATAACTTCTTGTGGTGTTTCTCCAATTCCAATTAAAATTCCAGTTGTCATGGGGATTTTTAATTTTCCAGAATTTTCCAAGACCTCTAATCTTGCTTTTGGTCTTTTACTTGGAGCTAAATAATGTGGCATTCCTTTATGGGATAGTCTTTCGGAACTGTTTTCTAGCATTAATCCCATAGACACATTTGTTTTTTGTAATTCTTTTAATTCACTCCAAGAAAGATTTCCAGCATTTGTGTGTGGGAATAGACCTTCTTCTAAAGCCCACTCTGATGCATGAGTGAGATATTCTGGAGTTGATTTGAAACCATTTTTTTTTAGCCAATCTTTTGCTTCTTGATATCTCTGTTCAGGGCGCTCACCGGTGACAAATAATGCCTCTACACATCTGTATTTCTTTGCAAGAATTAGCATCTGTTTAATGTCTTGTTTTGACATCAACGATAATTTTTTTTCTTCTGGCTCAGACTTGTAAGTACAATAAGAGCAGGTATCTTTACACATGTTAATTATATTAAAAAAGGCTTTTTTTGAAAATGTCACAGTTGACCCTTTGAATTTTTTTCTTAGGTTTTGAGCTGTGAAAAATAATTCAGATGGGTTGGTTTTTGCATCATGAAAAACTTGTACTGCATCTTCGTATGATATCATTTTATTTTCTAAAACGTGGTTTAAATTTTCAGAGTTTAACATAATATTATTCATTAGAAAAATGCATTTTTAGAAGTATTTAATGTTGTACTACCTTATCCGCCATTAGGTCTCTCATCTAAAACAACCACCACATTTGTTGTACGTCCATCTCTAAGTATCTCTAATATCATTTCATCGCCAACAGATTTTCCCCTTTGTAAGTGAATTAAAATATCTGATATTTTTCTCACATCAATTTTATCTACGGATAGTATAATGTCTCCTCCAATTGTATACTGGACTCCGTCTTTCTCTACAATATTTTCTGAACCATGTATTCCTGCTTTTGATGCCGGACTATCTGGAACCACTGTGATTACTAAAAACCCTACAGCATCATTAAGTCCTAAAACTTTTGCTAAATCGGGATCTATATCTCGTCCTGAAATTCCAATCCATGGGTGTTTGTATTCCCCCTTTTCTATTAAACTTGGAACAATTTTGGCAATTGTTTGTGAGGGTACAGCAAAACCTACCCCAGTAAATTCTCCTGTTGCAGATTGGATTGCAGTATTTATTCCAACTATCTCTCCTCTCATATTTAGTAGAGGACCCCCTGAGTTTCCAGGATTTATTGCTGCATCTGTCTGTATTACATCAGGAATAGAGAATCCTGCCCCTGAAGGTAATAGACGACCTAATTGACTTACGATCCCTGCCGTCATTGAACCAGACAAACCAAAGGGATTTCCAATAGCTGCAATTCTTTCTCCAACTTGAAGATTTGACGAGTCTCCCAGGGATAAAGGATGTAGCAAAGACAAGTCTGCATTTACCTTAATCACTGCAACATCAGTAAACGTATCGACACCAACTATCTCAGCGTTATATGATCTTCCATCCAAGAATGTAATTACGACCTTGGTTGCCCCTTCCACAACATGTGCATTAGTAATTATATGTCCTTTTTTATCAAAAACAAAACCAGATCCCACACCCGTTGGAGCAAGATCCCCTAGAGTCCTTTGAACATTAACTCTTACTACTCCTGGCTCAGAATTGTTGAAAATCTCGATTAATGATAAAGGATCCGAATATGATGATGTGGATTTACCTACTATGCTAACATTATGGCCATTGGTAACTGCAATTTCAGGTCCTCCAATGCTTGGGGGTGGAATCATGATAAATGCAAAGACCACTAAAACTATTACTGCACCTGCAATCCCTCCGACAATAACACCTGATTTGTCCATAAGACTTTGATTTCCTGTTCTACAACTAAAAAGATTTCTCCTAAATACTAATTGAATCTTGGATATGATCCTTCATAGAATAGTTTCTTCCTCTCCAAGAAACAGATGCATCTTTGGTTGCCTGAAGCAATCCGCTTAAAAACCCCAATACCACAATTAAACTTCCAAGTGGCCCAAATAAAGCATAAATCAATTTCATCTGTAATCCCTTTTTGACTTCAATTACTGCTCCAGTATAGATCAATATTGATGCGATCAAAGATGTTACAAAAACCAGAGAATTAGATAAAGTTTCAAAGGCAAGAAGGGAAGAATAAACTAAAATCGGAAATGGCATAAATAACAAAAACAAAACTGCAAAAAATATCCCAATGGAAATTCCGCGACTTTGAAGGTATAGTGGAATCATTAATCTTTTGAGGGCATTCCAAAGTGTACTCTTGTTGCGTGCCCAAATGGCATCAATTAGGTGGTCTCCTCTAACCATCTTCATTTTATAACCTGAATCTTTAACTTTTTTCCCCAGGGCTCCGTCTTCAATGATTTCTTGTTTTACCGATTCATGTGTTCCCACTTCCTCGTATGTCTTTTTTTTAAGAATAAAAAAACTCCCAAAAAAATATCCAGTTTTCTTTGTTGGATCATTTACTCTAATGGCTGAAAATCTTGTGTGCAAAAATGTAGATATCATGGGAAGTGTGATTTTTGTCCAAAAATCAATTGAAATCAATTTAGGAATTACAGTTAATGCATCAAGATTAAAAGAAAGTAAATGAGATACTGCTAATGATATAACTTTAGTATCATGTTTTGTATCTGCATCTGTAAATAACAATAATTCTCCCGTTGCTTTTTTGTATCCCTCCACACATGCCCAATTTTTGCCCATCCATCCATCCGGTTTTGGTTTTGCTAAAACCGGAATTATTTTTGAATTTTTTTGTGCATACTCTAAAATGATTTGTCTAGTTGAATCCTCTGATGAATCATCAATAGTAATAATTTCATAATTTGGATAGTCTTGATTAATTAAACTATCGAGACATTTTGCAAGAAATTCTTCTTCATTTCTTGCAGGAAGAATAATTGATACTTTGGGATTGTCATGTTTTAGTTTTTCAAATTTATCTAGATATGGGGTAAACCTAAAAGAGTTTATCATTGACTTTATTAAAAAAACCCATGCTCCGCAGATTCCAATTAAAATTGCCGAAAGAGAAAAATTAAAAACCTCAATTATCATTTTAGTGCCTTATCTCTCAAGTTCTTCTTTGATACTTTGTAATGCTAAATCTGTTCCACTTTTGATATGTTTTTTTATCATTCCAGTAAACATGCCCATGAGTCCTGAGAGTTGAACATCCCATTTTACGTCAAGGAGAGTTTTATCGCCATGAGGACTTAATTTTATAGTCTTACTACCATTGATTATCCCTTTTCTAAATACGGCAACAATCTTTTCCTTGGGATGCAATGTCACTTCCTGAAGGCATTTTTGATCTCTAAATGCAATGATAATCTCGCGAATTACTATATTTCCTTCCTTTGAGATATTTCTAACCTTTTTTGTTCCCCTCCAAAATTTAGGCTCATTGTCAATATCTGATACTACCTCCCAAACCTTTTCGGGAGCAGAATTAATTTCGATGGAGGTTTCAATTACTGCCATGACTCTATTTGCTCCTTTCGCAGTAAATATATTAGATTACACTTGGTAAAAATATAGACTGTGATGGGCATCATGCCTAAAATCCAGAACAGTAACTCCGGTTCTAACGGCATATGCCACTCTTCCGTCACAGTCCTTTCACTAAAATGGAAAACAAACCCCTATGACAAAAATTGGAACCTTTGATGCAGCGGAATTTTGGAAAAATGCATATGCTCACCAACGAGGAAAATTATTAAAAAAAGTAAACGTTCCTGAAGATCAAATTTTAATTTTAGCCAACAAAAAATATCTTGAATTACCTGCACCACTAAGATATGATATTGAAACAAGTGGAATACAAAAAAAAGATCTTTTGTGACTGTTAGAAATTCATTTTAACAAGGAAATTAAGGAATTTTAATGTCAAATGTCTCTTATGATGATTTTGCAAAATTGGATTTACGTGTTGCAAAAATAATAGATACAGAACCTATTCCGGGAAAATCCAGAATTATTAAAGGAATTATTGATTTAGGAAATGATAGGAGGGATGTGATTATTGGTGGTGCACAGTATTATCAACCTGAAGACCTTGTAGGTAAAGTTGTAATAGTAATTGCAAATCTTGAACCAAAGAAAATGGCAGGAGTTGAATCAAATGCTATGCTATTGGCAGCAGATGTTGACGATAAACCCTTTTGGCTTACAGTTAATGAGGATGTTCCATTAGGAAGTCCAATTAAATAATATAATTTTAGCAGACTTTAGAAATAGTTAATCTCGATATTTTTTCTTAAATTTTATATGGTCTGTTTCTTGTTTTGTAAAGGTTTCATTTCTTTTACTTTGTTTGATTCAAAAGGTTACTCGAAAAGATTAGAATTATAATTTTTGGCGTTAGCTATTTTCTGATTTACTCCTTGGTTTAATCTGGTTTAATGATAAATTCCAATAATATACGAATCCTTTAATTTGGATCCCCCAGTTTGCAGAGATAATGGTGGATTTAACTAATATTGATTTTGATCAGTTGTTTGGATTTGGCGATGATTCTAATCCTCTAATGATGCTAATTTGGATCCTACCGATAATACTATTCATTTTTTATGGTCAACGAATCCAATTACAAGTCACTTCTGGTGAAATAAAAAAAGGGATTAAAAAATTGGATTTGTATAGGACTGAGGCACGCAAGGAACTAATTGAATACGTCAAGACATCTATGAATCCAAAAGAAGATCCGACTAAAAGGCTTGATCGATTTTTAGATTATTTCACAATAATGCCTGTGGATATGGATCCTAATGGAATAGTCGATAAGGTGAGACATACTGTAAGGGCAAGAGAGGATTTTTCAAGAAATCATGTAAAATCATTATCCCCATCTACGAATGAAATCGAATTAAGTAAAATTACCACTTTACTTGAAATTGCAACATCACTTCATATGATTTACAAAATAATTAATC
>Ga0224512_10004222_pt1 | contig 12253 bp, 12 predicted proteins | sample SF_May12_sed_USG_4_FD_169103 | JGI IMG/M metagenome (GOLD analysis project Ga0224512, IMG submission 169103) | Sediment microbial communities from San Francisco Bay, California, United States - SF_May12_sed_USGS_13 | ecosystem: Environmental > Aquatic > Marine > Sediment | place: USA... | reverse complement strand
TTCCAGGGCACGCCGCGTGGCCGGCCCGACCGCCGCCAAAGCCGGCACTTCGGCGACGCCGGCTAAATTCGCGTTAAGCATGAGGGCGCCGCGGACCGCGTTGGTGCTGGTGAAAACTGCGATATCAAAGCGGCGAAAATCTTCCAGCGCCGCGATGGCAGGCCCGGCATTCAGCGGCGCCTCGATTTCAATCACCGGCAAACAGCGAGCGTGGGCGCCGCGATCTGAAAGCATGACCATCAACGCGTCGCACTGGTGTCTTGGGCGGGTGAGTATCACGCGGCTGCCGGCAAGGCTCGGCTTGGCGACGTTTCGGACGCCTTCAGACATCAGCGTAAACCGCCTCGAGGATCCGCCTTGCGCCGCGCCCATTGAGCATCTCCGCCACCCGCCGCCCCAGGGTCTCGGCTTCCGAGTCCGGGGCAGAGTCGGAAGCGCGGATGACCTCCGAACCGTCGATGCTGGCTACCACGCCCACCAACGTGAGGGTATTTCCCTCAAGCTTGGCGTGTCCTGCGATAGGCACCTGGCATCCTCCGCCCAGCGCTTCGTTCATGGCCCGTTCCGCGCGAACGCAAAGCGAAGATTCCCGGTGATCCAGTGGCACGACCAGCGGCGCCACCGCGTCGTCACCTTCTCGGAGCTCGATCCCGATGGCCCCCTGCCCGATGGCGGGTACGAAGCGATCCGGATCCAGGCTTTCCGCAATGCGTGGCTCCATTCCAAGCCGTTTGAGCCCGGCACAGGCGAGAAGCAGGGCGTCGAATTCCCCTGCGTCCAGCTTCTTCAATCGCGTGTGCACTCCGCCCCTCAGGTCGATCACCTCGAGACCCGGCCGCAGCGCTTTCAACTGGCAGCGTCGCCTCAGACTCGATGTGCCGATACGGGCCCCATTGGGAAGCGCATCAAGGGAAGCATAATGATTGGATATCAGCGCATCCCGGGGATCTTCCCGCGAGGTGATCACCGGCATACAAAGCCCCTCCGGCAGCGACACCGTCACGTCTTTCACCGAGTGCACGGCAATGTCGGCGCGGTCCTCCAGTAACGCGTGCTCGAGCTCTTTCAAGAACAACCCTTTACCACCCACCGTGGCCAGCGGAGCGGCCAACATCTTGTCGCCTTTCGTGCTCATGGGCACGAGCGCGACCTCGAGGCCCTGATGGAAAATCCGTAGGTGCTCCGCAACCATTTCCGCCTGGCGCAGCGCAAGAGGGCTTTTTCGAGTAGCGATGCGTATTGTGGTCATGGAGTCAAAATGGCGGCAGCAACCTTAATTCGCGCCGGGCGGGAGGGGGCAATGCTAAGTCCCCGACCTGGCGCGTGCAATTAAGCCGTGGAAATTTCAGCGAGTAGCGGATTTGCGCGCACCTAATTAGGATCTAACCCGGTATCCTTGATCGACCCCCAGCCATTCTCCGTCGCCGCCTCGAGCGGCCGTCAAAACCTATGAAGATCGGATTCATCATGGACCCAATAGGGTCCATCACCGTCAAAAAGGACAGCACATTTGCCATGCTGCTGGCCGCGCAGGCGCGCGGCTGGTCGCTTCGTTACATGGAACTGAACGATTTGTTCCTGCGCGACGGGGTAACTCACGCCCGCGCCCGCGCGGTGTCCGTGCGTGAAGACCCGAAGGACTGGTACACACTGGGGGACGAGCAAACCGTGCCTCTGCACGACCTCGACGCCGTGCTGATGAGAAAGGATCCGCCGTTCGACATGGAGTACGTCTACGCCACCTACATGCTGCAGCGGGCGGAGGAAGCAGGATTGCTGGTGGTGAACAAGCCTCAAAGCCTGAGGGACGCCAATGAGAAGATGTTCACCGCCTGGTTTCCCCAATGCTGTCCGCCGACGCTTGTGTCACGGGAAGGCGCCCGTTTGAAAGCGTTTCTCAAGGAGCAGGAGGACATCGTCATCAAGCCGCTGGACGGCATGGGCGGCGCTTCCATATTCCGCCTCGGAGTCGACGAGCCCAATATCAACGTTATCTTCGAGACCCTGACTCGTAACGGGACGCGCTTCGCCATGGCGCAGCGCTTCATCCCCGAAATCTCAAAGGGCGACAAGCGAATTTTGCTCATAGACGGCGAGCCCGTTCCCCATGCCCTGGCCCGGGTGCCTGCCGAGGGCGACTTAAGGGGTAATCTGGCGGCGGGCGCCAAGGGCGTCGGCACCGAGCTGAGTCCCCGGGACCGGTGGATCTGCCATCAGGTAGGCGCTGAGCTTAAGCGTCGGGGCTTGCTATTTGTCGGTCTCGACGTCATCGGCGACTACCTGACCGAAATCAACGTCACCAGCCCCACCTGCATTCGCGAGCTTGACGCCCTCTTCGGGCTCGATATCGCCGGCACGCTGATGGACTTGATTGAGCGCAAGGTCGCCGAGGGGGGCCGACAGGGGCCCCCTTCCGTCCCCTGACATTCGGAAGAAAACCTAGAATACACAGTACGTTAGATTATACTTCTCTCAGATCCTTCAGGTTTTCGACCCGGCCCAGGTGCACGCTATTACCGCTACGCCCCAGATTACCCCTGCCGATCGGCTGGGACTCACGGTGTTTTTTGCCATAGCCGCCCATCTGGTGGTTATCCTGGGCATCACCTTCGTCCAGGAAGACCGCTCATTGCGGCGGTTTGCCACCCTGGACGTGATTCTGGTGCAGCGGAGCTCCGATGCGGAGCCCGAGAAGGTGGATTTTCTCGCCCAGGCCAACCAGGACGGGGGTGGTGAGCACGACACCACGGAGAGGCCCTCGACGCCGCTACCGTCTCCAATGACCGGTCCGGAACCGGCCCTGGTGTCGGCTACGCCGCCTTTGCCACCGGCCGAGCCGACCCCGGAAAGCGTTCGCCCCGCTCCTATGAAGGCCGACCTCGCCCCACCGGCTCCGGCGCCTAAGCCGATGCTGGCTCAGGAAAAGATACCGCTCAAGGAGAAGGTGGTCGCGGCGAGTGAATCGGCGCCCGATTTAAAGGCGACGCAGGCGTCTCCGGCAGACACCGCCAGACCCGATGCGCGGGAGGTGGAATCCACGCCTGAAGCCGAAAGCCGGCCCCAGCCCACCGAAACCGTGTCAGCGGCCGCACTGGTCAACCGCAGCCTGGCAATGGCGAGCCTGAACGCCGAAATCAACCGGCGGCTCAAGGCCTACGCCGAGCGACCGCGGCGCAAGTGGGTCACCGCGAGAACTCGCGAGCACAAGTACGCCGCCTACATGGAGGCTTGGCGGCAGAAGGTAGAGCGCATCGGTAACCTGAATTACCCCGACGAAGCTCGGCGGCGAAAACTTTCTGGAAATCTGCTCCTGGACGTGGCCTTGAATCCCGACGGGTCCATCAACGAAATCACTCTGCGCCGGTCTTCGGGAGAGCGCGCTCTCGACGACGCGGCGGTCCGCATCGTCAAACTGGCGGCGCCCTACGCCAAGTTTCCGGACGCAATCCGCAAAGACGACGTGGACATCCTTCACATCGAGCGCACCTGGCAGTTCGTATCCGGCGACCGCTTCGTCAGCCGCTAGCAAACCGGGGAAAAAAGCAGCTTCTTACCACTCGGTGCGCGGCACCCAGGTGTGATCACGTTCAGCGGGCACGCAAGTGCTCAATTAACCTTAGCGGCCTTAAAAGCGCAGCTTGCGCAATGACGTGTTAAACAGGGTCACGTTGGCGTCTGCCTCCGTCCCGTGAGGCCAGGATTCCTCGTCGGCGGGTGCGGTCAAATCTCCTGTCAACGTTGATAAGCGTGCCTTTGGGCATTGCGTTCCTGTCGCGGAACAGGTGTCGACGGCGCCGCTTGTCATGGGATCTGGCAAATCCCATAATCGATTCTGATGAACCTTACCAACCAGTTTCTCATCGCCATGCCGGCGCTTGCAGATCCCAACTTTGCCCGCACCGTGACTTACCTGTGCGCGCACAATGACGAAGGCGCCATGGGAATCGTCATTAATCGTCCGCTCAATTTGAACCTGGCGGACGTTCTGGACCACATGGAGATCAAAAACACCAACCCGGGCATCGTCGGAATGCAGGTGATGCAGGGCGGACCGGTGCAGCGTGAGAGGGGGTTCGTACTCCACGCGCCCGTGGGCCAATGGGACTCGGTGCTCAAGGTGAGCGAAGAAATAGCCGTCGCAACCTCACGCGACATCCTCACTGCGGTGGCCGAGGGCCGCGGACCCAAACAAACGCTGGTGGCACTGGGTTACGCCGGCTGGGACGCAGGACAACTGGAGCGGGAGGTGCTAGAGAACGCCTGGCTTTCCGGCCCCGCCGACAGCAGCATCATTTTCGATGCGCCCTACGAGGAGAGATGGGATCGCGCCGCCCGCCTTCTGGGAGTCGATCCCGATCGTCTCTCCGGCGAGGCGGGCCACGCGTGACGGAGCGGCTTGGCCCGCATTATTCACAAGCGCGGCTGTGGACGAAGATATGCGGGCAAGCACCCTCTTAGCCTTCGACTTCGGACTCAAGCGCATCGGCGTCGCCGTCGGCCAGACCCAGACCCGAAGCGCCAATCCCCTCAAGACTCTGGCGGTAAAGCGGGAACACCCGGACTGGCAGGCCATTGCCGAGCTCATCGAGATCTGGGCGCCGGATGCGCTGGTGGTGGGCTTGCCGCTCAACATGGACGGCACCGAGCAGGAAATGACGCTGCGAGCCAAACGTTTTGGCCGCCAGCTCCAGGGGCGATTCCGGCTGCCGGTACATCTGGTTGACGAGCGCCTTTCCACCCGTGAAGCGAAAGACCGGCTCCAGGATCAGGGCCGCATCGCGGACAGCGCCGATGCGGTGGCGGCGCAGGTCATTCTCGAAGGCTGGTTTTCCGGAATACGCCCCCCGGGCGACGAGCAGGGTTGACCCCCCCTTTCGTTTTTGTTCCTCAGGCCAGTTCGCCCAGCTCGTTTTCGACGCCGAAAATCTTGATCAGCAGCGCCGCGCGCATCCACATTCCGTTTCGCTCCTGGCGCCAGTACATGGCCCGCGGGTCCGCATCCACTTGGGGATCAAGCTCGGGACCCCGCGGCAACGGATGCATGACAATGGCGTCCGCTTTGAGTTTTTTCATTTCCTTCAGCCCAATGGTGAAGCGCGCATGCTCGTAGCCTTTGGACTCTCCGGCGGTATCGTATTCCGCCTGAAGACGGGTGACGTAGACGGCATCGAGTTCTGAAATGACCTCATCAAGTTTTTCCGTCTCGTAATAATCGATACCGCTTTCCTTGAGATGTTCTTTAAGCGGACTCTCCATGCGAAATGATTCCGGAGCGATGAAGACGAGACGTACGTTGGAGTAATTTTTCATCAGGTATGCGAGAGAGCGCGCGGTTCTTCCGCGCTTCAGATCCCCCATGAGGCCGATTACTTTTCCGTCGATTCCGCCGCGGTTCTCGAAACTTCGCTCCAGTGTGTAAATGTCCAGCAGCGCCTGCGTCGGATGCTGGTCCTTGCCGCTTCCCGCGTTAATGATGGGCACGGGACGGCGGATGCGATCCATCAGCGCTGCAGACTGCGCCGCCATGCCTTCTCCCCACGTACGCATGATGATCACGTCGACATAGGAGCTGAAAGTGCGGATGCTGTCCTCGAAGCTTTCCCCTTTAACCTCCGAGGAGATTGAGGGATCGCGGATCTCGCTGGTGCGAATGCCGAGCACGTGGCAGGCGTTGTTGAAGGAGAGGAATGTTCGAGTCGAGGGCTGGGTGAAGTAGAGCATAGCGCGCTTATTGGCGAGCAGTGTCTGCAGCGACCGGGCCCCCTCCCGAGCCTTGGCGATGGTGCGCACGCGGGTAGTGAATCCGCACAATTCGTCGAGTAACGCGCGGGAAAATTGACGCGGATCGAGTACGTGAAAAAGCCGGTCAGCGGATTCCATCAAGGGCATGCGCCTCTAGATTGCTTTGCGGACCACAAAGCCCGGCGGTTTGTACCAGAAAACCAACAGCAAAAGCCAGAGGTGCTGAAATATATGAAGACCTTGCCGCGTCAACGGCCTTAAGTACCTGATTCCGAAACGCAGCCCGTCACCGATACGGCTCCAATCTATGGCGAGGATTCCTATAGTAGACTTCGGCCCGGACTCGCAAAGCCTTTCCAACTTGAGCCTCATGGATCACAGCCACCGCGGAAGCATCTTTCTCGAAGACGCCGAAGTCCTATCGAATGATGCATTTGACGGCGATCAGTTCGTGCTGAGAGTGAGCGCGCCGAGGCTCGCTGCCGCCGCGGAGCCCGGGAGCTTCGCCCATATACGCTGTGGCGAGATGCTTCCGATGCGTCGGCCGATGTCGGTGATGCGCACGGATCCTCGGTCCGGCTGGGCGGAGTTCCTGTACAAGCGTGTAGGCGAAGGCACAGGGCTGCTGGCGAAAACCCGGCCGGGGCAGAAGATCAGCGTGCTCGGCCCCATTGGCATACCGTTCAAGCCGTCGACGGCACGCCGCCGGCCGCTCCTTATCGGCGGCGGCGTCGGCATTCCGCCCATGGTCTTTCTCGCTGACCGGCTCCGCACCTTCGGCTCCCGGATGAAGCCCCTCGTCCTCATGGGCTCGGAGGTGCCGTTCCCTTTTCAACCGCGGCCCTCCCAGATACTGGTTCCCGGCATGCCGCAGGGCGTGATCGCCTGCATGCCGCTGATGGAGGATTGGGAAATTCCGAGCCGGCTGGCCAGCCTTCAGGGCTTTGCCGGCTGCTTTGACGGCTTCGTTACGGATCTAGCAAAAGCCTGGCTAGATGCATTGGGCGACGCGGACCGCGCCCAGGTGGAGATTTTCGCCTGCGGCCCGACGCCAATGCTCAAGGCCACCCAGGGTCTGGCGAAAAGCTTCGGCTTGCCGTCAAAGCTTTGCCTGGAGGAGTACATGGCCTGCGCGGTGGGTGGATGCGCCGGATGCGCCGTGCGTATTCGCACCCCCGACGGACCCGCCATGAAGCGGGTCTGCGTGGACGGGCCAGTGTTCGACGGCGAAACGGTGGTTTTTGACGGCGCCGGATAAAATACTCTGTCATGCGATCCATCCAAGACCAAGCGGGGATCACCTGGGACGTAGCGGTGGGCAAGGAATCCTACGGCAGCATGGTGCTTTTCTTTTCACGACTCGGAAACGCGGAAGTGCGCCGCTGCCCCATTGAGGCGAGCTCGCGACTCGAGGCCGAGCGCATGCTTAGCGCATTCAGTCAGGAAACCTTGAGATCCAAGCTCACCGCAGCGAGCACATTAGGCAACGCGGCGCCGACCGCAGGCGGAGCCAAACCCATGGCTGAGGATCAGACGTCCCCCAGCCACCGCATGGACGACTGATCGCTTCTATGTCCTCCGAAGGAAAAGGCGCAAGGCCCAGGCCCCTGGATGGCGTGCGTGTTCTGGAGATGGGGCAGCTCATTGCCGGGCCCTTCGCCGGCTGCGTGCTGGCCTATTTCGGCGCCGAGGTGATCAAAATCGAGCCGCCGGGCAGCGGCGACGCGCTGAGAAACTGGCGCGTGCTCAAAGACGGCACCTCACTTTGGTGGCGAAGTCTCGGGCGCAACAAGAAGTCCGTTTCGGTCAATCTGCGCAGCGACGAAGGCCGCGATATCGTCACACGCCTGGCGGCGCAGTCCGACGTGCTCATCGAAAATTTTCGTCCGGGAACCCTGGAGAAATGGGGTCTTGACCCGGAAGCGCTCAAATCCGCGAACCCGAAGCTCATCGTCGCCCGCATATCCGGCTACGGCCAAACGGGCCCCTACGCCTCGCGCCCCGGATTTGCCTCGGTGTGCGAAGGCTTCGGCGGGTTCCGCTATCTCAACGGCTTTCCAGGGCAGCCGCCGGTGCGACCCAATCTCAGCATGGGCGACACCCTGGCGGGGCTGCACGCGGTCATCGGGGTGCTGTTGGCGCTGCATCACCGAACCGGCGCCGGAGCGGGACAGGGGCAGGTGGTGGACGTGGCCATTTACGAATCCGTCTACAACATCCTCGAAGCCGTGGTCCCCGAGTTCGACGGTGCCGGCGTGGTGCGCGAACCGTCCGGCTCCACCCTCACGGGAATCGTGCCTACCAACACCTACCCCTGCGCCGACGGCAAATACGTGATCATCGGCGGCAACGGCGACTCCATTTTCCGCCGCCTCATGACCGCCGCCGGCAGGCCGGACATGGCCGCCGACCCGCGTCTTGGCAACAACGCCGGCCGGGTGGCCCACCAGGAGGAGGTGGACGAGTCCATCTCCCGCTGGACCGCGACCCTTCAGTCCGCCGAGGTGCTGCAGATACTGGAGCGCGCGGACGTCCCCTGCGGGCCCATCTACAGCGTGGCCGAGATGATGGCCGACCCGCATTTCCAGGCCCGGGGCATGTTCGAGACTGTTTCCGTGGACGGATCCGAGCTAAAAATTCCCACCATCCTGCCGATACTGAAGGACAGCCCGGGGCGAACCGAGTGGGCGGGACCCGAAGTGGGTGCTCACAACGGCGAGATCCTCCGGAACAGGCTCGGTCTGGGGGACGACGAAATTGAGACGCTCAAAGCCGGGGGCATCATCTAGACGCCTTGCCCGCCTTAAGTCATGGACTCAAGCGGCGGAGGCAGAGATCCGCGACCCGTCACCGAGACTTCATTAAACGAAATCAAAGGACGAGGTATTTCTCATGGCCTCCATCGACATATCACAAACGGCTCCTGTCATGGTCCCGCCGGCGGACGCGGCCGAAGGCGCCGGCGCAGAACCCGGACGGCTTCGCTTCGAATTCTCCGGAACGGGCGGCGAGTACTTTCGAATCTGGATCGTCAACGTGCTTCTTTCCATCCTCACGCTCGGGATCTATTCGGCCTGGGCAAAGGTCCGTAACAAGCGGTACTTTTACGGCAGCACCAGCCTAAAGGGCGCGAGCTTCGAGTACACCGCCAATCCGGTCAATATCCTCAAGGGCAGAATCCTGGTGCTCTCCGTGCTGGTGGTGTACCAGGTGGTCGTCGTTTACGCGCCACTGCTCGCCGGCATCATGGGCTTAGCTTTCGTCTTCCTTCTCCCATGGGTGGTGGTTCAGGCGCTGGCGTTCAACGCGCGCTATTCCAGCTACCGCAACCTTCGTTTCCACTTTGACGGCAAGTACCCGGAGGCATTCCGCTACTACATTCTGTGGACGATCTTTGCCATCTTCACCCTGGGACTCGCCTATCCCTACGCCATTTATCTGCGCAAGGGATTCATGGTTAATCGGAGCCGTTACGGTGAGACCTCGTTCCAATTCAGCGCCCGGGCGCGTTACTTCTACGTCGTCTATGTCATCGCAACGCTGGCGGTGGTCGGACTGTTCGTCGGAATGGGCGTGTTGTTCGGCGGCATCGCGGCCATTTCCGGGACTTTCGCCGACGCGCAGGCCGGCACCGGCGATCCTGGAAAAGCACACGCGCTGATCGTTGCCATGATGGTGATGTATCTGGCCGTGCTGGCGGTGGTCCTGGGAACGGCCATCGTGGTGCAGACGCTCATCACCAATTACGTTCTTCAGCACACGAAGCTTGGTGGCCTCGGGTTAGACATGCGAATGGATCCTATGCGTGTCCTCTGGATCCAGCTCAGCAACGTGGTCGTCATCGTGCTCAGCATCGGAATGATGATCCCTTGGGCCAGGGTACGCATCGTGCGCTACCGGCTTTCCTGCCTCTCGGTGCTTGAGACAGAACCCCTGGACGGCTTTCTCGCCAGCGAGCGGGAAAAAATCACCGCCACGGGCAACGAAATGGGCGACGCGCTGGATCTCGACCTGGGGTTGTGATCCGGGTTGCCGCAACTTATTACGACGGCCGCTCGTCAGCCCAACGAGCGGCCGAACTCGTATTCACCGAGCAAGGCCAGATTGAAGTCAGCGGCGAGGAGATCGAACTCTCATTCAAGTATCCGGAGCTGCGCATTTCATCCCGGCTGGGTAACACGCCGCGCTATGTTTACCTTCCCGACGGGGCCCGTTTGGAGATCGCCGACAACGACGCCATCGACTCGGCGATCAAGACGCTCGGCGGCTACGAAGGCAACCAGTTCCTGCATTTTCTGGAAAGCAGGTACACGACGGCATTTGCCGCACTGCTGGTTTGCTTAGGCGTCGTCTTCAGCGTCATCGAGTACGGCATCCCCGTGCTCGCCCGGCAGGTCGCTTTCGCCCTGCCGCCCGGCCTCGAGTCGACGCTGGGCCGCGAGGGCCTGGAGACCCTCGACCGGGGAATCTTCAGGCCCACTACTTTAGAGCCCGTCACCCAGGCAAAGCTGCAACGATTGTTCCACACGCTGACCCGGGGAGACTCCGAGAGTCCGATAACCCGCTTCGAGCTCCGCTCCAGCCCGCGCCTCGGCGCCAACGCCTTCGCGCTGCCATCGGGAATCGTCATCATGACCGATGACCTGGTGAAGCTGTCGGAAAACGACGAGGAGCTGCTTGCGGTCATGGCCCACGAGGTCGGCCACGTGCATCACCGCCACATACTGCGGCAGATTCTCCAAAACTCCATGACCGCGCTGCTGGTGGCCGGTCTGTTCGGCGACCTGAGCTCTATCGCCGGGCTGTCGGCGACCCTTCCGACTTTTTTAGTGCAGCAAAAGTACACCCGCGAGTTCGAGCGTGAAGCGGATGCTTTCGCCGCCGAAACGCTGCGCGCTCGCGGCATTCCGGCGGCCCATCTGGCCAGCATGTTGAAACGACTGTCAGACGCCCACGGCGCGTCTGAAGGCGGCCTGCTCAACTATCTCTCATCCCACCCCGCCACCGACGAGCGTGCCGAGGCGCTGAACGAGTCCCATTAGAACGATAGCGGGCTGCTAACAGGCTGGTGAAAAACCCAGTTTTTCGCCAGCTTGCGTGCGGCATAGGGACGTGCCGCCATTTTCGACGACTGCAAGTCGTTGAAAATGAAGCAAGCCGAAAATCGTATTTTCGGCGCAGCGCAGTGAAAAAGAGCATGGATGCGCTTTTTCGCCATCCTGCTAATCAGCCAAAGTTGATTTTTGCTTCCAGGCTGTTGCGCGAATCGGCGTTATTGAGCGCTTCCTCGAGGGAAATGCGGCCTTCTTTGTATAGGCTGAAAAGCGCGTCGTCGAAGGTCCGCATGCCGCTTGCGCCGCTTTCCGCCATGGCTTGCTTGATCTCGTCCAGCTCGCCTCTGAGGATGAGCTCGCCAATGTGAGGCGTAACCAGCATCACTTCAATGGCCGCGCAGCGCTTGCCGCGTACGTCGGGAACAAGCCGCTGGGAGATGACGGCGCGAAGGTTGAGCGAGAGATCCATGAAAAGCTGCTTGTGCAGATCCTGGGGAAACATGTTCACCACTCGCTCCATGGCCTGGTTTGCGTTGTTGGCATGCAGGGTGGCGATGGCCAGATGGCCGGTGTTGGAGAGCTCCAGCGCGGCTTCCATGGTTTCCCGATCGCGGATCTCTCCGATCAAGACCACGTCCGGCGCCTCGCGCATGCTGGCCTTCAACGCCCGCGCGTAAGACACCGTATCGGTTCCGATCTCCCGCTGACTGACAATGGATCGTTTGTTCGGGTGAGAGAACTCGATGGGGTCCTCGATGGTGAGAATATGCCCCGCCTGGTTTTCGTTTCTGTGGTTGAGCATCGCCGCTAAAGTGGTGGACTTTCCCGAGCCGGTGGCCCCGACCATCAGCACCATTCCCCTTCGCGCCATGATGACCCTGGCGAGGACCTCCGGCAGATCCCACTCCGCCAGCGTTGGAATCTTCACCGGAACGAGCCGGAGCACCAGTCCCACCTCGCCACGCTGGCGAAATACGTTTACCCGGAAACGGGCGCTCCTGTCCGGCATGGCAATGGCAAAATCGCACTCCATGGTCTCTTCGAATTCCGAGCGCTGCCTGTCGTTCATGATTCCCAATGCCGCCGCCTGGCAGAGATCCGGAGTGAGCTCGGTTTTGCCCACGGACTGAACGTTGCCGTCGATTTTGATTTTTACAGATGCGCCGGAGGTTAAGAAAAGATCCGAGGCGTTTTTTTCCACCATCAGCTTCAGGTAAGGCTGGATGTCCATCTGTGCCCCTTAACGATATGCGGATCCAACGGAAAGAAAAAAGCTTCGTTATCCAAGTTTTTCAACTGGCTCGCGTCCAAGATGCCGTGTCGAGATGGATGCGGTTATCTCGCTGTCCGCACCTCATTGGAAAAGTTAGACCCTGATGGACGTCGATGCCAGCACGAGTCAGGGCGTCAGAATTAACCTCGCGCGCGCTCTTCGTCTAGCGGAGAGACGGATCGCT
>Ga0224512_10004221_pt1 | contig 12262 bp, 10 predicted proteins | sample SF_May12_sed_USG_4_FD_169103 | JGI IMG/M metagenome (GOLD analysis project Ga0224512, IMG submission 169103) | Sediment microbial communities from San Francisco Bay, California, United States - SF_May12_sed_USGS_13 | ecosystem: Environmental > Aquatic > Marine > Sediment | place: USA... | reverse complement strand
CCAGGATGGCGGCGAGGATAAAGAAGATCAGGACCGGGTAGCGCCAGCGGACCAGCCATTCACCATAGGTTTTTCCCATTGTGTTTCCTTGATTGTCCCTGGTTCCGGGTGATCTCGTGGTTTGCGTCGTACTTCTAGTATTATTCTGCCGGAGATAAATATGCCAGTTTTATCAGTTTGTTATTGACGTTCCGTGTATCCGCTCTGTATTCTACGTGACAGCAATATCCTCTACAATGTCAGGACATGCAATAGCAGGGAGAGAACATTATGTCTGCCTTTCGAATGCTGTTTTTAACCATGGCCGCACTGATCATGGCCGGTATCTGGCTGACCGGTTTCAACGTCGCACACTGGCTTCTCTACCTGCCGGTTGCCGCACTGGTGTTCGCCGGTGTCACCGGCATCTGCCCTGGTTACATACTGTTCCAGAAACTGGGCTTCAAGGGACAGGAATCGGGTAACAGAGTCTGAGAGGTCTTGACATGCCTGGCAGGCGCCCTGCCTGCACAGACAGGAAGGGGTGCTGTATTTACTCCCCAGGCAAGCTTTTCTGAATATCCGGATCAGGGTACCAGCATGTGATAGTAGCGCCACCTGATCGCGTTGCCCCATAGCATTCAGTTTTCTGATGTCCCCATCTGCAGAACAGCTCGAGAACAAGCCCGCGTTGACTCCTGTTGAACCGGTGCTGCCTGATCCGGGCCGGGAGCTCGACTGGACCGGTCTGGGCGGCGACAGTATGCCGCTTGCAATCGCAGCCGCAGCCAGCCGCCACCCCGGGCAACTGCTGCTGATTGTGCCGGACATGCAGGCCGCGGATCTGCTGCGTGATCAGCTGCAATTCTTCCTGGCCAACAGTGGCATCAGCATCAGCACCTTCCCGGACTGGGAAACCCTGCCCTACGACAATTTTTCACCGCACCAGGACATCATCTCCGAGCGCCTGGCCACACTGTATCAGCTGGCCGAAGGACGTGAAGGGGTATTGATCATCTCGATGAGCACCCTGATGCAACGCCTGGCACCCCGATCCTTCCTCTACCAGAACAGCCTGGTGATGCAGGTCGGGGAACGCCTGGATCTCGATACCATGCGCACCCGCCTGGACAACGCCGGCTATCGCTGCGTCGCCCAGGTCATGGAGCACGGGGAGTTCGCCGTCCGCGGCTCACTGCTCGACCTCTATCCGATGGGCAGCCCGCTGCCGTTTCGCATCGACCTGTTCGACGAGGAGATCGAATCGATCAGGACCTTTGACCCGGAGACCCAGCGTTCGGACGAAAACCGTGATGCCATCAAGCTCCTGCCTGCCAGGGAGTTCCCTCTCGACAGCGAGGCCATACAGCACTTTCGACAGCGATTCCGGGCGCAATTCGAGGGCGACCCGCAGGCCTGCCCGGTCTACAGGGAGATCAGCCAGGGCATTACCCCCGGCGGTCTCGAATACTTCATGCCCCTGTTCTTCAAGCAGACCGAGACCCTGTTCGACTACTTGCCGGAGAACACCTGCATCGTGTTACTGGACGGGGCAGAGGCCGCCTGCAGCGAGTTCCAGGCGCAGACCGCCGAGCGTTACGAGTCGCGCCGCCATGACCGTGAGCGACCCGTGCTGCCTCCCGATAGGGTGTTCCTGGATGCGACCGGGCTGCAGGAACGTCTTGCCCGGCATGCGTTGGTTCGTATCAGGGCATTCGGGGGGTCTGAACGCCCCGGTGAAGAAATTCACTACAAGGTCCACCCGCTTATTGATGTAAAGATCAGGGCGCGCAACGAACAGCCGGCGGCAGCGTTCAGGGGCTTCCTGGACAGTTACGACGGACGTGTCCTGCTGACAGCCGAATCCGCCGGGCGCCGCGAGACCCTGCTTGACCAGCTGCACGGCTTCGGCATACGGCCAGTGGTGGTTGACAGCTGGAACGGCTTTATCGAGTCCGACAGCCCGCTGTGCCTGACGGTCGCCCCGCTGGAACAGGGCATGCGCCTGGACTCGCCTGCCATTGCCGTCCTCACGGAAACCCGGCTGTTCGGTGATCACGCCCGGCAGTCACGCCGCCGGAAACCGGCGCGCGACCCCGCCACGATAATCAGCAACCTGACCAACCTGGACATCGGCGCACCGGTGGTGCATGAACACCACGGTGTCGGACGCTATCGCGGGCTGGAGACACTCACGGTCCACGATATCCCGGCCGAGTATCTGACGCTGGAATACAGTGGCGGCGACAAGCTGTATGTCCCGGTCGCCTCGTTGCAACTGATCAGCCGCTATACCGGTGCCGCGCCGGAAAATGCTCCCCTGCACAAGCTGGGCGGTGACCTGTGGCAGCGGGCCCGGCAGAAAGCGGCCGCACGCGTGCATGATGTCGCCGCCGAGCTGCTCGATATCCACGCCCGGCGCGCGGCGCGCAAGGGGCATGCCTTCGCGGCACCACAGGATGAATACGCAGCCTTTGCCGCCTCGTTCCCGTTCGAGGAAACTGCCGACCAGGAGAGCACCATTGCCAGCGTGGTGTCCGATATGCAGGCGGAGATGCCGATGGACCGGGTGGTCTGCGGTGACGTCGGCTTCGGCAAGACCGAGGTGGCCATGCGGGCCGCGTTTGTCGCCGTACAGGACGGCAAACAGGTGGCCCTGCTGGTGCCGACGACGCTGCTGGCCCAGCAACACTACCAGAACTTCCTGGACCGTTTCTCTGACTGGCCCCTGCGTATCGAGGTGCTGTCTCGTTTCAGGAGTGGTAAACAGCAGGAGGCCGTACTCGCGGGCATTGCCGACGGCTCTGTCGACATTGTCATCGGTACCCACAAGCTGCTGCAGGGCACCATCAGCTTCAAGCGGCTTGGACTGCTGATCATCGACGAGGAACACCGCTTCGGCGTGCGCCAGAAGGAGAAACTGAAAAAACTGCGTACGGAAATCGATATACTCACGCTCACCGCCACACCGATACCGCGTACCCTCAACATGTCGCTTTCCGGCCTGCGCGACCTGTCTATCATCAGCACCCCGCCGGCACACCGGCTGACGATCAAGACCTTCGTCTCGGAATGGAATGACGCCACCATCCGCGAGGCCTGCCTGCGCGAGATCAAGCGCGGTGGCCAGGTGTATTTCCTGCACAACGAGGTCGAGTCCATCGATCGCATCGCCGGGGAACTGGCCAGGATCATCCCCGAGGCCAGTATCGAGATTGCCCATGGACAGATGCGCGAGCGCGAACTCGAACGCGTGATGCTGGACTTCTATCACCGGCGTTTCAATCTGCTGCTCTGCACCACCATCATCGAGAGCGGTATCGATGTCCCCACGGCCAACACCATCATAATGAACCGGGCCGACAAGCTCGGCCTCGCCCAGCTGCACCAGTTGCGCGGACGCGTCGGGCGTTCCCACCACCGGGCCTACGCCTATCTGCTGATCCCTTCCCGGCGGTCGATTACCGCCGATGCCGCCAAGCGACTCGCCGCCATCGAGTCCATGGAGGACCTTGGCGCCGGGTTTACCCTGGCAACGCACGACCTGGAGATCCGCGGTGCCGGGGAACTGCTCGGTGCCGACCAGAGTGGCCAGATCCACGAGATCGGCTTCACCCTTTACAGCGACCTGCTCGAACGCGCCGTCAGGGCGTTGAAGGAAGGGCGTCAGCCGGAACTCGACAAACCCCTGCACCAGGGACCCGAGATCGATCTCCAGGTCGCAGCCCTGATTCCGGATGACTATATACCCGACGTGCACACCCGGCTGGTGATGTACAAGCGCATCGCCAGCGCCGCCTCCGAGCGTGAACTGCGCGATCTGCAAATCGAGATGATCGACCGTTTCGGCTTGCTGCCGGACGCGGTGAAACACCTGTTCAGGATCACCGGACTGAAACTTGTGGCCGAACCCATGGGTGTCAGCAAGATCGAGGTGGGCCGGCAGGACGGCCGGATCCAGTTCGGGGAAAGTGCTGACATAAACACACAAAAACTGGTAGAGTTGATCCAGGGTCAGCCAGACAGTTACCGGTTCGAAGGGGGCAACCGTCTCAGGTTCACAGGGGATTTCGAGCTGGAGGAACAGCGCTTCCTGGCGGTGGCTGAGCTTCTTGACATTCTCACAAGGCGGAGGAGCCAAGTTAATGAAAAAAACCAGATCACGGCCTCATAGCCGTGGCTGTGCCCACTACCCGAAGTATGCTCGATTATATGTATTAAGTGGTTTTCTCATCCTCCTGTGCCTGTCGGCAGGATCGCTGAAGGCGGAATATCCGCCGATCTATGATGTCGAGATCATCGTGTTCCGCAATCTCGCCCCCAATGATGGTGGTGAACGCTGGACTACGCCGGTCATGCACCGGGATGTCAACCGGCGTTCCTTTCCGAAGGATGAATTCACGGAACTGGCCTATCGGCTCTACCAGATGCAGAACATCACCCGGGCGCTGGAGAACTCCCGGGATTATGAAGTCCTGTATCACCGCGCCTGGCGCCAACTGGCCTACGACAAGCGGAATTCCGTCGCCTACCCGGTCGAGACCGAGATCGAAAAGGGCAAGGGCAACAGTGTCCAGGGCCTGGTCAGGCTGATCCGGGAACGCTTTCTGCACCTCGATGTCGATCTCTTCCTGATGGCGAATCAGGACCCGGCATCCGGCATGTCGGGCCACCGTATCCCCCTGTTCGAGATTGAAGAGAAACGCCGCGTTCGCAGTGGGGAGTACCATTACTTCGATCACCCCCGCTTCGGCGTGATCGCACGGGTTACACCCTATCGTCCGTCGGGAACGCCGGCGGAAACGCCGGACGCCGGGGCCCCTGCAAGCCACCGGCAGCCACAAGGAGAGAGTGTTGCCCGGCTGGACGAAACGCCCTGATTAAACCAGTTAACCGCAGAACCGCAGAGGGCTCGGGGAAAACTAACAGACAACAGGGATATCGCCGCAAAGGACGCAAAGAAATATATTTGACTAAACCAGGCATGCCCTGGTTATTCAAGGCAGTTGCAGGCTGCGCCGTGTTCACCGTAGGTCTTCAGCAGTGTCCGATCGCCTCCTCCAGCAGCAAGCAGACCTGTGCCATGGAACGGGACAGGGTCGCCTTGATCTCCCGAATGTCGATCGGGCCTGCGCCGCGGCCTGCCGCCCAGTTGGCGCACACGGCGCACACCGCATAGCAGAATTCCAGTTCCTTCGCCAGCGCGGCCTCGGGCATGCCGGTCATGCCGACCATGTCACAGCCATCCCGCTCCAGGCGGTTGACCTCCGCGGCGGACTCGAGCCGCGGCCCCTGGGTGGCCCCGTAGGTGCCCTCGGTGGCAATCTGGATATTCGCCCGTTGTGCGGACTCGATCAGAACCGAACGCATCTCGCCGCAGTACGGCTCGGTGAAATCGATATGGGTTACCTGGGCGAGGTCCTTCTCGAAATAGGTGTGCTCGCGTGACCAGGTGTAATCGATGATCTGGTCGGGTATGACCAGCGAACCCGGCAGCAGTTCCGGGTGGATGCCGCCCACGGCGCACACGGCGATGACACGGTTCACGCCGGCATATTTCAGTGCCCAGAGGTTGGCCCGGTAATTGACCATGTGCGGCGGTATGGTATGGCCGTAGCCGTGGCGGGCAAGGAACACCACCTCCCTGTCGCAGAGACTGCCGAAGGTGAGCGCACCCGAGGGTTCGCCGTAGGGTGTGTGCACGACCTCGCGACGCGAGATCTTCAGGTCCTTCAGCGAGGTCAGCCCGGTGCCGCCGATGATTGCCAGATCTACCATACCTGTTCCTGTCCAGTGTTGTTGGAATTGCCGATTGCCGGAAGTTTCGCTGGTGCGGGCAAGCACACAGCAATGTTATTGGTGGTCCGGATCGAGCGTATAGATGCCATTGAGATTGCGCATGTAACCCTTGTAGTCCATACCGAAACCGAAGACGTACTTGTCCTGCACCTGCAGCCCGACATAGTCCGCAGCGATGCCCGGCTCGCGTCGGTCGTGCAGCTTTTCAATCAATACGCAGCTGTAGGTGTGTGCCGCAGCTTGTTGTTTGCAGTAGTCCTTGATCGCCCTCAGGGTGTGGCCTTCATCGAGTATGTCGTCTATCACCAGCACCGTACGATCCTGCAACGGGATCTGTGACTTGCACAGCCAGCTGATTTCTTCACTGCCGTGGGTGTTGCCGCGGTAACGCGAGGCGTGCAGGTAATCGATTTCCAGGGGGAAGGACAGGCGCGTCAGCAGATGGCCGGCGGGAATGATACCGCCGGTCAATACGCACAGGATGACCGGCACGCTCCCGCCGAGATCCTTCTCGATGGCGACGGCCAGCCGGTCCAGTGCACGGTGGACGTCATCCGGGCCGTGCAGCATGACGGCATCCTGTCGCAAGCGCTGCAGATCGAGTGTTGGCTTCGTCATGATGACCGCTCAGGCCTGCTCCATGCCCTGCCCCGCCGCCGCCACTGCCGCCTCGGCTGGCGTCATGGCCTGCGCAACGTGCACCGTCGACGTGGGGAAGGCGATCTCTGCCCCGTGACGGCTGATGATCTCGCTGATCCGCAGCAGGACATCCTGCTTGATCTCGTGGTAGCGGGTCCACACCGTGGTTTTGGTAAAGGTGTAGACGAAGAAATCGATGGACGAGGCGGAAAAGCTATTGAAGTTGACCATCAGTGTCTGGCTGCTATCGATCTCAGGGTGCTGACCGAGCAATGCCTTCACATCCTCGACTATGCCCTGCATCTTGTCGATGTCATCGTAGCGGATACCGATGGTCTCATGGATGCGCCGGTGGCTCATCCGCGAGGGATTGACCACGGCAATGTTCGAGAAGACACCGTTGGGGACGTAGATGGGCCGCTTGTCGAAGGTCCGGATGCGCGTAAGGCGCCAGCCGATATGTTCGATCGTGCCCTCAATCTCGCGGTCGGGGGAGTTGATCCAGTCGCCGACCGCGAAGGGCCGGTCGAGGTAGATCATCAGTCCCCCGAAGAAATTCGCCAGTAGGTCCTTGGCGGCAAAACCGATGGCAATGCCGCCGATGCCACCGAAGGCGAGTACGCCGGAGATGCTGAACCCCAGGGTCTGCAGTATGACAAGCCCGGCCGTGATCAGGATGGAGGCCCTGATCAGTTTGCCGATGGCATCGACCGTGGTCGGGTCCAGGGGGGTCTCCTTCTGCTGGCTGCGCTCGAGAATATTCTGCTGGAGTCGCTTTGCCAGGCGCAGCAGGAACCAGGTGAAGGTGGCGATGACACCGACGTCGCGGATCGGGCCGATGGCATTGAAAATGGTGGCATCGGTCTCGGCCCCGACGATGTCGGCCGCGAAGGCGATGCCCACGATCCAGACCAGCAGATTCAGCGGCTGCTGCAGGGCGCCGATGACGGCATCGTCCCAGGGATTTTCAGTGTCCTTGAGTTTGTGCTGCAGGCGTTTCAGCACCAGGCGCAGGACCAGGTTGAACAGCAGGACCAGGAAGACCACCACAAAGACCTGCACAATCCAGGCATTCTCCCCGGACCAGTCGACAAGGAACTGGTAGAGCTGACTATCCGCCATGAGTTATTCCTGTAAACAAGGTAATGATTGGAATATATCCTCTTGTAATATCGCGTATTATAAACCCAGATCAAGCTCGGGCTCGGCCTCGCAGCCACCCACCGCGGCCACGGCCTGGCCCCAGCGCGGATTGGCGTGCAACTGGCTAATATTCGGGGCGTGACGGCCATGCAGCCGCGCCAGGCGCGAATGCGTGACCGGGTTGGAATAGTCCACCAGGGCCCGGGCCACCTGCGCCGCCTGATCGCGCGCATTGCAGACCAGCACCATGTCACAACCGGCCTCGAGTGACAGGCGTGCCCGGTCCGTATGGCTGCCAGCACTGGCCGCCGCTTCCATGCTCAGGTCGTCGCTGAACACCAGTCCCTGGAAGCCGAGCTGGTCGCGCAGGATTGCCTTGATCCAGAAGCGTGAAAAACCGGCGGGGTGGGCATCCACCTCCGTATACACCACGTGGGCCATCATTACGGCGGCGAGTCCGTAGTGAACCATGCGTTCAAACGGGACCATGTCCCATTGCGCGATGTCCTCGTAGGGGCGCGGGTCGATGGGCAGGGCATGATGCGAGTCGGCCTCGACGGCACCGTGTCCGGGAAAGTGTTTGCCGGTAGCGGCCATGCCGGCCTCCTGCATGCCGGACTGGTAGGCATGCGCCAGTTCGGCCACGATCTCCGGACGCTGGTGCAGGGCGCGGTTGCCGATGACGGTGGAGACGCCGTAATCCAGGTCGAGTACTGGCGCGAAACTGATATCCACGCCGACGGCACGCACCTCGGCCGCCATCAGCCAGCCCATGGTGTGCGCCAGGTGCTTAGCGCGTGTACGGTCCTTGTCATACAACTCCCCAAGGCAGGCCAGCGGTGGCAGGCGGGTGAAGCCGTCGCGAAAGCGTTGCACTCGTCCGCCTTCCTGGTCGACGGCAACCAGCAGCTGCGGATTGCGCAGCGCATGGATCTCACTGACCAGCGCACTGACCTGTTCGGGTGACTCGTAATTGCGGGCAAACAGGATGACACCACCCACGGCAGGGTGCGTCAGCAGTTCACGGTCCTCCTGGGTCAGTTCCGTGCCGGCGACATCGAGCATCAGGGGACCAAGTGTCATTGTTCTTTTCCCATTACGTTTGCCAGGCGTTTGTCCAGGATGTCGCGCAGCCGGTCACCGAGCAGGTTGACCGCGAGTACCACGGTGAAAATCGCGATACCCGGTGCCAGTACCATGTGCGGCGCCACCAGCATATAGCGGGTTCCGTCCCGGATCATCGCACCCCAGGAGGCATCCGGCGGCTGCACGCCGAGACCCAGGAAGGACAGGCCGGCCTCGGCAATAACCACGGCCGCCACCCCGAAGGTCGCCTCGACGATCAGTGGCGCCATCATCAGCGGCAGCAGGTGCCGTGTCATGATGCGCAGTCTCCCGCTGCCCAGTGCCTCGGCCGCCCTGACGTGTTCCCGGTGCCTGAGCGACAGCACCTGGGCGCGTGACAGGCGAGCATAACCCACCCAACCGACGGCAGCGAGTGCCACGACCACATTCTCGATGCCGGGTCCCAGCAGCCCGGCCAGGGCGATGGCCAGCAGGATACCCGGGAATGCCAGGAAGATATCGATGACCTGCACCACGACCCGGTCCCACCAGCCACCCAGGTAGGCACTGACGGTGCCGATCAGGGTGCCGAGCAGGGCCGACAGGCCCACCACCCAGAAGGCGACCAGGAAGGAGGTGCGCGCACCGACGAGCAGGCGCTGGCCGATGTCACGGCCGAGGTCGTCGTAGCCCAGCAGGGCACCCTCCCGCGGCGGCACCAGGATATGTTCCAGCTGGATCAGGTTCGGCGACAGCGGCAGGATGTACACGCTGATCGCAAGCAGCGCCCAGGCACCCAGGATGCCACCCGGAATCCAGGTCCGCATCAGTGTCCGCCCCCGAGCCGGATGCGCGGATCGACCCAGGCATAGGCGATGTCCGTTAACAGGTTGATCAGTACGTAGCTGATGCTGATCAGCAGCACGCAGGCCTGGACCACGGGATAGTCACGCGACTGAATGGCCTCGATTGTCAGCAAGCCGACACCCGGCCAGGAGAACACTGTTTCCGTGATTACCGCACCGGCCAACAGGGCACCGAGCTGGAGTCCCAGCAGGGTGATGACCGGCAGCAGGGCATTGCGCAGGCCGTGATGGAGGATTACCCGGGAAGGTGCCAGCCCCTTTGCACGGGCGGTTCGCATGTAGTCCTCGCCCAGCACTTCCAGCATGCTGCTGCGCACCATGCGCGACAGCACGGCTGCCAACCCGGTGCCCAGGGTAATTGCCGGCAGCACCACCGCCCCGAAGCTCTCGCGGCCGCTCACCGGGAACCATCCCAGCCAGAGCGAGAACACCAGTATCAGCAGCGGACCCAGCCAGAAGTTGGGCACCGAGACACCCAGCATGGAAAAACCCATGGCGCCACTGTCCCACAGGCTGTCGCGGCGTACCGCCGCGACGATACCCAGCGGCACCGCCATCACCAGGGTGATGAGCAGCGCCATGCCGGCCAGCACCAGTGTGGCCGGCAGGCGTTCCAGCACCAGCTCGAAGACCGGACGGTGCGAATGATATGAATTGCCCAGATCGAGTCGCAGCAGGCCTTCGAGATAGGTCATGAACTGGCGGGCAAGCGGCTGATCCAGCCCGAGTGCTGCGCGCAGGGCCTCCCTGTCGGCGACAGACGCGGCTTCACCCAGCATGATCTCCACCGGGTCGCCGGGGATCAGGTGGATCAGCAAAAAAACAATGCTGACGACCCCGAAGACAACCAGGAGGGCGCCGGCCAGGCGATGGGTGATAAAGGTCAGCATCAGGCAGGATGTCGAATTCGTCAGTAGTTGCTGTGGCTCTATTGTATGATGCTGGCATCGGACCGGCCACAAACATAGCCAGGGCGTGACACACAGGCAAGCCAAACCATGTCATTCAACAGCCTGATCTCCATCCTGTTCGTGATCCTGCTGGTGTACTGCAGCCTCGCCCTGTACGTCTATCTCATGCAACCGCGCCTGCTCTTCTACCCGGATCTGCCGGGGCGCGAACTCGTGGCCACCCCCGCCGGCATCGGCCTGGAGTATGAAACCGTCACCCTGACGACCGAGGACGGCGTCAGTCTGGGTGCCTGGTTCATTCCGCACACTGCAGCTCGTGGCACCCTGCTCTTCCTGCACGGCAATGCCGGCAATATCTCGCACCGGCTGGACTCCCTTCGCCTGTTTCATGAACTCGGGCTGGCGGTACTCATTTTCGACTATCGCGGCTATGGCGAAAGCGGGGGCACACCCTCTGAAGCCGGCACCTACCGCGATGCCATGGCGGCCTGGCGCTACCTGACCGGACAGCGAAAGATCGCGGCAGAGAGGATCGTGCTCTTCGGCCGCTCGCTGGGCGCCGGCATTGCCGCCGAACTTGCGACCCGGACACGGCCCGGCGCTCTGATCATGGAATCGGCGTTCACCTCGGTACCGGATATGGCAGCGGAACTCTACCCCTGGCTGCCGGTACGATTGCTGAGCCGCTACCGCTACGACGCACGTGAACAGCTTGACAGCATCAACTGCCCCTTGCTGGTCGCACACAGTCGCGATGACGAAATCATCCCCTTCACACACGGCCAGCGCCTGTTCGAACAGGCACGCGAACCAAAGCAGTTCCTGGAGCTGCGCGGCGGACACAATGACGGCTTCCTGGTGACGGGCCAGGGCTACAGTGACGCCCTGGAGCGGTTTCTGAGTGACCACCTTGACGGCGAGGCCGCTGGCAAACGCCTCGTGTCGGAATGATTCCGATCGATCATGGCCCGGTGCATGGTTATGCGGCTCACTCCCTTGGTATCATGGCAAGCCCGTTGTAGCATGATACTGATGCAAGACCGTATGACCCTCGCCAGCTTCTCCGCTGATGACGCCTGCCCATGCTGAAGAGGATCTTTCTGCCGGGCATTTTCGTGGTCCTGGCCTACGGCTTCTGGATCAGCCCGGAGTTCAAGGTGATCGCGGCGGGGCTTGCCATCTTCCTGTTCGGAATGCTCGCCCTCGAGGAGGGCTTCAGGGCCTTCACCGGCGGCACGCTTGAGATCCTGCTCGGCAAGGCGACCGACAGGCCCTGGAAGAGTATCAGCTTCGGCATTGCGTCCACGACCCTGGTGCAGTCCAGTTCACTGGTATCGCTGATCACCATCTCGTTTTTGAGTGCGGGGCTGATCGACCTGGCTGCGGCTATCGGCGTTGTCTTCGGTTCCAACCTGGGCACTACGACCGGTGCCTGGCTGGTCGCCGGGCTGGGACTGAAGGTGAAGATCTCGGCCTATGCCATGCCCCTGCTGGTGTTCGGCGTGCTGCTCATCCTGCAGAAATCAAAGGCGCTGCGGGGCATCGGCTATGGCCTCACCGGTCTGGGCCTGCTGTTTCTGGGCATCCATTACATGAAGGAGGGTTTCGAGGCCTTCAGGGATACGATCAACCTCGCCGAGTACGCCGTACCCGGGTATGCCGGCCTGCTCCTGTTCACCTTGATAGGGGCCGCCGCAACGGTGATCCTGCAGTCGAGCCACGCCACCCTGGTGTTGATCATTACCGCGCTGGCGGCCCACCAGATCACCTACGAAAATGCCCTCGCCCTGGCCATCGGCGCCAACATCGGTACCACGGTTACGGCGATGCTGGGTGCCATCAGCGCCAATGTCGAGGGCA
>Ga0224512_10004220_pt1 | contig 12265 bp, 10 predicted proteins | sample SF_May12_sed_USG_4_FD_169103 | JGI IMG/M metagenome (GOLD analysis project Ga0224512, IMG submission 169103) | Sediment microbial communities from San Francisco Bay, California, United States - SF_May12_sed_USGS_13 | ecosystem: Environmental > Aquatic > Marine > Sediment | place: USA... | reverse complement strand
CGCGGCAAGAAATAAAGGAATTCGCGGCGGCGCGCCGATCAGGGGATCGATGAGCTGCTCCGCCGATTGTGCTCGGTGATCTCATCTGCGATCGCCGAATTGCGGCCACTTCGCAACCGCCTGCCCCGATAGCCGCATCGCCAGCCGAAACGGCATACTGCCCACCGCGCGCGTTCGCTGACACGCGGCGAAGCCCTTCTGGCAGAATCCGACTGACGGAAGGATTCAGCAACAACTTCGTAGCGGATTTCTCATGCCCACCCGCGAGACCGGCAAGACAGTGTTCTGGTTTGAAGACGGAAAACGGCCGAACGTTGCCGATTCGCTCGGGAAAGAGAAGGACATCACCCTGCATCGGCTCGCCTTCAGCGGGCCGAAGGCCGACAATTGGGGCGCCATGTCGGCCTCGCACGTGTATTGCATCACCTCGACGCGGCAGGAGGTTCCCGGCGAGTACCAATGCAATGCGGCGTTGATCGCGCGCTGTCCCGATCTTCTCGCCGTGTCGACCAGCGGCGCGGGCTACGACACGGTCGACGTGGCGGCGTGCACGGCGGCGGGCGTGCTCGTCGTGAACCAGGCGGGAGGCAACGCCGATGCGGTGGCGGAGCACACGGTGGCGATGATGCTCGCGCTCACGAAGAACATTCCGCAGACGGACCGCTCTTTGCGCACCGTGCGCGGTGTCGCGCGGGAAACGTTCAAGGGCTGGAATGCCAAGGGCCGCACGGTTGGCCTCGTCGGCATCGGTGAAGTCGGCAGCCGCGTCGCGCGCATCTGCGGCCAAGGACTGCAGATGCGGGTGCTCGCCTGCGACCCCTACCTCACGGCGGGACAGGTTAAGGCACGGGGCGCGACCCAAGTGGATCTCACGACCCTGCTCGCCGAATCGCGCTTTCTCTCGATCCATTGCCCGCTGAACGACGAGACCCGTGGCATGATCGGCAGCCGCGAGTTGAGCGCCATGCAGGCCGGCTCCTACGTGATCACCACCGCGCGCGGCGGGATCGTCGACGAGAGCACTCTCGCCGCCGCACTCCGGTCCGGGCACGTCGCCGGCGCGGGCGTCGATGTCTGGATCGAAGAGCCTCCACCGCTCTCGCACCCGCTGCTCGCGTTCGACAACGTGATCGCAACCTACCACACCGCCGGCGTCACTCACGATTCCCGGCACAATATGGCCGATTGGAACGCGGAGCAGGTTGCGGGGATTCTGCGGGGAAAGCGCCCTCCCCGTCTCATCAATCCTGATGCGTGGGAGCTCTACGCGCAGCGCTTCGAACGAATCTTTGGTTTTCGCGCTGGGTCATGATCGGGGCGGCCGGGCTTCCGAATCCGCGTGCAGTACAAGAACTCCAACAGCATGCAGGTCGAGCAGGTGTACTGCGACGGCGTTCACAAGGCACACTACTACGTCGTGAGCATCAGCGCGCCGTCGCTCTATTACTTCAATAGGTACCAGCCGGCGTTCGAGAAGGTGTTGGCGACGTTCCGGTTGAGTTGACCGGCCTCGCTGCAAAGGATCTCGATATCTCTTTGAGGCACGCGAAGGAAGGCGAAGATCAAGGACACGGCCACCGTGCGCGCAGCGGGCGGGAAAGGCGAACCGTGCTCTGTCCCAGAGGCGTGAATCGCCGATCAGCCAGGCACCGACCCGGCAATTGGCCCGCGAGCCCGAAACCCCAATACTCGGGCTCGCATGATGATCGGCGTGGTGGTTGAAAATGATGCCCCGCGCTGACGGCGTCGGGTAACCAGCGCGCGCCTCTGCTTGACGAGGCGTCCAAGTCACGAAGAACAAGCTCGAGGAGGCGCAATACCGATGGAAGTGCTGCTGGCCATTGCGACCATCCTGGGTGGCATTGCGGCCGCTTGGTACTTCTGGGAGAAGTGGGCCGAGCGCAAAGCGCGCCCGAGCGCGACAGTTGCCCCCGCAGAGCAGGCGCTGCTGCGCGCGCACTCTGGCGTTGCGGTCGTTCTGCACGGCGAGCTGCGTGCGTTCGGCATCCTGATGGGGGAGGACGTCGAGGTAACGCGCCGTGCCGTGGCGCGGGGACGCCGGGCGCTCATTGCCGTGATAGACGAGTTTGCTGGCCGGCTCGGCGTGGCGCCCGGCGACGCGGTCGTTGCCGTGTTCGATGACGCGGCCCAATGCCTCGCCTGCGCCGTCGCGGCGCGCAGTGCGCTCGCGCGCGCCAATGCGACGTTGCCCCCGGGCGAGCGCGTGCACTACCGGTTCGGCATCGACCTCGCAACAATAGGCGAAGCGGAAAAGTCGACGCCCAGGGCGACGGTCGAGCGCGCGGCCTCGATCGTTCGACATGCCCCGACGGATGGCATCCGTTTTACCGAAGCGGTGCAGGCGCGGCTTCCCGAGGACGCGGGGTACACGCTATCCGCAGTGGAGCCCGGGTTGTTTGCGCTTGCCGACGACGATGTGCCACCTGACTCGCGGCCTGTGCCACCGCAGATCGAGTCCATCTCGCTCCCACTTCCCGACCGGCCGTCGATCGTGCTGCTGCCTTTCTCCTTCACCGGACCGGACCCCGACGACGCAGCGCTCGCCGAGGGACTGCGCATCGACATCCAGAACGCGCTTGTCAAGATGCCTGGTGTGTTCCTCATCGCCGCCGGCTCGGCCAACGCGCTCCGTGGCGTCGACGCGACCGAGGCGACGCGCCGCCTCGGTGTCCGCAACGCGCTTGAGGCGACGGTTCAGCGTCAGGGAGAACGCGTGCGGGTAAGCGTGCAACTCACTGACACGGTCACCGGTGCGGTGACGTGGTCCGAGCGCTACGACAGGTCGCTAGATGGCACGTTCGAACTGCAGGACGAGATCACGGCGCGGGTGGTCACCGCACTGGACGTGAAGCTCGCGAGCGGCGAGCAGGCTCGAATATGGCACAAGTGTCTGACCGCGCCAAGATCGCGCGAGCTTTTCTATCGCGGTATGCAAGCCTTCTTCCAGATGAACAAGGAAGCGATGGCCACCGCACGCGCCTGCTTCGAACGCGTCGCGGAACTCGCCCCGGATTCGTCGCACGGCCCCTCGTGGATGGCCATGTGTTTGTGGTTCGAGGTGGCCCGAGGCTGGAGCAGCGATCCGGAGCAGGCACGCGCAGCAGCCGGCGCATGGGCGGAGCGGGCTGTCGCGATGGCCGATGCCGATGGCCAAGCGCATACCGTGCTTGGCAACATCCGGCTCCTGCAGCGCCGCTTCGACGAGGCGCTGGCGATCGCCCGTGAGGCCACCGTAATCCGGCCGAACTGCACCAACGCGAACGGTTTCCTCGCCAACGTGCTCGTCCATTGCGGCGAGCCGGAGGCTGCGCTCACGCACGTGAAGCGCGCGATTCGCTATTCGCCTATTTACCCGCCGTGGTTCATCGAGATCCTCGCCACGTCCTACCGGGAGAACGGGCAGGTGGATTTCGCGGTCGCGGCTGCGCATGAGGGCCTACGCATCGCCCCGCAGTCGGTCAACTGCCGGCTGATTCTCGCGAGCGCTTTAGCACGCGGCAACTGGAAGTTGGAAGCAGAACGCATTGCCGGGGAGGTGCTCGGCCTCGCGCCGGACTTTTCGCTCGCACTGCACGCCGCGCGGGAGCCCTACCGCGACCAGGCTGTCCTCGACCGCGTGATTGGCGAGTTGCGCTCGGCGGGGCTCCCGGCGTAGCAACAGTTGCCAATATGTGCGGTCGGGCCACGCTAAGCCTGAGATTCTCCGCCGCTTTCGCTCCAACGGCGCGCGGGCCTTGACGTTGGATCGGCTATCGAGTTCCGCTGTTCCACCACCGTGTGGAGGTATGGCCGGAGTTGCGCTAAGCTTTGCCTTCCAGCCACCACCTTGCATCGCGAAGCCATACGCGGAGGAGGTCCAGTGCGCCGATTCATTCTCCTGATTCCCCTCTACGTGTTCCTGCTGGCCGGCAACGCGCGCACGCTCGCGGCCGACGTCACGGCACAATCCACCGGCATCCTGGACGGCCAGCAGTTCAAGGGCGAGACCGGCGAGCAGGGAAAGAAAGACCATCACCAGGACACGATAACGTTCAGGGCCGGGCTGTTCCGTTCGCTCGACTGCGAGAACTGGGGCTTCGGCCCGGCGCCCTACAGCGCGAAGAAAGAAGGCGACACGGTTCATTTCAGCGCCACCCTGCTCAGCCGCGACCGCGGAAGACTCGAGTGGCAAGGAACCATCACGGGCGACGAAGCGAAAGGCACCTTCCGCTGGCTGCACGAGCGCTGGTACTGGACGATCGAGCGGAACTACTGGTTCAAGGGAACGCGGCACGCCGGCTCGTGACGGGCCTCGTCACGCTCGACCGCGCCGATCTCGCGCCATGGAAACGGAGAACCAATCACCGGCTGCCCGACGCGGCCCGACCTGGGCCGTCACGCTCGCAAAACTCGGGGCCCTCGCGCTGCTGATCATTCTGGCGAACGCCGGGATATCATGGATCGTCGACCGGATCGAAATCCAGATCTGGCCCCAACACATGGAAACGGTGGATCGCGCCGTGCTTATCGGCGTCATCCTTTACATAGCCTTGATGGCGATGCCCTTCCTGCCCGGCATCGAGCTGGGGCTCATCCTGATGACCATGCTGGGCCCGAAGGGCGTGCTGGTCACTTACCTGTGCACGCTGATCGCGCTGACCATCGGCTTCGGCCTTGGCCGAATTTTCCCCGCGCATCTCCTGGTCTCGCTCCTGCGCTGGCTGAACCTGACCCGCGCGGCGTCCCTGGTCGAGGCGTTCGATGCGACGCCGCCGGAGAACCGCCTGGCTTTTCTTTCCGAGAAAGCACCCGCGCAGGCGATTCCGGCACTGCTGAAGCACCGCTACCTGCTGCTGGCGCTGTTGTTCAACCTGCCCGGAAACGCGCTGATTGGCGGCGGGGGCGGCATCGCGATGATGGCGGGCATGAGCCGGCTCTATTCTTTTCCCGCGTATCTGCTGCTGATCGCGGTCGCCATCCTGCCCGGTCCCATCCTGGTCATGCTGTCGAAGCTTATCCAGTAGCGATCAATCAACGCAACGAATCAAACGTGGCCGTCAACCAAATGGAGTCGATGCGGGATCTGTCTCAATTGAAAACCCAGGCTTCTGGAAAAGTTGTACTGGCCCCATTTGCCGGCATAATCAGCTGTCAGCGAAGCAAATAGACTTCGGCTCATCGCACGTCTTTGGATGATCGCGCAAACCATGCAACGGGCAACGGCGGCATCGTGACATCTGCATCGACTTCGGCCTGGCGCCCGCAATCGGAAGTCGAGCTCATTGTCGGCACGCCGCCCGGCGGCGGCCAGGACCGGCCGGCGCGCGCGCTGATCAAGGCGCTTCGGTCGGACGGGCTCATCGATGTTCCGATGCGGGTCACCAACACGCCGGGCAAGGGCGGCGGCAACGCTTGGGATTCCCTGCGCCGGCGCGCCCGCGACCCGCACGTGTTGTCCATCAGCTCCGCGCCGCTCATCACGAACAAGGCCTTGAGCGTAAGCGATTTCGACCACGCCGAGCTCACGCCGATCGCGACGCTGTACACAGAATACCTCGGCTTTGTGGTGCGGGCCGACTCGTCGCTGCGCACTGCCGCCACCGTTCTCGAGCGGCTGCGCGCGGATGCCGGCGGCCTGACGGTCGCGCTTGCCACCGCCGTCGGCACCACCAACCACATCGCAATTGGGCAAGTCGCCCACTACGTCGGCGGCGATGCGAAAGCGCTGAGGCTGCACGTTTTCGAATCGGCGCTGCATGCGGTCGCTGACGTACTCGAAGGGAACGCGGACCTCGGCGTCGTTTCGGCCGTGAGCGCAGCAAAGCCGCTCGACGCGGGCAAGCTGCGCGCACTTGCCGTGTCTGCGCCCGGCCGTCTGGGCGGCGTCTACGTCGACGCGCCGACCTGGGTCGAGCGATCCGTTCCCTGCGTGATCGGGCAGTGGCGCGGCATCCTCGGCGCGCAGGGGATCACTCGCGATCAGGTCGCGTACTGGGAACAGGCGCTGACCACCGCCACGGCGAGCCCCGGATGGGCCGCCGATCTCGAGCAGAACTACTGGACCGGCACCTACAAGGCCAGCGAAGACACGCGCGAGTTTCTCGATTCAGAGCGCGCCTTCCTGAGCGGCATGCTGCAGGAGCTCGGGCTGACCGGCTAATCCGCTGTCAACGCATGATGTATCGACGCGCCCGCACGCGATTGGGCAACACACCGGGAGTGACATCCGGTTTCCCGCGCGTTACCCTCCCGTTTCGTCCCTGGAGACTACGACATGACGGCACCGCTCAAGGTTGGCCTGATGGTTCCCATGAACAATACGACCATGGAACGCGAGCTGCTGGCCTGGCTTCCCGCGGAATCGACCTGCGCCACGCTGCGCATCCCGCGCGGCAAGGGACTGCTCACCGCGGAATCAATCCCCGAATACAAGGCACAAGCCCTCGCGCTCGCCCGGGAGTTTGCCGCAATGGACCTCGACGTCGTGGCCTACGGCTGCACCGCCGCGAGTTTCATATCCGGCCCGGCCGGCGACGTCCAGCTCGCGCGCGAACTGACCGAGATCACGGGCAAACCAGTGGTCACGACGGCGCAATCGATGGTGATCGCACTGCGGGAGGCAAACGCGAGGGACATCGCGCTCGTTACGCCATACACGGACCGAGTCAACACCCAGATCAAAGCCTATCTCGCCAACAGCGGCGTGAACGTGCAACGCTTCAACAGTTTTTACGCGGCGGACGTCGAGGCGCTGGGACGGATTCAGGCGGACGAGGTGGCGCGCCTCGCCGAAGAAACGATGGACGATGCGTGCGAGGCGATGTTCATCGCCTGCTCGCAGCTTCCCACCTACGCAATCCTCGAGGGATTACGGACCCGGTTCGGACGGCCGGTGTGGTCGTCGGTGCAGGCAACCGCGCAGCGGGCGATGCGCGCGGGCAGGCTCCAAGCCGCCTGATCCCCAGCCTTCCGGAACGCGGAAAGTTTTGTCCGCAAGACCGGGCAACGCGCCCGGGGATCGCCGGACTGAACCCGGTCACTGGGTCTTGATATTGCGTTCCTTGACGATCCGCCGCCACTTGGCAATCTGGACCTTGATGAGCTCGCTGAATTCTCCCGCCGGCATGTCCAGCACCGGCTCGGCCCCATTCGATTCGATGATCGATTTCACTTCGGCAGTGGCGAGTATCTCCCGAATCACACCGTTGAGCTTGTTGACGGCAGCATCGGGCGTCTTGCCCGGCACCAATATGCCCCACCACGTCGCCACGTCGTAACCGGGAACGCCCGACTCAGCTATCGTGGGCAACTCGGGATTGAATGGCGAGCGCTTGGCGGTGGTGACAGCAAGAGCACGCAGGCGCCCCGCCTTGATCATGGGCATCGAGGAAGGCGCGCTTGCGATCAGCATGGGCACTTCGCCGGCAACCGTCGCGGTGACCGCTGGCGCTATGCCCTTGTAGGCCACGTGGACGATGTTGATATTGGCGGCTTGCGCGAACAGCTCGGTCGCAAGATGCGGAATGGTGCCGGCGCCGGCGGAACCGTAATCCAACTGGCCCGGCTGCTTCTTGGCCAGCGCGATCAGTTGCCGCACCGACTTGACCGGCAGTGAAGGATGCACATTGAGGATCAGCGGCCCCTGACCCACCATGGCTACGCCCCTTAAGTCGGTGAGCGGATCGAATTGCATGCGCGTGTAGATTGCCGCGCTCGTCGTGTATGTGACCGTGACGATCACCATCGTGTGGCCGTCGGGATCCGAATTGGCAACGTAGCCCGAGCCGATCGTTTGACCGGCGCCCGAACGGTTCTCGGTGATCACGGTCTGCCCCAGCCGCTTGTGCAGGTGGTCCGCAAGCAGCCGGCCCAGAAAGTCCGATGACCCGCCCGGCCCGGACGGCACGATCATGCGCATCGGCTTGGTTGGAAACTCTTGGGCGAACGAAGCAGAACCGAGCCCGGCGAGAAACACCGTGCCACAGACCATCGCTGAAATACGCATGCTTTTCTCCTCTATCGCGCTAGTCAGGTTTGAGGTGATCGCGACGCAGCCTGTCAGCGTGGATGCTCTCGCGCGTGCTTTCTTTTGCTTTGTATAACACGAAGCCGGCGGATATTGCGAGCGTGAACGTTTGAGCGCCGCGCTGATCGCGGCGCCGGCGGCCCATCCGCGCCGGTCAGGTATGGGAATACATCTGCAGGCCGGCGACCGGCATCTGCGCCGTCAGGATTTTCCCATGGCCATCGAGGATGAACAGCGTCTTGTTCTCCGGGCCGCCGTATGCGATGTTGGTTAGCTTGTCGCTGGCGCAGGTCTCGATCCGGTAAATCGGCAGGCCGATCTTGTTAAACACCCAAACGACGCCCATGTTGGTCTGCACGCAAACGACATTTCCGTCCACGTCGATCGCCATGCCGTCGGGCGTTCCGAAACCCGGCATGGTCGCGAAGATTCCCGCCCTGAACGGCGGGTGTGTATCCCGCAACGGCTGCCACCAGATCGTGTTGGAGCGCGAGCCTACGTAGAGCGTTTTCTCATCGGGGCTGAGCACCAGGCCATTCGGCCCCGGCAATGTCTGAACCAGTATTTCGAGTCTGCCGCCCGCCGAGTAACGATACACCCGCCCGGTCGCGTCGTGCAGCCCGGTCTGTCCCTGATCGGTGAAGTACAGATCGCCATCGCGTCCGAATACGAGATCGTTAAGCCCCTTGAAGCTCTCGAAGGGTTTGAAGTCCAGAAAGGGGGTCACTTTCGCGGTCTTCGGGTCGAGGACCATGACGCCATGATGATAATCGGCGATGAAGATGCGCCCGTCCTCGTGGATCTTCATGCCGTTCGGCTCGCCGTCGTACTCGGCAAAGAGATCGATCTCCCCCTTGGACGACATGCGGTAAATGCGCCCGTGCGGCGTATCCGCAAAAAAGAGATGGCCGGCCCTGTCGAAGCACGGCCCCTCCAGATAGAAATCGACGCCCAGCGCGAATCGTGCGTAGTACCGAGTGACTGTTCCCGCTTGAGGACCCGACTTCGCGTATTTCCCGGGCATGGTGGCGAAGAGCGTCGTTCTTATGACTTGCGGCGGATCGTAAGGGCCCATTCATTTCTCTCCGATTACAAACACAACAGTCGCGCGTGAGCAATGAGCAATGGGCAGTGTAAGACACCCGGACAGAGGCCAATGAGGTTATCGCTCTGTTGGCGCTCTCTTTGTGACCTTATTCTTCCATGACGGCCTGGCGGCTCAGCTTTTCGCCCGCGACCGCGCGCTCTTCACGGGGGGCACCGGCAGCGGCAGCGCGGTCTTGTACTTCACCTGCTTCAGCGCGAAGCTCGACTTGATGCTCGCCACCCCCGGGATCCGCGCGAGAAAGTCGATGATGAAGCGCTCGAGCGACTGCACGTCACGCACCACCACCCGCAGCAGGTAATCCGCGTCGCCCGTCATGAGGTAGCACTCCATCACTTCCTCGCGCGCTAGGACCGCTTTCTCAAACGTGTCGAGCGCGTTCTGCACCTGCTTTTCCAAGCTAACTTGGATGAAGACACTCACCGTGAGGCCGACTGCGAGCGCGTCGAGCAGCGTGACGTAGCGCCGGATCACGCCGCTCTCCTCCAGCTCGCGCACCCGGCGCAGGCACGGCGAGGGCGAGAGAAACACTTTTTCCGCGAGCTCGCTGTTGGCCACGCGCGCGTTGTCCTGGAGCGCGCCGAGGATGCGCCAGTCGGTTTCGTCCAGCACCGCTGGTGCAATGTTCTGCTGTGTTTCTGCCATATGGCGCAATATTATTGCTCTACGGCTGGCTGCGCAAGCGCATTTCGCAATCCCCGTTCCTGGCCGGCGGCGTAACATGGATTGATCCACCATCGGAGGACGTATGGGCTACCTTTCCGATCCCGACCCGCAGGAGACGCGGGAATGGCTCGAGTCGCTGCACTCGCTGATCGAGGCCGAGGGCGAGGAACGCGCAGAGTTCCTGTTGCAGCAGCTGGTCGACAGCGCGCGCCGCGCCTGTCGCAGGCTGAAGCTGAACGCCACCACGGCCTACGTCAACACCATTCCGCTCTCCGAGCAGCCGCCCTACCCCGGCGATCTCGCGCTCGAGGAGCGCCTGACCGCACTGGTACGCTGGAACGCGCTGGCGATGGTCGTGCGCGCGAACCGCGCCCACCCCGAGTTGGGCGGCCACATCGCCACCTATGCTTCCGCGGCCGATTTGTTCGAGGTCGGCTTCAACCATTTCTTCCGCGGCGGCGCCGACGGCGATCTCGTCTACTTCCAGCCGCACTCCTCGCCCGGCGTCTACGCGCGCGCCTTCCTCGAGGGCCGATTGACCGAGGCGCAGATCGCCAACTACCGCCAGGAAAGCGCGGGGCGCGGCGTCGGCCTGTCGTCGTATCCCCATCCGTGGCTGATGCCGGATTTCTGGCAGTTTCCGAACGCGTCGATGGGACTCGGACCGATCAACGCCATCTACCAGGCGCGCTTCATGCGCTACCTCGAGGACCGCGGCATCCGCCCCGCCTCCGACCGCAAGGTCTGGGCGTTCGTCGGCGACGGGGAAATGGACGAGCCCGAGTCGCTCGCCGGGCTTTCCCTCGCCGCGCGCGAGCAGCTCGATAACCTGATCTTTGTCGTGAACTGCAACCTGCAGCGCCTCGACGGCCCGGTGCGCGGCAACGGTTCCATCATCCAGGAACTCGAGGGGCTCTTCGCCGGCGCCGGGTGGAACGTGGTAAAGCTCCTGTGGGGCTCGGATTGGGACCCGCTGTTCGCGCGCGACAAGGACGGCGTGATCCTGAAGCGCCTGCACGAGACGGTCGACGGCGAGCTGCAAAAGTATGCCGCCACCGACGGACGCTTCAATCGAGAGCATTTCTTCAACAAGTACCCCGAGCTGCAGAAGATCGCCGCTGATCTCTCCGACGACGACATCGACCGCCTGCGCCGCGGCGGGCACGACCCGCTCAAGGTTCACGCCGCCTACCACGCCGCCGCGCACCACCGTGCCCGCCCGACCGTGATTCTCGCCCAGACCAAGAAGGGCTACGGCATGGGCCACTGGGGCCAGGGCCGCATGGGCGCGCACCAGGCGAAGAAGCTCGAGGACGATGCGCTGATCGCGTTCCGCGACCGCTTCGCGCTGCCGCTTTCGGACGATGACGTGAAGAAGCTCGTGTTCTACAAGCCGGCCGACGATATGCCCGAGATGAAGTACCTGCACGCGCGCCGCCGCGCGCTGGGTGGCTACCTGCCTGCGCGTTCGGCGGAGGCACCGAAGCTGCCGGTCCCGCCGCTCAGCAATGGGGGCGAGCCCGGGCGGAGTTTCGAGAAGCTCCTCACCGGCTCGGGCGCGCGTGAGGAGTCGACGACCATGGTCTTCGTGCGACTGCTCTCGCAACTGTTGAAGGACCCGGCGCTCGGCCGCCATGTCGTGCCGATCGTCGCCGACGAAGCCCGCACCTTCGGCATGCAGACGCTGTTCCGGCAGTTCGCGATCTACTCGTCGGCCGGCCAGGTGTACGAGCCGGAGGACCGCGACGAGCTCCTGTATTACAAGGAAGCGAAGGACGGGCAGATTCTCGAGGAAGGGATCACCGAAGCGGGGGCAATCTCCTCGTGGAACGCCGCGGCCACCGCCTACAGCGCCCACGGCGTGCCGATGCTGCCGTTCTACATCTTCTACTCGATCTTCGGCTTCCAGCGCATCGGCGACCTGTTGTGGGGCGCCGGAGACTCGCGAGCGCGCGGCTTCTTGATCGGCGCGACCTCGGGCCGCACCACGCTCTCCGGCGAGGGCCTGCAGCACCAGGACGGATCGAGCCACGTAATGGCGGCGCTGATTCCCAACTGCGTGGCCTACGACCCGACCTTCGGCCACGAGCTCGCGGTAATCGTGCGCGACGGCATGCGCCGCATGCTCGACGCGCAGGAGGACATCTTCTACTACCTCACGGTCACCAACGAGAACTATCCGCACCCGGGAATGCCGGACGGCGCCGAGGAAGGCATCCTGCGCGGCATGTACCTGCTGCGCAAAGGCGGCGAAGCGCGCCAGCGCGTGCAGTTGTTGGGCAGCGGAACGATTCTGCGCGAGATGCTCGCCGCGGCGGAGGTCTTGGAAAGAGACTACGGCGTCGCGGCTGACGTGTGGAGCGTCACGAGCTTCACCGAGCTCGCGCGCGACGGCGTGCGCGTGGAGCGCTGGAACCGTCTGCACCCCGAGGCGCCGCCGCAAGAGAGCTGGGTAGAGCGCTGCCTCA
>Ga0224512_10004219_pt1 | contig 12272 bp, 10 predicted proteins | sample SF_May12_sed_USG_4_FD_169103 | JGI IMG/M metagenome (GOLD analysis project Ga0224512, IMG submission 169103) | Sediment microbial communities from San Francisco Bay, California, United States - SF_May12_sed_USGS_13 | ecosystem: Environmental > Aquatic > Marine > Sediment | place: USA... | reverse complement strand
ATGCATCATTTCATGTTTAACCAATGGCACATAATTCTCAGGTGCTGTTTGTCCCCATTCAGTTCTGACCGGATGATCTGGTGAAAATATTATATATCCACCATAATATGCCTGTCCTCCCCAGCTCATTGGATTATAATTTTTATAGGCATAAATATGGATCTTATTATTTCGATCTGGTGGGAATTGTAATACTGAAAGGTCGGTAAGACCCAGTCTTACCGTAATTGTTACGAATACATCTTCACAAATCTGCAATAAATATTGCCTGGCTTCCAAGCTTGCTGCATCACTGTATATAACAAAGTTTTCGCCTTCCAGCGGGTTACCATCATGCGGCCATGGTGTGAACCCCGTTTCATACCAGGATCCGCTATCGATCATATGCTTTTCAGGTTCCGTAGGGGAATCCGAACAACCCGGGCTAATTAAATAAATCAACCCGCAAAGTACAACGATAGTTTTTCTTATATGATTTTTCATTTGTGCCTCCTAACTAGATAGTTGTTAATTCAATTGAATTTGTAATTCGTTAAAAAAGGTATCAGAAACAATCATTGGTTCAATAAAATCTTTAAAAGAATAAATTCCAATCAATTTTTGACAGCGGGTACATAGCAAAGCATATCTGATTCCGATAATGGAATCCATTTTACAAATCCATACATGATCAACTTCTTTTTTACAATGCTCACAATAAATTCTTACTTTTTCTTTTCGTAATATCTTTTCCATCATATAACTCCCGTAGTTTATTTGCTCACATCAAAACATGAATCCGATTCCAAAGGAAAATTCCGGACCGCTATAATTTTTCCTGCTGCCGATTTCTTCTGAGAAATCAGAAAAGAGATTATATCCAATATCTGCATGTAATTTTATCAAGCTTCCTAAAATGAAATCGGAACCTACTCCTGCATAAACACCGATCGCCGATTCAGTATGCTCTTTCACCGATAGTATTTCTACTGAAGATTCTGTTCCAATTAGTAATCCCATTGATCCAGAAACATAAGGTCTAAAAAAATTATTTTGCGGTGGTTGAGCAAAATAATATTTCATTCCCATCATAACAGGTACAACAGTACTTGTATGCTCGTGGAAAGCCCAGGCTTCAACTTTAGCTGCCATTGCACCGATGCTTACATTAAAAGCAAAGTTCTGATCCAGGTAGAAATTATACATTACTTTTCCTGAAACTCCTCCTGTCCCGATTTTAACACCCGGCACTCTTACGGAAGTTCCAGATTTAGAGTTGTTCCAATATGATATTCCCAAATCAATACTATGCTTTGGGTAATCGTAATTATTATTTATGGGACTAATTTCGCCTGGTACGGAATTATTAGTCTGAGTAAACCCTATTGTGCTGAACAATACAATTAAAAAACAAATGGTTTTCATTTTATTTTCCTCTCTTTTTTTCTTATTTCTTTTGCTAAATAAATGTTTATTAGTCGTAACAGAATCCCTGTACGTAATAAACAGGGATTCTGTATCATTATTATTAATGTCTTCGCAGGTTATATTAAAATCCCGAAACATCGATATTTCCATTAGTGGTTCTTAAAGTAATCATTCCCTGCCCGTCTCCTAATCTTCCCTGGAGAGATTTGCTAGTCGCAACTCTGTTATGAAGAGTTAGATTTTGAAGTGAGATACTACCGTTTACAAGACTTGCAAAAAATTCTGCTGAAGTATTTTGTAGAATTTCAAGCACAATACTTCCATTAATATTATCAACAACAATATTTAGATGAGAAGGAACAGTAATAGTATAGTTTACCTGATAGCTTCTGCCATCTGAAAATTGTGGCTGCAATGTTTTTACCAGTAATTCATTGGTTAATTCATCTATTTCTATAGTTACATTCTTTAGATGAGAATTTGCATCCTGGTAAGTATCTGCGCCAACCACTTTTTCTCCGGATATTGTAACCTGGTTGGTTCCGGAAACAGACTGAACATCAACTGAACCGTTAATGCCGTCGACTTTCAAAGTATTTTGACTGGTTAAGTCAACATTATACGAAAAGGATTCCCGTGCTTTGAATTTAGTATCGTTGATAAAACCAGGATCTATTGGATTTACTTCCGGGTTTATAACTACATCTGCACAGCCAAAAGTTAATAGCAGTGCAAATAATACTACAAGTGTCAATACAAATGTGTTTTTTGTGGTTCTCATTTTTTCACCTCTTTATTTTATGTTAGATATATTGTTTGTTGATGAAATCTCAAGTAATGTTTTAATTTTCTCATCTAATAAACTATAAGACACCGTCCCAATGAGCTGATCTATAATGTTACCTGCTCTGAAGAAGAGTAAAATTGGGAGTTTATCTAATCCATATTTTTTTGTTATCTCTTCAGCCGCATCAATATCTACCATTAAGAATTTTATTTTACTCTTATAGTGATTTGCCATATTCTCTAAAATTGGAGCCATAATTTTGCAGGTACCGCACCAGTCTGCTTCAATTATAACCAGAGCCGGATCTTCATTTGTCTTTAAGAATATTTCGAAGTCTGATTTGCTTTCAATTATGTTGTTTAATTTATTGTTCATTTTCAATTCCTAATTAAAAATTCCCTTGATGATTTTTAATCCATGAGCCAATTGATGTACCAATCAAAAATGAATCGTTTCATTAGCGAGTTAACTGTATGTTTTTCAAGAGCTTAGAGGGAGGTTGCTAAATGATGTTTAGTTGGAATGATTAAATGAGGATTTATGAAATATCATTAGTTTATGATATATCATAAATTATTTGGGCTTTTGAATCCCTAGTTTCTTCATCTTTGAGACTAAAGTCTGTGCATTAATATCCATCATTTTTGCTGCTCCATTATCACCACTAACTTTCCAGTCTGTCATTTCAAGAATTTCTAGTATATACCGTCTTTCCATCTCTTCTAATGGTAGTATTTGAGAACTACTTTTATTGAATTCACCTTTTGCAAGCCACTCTCCTAAGATAAGTTTATTTCCTGTACTTGTTATCACGGCTCTTTCAATAATGTTTTCAAGTTCTCTAATATTTCCTGGCCAAGAATAGCGACACAATTTCTCCATTACATCCTGAGTAATTATCTCTACTTTTTTCCCAGCTTTAGTACTGTACTTCTTTAAAAAATGTTTTACTAATATAGGAATATCTTCTTTTCGTTCTCTTAGTGGTGGAATTTTAATTGGGAATACATTTATCCTATAAAATAAATCTTCTCTGAAAGATCCTTCTGAAATTTCTTTTTCAAGATTTCTATTAGTTGCCACAATAATTCGAACATCTACCTTAATTGTTTTGGGATCACCTAAACGTTCAAATTCGCCTTCCTGCAATACACGCAGAAGCTTAGTTTGTAATCCTGTGGGAAGTTCTCCGATTTCATCCAGAAAAATCGTTCCGCTATTTGCTAATTCAAATCGTCCTATCTTTCTCGAAGTTGCACCTGTGAATGCCCCTTTTTCGTGCCCAAACAATTCGCTTTCAATCAGGTTTTCAGGAAGAGTTGCACAATTAACTTTTACAAGCGGTCTATCTGATCTGTTGCTGATACTATGAATTGCGCGCGCCAGCAGTTCTTTACCGGTTCCCGTCTCCCCCAGGATAAGAACAGTAGCATCTGTTGAAGCAACTTGCTCAACACTGCGAAGCACTGTATTAAATTTTTCGCTGGTACTAATTATATTTTCAAAATTGTGTTCTACTTTTAATTCACTTTGCAGATAAATATTTTCTTCCTGCAGTCGATTTTTCAATATCTCGACTTCATTCAACACACCTTGTAATTTTTTAGCGGCCTCAGTTCTTTCAACAACCTGCTCCTCGAGCAACTTTCTTTTTCCATTAAGCTGACTGATCCTAATTTTATATCCGGTAAACACGAGAGAAATTGCCACTAATGCTATCAAAGCTTTGAACCAAGCGGTTTGCCAGAAAGGTGGAATAATAATTATTCTGAGAGATGCTGGATTTTCACTCCATACTCCGTCACTACTTGCTGCCTTTACGAGAAAAGTATATTCACCGGGTTCCAGGTTGGTGTAATTTGCAAAACGATGTGTCCCAGCATTTCGCCAATTCTTATCATAGTTCTCTAATTTGTACTCGTAAGTAGTAGCTTCAGGTCTGCTGTAATGTAATCCTACATATTCTAATGTTAAATCATTTTGATCATACGATAGTTCGATCTCTTTTGTGATGTTGATGTTTGTTTTCAATGGTGAGTCGCTGCCGATGGGTAGAGAAGTATCAAACAATTTTATATCTGATAAAACAACTTTAGGAGGGTATGGATTATTTATAAGCTTGTTTGGATTGAATCTATTAAAACCATTAGTACCGCCAAAGTACATATCCCCATTTTTTCCGATAGTTGCAGCACGGTTATTATAGAATCCTGATTGAAGTCCCTCAGACACTGAAAAATTCCGGAATGATTTTTTTTCATAATTGAATTTTGATATTCCTACATCAGTACTAATCCAAAGGTTTCCGAAATCATCTTCCAGAATTCCCTTAATTGAGTTATGAGGAAGACCATCTTCTACTGTGAAGACTTCTCTGTCACCGGTTTTTCTATCAAACAGACTTAGTCCTCCGTTATAAGTCCCAACCCAAAATCTTCCTTTTTTGTCCTCGTGCATAAATAGTATAATATCAAAGCCGCTCTTTCTATCATAAAAGTGTTGAAATGTTCCGGATTCCGGAATGAGCCTATCCAAACCGCCAAGGTCTGTTCCTATCCATAGATCTCCGAAAGAATCTAAATATAGGTTATTTAATCTATTTCGGCTTAGACTAGTGCTATCGTTTGGATTGTGCAAGTATCTTGCAAAAGAGAAATCATCACCAGTGATAGAGTTTAACCTGAGCTTTATCAATCCACCACTCCAGGTTGCAATCCATAGATTCCTTGAGGAATCTTCCACGATTGACATTATCCCACCATTAATAATATTGCTATTATTCTCACGTTCAATGTAGTATCGTTCAAATTTATTCGTAGCTCTATTAAATCTATTCAGTCCGTTATCCGTTCCGATCCAAAGATAATTTTGGCTATCTTCGAAAATATAGCCAACTGAATTATCGCTTATACTTGAATTGTCTCTGGGATCGAATAAGTAGGTTGTAAAGGCTCCGTTTCTTGGATCAAATCTATTCAGACCACCACCTCTAGTTCCAATCCATAATATACCTTCGGAATCAGAGAACAAGCACCAAACCCAATTATTTGAAAGGCTATTTGAATTGCCCGGAATGTTTTTATAATGTTTAAATTTATTACTGAAGACATCTATTTTATTTAGTCCCGAAAGCCAGCAACCAACCCATAGAACACCTGTTTTATCCTCGTTCATCGAAACGACATAATCGCTGCTAATACTTTGGGGATCATTAGGATCTGAACGAAAGCGAATGAAACTATCTGAAAGTGGATCAAACAAATTAAGACCACCCCAGCGAGATCCAGCCCAAATCCTACCTTTTTTATCTTCAAAAACAACCACAATATTATTATGGCTGAGACTGTTCGGAATACCTGGTTCGTTCACATAATTTTTCCAGATGTCTTGCTTATGGTTATATTTTGACATCCCTCCTGTTGTTGCTATCCAAAGATTACCGGATTGGTCCTCAATTATTTCTTGTATTGAGTTATATATTAAGCTGTTTGGATTACCAGCTTCATTAAAATACCTGACCGATTTTCCTGTTTCCCGGTCAAATTTATTAAGCCCATCTGAAGTACCAACCCATAAATTGCCGTCACTGTCTTCTGTTATAATGTGAACGGTATTACTGCTTAAACTGTTAACTTTATCAGGTTCATTTCGATAATTTGTAAAGGCTTCTGTATCTCTATCAAACTTCTCCAACCCATTTCTGACAACACTTATCCAGAGAGTGCCTGCCTTATCTTCATACAAGTGATAGGTATAGTTACTAATTATACTGTTTGGATCATTATCGTCATGCGTGTAATGCTTAAACGATTCCGCTTTGCGATCAAATTTTATTAATCCTTCTTCCCTGGATGATATCCAAAGATCTCCTAGATGATCCTCAATAACCCAGATAGGATTCCGTGTATTTATACTGTTCGCATTTTTTGGGTCAGGTAAATATGTTTTAAAATTATAACCATCATACTTTACCAATCCATTTTGTGTTGTAAACCAGAGAAAACCTAAATGGTCCTGAGTGATACATTTTATATGATTATGTGGTAAGCCGTCTAAAACTGTAAAGTGTTCAAAGCGAATGTTTTCTGTTTGTGAAAAAACATTAGCTTGGAGAAGCAGAAAAAAAATAATTAGAATAAGCCGGCTTCTATAGAATATATATAGCATTTAGGATAATTCTTATTATTATGAATTAAACTTCATAATTATTTAAGATAGTTGCAAGAAAATAATCTAAGATGCAGAAAAACTTACTATAATTTAGGATAGGTTCTCTTGAACTAAAGATACTTGGAACAGATCTCATAAAAAAGCCGGTCTCTTAACCGGCTTTGCTCTTTAAATTTAGGAAATCACTAATCACTAGCAATTTCTTCAGATACTTTTTTAGTTTTTTTTCTCCTCATAAAGTAAAAAGCTCCACCGCCAATTATTACTACTACGATAGCCAGATAAATCCACCAGTAGGAAGGATAAAGTGCGTTCTTCCATTCGGCAATTTTACTTTCCATCTTGTTCTTGTTTCCATCAGTGAGCATTTTATTTTCAATTAAGTAATACATCCAAACGGGTTGAATAATAGCAAACCAGGTGCCGTTAGCAAACTGCGAATAAACTATTTTAGATTCTTCTTCATTTTTCACACCGAGATTTTTGAGTTCATCACCAATAAACATTAGGACTGAATTCGTAAACTCTTCACCATTAGTGAAGCTTCTCAACTCAATACCGTTAAGTGAAAAATCTTCATTGATAGAATCCCAGGCTTCACTTGCAACGGCAGTGTACCATTCATTAAATAATTCATCTATCTGTTTCAACTCTTCGGCTTTCATTCCGTCTTCTGAATAAACTTCAACAAGCTTAACACCAACTTTCTTCCATTTATTCGAAAAATCTTCCTGTTGTTCTCGTATTGCAATAAGATCATACGGTTTCAGAGATGTTACTTGCATAAACCTGATGTTATCTTTGATTGTCGTTTTAACGTTGGCAATTACATTTTGCTCTTGTTCTTCTTTAGCCACCATATTTTTGTCTTCTGAAGTAAGGACGTCTTTCTCTCTCATAGTCGGAGGCATCAGACTGTCAATCATACTCAAGACCAGCTCATCTCTTTTCCTTATAGAAGCACGAAGTTGTGCAACAAGGTTTTTCAATTTATTTATTGTCTTGGCATCTTTATCTTTTTGTGTTTCAAGATTACGGACCTGAGTAAGCAATTCATTATTTCTTTGATTCAGAAATACAACCTGTTCTTCCAGTGTACTGACTTCTGTTTGAAGAACATCAATTGTTGTAAAATCACCCTGTCGCATTAAATAATCTTTATTCAGCTTATTAATTGAACTTTGATAATTATCCGAATACAGACTCTTGTCCAAAAGTTCCTTGTGCGGGGCATAGTTCTCCTTTAATAAACTAATTTTTGAGGGAACATCTTTCAGATCAACAAGGGAGGTTGCATTTTTAATAGTGTTTTCTATTGTAGTGAATTCAGCTTTAAAGTTTTCGACTATTTCCAAATCTGATTGAGCAATAATTGAATTAATAAATCCCAAAACAAGAAATAGTGATAAAATTATTTTTAGAGTTGAGTTCTTCATTTTGAACCTCCTTCAATGCTCTCGCTGGTAAGATTTATTTTATAATCTCCATCTAACAGTTCAATGTAAGGTGTCCTCTGGTTGAATGCTGGTTCATTAAGACCAAATTCGGAAATAAATATTTTTTTCTCAAGAACCAGTGTTCCCTCACATGCTTTGAATACGTAAACGTTTTTGAACTTCTTTCCGGTAACAAAATAATTACCCAAGTTGTTTCTTATCAACCTGATTTCTTTCCCTTTATAAGCAAGTGAGTCCTGGAATTCCTCGTAAAACAGTCCTGTTGTATTGAACTCTATTGAATATCTGTCTTCAGCTATGTTTCCTTCATTATCAACAGCAAGGACGGATTCAATCGGCCAGGAAAAATTTGCTGGTTGCAATGTTAGTGCCGAGCAAGCAGTAAAAAAAGACATAATAATTAAAGAAAAAACTAATAATTGTTTCATATATTCTCCTGAAAAAATTTTATGTAAGTAAACTTAAGAAAAAAATAATTATGTTGATTCTTGACTAATAAAATTGAATTAACTATTAATTTTTACCTGAAAAGAGCGATGCAATTTCTGATTTGAGTGCAGAAAATATTAATGCCAAAATAATTTGATTTCCGAAAAGAAATCGTTATATATATAAATATGGTTGTTTGCGTACTAAATAATTATCAAATAAACGTTTATTTTATTTTTTTAGCTAAAGATTTTAGAGTCATCCTAAAAAAGATTTAAAAGGAATATTTATGGCAAAAGAAAAAACCAAGAAACCTCTTCAAATGGTTGTTCGTCCGCTTGAAATAGAAGATTATGATCAGCTTGTAGAACTGCAGTTAAAATGTTTTCCTGGAATGAAAACGTGGTCAAAAGAGCAAATAGAAAGTCAGCTAAAACGCTTTCAGCAAGGACAAATTTGTGTTGAATATAAAGGTAAGTTGATTGGTTCTTCCAGTTCACTCATAATAGAAATTGACGAATATGCCGATTCCACCTCCTGGAGTGATATTTCAGATAGAGGAATGATAACAAACCATGATGAAGAAGGTGACACTCTCTACGGAATTGAAATTATGGTTGACCCCGAATATAGAAGTATGAAAATTGGAAGACGTTTATACGAAGCAAGAAAAGAGTTAGCAAAAAATTTAAATCTTAAACGTATAATTATCGGAGGAAGAGTTCCTAACTACGGCAGACACGCTGATAAATTTACAGTTCACCAGTATGTTGAAAAAGTAATGAGCAAAAAATTATACGACCCGGTATTGACTTTTCAGATTGCAAATGGGTTTGTACTTAAAAGAATAATAACTGATTACCTGAAATCAGACGATGAGTCTAAGGGTTACGCTATACTTTTAGAATGGGTAAACCTTTACTATTCCCCAAAACCTGCCGAAAGAGTTGTTTCATCTCACCCGGTACGCATTTGCACGATTCAATACCAGATGAGACCGATAAAATCTTTTGATGATTTTGCACATCAGACGGAATTCTTTGTTGATGTTGCTTCCGGCTATAAATCTGATTTCGCCATATTCCCAGAGATTTTTACTCTGCAGCTTCTTTCCTTTATTCCTCAGGGAAGACCAGGTGTAACTGTAAGAAAGCTATCTACATTTACAAAGGACTACATCGATCATTTTCAACATCTTGCTCTCAAATATGCTGTTAACATAGTTGCTGGCTCGCATTACACCGAAGAGGAGGGTGACCTTTATAACATATCTTATCTTTTTAAAAGGGATGGGGATTTTGAAAAACAATACAAAATTCATATAACTCCGAACGAACAAAGATGGTGGGGCACAAAAGCCGGTAATGAACTTAAAGTATTTTCAACAGACAGGGGGAAGATATCAATTCAGATTTGTTATGACGTTGAATTTCCTGAGTTAGCAAGAATTTCAACTGAACGAGGCGCAAGTATAATTTTCGTACCATTCTGTACGGATGAAAGGCATGGTTATCTAAGAGTAAGGTATTGTTCACAAGCAAGAGCAATCGAGAATCAGGTTTTTGTAGTTTCATCAGGCAGCGTTGGTAATATACCCTTCATTGAAAATATGGATATCAATTATGCTCAATCAGGAATTTTCACTCCTTCGGATTTTCCATTTTCAAGAGACGGAATTTCTGGTGAATGTCAGCCAAACATCGAGACGGTTGTTGTGGCAGATGTGGATTTGGAGCTTCTGAGAAGGACAAAACAAAATGGTACGGTACGAAACTGGCTTGACAGGCGAACTGATTTATATAAAGTAGTAAGCCTTGAGGACATGAAGGATAAATAAAAAGCCGCAACCCTGTGCGGCTAAGAAAAAATTTATTTTAGAATTATTATCGTCTTCCACCGCCACCACGACCACCACCGCCACCTTTTCTGTCACGTGGAGGACGAGCTTCGTTAACCACAATCTTTTTCCCTTTAAGCTCAAACGTGTTCAGCGTTTCGATTGCTTTCATCGCTTCTGCCTGTGCAGGCATTTCTACAAAACCAAACCCCCTAGTCTCCTGGGTAAACATATCACGAATAACTTTTGCACTGTTCACTTTACCATGCTGAGAGAACAGTTCAGTTAAATCCTCATCCTTAACTTCAGAGGATAAATTACCCACGTAAATGTTCATTGTAAACTCCTTAAAAAAATAAATAAAATTTCAGGACATGCTTATTAAACTGCCTGATTCCTGGCTTGTTAAAAAAGATAAAGCAGGAATCAATTGAAAGTGCTGTATCTTAATTTTAGGCCTAGGCTCAAAATTAGAATAAATAATGAGCTTTTACAAATCTAATTTTATAGCAATAATAAATGATTCAAATTATTATTTCGAAGTGTATTTTATAATCAACCTAATTCCGGGGCGATTAGTTATATACTGCCAAATCCACTCAGACATTACGCGGAATCGGTTGCGAAAACTGATTAAGAACAAAATGTGCACAAAAGACCAGACTAACCACGCAATGAATCCAGTGAATTTTAAACCTTTTATCACAGCAACTGCTTTGCCTTTTCCAATAGTAGCCATCGTTCCCCTATCGTGATATATAAATTTTCTGCGGGATTTACTCTCTAATCCATTAGTAATAATTTTTGAAATGTATCTTCCCTGCTGCATTGCAACTGGTGCTATAGCGGGGAGCAGTTCACCTTTTTCATTTTTCACAGCTGCTGCATCGCCAATTACAAATATTTCCGGATGACCTTTGATACTCAGATCATCATTTACAATCGCCCAACCCAATCTGTCAGATTCAATTCCTGTTTTTCTTATTAATGATGAAGCTTGGTTACCTGCGGCCCACAAAATATTTTTAGTTTCAATAAATGTACTGCCAACTTTAACTCCACTTTCATTTATTTCTGTTACTTTTTCATTCAGCATCACTTCCACACCAAGTTTCTTTAAATCTTTAAGAGCTCTCTTTGAAAGTTTTTCCGGGTATGATGAAAGTATATTAGGCAGTGCTTCAACCATATAAACTTTTGTCATCGAAGCATCAATATTTCTGAAGTCGGGTATAAGATTTTTATTTACAATTTCGGCTATTGCACCGGCAAGCTCAACTCCTGTAGGACCACCACCAATGACTACAAAGTTTAAATGTTTTTGCCTCTGCACCGGATCAATTTCCTTCTCGGCAGCTTCCAATGAAAGTAAAATTGTTTCTCTGATTTTCAACGCATCATTCAAAGTCTTTAATCCGGGGGCGTATTTTTCCCACTCGTCTTTACCGAAATAAGAATGTCTTGAACCTGTTGCAATAATCAGATAGTCATACTCAATTTCAGATCCGTTAAAGAAAACTCTCCTTCGTTCTTTATCAATCGAAGTTACCTCACCAAGCAGAACATCAACATTTTTATTCTCACTAAAAACAGACCTTATTGGGATTGCTATATCCGCAGGGGAGAGCGCAGCAGTAGCTACCTGGTAAAGTAATGGCTGGAACAAATGATGGTTAGTTCTATCTATTATAGTTATTTGAAAATCCTGTTTAGCTAGTTCTGTAGCTGCAGATAGTCCACCAAATCCACCACCGATAATAATTATTTTTTTCATAATATAATTAAGAATTTTTTCTATCAAAATTTATATAATGAATTAATAGAATTCTTTGATTATCATCACAAAAAAAGCCGTCATCACAGACGGCTCAAATTCAATTATTAAATTTTCAGTCACTTGGAATAAATATACTTCAACAATTCAGACCTTACTGCTTCATTCATAAATTTTCCATTAAAGCTTGAAGTAATTGTAGTCTTATGGTTAAACTTCATCGTCTTCTTCTTCTAATTCAAAGAAAAAATTAAAGTCTTCCGGCTTGATCCTATGCTCCTTGAGATTTTTTTGTAACTCTTTCATCTGCTCTTTGAATTCTTCATCATTGAATTTGAATTTATAAATTTTTGATTTATTCTCTTCAAGCTCCTTTTTTAGCTCCTCCATTTCCTTTTTGAATTCTTCGCT
>Ga0224512_10004218_pt1 | contig 12275 bp, 9 predicted proteins | sample SF_May12_sed_USG_4_FD_169103 | JGI IMG/M metagenome (GOLD analysis project Ga0224512, IMG submission 169103) | Sediment microbial communities from San Francisco Bay, California, United States - SF_May12_sed_USGS_13 | ecosystem: Environmental > Aquatic > Marine > Sediment | place: USA: California... | reverse complement strand
GCCAGTTGGGCACGCAGTCCCAGCGGCTGGCCGCGCAAGAGCAACAGCGGCAGCGTTTCCGCCAGGTCAGCGCGATGTTTGGGCCCGACGAAGCACAGGTGTTTACCCAGGGGCAGAACGTCTTAGTGCGTCCGATTGGCCTGGTGTTCCCGTCCGGCAGTGCGCAAATCGAAACCCGGTACTTTGCGCTGCTGCGCAAGGTCCAGGACGCGATCCGGGTGTTCCCGAACAGCCTTGTCGTTGTCGAGGGACATACCGACTCGTTCGGCAGTGACGAGACCAATCTCAAGCTGTCGCAGGAACGCGCAAATGCGGTGCGAGCGTACCTGCTGGCGAATATGACCAACCTTTCCGCGGCTGACGTGCAGCCCGTCGGCTTTGGCGAGTCCCGTCCGGTGGCCAATAACGAGACCGTTGAGGGCCGCGCAAAAAACCGTCGTATCGACCTGGTGATTCGACCTAAACCCGCGGTAAACAACTAGGGTCAGCTATCGAGGCCCGCGGCGCGATTGTGCGCGTGTCGGGCCTCACTTTTTTCTGCTCACACCAGCGACCTGGCGGTGGTGTCGATGCCCACCGACACATAAGGGAGCACATTCAGTATGGCAACGAAAACCACGAAAACGCCGATGACTCAGGAGAGGTCCGCCTATACCCGGCAGGCCGAGGCGAAGCTCGAAGAGACGCAGGCAAGACTGGACGGGGTTAAAGCCAAAATCGAGAGCGCTTTGGCCAGCCAGCCGAGTCAGGCCAGTGAGCGACTCGAGAATGCCGTAAAGCAGGCAGAGGCGCACCTGGCAACGGCGGCCCAGCGTCTTGAAAGCTTGCGGGCGACCGGCGGCGAATCCTGGGAGGAGTTGAAGACAGGCTTGGAAAATGCCTGGGAAGATCTCTACCAGTCCATCAAAAAGATCGTCGCTCGGTTCTCCTGAGTTCCGGGGACCGTTTACTCATGCTGCGGCGTTGTCCGTGCGATCAGATAAGAAAACGGTTCCTGGATTTCCCGCTAAACGTGAGCAAGACCAGTTTGCCGACCAGCACCATCCTGGCAGGCCCGCCACGTCCGCAAGGCTGGTAGCGGAGATTGCACAAGGGCGGCAGATCTAACCACTGAATTTAGCCAAGACACAATAGACTCGTGAATGCGAACCATGGCTTGGCCGAGTGGATCGATGGTCATGCGGGTCCGGCTAACCAATAGCCGTGGAAACTGACGGGCACATGATGTCGCAGGTGGATGCGTGCAACGGGTCCTGCCGAGATATCCTCCATGTCCAGCAACGCAAAGCTACTGCGCTTGCTTGCAGCGCTATAGACCGGCGTCACAAGATAGTTGGCGCGTGGTCCGCCAATGCAGTCCAGAACCACCGGTTCGCCGCAGTACTCGCCAGCGCCGAATTCATAACTCGTGGTACTCAGGTCCCGACCATCCAGCCGACAAATAGCGTTTGGAAACAGTTCTCCGGCGGCGGAACGAACCATGAACGCGCTGCCATAGGGTTTGGTCCGTTCGGTTGCCGACATGCCGGGCAGCTCGAAGTTCGCTGACGCGTCGATCACGTGTTCGGCGATTCCGCCGGCTGCAAGGTCGACTTCCCAGCGGCGCAAAAAGTTGCTCGCGTTGCCCAGGTCGTCGGGCAACACGCCGCGCATGACCTGAAACAACGGAGAATCGCCCGTGCCGAGTCCGCCGCCGACTTCGGCACCGATAAAGTCGAGCATCAATCGATCGCCGTCTTCATAAGCATTAATGGCATGCCACATCCAGCAGGCGGGACATTCGATAGCCCGCACCGCGTCGCTGTCGCGTTCGGCCACGACCAGCACGCCGCCACGCTCCGGCCACCACTGGATCGCCTCCGAAAACGTTTCGCGGCCGACCAGCACCTGTAGCATTTTGCCAAAATCGATATAGGCCGGATGCAACAGGAAAGCGAAGTGCTTTTCGGTGACGAACCAGTCATGTATGTAGACCACCCGAGGCAACTCGATGCAGCGGCGCACCGCGACGCTGCCGTCGGCAGCAAGAGAATTGATGGTCGCGGTCGGCTTGCGCCCCTGGGAGATCGACATGCAATGGACCTGGTGATGGGAGGCATCCAGTTTCCAATGCGCCCAATACGCCAGGTCAGGATTTTTCGGATCGAGCGGCGGCTGCCCCAGGGTTTCTAGCCGGTCGTCGAGCGCATACGGCTGCTGGCCCTCGTCGAAAGCCCAGAGTTTGCCGCCCCAGGCCAGCACTGTGGTATTGGCCTGGTTCGGCAGCGACAGGCCGAGGTTTTTGCGCAACGGTCCCGAGCCGTGGCAGGAAAACGTCGGGTACAGGAAACGGTTGGCTGCGGCTTCTTCGACGAACTTGTTGGTGCGCACGAAGCGATTGCGAAAATGCGCCTGGCCGTCGCGGAACTGCAGCGCCTGCACCATGCCGTCGCCATCCAGCATCATGCGCTTGCGATCGGGTCCACGGTCGTAGAGGCCGGGGCCCACCCGATACAAAGTACCGTTCAGCCCATCGAGTTGGCCCTCGACCTCGCATGCATAGTCATGTTCTTCGGGCAAAGACGTCAGCAGCCCGGCGAACGGCAGCGAATTCTCAGCCAGTGGTGGCCATACAGAAGAGTCGAGAGGTTTTTTGAACCAAGCCATCAAAATTCATTCTAAATGCACGAAACAAAATAATTCCGCTCGCGCCACGACTCGAATCGTCGGCCCTGACATAATTTCTTATCCTTTAGTCAGCCGGCGGAGTCTTCAGCTGCTCGCCGTCCGGGCCTTCGTAGCTACGGCCGAAGCCGGTGATCGCCGCCACCAGCATGATGCCGGCCAGGAACCAGCCGTGCAGCACATACGGCCAGACGTCGGTGGGCGCGACCACCACGATAAAATCGTAGCTGGACTCAAGGTTGCGGATCGTCTGATAGCCGATCAGCACACCGCCGCCCCATGGGAAGATATAGCCGACGGCGGATGTGACCGCGTCGAGCAGGTTCGCGCGGCGGTAGGGGTGAAGCTTGAAACGCTTGCCGAGCTTCGAGACGACCGGGGCCGCCGTGATTTCCGCCGCCGTGTTGATCGTAATAAACATGTTCAGCGAGAACACGATGCTCCAGATCGCTACTTCCGCGCGCGCCACCGATTCGTTTGCAATGCGCTTGAGATTCTCGACGAGTGCGTCGAGTGCGCCGCCGAGCTGCATCAGGTGGCCGCCGGCGACGATCAGCAGAATCAGTATGGATAGCACGACATAGCCGCTGATGCCGTTGACCAGCGCGCCGCCGACTTGCGTGCGGCTCGGGTCGATATACAGGATCGCGCTCGGCTCGGCGAGCCCGAGCAGCAGCTCGAGCGCGATCGCCGTCAGAATTCCCCAGGTCAATGTGACGAGGATGTGGAAACCCCGCAGGGCCAGAAAGATGACGAGTGCGAACGGCGCGAGCAGCACGAGCCCCTCGGGCGACGCGGATGTCGCGAGGATCTCGTCGGCTCGCGCACGGTCGATCGCGCCATCGTTGCCGCCAACGATCAGAAAGATCACCAGGGCGGGCAACGCGGCGATAATCGCGTACTTGAAGCGCGTGCGCACCACGCCGGGAATGTCCGTCTCCTGGGTCGTCGCGGAGACGACCGTGGTATCCGACACGGGCGCGAGATTATCCCCGAACGCCGCGCCCGAGAGGATCGCCGCGAACAGCCAGACCGGCTCGGCGCCCAGAATGAGACCGCTCGGGAACATCAGGGTGCAGAACGCCACAGCGGTGCCGTAGCCGGTGCCGACCGCCGAGGCGAACGTCGCCGCGAGCACGAAGGTTGCGCCGACGAACAGGCTGCCGGTCGCGCCCGACGCCTGGCCGAGCCAGACGAGCCCGTCGACGAGGCCGCCCACCTGCAGCACCTGCGCGAACATGCCGGCCCAGAACCACGCGACGATCGTGACGGTCGCGACGGGATTCGCCATGCCGGCGAACACCTGATTCGCATAGTCGGACCAGTTGCCGCGACACAGGAACATGCCGAGTACGAGCCCGATGACCATGCCGAGGACCAGGCCGTTCTCGTCCAGTGCACCCATAATGGAGATAGTGATCGCCCAGATGACGAAGAAGACGAGCGGCGCGGCTGCGCCTAATGGCCCACCGCGAAATTGCAATATCGTCTGAATTAGAGTTCTCCGTCTCGCGCGAGCCATTCGATCAATAGACGTGCTCAATGACGAAGCTTACCATTGCAGGTGCTGCAAAGTGGCCCGAGCAATCTGCCTAGTGCAGAAGGATGCACATGATGTCATCGTCGCGATGTTTGTGTAAGAGTCTTGAAGCTGGCGAAGTCACCAGCAAAAGTCCCGGACGAAAGCCGGGCGTTGTCTGGGCGATGTTTTTCCCGCTGCTCTTGTGTGTTGGCTGCGCGACGCAACCCGTCCCGGAAAGCCGACTGGAAGTCGTTGCGGAGCTTGCGCAGGCGCCCGGCAATATAGCGGTCACCCCGGACGGGCGCCTGATCATCAGCCAGCACCAGATTTATCGTCCCGAGATCAGTGTCATCGAGTTGCTCCCGGATGGCTCCATTCGTCCGTTTCCGAATGAAGCCTGGGCATCCGAGCCAGACGAGGCAGGTATCGGGTTTGACGGCGTGCTGGGAATACAGGCTGGTCAGGACGGCATTGTCTGGATGCTCGACAACGGTCGCCGGGGCTCACGGCTGGTCGCATGGGATACGCTCAACAATGAGCTGCACAAAATCATCGAACTCGGCGCGACAGCCCGCGCCAAGGGTTCATTCTTTAATGACATAGCAGTCGATCCAGTTCACGACAGCATATTCATCAGCGATGCGAGCGCGAAGAACGCAGCGATCGTAGTCGTTGACACAGATTCGGGCACCTCGCGACGCGTACTGGAGCGGCATGCATCGGTCAGGGCAGAGCCGATCGCCATGGTCATCGGAGAGAAGACCTACTCGGTCGACAAAGACGGCAAACCGGTCGCCCGGCTCGGCGTCGACGGCATTACGATCGATCCGCAGTCGGAATGGGTCTATTACGGCGCTTCGCAGAGCCGGGATCTGTGGCGCGTGCGCGCGTCCGATCTGGTGGATGAGACACTCACGCATTCCGAACTCGCGGCCCGTATCGAACGCTACGGGGACCGCCCGGTCTGCGACGGGATCACGATCGACGGCGCCGGCAACGTCTACATCACCGACCTCGGCGGTTATGCGGTCGGCGTCGTCGACGCTTCCGGTGACTACCGGATCCTGCATCGGGACGAGGACCGGTTGAGCTGGCCCGATGGCATGAGCTTTGGTCCTGATGGCTACGTTTACGTGGTCGCGAATCAACTCCACCTCTCGGCACCCTTCAATCGCGGCCAGGACCTGTCCACGCCACCCTTCTTCGTGCTGCGCTTCAAGGCTTTGGCACCGGGCGCTGTCGGACGCTAGCTTTTCAAAAGCAGTTGTGCATGGCGGGGCTGGCAAAAACGCGCACCTGACTCGGTCAAGCGGTATAAAATCAAACATCCGTTGAGGTGAACCATGCTCGTACGCGCCATGCGGGCCGTGGTGTCAGATTCTCGAACTAAACAGCGCATGCGCCGAATAAAGAGCTTGACGGTCTATGCCAGCAAAATATTTGAAACGACTGCTGATCTCATTCGGTTTGATTGTCGCCGCGATTATCGTGTTGCTGATGACCGTGGCCCTGGTCATCGAGGCGAAATTTCGCCCCGCCGAAGAAGCCTCGATAAGCGTCCCGTCTGACTTCGGCTACCTGCAGGGAAAGCTGACTGAGTCCTCGGGTCGGATCCCGTTTGTCCTGCCCGGCATTGCCGGCGCCGAGGTATCCCTGACCCCCGGAGACCTGCAAACGACCACGGACGGCGACGGTTTATTCGCCATCCCGGAAATCGATCCTGGTGTCTACACGCTCAGCCTTGCCGCCGCGGGTTTTGAAACGGCTGTCATCGAGGATCTGCCCATCGGCGGGGGCAGTGTCACCAGCCTGCCGGATGTGGCGTTGTTTCCCGAAATTATTGGTCCGCCCAAGGCACGTCTCAAAGTCGGAACGCCGGCACCATTTGGAAAGCCGCCCGAGTCGCATCCTTACTTCACCACGGTCTACATCGATGCGTCCGAAAGCGAAAACATCTCGCGCTCCGGCATTCGCTTCGAGATCCGAGACGAACAAGGCCGGGTTTTGATGGATCCGTATGCCGGCGAGAACCAGCCTCTGCAACTGGAGCGATCTCCGAATCCGGGCAGTTCTCCAGCGCTGTTCTTGTTCACGCCACCGCGTCCCGAGACCTATGCCGTGAAAATCATTTTGACTAATGACAAGGCCGCGGGGGTGCAAGACACTGCAGAGGTAACGGTCCGGGCGGTCAACATCGCCCCCGAAGCAGTGCCGATGATCATCGCCGGACCACAGCCGCCGCAGAAGGCGCCGACCGCAGAGGCGCGCGCCTCGAGCGGACTGAATGTCGTCAGGAAAGGCACGGACGTGTACCTGATGGCGCGCGGCCTGGACCGGAACCACGCCGCTCCGGAACGCTATAACCCGGGCGGGCTGGACCCCGACGTCTACGGCAAGAACAACGACCATCTGCAGCGACAATTCGGCTTCCGTTGGGAACTCTTCCATGTCGATGAAGAGACGGGGTCCCGAACGCCACTCCACCAGTCGCTGCAGGGCCCGGCACAGACCCCGGCGACTGAGGGACAGATCCTGCACTTCAGAGCAGACCGCCCCGGCCGCTACGAGGCCATGCTTGAGGTCGCGGATAACGATCCGTTCGGCTCAATGACGAGCGAAAAGGCCAGCGTGTCCCTGTTGGTCGTGGACGATGAAGAGGCCCAGGATGGCGCGGCCTGTGACACATGCCATAAAGACCAGGTGGATGGATACAATCGAACCGCGCACAAGGCGGCGGAAGTCGGTTGCGAGAACTGTCACGGCCCCGCCGCCGCGCACCTGGCCGTCGCGGAGGGCGCGGAGGAATACGAAGAGAAGAAACGCGCCTCGCAAAATGCCAGCTACGGCGCCGGCGTATGCGGTCAATGCCACGACGAATATCCCGAATGGGAAAAATCTCGGCACGCGGACGGCATGCCCTACGGCTACTATGAGATTGCGCGCCCGCTGATGGTGCAGTGCTCCAAGTGCCACTACGCAAGGACCTTCAAAGCGACACTGGCTGCGGCAAGCGAAGCAAGTGTCGAGTTTCACGACGTAGAGTACAAAAAGCGGGTCGCGGGCATCGGTCCGCTGATGCCCGATATGTCGAAGGTTCCTGAAAAGGACGAGACCGCTATCTCCTGCACCGGTTGCCATAGCCCGCACGATGCGGTCAAAGATCAATCCGTAGGACTGAGAACCGGCAGTCCCGGCGCGCTTTGCCAGACCTGTCACGAAGAAAAATGGCAGAACGCCATCCTCGAAGGCACGGCCGACGAAGTGGGCAACGGCTACGAGTATCCCGGAGAAAACTACGAGACTGTAAATCCGCATAGCACCGGATCGAAATGCGTGATGTGTCACCTCGGCGATCAGACTCAGGCGATCGATACGCGTGGTGTGCGAGCGGTCGGGGCGCATACCCTGCGCATGCGCGATGCAGGCCCGAATCAGGTTCTCGGGGGCTTCGGCCCGAAGCCGGATGACCCGAAGCAAAACAAGAACCCGAACGAATCCGACGACGTGCTTCACCTGGCCCCGTGCCGTATGTGTCACCAGGGCCTCGATACCTTCGACCGGAATGGCGTGCAGAGCGACGTCCATGCGCGCTGGATCGAGCTCGGCGACCTGCTGAAGGCCGCGAACGACGGCGTGCTGCCGGGTGCCCGGCCCGGAGACAAATGCGCCACCTGCCACCGCGGCGGTACCCTGCCCTTCGACGACGACCCGAAGCTGCGGTTAGAGAGCGCCTACACCAATTACAAGCTGATTAAGAACGATCGTTCCTGGGGTATTCATAACCCGGCGTACGTGAAAAAACTTCTCACGGATTCCATCGCTTCCGTCAGATCGTATCTAAGAGCCCACGGTCGAGACGTGGCCACGGCGGCCGAAATCTGACCGGCGCTGCGCGGAGTTGCATTGATTCACGGGAACGTTTTCTTATCTCGTTAGACCGACCGTCAAAAAGGTCAGTAAACGGTGCTGGAATTTAAATCAACATTACTGAAACGCCGGCAACAATCGCTCGCCAATGATTCTTATCGAGGCTGCATGATCTCGATGGAGTTTGAATGCCACTTCGTCCAAACCCATGTCTGCGTATTGCCGCAGTGTTTCGATGTGGTTATCGAGATCGCCATAATCACCCGACATGGTTAAGTTAGCGATAAGTTTATCGACAATCGGATCCGGAACGCCTTCTATGACATCTGTCTTCTGCTTATACGCCTTGAAGAAATTCCCCCGATTCGCATCCACGATGCAGCACTCTTCTGCGCTTAGAAATGTCTCCAGGTACCACGTATCCAACATGCCTCGCAGTGCCAGATGACGCCTTGCTTCGCTGACCGATAAACCCTTGTCTTCTTTCACGTGCCAGGCGATCAGACAACTGACGCGAAAATCTTTGCGGCTCCGGACATGCGACTCGAGATTCTTTTCTATACGCCGCAAACTCGATTCGAGACGCCGCGCCGTTGTATCGCCCAGCATGATGCCGTCGGCAATCCCGGCTGCCATGTGCAACATCTGTTCTTTATTGGCGCCGATATAAATGACGGGAGGCTCGTCGGTCGCCCAACGAGGCTGGTAGCCATAAGCCTGATAAATGTCGCCCTGATAGTTCAGCACTTCATCGGGGCCGGCCGCTTTGAGAATCTCCACGCATTCACGAACCGAACCCACCATCCTTTGACCATCGATACCCATGGCGCCCATCACACCGCTGGGACCGCCGACTAAAATCTCGGCACGCCCGTGGCATAACTCGTTCAAACTGGAAAGAGCTTTCGCCATTTTCAAGGGATGCAGCTCATAGGGGGTGATAACCAGCGCGCCAAGATGAATCGCGCTCGAAGCGAGCGCCAGCGGGCAAAGCGCAATGAACGGATCCCGAGAAGAAGGATAGTTCGAGGTCCAGACGGCGTGCAGCCCATAACTTTCCGCCAGCAACCCCAGCTCGGAGATTTCCGCAGGCGACAAGTCAGGATCCAGAATTACATCGAATTTCATCTGTTCAACACTTCATTTATCGCGCACCGAGTTTGGAGGATTTCCGCTCGACATGGAAGGCTAGCCCAGTGGACCCGGTGAGCCGCCCGCCGGGCCTTGGCGCGATTTAAAGGTATTAATTTTGAAATATCTCGGTCATGGTAATATTCTCTTTAGCGTTTCGGCCGGTAAAGAGGAGAATTCCCACGATGACCAGCACCGCTGTCGCCGCCCAGACTGATTATGATTCCCGCAAATATTTCTGGTTTGCGGTCTATGTGCTAATCATGGCGGTTGCCGCCTTACCGCTATTCGGCCTGCGAATTCCCCGGGTATTTCCGTACCTGCCGCTACTGATCATCCATGAATTTGCGGCCTTCGCTTTCGTCGGTCATACGTTTTTCAGCAACATCTGGTCGCTGCGCATCCGCAGCACCCTGCCCCTGGAGACCGGCATCTGGGCCCGGGCGCACATGCGCATACTCTGTTTGTCGGTCACCGGACCGATGGCTTTCATCGTGGCTCTGACAGGCCTGATGGTAATAGAGGACTGGGGTGGTTTGGCTGGCGCACCCTGGGCCTGGGACTCTTATCTGGCGTTCTGGTTGATGTGCGCGATCAGCGTGGTTCCGGACGTCATCCGTTATGCCCGGAACCGGAATGCCGATAAACCTATGCATGGCATGATCAACGGCGGCATCCGCGCCATGGTCGCTACGGTGCTGACGTTCTACATCATGGTCGCCATGATCGCCAAGGTGTCCCTGATTGCCGGTTAGCCCGCGTTCGGAAGCGGCAAGCACTGCTAATCATGTCGTTTAGGAAAATAAGTCTTACGGTGTGCTTGATTGGTCTGGCATGGCACACTGCGTCTGATTCGGCAGGGAACACATTCAAAGGCGGCACCGACGCCGACTATGCTGCAATGAAAGCGCAGCTCGAAAGCGTGATTGCGGCATACAACGCGGCTGACACGGCGGCATTTAAATCAGCTTATACGGAAGACGCCTGGGTTATTTCCATGCGTCGTCCAATTAAGAGTTCGCGCGAAGAGATTGGCGCTGCGTTCACGCCCGGCATGTCTCAATATCTATTTGCGACGGAGTTGGAAATCCTCGACATCGAAGTTCATGGTGACATTGCCTATATGATCGGGCGCAGCACACTGACTGGTGAGCCGCGCGAAGGTGCAACAGTGCCGGCGTTCGTCGAAGAGCGCATTTATACGGCGATCTTCAAGCGCGAGGACGACGCGTGGCTGATTCATCGGCATATGGAGTCGACGTCACCGCGGGAGGGCGAGCCGTCGACAATCCCGACGAAGTGAGTGACTGGCGCCCGAAAAATCAATTTTCCAAGGCGATTTTGAGTATCAATACATCCGAAGCGCCGGCGCCCCTGGACAGTGTATCGCCGGCGAAAGCGAGTCCGCCATCAGGCATTTCTGCTACCGCCCGAGCCCACTCATTGCCGGTATCCCCAAATGTACGCTCCGTCAGCAGCGCACCATCGGCATTGAGCTTCAACATCCAGACATCGTAAAGACCCGCGCCCTGCGACATCGTGTAGCCGGCCAACGCATGGCCGCCATCGCGGGTTTCGATGACCGCACGCACCCAATCATCCTGTTCACCACCGTACAGCCGATCCCACATGACCTCACCTCGGGCATCGAGCTTCAATACGCGAATATCCAGGCCACCGGCACCGGCCGAGCCGGTGAGTCCGGCGACCACCGCGCCTCCGTCACCGGAGGCCGTCACGGCGCTCGCATAATCAAGGTCAGCGCCACCAAAGGTCTGATCCCATATCAGCTCACCGCCAGCGTCGAGCTTCACCACCCAGAAGTCCGCGGCGCCGGCACCTTTGGATTCGGTGTGTCCGACCACGACCAGACCGCGATCGCGGGTTTCAGCAATGGCAGTAGCCCAGTCGGTCGCAGGTCCACCGAATGTGCGTTCCCAGAGCAGCTCACCTTCGGCGTTCAGCTTAATGACCCAGAAATCGTAGGGCGCACCGGAAGCGGCTTGCGTATATCCGCCCAGGGCAAGACCGCCGTCGCGGGTTTCGACCGCCGAGCTGGCCCAGTCCGTCGCAGGCCCACCGAATGTGCGTTCCCAGAGCAGCTCGCCATCGGCATCGAGCTTCAGGGCCCAGGCATCGAACTCACCGGCGCCTTTCGATTCCGTCGCACCCGCAACGAACAGACCCCCATCGCGCGTTTCGATGATTGCGCGAGCGCGATCTATTGCCGTGCCGCCGAAAGTTCGGTCCCAAACTAACTGGCCGTTGCCGTCGACGCACACCACCCAGGCATCTTCGAGGCCCGCGCCCTTCGAAGCCGTGCGGCCTGCGGTGCAGACCCCGCCGCCGCCCGTTGCAGTCATCGCGTAGGCCCAGTCTTTCGCCGGACCGCCAAACGCCACGTCCCACTGGATCCCGACGGTGGTGCTGCGTATTTGCCGGCCATGATCTGCACCAGTCTCTAATCGATAGGCGCGTAAGCCTTCGAAATCCATGATCGCGACATAAGCCAGCTTCACGTCATGCGCGCAATTACCGCCATACTGCGTCAGGTAATTGTTCGTCAGTGTCTGCACTTCGCCGTCCGCGGTAATCACGATCGGCTCATCGCCCACGTAGGACAGCCGCGCACCGGTCAGGCCCGCCGCTGCCGGGTTCGAAAAATTCATCGATAAGCCCTGCATCATCGGCGCATCGCCGGTGATTGTGATCACGCACGTTTCCTGGCCATTCGTGTATTCCGCCTGCGTCGAAACTCCGCCGCCGAACAGTTGCCGATCCGCAGTACCCGTTACCGGCGCAGTTCGGCGCCAGTCCTCGTTGATCGGTGGCGGCATGAATTCGGCAAATCCCGCAAGCTTTTCTTCCGCGGCCGTGCCAGCGGCGAAAAATGAGACGACGGCTAGCCAGCATAGGACGATGACCAATGCCGCGTCGCGCATCATTCGTCGAGCCTCCCGTGGCGTGCGTTCCGCGCTGAGTTCTGTGGGCTGCTTACTCATCATTGCGGCGGTCAGGGAAATTGGATAACTCGCCTATCCCGGGAATACGGCTCTGGATGAATTCGATCACGTGGTCGGCAAGAAACGCC
>Ga0224512_10004217_pt1 | contig 12277 bp, 6 predicted proteins | sample SF_May12_sed_USG_4_FD_169103 | JGI IMG/M metagenome (GOLD analysis project Ga0224512, IMG submission 169103) | Sediment microbial communities from San Francisco Bay, California, United States - SF_May12_sed_USGS_13 | ecosystem: Environmental > Aquatic > Marine > Sediment | place: USA: California... | reverse complement strand
TCGGCGCTGGATCCGGCCTCGTGGCGCAGGATCAGCCGTTGGTCCGGCATACCGAAGACCGCGTCCAGAGAGAGGATGAAGCCGGGAAGGCGTACCGAGTGCACCTGAGTGCCTTCCAGGCGGGCGCCACGGGTCTCCTTGGGGCCTGTCACTTCTTCGAGGGGAACGTCGAGGGCCGATTCACGCACCTCCGAGAGTCGATGCGCCAGCTCCCGCGCTGTCCCGCTGGGCGTGTCCCTCTTGCCTGAAGAGGCGTAGTCGATCAGTTCCCAGTGGGGGATGTAGCGGGCAGCGATTTCGGCGAACCTCTGCAGCAGTACGACGGTGAGGGCGAAATTGCCCACCGCCAGGACGCCCCGCTCCCGTTCCCGTGCCAGGGCGTCGATCTCGTCGTAGTCGTGGCTGCTCAGGCCCGACGTACCGACCACCACGTGGGCCCCGGCGCGAAGAGCCGCCAGCGTGTTGTCCTTGGCTGCTTCGGGCTTTGTGTACTCGACGAACACGTCCGGCTCGAGGGCCAGGGCCTCTTCAGCGGTTGCAGAACACGTCGCCGTGAGGCTTTCGATGCCGATGACGTCGCCCAGTGGCGCCCCCGCGTGGCTGCGGGAAACGGCGGAGACCAATGCCATGTCGTCGGCTCCGGCGATTCCTTTCGCGAGGGCGGACCCCGCCCACCCCGTGGCCCCTGCCAGGCATACTCTCAGCGTGCTCATGGGTGGCGCCTCGGACGGAGGGGACGGATCGGACTCAATTGGCGGCTCCACGTGCCTCGGCGAATTCGGCGGCCAGTACCTCGACCATGCTCGTGTAGTAGGCTCGCTGACTCTCCTGATCGCCGGTGAGGGGCGCTACGACCCCCTCCACTGCCCCCGCCAAGCCCCGGATCCGGTTCGAGAGTTCCTGCCACTCCCGCTCCAGATCCCGCAGCTTCGTCACAGTTGGCCCGGTGTCGGCTTCGTCGGACCCTTCCAGGACCTCTCGCACCCGCTCCAGCTCCGCCTGAGCGCGTTCGTGGAGGTCCCTGAGTTCCATCAGCGTAGCCGTCCAGGCGGTGCGGACGGCAGGTGCGGCGGCTATTCGAGGATCTTCTTCTACGCGGACTGTTTGGGTGGATTCCCGCTGGCCGGCTCGCACCGTCACCGTGTAGTCTCCCGGCGCGACCAGGGGCCGGATCGGCCCGCCGAACCCGAACCCGCCGCCCCGGCGGACCGGAGGCGCTCCGTGTCTCAGGTCCCAGACGACGCGGTTCAAGCCCGCCGCCGTAGCGCCCTCGAGCTCGGAGACGATCCCTCCCTGCTGATCCGCCACCTCGATGCGGACGGTTCCGCTGTCGGCCGCCGCTGCGAGCCAGTAATCCACCAGAGCGCCGACGGGTGGGTTCTCGCCTCTGTAGTACACGTCTCCTGTATGGGCACCCTCGCTGCGTCGCCTGGTCTGGACCGCCGTCTCCAGGGTGAAGAGGTGGAGATCTCGTGACAGGACCTCCGCCGACATCTCCTGAAAGGCGTTGATCTGGTCGATGATCCAGACCCCGCGCCCGTGGGTGCCCAACACCAGGTCGTTGTCCCTGGGGTGGACGACGAGATCGTTGAAGGGTTGGGTGGGCATACCGCTGCGGATTTCGATCCAACTCCGCCCGCGATCGAAGGAGTAGTAGAGTCCGATCTCCGCCCCGAGGAACAGGACCGATGCATTGCGTGGATCTTCGCGAACGGTACGGAGAACGCGCTCCTCCGGCAGGTTGCCGATGATGTCCACCCAGGTGCGACCCCGGTCCTCGGAGGCATACAGATAGTTCGCGTAGTCGTCGTTCCGGTAGTTGTTCCACACCGCATAGACCCGCTCTCCATCGTGGGAAGACGGTTCGATCCCACTGACCCAGGCTCCCGCCGGAAGTCCGGGAAAGCCCGATGTGACGTCGTCCCACGAAGCACCGCCGTCCGTCGAGACGTGGAAGAGGCCGTCATCCGTACCCGCGTAGAGCAGTCCCTCCACGACCGGGCTCTCGGCCACGGCGGAAATCGTGGGGTAGTACGGGATCCCGTCGTCGAGAGAGAGGGTGAGCTCGTGGGGACGCTCGCCCATGATCTCCAGGGTTCGGCGGTCGACCCCCGACGTCAGGTCGCCCATGGCTTCCCAATGATCCCCCCGGTCCGTGCTCTTCCAGAGGATGTTCGTGCCGGCATAGATGGTGGAGGGGTCGTGGGGCGAGAGAATGAAAGGCCCGTCCCAGTTGGCGGGGGCCATGGCGTTGCCGAGGCGCATGTCCGGCGCGTCGAGGTCCTTCCACGTCTCCCAGTTCCGGCGGGCCGAGATGTGACCGGTGGGGTCTCCCGGGCGGATATCCGTGCGCTCACCCGTTTCCGTGTTGAGGCGCGAAAGGCCCAGGTACTGGGACTCGGTATAGACGATCACGTTGTTGGAGGTGTCGGGGATGTTGACGAACCCGTCGCCGCCCCCCAGGCGTACCCAGTCCTCGTTGAGGATCCCCGCGGTCCTGTACGTCTCATTGGGTCCCATCCACGACCCGTTGTCCTGTAGGCCGCCGTATACGCGGTAGGGTCGGGCCATGTCTACGGCCACGCGGTAGTACTGGGACACCGGCAGGTCGGAGATATAGAGCCAACTCAGTCCCCTGTCGTAGGAGATCCCCAAACCGCCGTCGTCGGCCTTCATGACGTGTCGTGAATCGGACGGATTGACCCAGACCAGGCGGTCGTCGCCGTGGAGGCTCTGGTCCGGTACGGTGAAGGTCTTGCCGCCATCGTCGGAGAAGGAGTATGCGTTGACCATGTAGACCCGTTGATCATCGCTGGGGTCGACCAGGATCTGGCTGGCGTACATAGGCCGGGGGTTCCAGTCACTCATGTGCTCCCAGGTGCGTCCGTGGTCTTCGGAACGGTAGATGCCTGCCCGGCGCTCGTTGTAGGCCGTCGAGGCGTTGTATCGGAACCCCTGCTCGATGCTGACGTACATGATGCGGGGCTCGGCCCGGTATATGCTGATGCCGATGCGGCCCAGCTCGCCCTGGGGAAGTCCATTGTCCAGCCCTTCGGCGGTGAGCTCGGCCCAGGTGGCCCCTCCGTCGGTGGTCTTGTACAGGCCGCTCCCTGGCCCACCTCCGTGGAAGCCCCAGCCTCGCCGCCGCCGCTGATACATGGAGGCGTAGATCTCGTCCGGGTGGTGGGGGTTGAGGATCACGTCCACGGCTCCCGTGTCCGGGTCTCCCCCGAGTACGCGCGTCCAGCTTTCGCCCCCGTCCGTGCTCTTGTAGAGACCCCGCTCTTCGTTGGGCCCCCACAAGTGCCCAATCGCGGCGACGTAGACGATGTCCGGGTCTTCCGGGTGGAGGGCGATTCTGCCGATGTGCTTGCTGTCCGGGAGACCCATGTGGCGCCAGGTCTCCCCACCGTTCGTGCTCTTGTAGACGCCGTCGCCCCAGGAAGAACTCTGGCGGTTGGCGCGCTCACCTGTCCCCACCCAGACCACGGATGTATCCCGTTGATGAACGGCGATCGCGCCGACTGAATGGGTGCCTTCGTTCTCGAACACGGGCACCAGGGTGATCCCATTGTCGCTGGTCTTGAAAACGCCACCGGTTGCCGAGGCGACGTAGAACTTGATGGGGTCCGCCTCCACAACGGCCAGATCCACGATGCGGCCGCTCATGGCGGCGGGCCCGATGTTCCTGGCCCGGATGCCGTCGAGGTGGGCTGTGGTGAGGCCCTGTTGGGCCGCACCGGACTGGGACATGAGAGCGGTCAGCGCGACGTAGAGTCCCGCGGTGAAGAAGCGTGGCTTGGCTTTGGCCATGGGTCCGGAGGGCAGAGGGGAAGGGCCGGCGGAAGGGGAAGATCGGGTGGGGCCGGTGGCCCATCAAGCGCTACCCTTGGTAGATTCCGCCGAGGAGGCCCGCAGATTCCCTCCGGACGTGTCGTGCCGACGGCCTCGACGGCCACGCTTCCCCATCCACCGAACGCCCCGACCGACGCCAATGCCGAACTCGCAGGAGCTGGTTGCCAAGCTCGCCAGGGCGTATGCGCTCACGGAGATCGTTCACCTCCGTCACCCCAGCATTCAAGAGCAACTGGATGGGGTGTCCTCGGGCCTGAAGGACCATCGTCTGATGGTCGAGTGCCGGAAGGGGAGCCTGTGGGCCAACGGTTCTCGGGTCGAAGCGGGCCCCGAGATCGATGACCTGGCCGAGGGCATGCAACAGTGCGGGGTGGATTTCATGCGGTTGGGCCAGGGCCTGGATGCACGGTTGGTGGGTGAACTTCTGGACAGCCTCCGCATCGCGTCGATCTCCGGACGTCACCGTCGTCTGAAGGAGCTTGCCGGATTCCATGGCGAGGAGCTCCAGGTCGTGTTCGGCGAGCCAGCCGGCGAAAGGCCTGCTCTCGGGCGATCCGCGGAGGCTATTTTCGCCGGGGCTCTCGCCAAGGAATCCCATTCGTCCGAGGAGGTCGAGGCGGTTCCAGACGGCGGCGTCTGGGACCCCCCCGGATACGATTCGGCGGCACCGGCCCCTGGTGTGGGCGGCCCGTCCGAGGCCAGGAACCTGGACCATCCCGCCGGCGACCCGGGATCCCACACCGGCGACGCCTCAGCGATCGTCGAGGCCCCGGCGGACGCCTCCGCCGAGGAATCGGACGCGGCCCGCAACGATGGCGCAGATGCGGAGCCCATGAGCCCGGACGAGTTCCGTCTGGGTGTCGAGTTGTTCATGGCGGGAAGCCCCACGAAACGAAGGAGCTGGGTCGGGCCGCTGGAGGCGCAGGCCGCCCGGGTCGACGTGGATGCGAACCTCGACGCCATCGTGGACATCCTCGTGACGCTGCTCGGGCCTGGGGACGGTGACGAGGCGGTGGCCCAGGTAGCCAGAAGGCTCGTGTCGCCGGGGGTGGCGCGTGCCCTGGGTCAACGCCTTGCGAGCGCCGCCGACGAGGAAGAGCGCGGCGAGTACCTGCAGGTTGCGTCGGGGCTCGGCGAACTGATTGCGCCGAGCTTCGCCGAAGAGTTGGCGACGTCCGAAGATCCGGCCGCCCGGCGAGCCCTCGTCCATGGACTGGCCTTTCTCGGTGATGCCGCGAGACCCTCCGTGGAAGACCTTCTGAGTCGCCCTGAGTGGTACGTGGTGCGAAACGCGGTATCGGTGGTGGCACTCATGGCCGACAAAGATGCGCAGGACCTTCTCGAGCCCTGTCTATCCCACTCCGATGCCCGCGTGAGGCAAGAGGCCGTCATGGCCATTGCCAGGATCGGGCAAGCAGGGGGTAGGTCCCTCCTCCCTCTTTTGGCCGACGACGATCCCGACGTGCGGGCGGCGGCCGCCCAGGCCGTGGGTACGCTCGGCGTCGGTTCGGCCACGGGTCCACTCCGGGCCCGCCTCATGGAGGAAGACAACGACGTCGTGCTCATCGAGGTGCTCCGGGCATTGGGTAGGCTTGCGGATCCCGATGCCGTGGAGGGCATCCGCATCAGGGCCACGCCGAGCTTCTTCGTTCGTCCCACGAAGCCGGTGCGGGTGGCGGGCCTCCGGGCTCTGGGGCGAATCGGAACCCAGGAAGCCGTGGTCCTCCTCGAAGCGGGGGCGGAGGACCGGGATCCGGAGCTCAGAAGCGCGGCTCAACAGGCCCTCGAGGATCTGGCCTGAGGGTCGGCCTCAACGTCAACTCCGACCCGGCCGGGGGATCGCCAGGACGTGCCTGAGGGCGCCGGAAAATCGCAAGAACTCGCCGAGTCGACTCCGGTCCGAGGACTCCTCCTGGGAGTGGGCGAAGAGCCCGGTCACGGTGGTGCGCACCCGGGTCCGCCCCTCCAGACGCCGGGCCAATGCCAGGGTTTCCACCCAGGGAATCAAGCGATCGTGTCTTCCGTGGAACAGGTGAACCGGGGGTAGAGGCCCCTCCATCGTGTCCCGGCCCTCCAGGAGGGGGTGGGTGCGCCGTGCGGCATCAGCCAGCAGAGGCACCATTTCCCTGGAGGACTGGGGATCGGGTTCCCGGTCGGCGGGAGGGGCAAAGAGCCGAAAGAGGGCTCTTCGCGATGGGTCGAGGCGCCGCTCCAGATCGTCTTTGACGGAGTCGTATACGGGATCCCATGACATGATGCGCCGTGCTCCGGCCAGGACAGCCAGGGACCGTAGCGCCTGGGAGACATCGGCCGCTCCCTCCAGCCCCGGCACCCGATGGAGGTAGTTGCCCGCCACGACCCAACGGCCATAGGGGTCGGGACGGATCCGACGCGTCGTGGTTTCGTCTCGGTACTCCCCGGTCAGTCCGAACAGGATCGTGCTTTCCAGGCTGCCGTATCCACCGAAGCCCACGACGCCCGAGATCGCCCCCCCATGCTCGGGTGACGCCGCGGCCAGAATCACCTGAGGACAACCGAAGGAGAATCCCACGAGGCCACATTCGGCACGGGGCCGGCGCTCGCGGACATGGTTCACGGCTTCGGCAACGGCGCGGTGTCCCGGACCAGGGTCCAGGTCCAGTTGGCGCCAGGGCTGGACCCGGGGGATGATGACCGCGGCGCCGCTTCCGGCCAACGCCCCCGCGAAGCGCACCAGCGCAGGGTGGTCCTCGCCGGCCACGGTGATACCGTGGAGGACGATCCACGTGGGTGAGCGGGGGTCGTCCCATGAGCCGTAGAGGACTGCACTTCGCTGTGCCCCACCCATGAAGATGGACCGCGGTGGGGTATGGACCGGTCGCGCCCATCGCCAGAGGTAGCGGGCGGCACGAAGTGAGGGACTTTTCAGAGGAAACTCCAGATCGATGGGGCACCGGCAGTCCACGGGGGCGAGGTTGCCAATGAAGGGGGCTGTGGCGAACTATCGGAGTCGAAGCCCACCCGCGTCTCCTGCCCTCTCAAGATGCCTCATCCTCACCCCGTTCCGCACCGGAGCGCCCGTTGAGCCGAGCGGAACCCCGGGGCGGTCCCGAAGTCGGTGATCCGGCCGCGGTGAAGCCGCCGTACCGTGACGCTCTCATTGCCGGCGCCGCCGTCTTCGCCCTCTACGTCGCCACGCTGGCGCCGACCACGGCCTGGTGGGACGCCAGCGAGTACATCGCCACCGCCCATATCCTTGGCATTCCCCACCCGCCGGGGAACCCTCTCTTCGTCGCCCTCGCACGGGCATGGTCGATGCTCCTTGCTCCTCTGGGCATCGCCCCCGCGGTCCGAATCAACCTCTTCGCGGCGGCCACGTCGGCCGGTTCCTTCGCCTTCTTCTACCTGGTGGCGCACCGGATCCTGGCCGGGGCTGGAATCCGGGGCGTCGCGGGCCGCATCGGTAGCGCGGTTTCGGTTTGTCTCGGCGCGACGACGTACACCGTCTGGACCCAGAGCAACGCCAACGAAAAGGTGTACACGTTGTCGGTCCTCATCATCGCCGCTGTGTCGTGGTTGGCCGTGCGGTGGAGAGACCGTGCCCAGGAGCCCGGCAGTGAGCGCCTGCTCCTGTGGGCAGCCTATCTGATGGTCCTGGGCTCCACCAGCCACCTGATGTCCGTGCTCCCGATCGCTGCCCTGGCCGTCCTGGTGCTCATGACCCGGTGGACCACCGTGGCGAACCCGGCGTTCCTGGGCCGCCTGGCGTTGGTGGGCATCTTGGGGCTGTCGTTCAGCTTCTTCCTCCCGATCCGGGCAGCGGAGCGGCCCGTCGTGAACGAGGGAGATCCGGTGTGCGAATCGCTTGGAGGAGCGGCTGTGGCCATCTACACAGCCGGGAAACGGGGTTGTCCGGCGCTTGCTGAGAGCCTTCGTCGGGAGCAGTACCAGAAGCCTCCGCTGTCGGTGCGCATGGCCCCCCTCAGACACCAGGTCCTCAACTACTTCCAATACCTGGATTGGCAATGGGCGCGTGGTCTTCACACGGACGAGGTTCCCGGCTCCGCCCGGACCCCCGTAACCCTCGTCTTCCTGCTCCTGGCTGCCCTTGGGCTTGGTGTCGCCCTCCGCGGCGACAGGCCCGTCGGGATCTACCTAGCGATTCTGCTCGGAGTTCTGTCTCTGGGGCTCGTGTTCTATCTGAATTTCAGATTCGGGTATTCCCTCGCCCCGGAAATCACAGACCGGTCGGCCCATGAGGTCCGGGAACGTGATTATTTCTTCGTCGCCAGCTTCGCGGTCTGGGGACTGCTGGCGGGAATCGGCCTCACCTGGTGCTGGCAGGCTCTCGCCAGGCGTGGGGGAGACTGGCGCCTGGCTTCTCCGGTCCTTCTCCTGGCCTTGGTGCCCCTTGCCACGAACTGGCAGTGGGCGTCCCGGGCCGGCGACTACGCGGCACGGGACTGGGCCTACGACGTTCTGATGAGCGTCGAACCCTACGGCGTACTCTTCACCAATGGCGACAACGACACGTTCCCTCTGTGGTATCTCCAGGAGGTCGAGGGGATCCGCCGGGACGTGACCGTGGCCGTGGTCCAATACCTCTATACCGACTGGTATGCCGGCCAACTGATGGAGTTGACCCATCCCGACCGCCAGCGGCCCTATGAACCGGTCGTCCCCGGGCTCTATGACGAACGACCCCCTCCCGCCGGGGCCGTCCTCTCGTTGAGGGCGGACCAGGTCGCACAGATCGTGGACGGTCAGGTGCCCCCGGGGTTTTCGGTGCAGTTCGGGAACGTGTCCGTCGAGTTCCCCGAGGGGATGTTCCTCGGACGGGGCCACTATCTCACCCTTGCCATGATTGCCGCTTCGGGGCATGAGCGCCCGATTTACTTCGCCGGTACGGGCGGTGAAATGCAGAACGTGGGACTCTCCCCCTGGGGGGTGAACCAGGGGTTGGTGACCAAGCTGGTCATGAGGGATCTGGACGCGGATCCTCCACAGGGCTTCGTGCGCACCGTTGTGCCCGGAATCGAGTGGGTGGACCTCCCTCGCAGCCAGCGCCTCGTCGCCGAGGTCTACACCTATCGGGGCCTCCGTCAGCGGGACATCTGGCCCGACAACGCGACGTTGAACATCCCCGCGCAGTACTACTTCATGGGCGGGGCCCTGGCCGAGGCGGCGGCCGCAGTGGGAGACACGGTCGCGGCCCGCCGGTATGCGGACATGCGAGACGAGTTCCTCAGTGTCGCTCAGGGGGGGCGAAAAGCGGCCCGGAGCTACTGACCAACACGTTGTGGAGGAGGATGAATGACGTCACGCCGCGAGTTCATGGGGGCGATGGGAGCCGGACTAGCGGCTGCAGGTACGTCAGCCTCGGCCATGGCCTGCTCCACCAGCCAGGAGGCCCTGGGTCCATCGGAGTCCGAGGCTCTGCTGGTCTCGGATCGCATGCATGTGGAGCCTGCTCCTGTCGGCCTCGACCGGCTCCCACTTGCCTGGCACCAGGCTGCGACCCGGAGACTCAAGGAGCGCGTCGCGGACCTCGACCTCACGACCGTCCTGCTGCGAACCGATCAGAACATCGTGTACTTCACCGGTTGCTTCAGAGGCTCGGGCGAACGCAGTACGTGGACTGTTTTCCCCACGGACGAGGACGACACGGTCTACTGGTATTCGCCGGGCATCGACCGGGATCTGATCGAGAGCTGGTGGGCCACGGAGAACGAGTACTACTTCGGGTATCCCCACGCCGAAGGAGCCTATCCGAATCGGGGCCAGGTCAAGGTGGGTCCGCCCGTGGACCTGTTCGGGTGGATGCTGGAACGGGCCCGGCCGAAGGGCTTCCTCGGCCCTCGGGTCGGCGTGGATTGGACGCTGAGCGAAAGTGAACGGCGCACGGCCGCCCGCCTGGCCCCTGCCACCGAGTTCGTGAACATCGGCGGGGTTTGCCAGGCGATGCAGATCATCAAGACTCCCGAAGAGCTCGCCCTTACCCAGCGTGCCTATCGGTACTTCGATCGCATCCATGCTTTTGCCCGCGACTACATCCTCGAGCGGGGCACGGATCTCACGGACTTCGAGCTGGGCCAGGCCCTCCAGGCCTACGGCATCGGTCTCCTCATGAACGATATCGACTACGATGGGCTACCCCACTCGGCGGTCGGGATCGAGGTCACGTCGCACTACGTTCGGGCGGGGCGGGCGAGCGCATCGCCGCATCCGAACCAGTTCTTCTACGCCAAGGTCGAACGCGGTCAGACCGTCTACGTGAACACCGACATCAAGCTCGGCGGCCTGGGTGGGGAGGCCTATCGTAACTACCTCATCGGCCCCTGGACTCCCGAGCAGGAGCGAATGTGGGAGGTCGTGGCCGAGAGCATCCAGATCCAGGAAGAGGAATCACGGGCGGGGGCGGTCTGCCAGGAGATCGCCAGGAAGATCCATCAGCACCAGGTCGACGCGGGCATGGCCGAGTACATCTATCACCGGCCCGCCCACGGGCAGGGGCAGTTCTTCGTGGGGCACCAACCCCCTTTCATCGCCCTGGGTGACGAATCGGTGCTCGAGGAGAACATGACGTTCTCCATGGAGCCGGGGCTCTACGACCCGAGTCGGGGGATCGGCATCAACCCCAGCGACAACCTGAGGGTGACGCCAGAGCGGGGCGTCCGTTTCAGCTCCATTCCGTTTTCCAAGGAGTGGAGCTTCCTGGAGATCTGACGCCCAGGGAAGCTCGGCTAGCCCTGTGCGGCGTGCCAGGCGTCCAGCACTTCTCTTTCCCTGGCTCGACTCATCCCCATGCGACGGTTCTCCCGCTCCTCGGCAGGGCGAGTCTTGTCCCACTCCAGCGTATCCCGGGCGGTGGTCGCCAGGGGTCTGAAGGTGAGGCCCGCGACCACCGCCGCGCTCACGTCCACGTACATGAGGGGATCGCCGGGAATCCACGAAGGCAGGTCGGTCCAGGGAGCCACCGCCTGCGCCTGGAGGAAAGCCTCGGGCACCCAAGTCAGGTCGTATGGATTGGTCACGACGCTCCCGATCTGGTCGAGCATCGACCCCATCGAGAGCCGCTCCGCCGGCCCCGTAGCGTTGAAGTCTCCCCTCGTCCTGTTTTCGGCGATGCGGACGATCCATTCGGTCAGGTCCCGCTGATCGATGACCTGGTTCGCATGCTCCGGGTTCCCCGGGGCCAGCACCTCGCCGCCCTCGTCCAGTCGGACAGGCCAGTAGGTGAACCGGTCGGTCGGGTCTCCAGGCCCCACGATGAGCCCCGGGCGCACAATGGTTGCCCGCCCGGGAAAAGCCCCGTGGACGATGTTCTCGCTCAGCGCTTTCATGAGCCCGTAGTGTGCCTCATCGCCGAACGACCAGCCCTCCGGGGGTTCGAACCGGTCGTAGTCCTCGCCGACCAGTGGCTCGAGCATGATCTGATCGGCCCGGTCCCAGCCGAAGCCTTCGATCTCGTATGCGGAGATCGACGACACGAAGACGTAGTGCTCGGCCGCCGAGGCAAGGAGGTTCGCGCTCGCTTGAGCCCATAGATAATTCTGGCAGTTGTTGTCCAACACCACATCCCACGACCGGCCCTCGAGTGCCGTGTGGTCGTCGTTGCGGTCGCCGACCAGGCGCTCCACGGATTCCGGAAGGTCGTCGTCGGAGCGTCCGCGGGTGAAGATCGAGACCTGATGGCCCCGGTCCACGGCGTAGCGGACGGTATGCGGACCAATGAACCCAGTGCCTCCGAGGACCAGGATCCGGAGGGGCGCGGGCCCACCCGACCGGTTGCCGGCGCCGCAGCCCAGGCTGCCTCCCAGTGCCATACCGGCGCCAACGGCACCCGTGGTCTTGATGAAATCCCTGCGCGTGGGGCTCAAAGCCTCTCCCGGGTCTGTGTTGAATCAGCGGGAAAACATGAGGCCCGTGTGGGCCGGAGCACAAACCGCCTCCGGCCCACCTGGCCGCCTCCCGTTCATTCGGCGTAGGCCCACAGGAATTGCCGGCTCCGCCGATCCAGTGACCCGGGCCGGTCGACGTAGTACAGATCGCCGGCAACGTCCTCGACCACGAAACCGCCCCCGGGCATTTCTCGGGGCCAGTTGTCGAGAGCCGTCTGGAACGACCTGGGGCCCTGTTCGGTTTCCACCTTCCAGTGGCGGATCTCGATCTCGTCGTCCACGTCGGTGATCCGGGTCACTCGTAGAAGGAAGCCTGCTCTCTCCAGAGCCCTGACCAGGACCAGCCGCGACTGCGGATCAAGGACCGACGGATCTTCGACCATGGCGAACTCCCCTTGGTCCTCGTCCCTGAGGGACACGTGACGGTCCGGATCCGACCAGGGGAAGCAGGGGCGCGCCGAGACCGCCTTTCGCTCCCCGCCCACGGAGGCCCAGAGCCGTCCGTCGGGACCCTCGTGAAGTGTGAGGGGGCCACCGGGACT
>Ga0224512_10004216_pt1 | contig 12277 bp, 9 predicted proteins | sample SF_May12_sed_USG_4_FD_169103 | JGI IMG/M metagenome (GOLD analysis project Ga0224512, IMG submission 169103) | Sediment microbial communities from San Francisco Bay, California, United States - SF_May12_sed_USGS_13 | ecosystem: Environmental > Aquatic > Marine > Sediment | place: USA: California... | reverse complement strand
GGCTGTCGGGCCAAAACTCTCTTCGAGGTGCGCCAAGACGAACTGCGAAAACTCGGGGAGCGTGTCTGCCACCAACTGGTCCGCTGCCTGCAACGCAGCGCCAGGCGCGGCTCCTACCGCGGGCCGAGTATGCTTTGCCAACACCGCCAGCGGTTCGCGAACATCCGCGTCATCGGGCTGCTCGGGAGCGACTCGCGGTGCCCAAATCAGGCGGCGAAAGCGACGCGGCACTGTCGCGCTGTCTGACGCGTTCTCTGCGAAGTACGCATTCACCTTGTTTGCGGCTCGCTCCAGCTGCAAGCGCACGATAGGCGCTGCGTTTTCGGGGCGAAAGCCCAGTTTGTCGCCGAGCAAATGAACCGAAACGACGGATTCGCCCAAAGCCGCGTCTATCGCCTCCACCGCCGCATCGCGTTCGGCCGGTAGCGGTTGGTCAGGATCGGGCACGATGCGGTAACCGCGGCGGCTCAACTCGTCGACCAGCGTGGCACAACTCTGTTCCATGTCGATGGCGGGCCGCGCAACATAAACTGCGACTGTACTTTCTGAACGCTCTGTAACCCTGGGGGGCGAATTGGGCTCAGGTTCGGCGTCCGCCGAGAGCTCCCCCCCCAAGCCACACAGCCGAGTGCGGAGATCCTGGGCCAGTCTACGAACACATGTGTACCAGCGTTCGTCGCGTGGCCGGCCCAAGACCACATCGAAGTACTCGAACTCTTCCTTATTGTCGGGGTCGACGGACATGAGGTCGTAGCTGCTATGGCGCTGCAGCGGCGCGAGTCGGTCCGAGGCGAGAACGTTGTGCGTACGCACGAGAAAAATCCGCTCGTTGATGCTTTTTTCGGCTTCACTTCGTTGTCGCCAGCACGCGAGAAAAAACTCGAGTTCGTGCCGACATCGGGGGCTGTCAAGCCAGCTGCTCGACAGCACAAGCAAGAAAACTTTAGCCTCGGTGAGCGCTTGTCTCAGTCGCGGCTCGAAGTGGTCGGCGACACTGCTCTCCCGGATATCGCGGAAGATCGTAGGCCGCAACGGCCCCAACGCCCCGAAGTCGGCCAACAACTGGTTGTGCAGCGAAGTCACCAACCCATTGGCTCCGATCGCCCTTGGTTCAGCCTGGTCATCGCGGCGCGCGTGACTGATGAAGATATTGCCGAGCAACGTGCTCACCCTCTCGGTAACCCTGTTTCAGCGAGCCGGCCGTGCAGTAGCGCCAGCCGGGTTTTCATGCAACCGACCTACGCTCGGCCTGTGTGGGCTTTAAGTGTAAATCTTGTTTACGAAGACATGGGCCCAACGCAGAGATTGCGCGCCGATGGGTTTGACCGGCTGCCACGCTAGTTTCCTATGGAACTGTTTTCACCGGCGTTCTTCTCGGCCCTGATGGCCATCATCTTGCTGGACTTGGTGCTTGCCGGCGACAACGCCATCGTCATTGGGTTGGCTGTGCGCAACGTCCCGGTCGAGGTACAGCAGCGCGTGATTCTTTGGGGCACGGCGGGGGCGATCGCGGTGCGCGTGCTGCTGACGCTGGTGGTGGCCAGCTTGCTGAAGATTTCGGGCTTTTTAGTCCTCGGTGGTTTGACGCTGGTGTGGATTGCGTGGACGTCGACCAAAGAGCCAGAGGGCGGCCACACGATTGACGGCAGGACCATCGTTCGAGCAGCATTCCAGACCATCGTGGTGGCCGGTATGGCCACGAGCGTAGACAACGTGTTGTCCGTCGGTGGTGCGGCGCAGGGCAGCATGTTGCTGGTCGTGATCGGCCTGCTGATCAGCATTCCGATCGTGGTTTGGGGCAGCAAGCTGGTATTGCAGCTTATCAACCGGTTCCCGGTGATCATCGTCCTCGGTGCCGGTGTGCTCGGCTGGACAGCTGCGAGGATGATCGCCACTGAATCCTTGATCAAGGCGTGGTTTGAGCAACATCACTGGGCGCGCCTTGCTCTGTACGGCGTCATCGTAGGCGGGGTCACATTGCCCGCTATGTGGCCAAAGAAAGGTCCCTCGCGCATGGGCGAACGGGTCAATAGGCGATGTCGCGATTTGATTTGGGCCGTGCCGGCTTGCAGCGCAGCGCGCCGCAAGTCAGCCTTAGAACCTATCCGTGAACAAGACGGCCCTGCGTTGTGACGACAATGCGATGGATGCTAGGCGCAAGCCGCAGCCCAGGGTGGTGCCCTGCGCAAGGCTTGCAACGACGCAGGCGCGCATTGTCGTCACAACCCTTCGGGCCGGTGCCTCATTGGGCACATGCGGGTGTCGCAAGCCGCTTGTGGTGAACCACACCACGGCGCGTCTTGCTCCTACGCCTGTGCCCAATGGGGCGCCGGCGCAGGGTCGTCTTACTCACGGATGGGTTCTTAGTCGAGGACGGGAAGCACATCCTCATTCAGCACGGCGCGCGCGCGTTCGTAGTCCGGCACGACTGAGCGCACAACGTCCCAGAACTTGGGGCTATGGTCCATGTGACGCAGATGCGCCAACTCGTGAGCGACGACGTAATCGATGGTCGGCATACCGAAATGAATCAATCGCCAGTTCAGACGCACCGAGCCGTTGGCGTTGGCACTGCCCCAGCGCGTTTGCGCTGAACTCAGCGACAGCCGCCTTACTTGCACGCTCAGGCGCTCGGCGAAATGCCGGCAGCGCTCCTCAAAAATGCGCAACGCTTGGCGTTGCAACCAAGCTTGAACGGCGTCCCGGATCTGCTCGCTAGACGCCGTGTGGGGCAGGCCGATGTGCAGTGTCCGTGGGATGCCGGGCGGCGCTGTTGTGTTCGTGCACAGTATGGTGCCAGTGGCGCGAGCGTCCAGCACCGCGACGACAGTTTCACCAAGAAAAGGGATGGTAGCGCCATCGTGCCAGTTCACGCGTGCCAAGCGCATGCGCTGGGCGTGTTGATCTTGTTCGGTCAGCTTGCGCAGGATCCATCCGGATCTTTCACGCAGCGCGGTGTCGACATCGCGCTGCGTCACCCAACGCGGTGCCGCCACGCTCAGGCCATCGGTGCCGATTGCGAAACCGATACTGCGGCGGCGCGCGTGGCGGAACTCGTATGCCACCAGATGTTCTCCCAACCAGAGTTCGCGTCGGGCGCGAGGATGGCGAAGAATGGAGGGGCCGGCTTTGCCGGATGTTGGGTCAACATTTGCCGGTGCGACTGACACAGCCCGGCCAGGCCCCAACGTAACGGCGGTGGTATCGGTTGCCGCTGAGACGGCGTCGAACAGCGATAGCTGGGCCGTGTCGGCCGCCCGAACGTCGCGACTCACGGCCGCGCCGTCGACCCAAGGTCGATATAAGCCTCTGGGTCGAGTCGGCGCATCTGAGCTTCAATCCAAGTTTGGACCTCTTGCATCAGTTCTTCCGGCTGAGCACCTGCGGGAGCTATGGGTTTGCCGATGCACACGTCCACCACGCCGGGTCGCAGCAAAAAGGATTTGCGCGGCCAACAACGTGCCGACGTCACGGCAATGGGCACGACCGGCCTGCCGGTGGCAACGGCCAGCCGCGCGCCGCCCGCTTTGTAGCTACCCTGCTGCCCGCGGGCTATGCGTGTGCCTTCCGGAAACATGATGACCCAATGGCCGCGGGCCATCAGTGCCGCGCCCTGCTCGGCGACGCGGTTCCACGCCTCGGCGCGTTTGCTGCGGTCAATGTGAATCATGTCCATCCGGCTCATGGCCCAACCGAAAAAGGGGATGCGGAGCAGCTCGCGCTTGAACACATAGGCCAGTGGGTGGGGCATCAGGCAGGGATAAGCAAGCGTCTCCCAGGTGGATTGGTGCTTGGACAGCAGTATCACCGAAGCAGTGGTGTCACCCGCGCTAGGCAGGTTCTCCATGCCCTGCACGCGCGCTCGAACGCCGCAGATGACCCGAGCACCCCACGTCGCCAACTTGAGCCAGCCCACACACAGCCAGTAAACGCGGTCGCCGCGCACGAAGATTGACATCACCAGCACCATCGAGGCCCAAGGTACCACCGTCGCCGTAAGCCACAACATGAAGCACAGCGAGCGCAGGGCGGGCAGCAGATGGCCCAGCATCATTCCCCACGGTATCCGGAATCGGTCTCGCCTACGCTGGGATGTTGCTCACGTTCGCGCTGTATCAACACCTGTGCGAATGCTGACAAGTCTGTATGCACTTGAGTCCCCGGCACCGCTTGTTGCACCTGCGCCCATTGTTCCGGGTCAAGCTGCCCGAGCTTGGTGCCGCACAACAAATGCGGTTCGCAGCCGGCTGCCGCCGCGGCTTGTATGTCTCGCAGCGAATCTCCCACCACCGGAACCTGGCTTAAATCTATGCCGTAGCGTTCGCCGATCAACTCGATCAAACCGGGCCGTGGCTTGCGGCAGCTGCAGTGCTCGTCAGGCGTGTGCGGGCAGAAGAACACCGCGTCGATGCGCCCACCGTGCTTTTGCAACAGGTTGTTCATCTTCAAGTGCATGGCGTTCAAGGCCGCCATGTCGAACAAGCCACGCCCGAGCCCAGACTGGTTGGTCGCGACGACTGTGTGCCAGCCGCCCTGGTTCAGCCGAGCGATCGCCTCCAGCGCCCCGGGCAGCGGCACCCACTCTTCGGCAGATTTGACGTAGTCGTCGCGATCTGCATTGATGGTGCCGTCGCGGTCCAGAATGATGAGTTTCATGCCAGTTGATTCAGGTGGCCAGCTTGGACAGGTCGGCGACGCGGTTCATCGCCCCGTGCAGCAGCGCAAGAAGGCCAAGCCGATTGGCCCGCATAGCGTTGTCTTCGACGTTGACCATGACACTATCAAAAAAAGTGTCTACAGGCGCCTTGAGCGCCGTCAGCTCTTGCAATGACTCGGTGTAATCCCCTCGCCCCAAAGCGGCCTGAGCGCGTTGATCGACGTAGAGGAGGGCGTCGTGCAGTGCCTGTTCGGCGGGTTGCTCAAATCTTGCCACGTCTACCGAATGCCCCCACGCCCCCTCGGTCTTGTTAAGAATGTTCTGAACACGCTTGTTGGCGGCGGCCAAACTTGCGGACTCGGGCATTTGCGAGAACACACGAACTGCTTCAATTCGCTTGAATGTTTCCTTAAAGGGGAGGTCATCACGCCGGGCAAGTACTGCCTCCACTTCTTGCGCGCTATAGCCTTGATCACGCAAACTGGCCGCAAGTCGACCGTACACGAACTCTGTCACCGCGGTAAGTGATCCCGTTGCTGCCAAGCCGCGCCGGTCGAATATACCCACTGTCTCCCCAACAAGATGCTCCACCTTGAACGGAAGATCCCTTTCGATCAGAACGCGAATCAACCCCAGCGCGTGCCGGCGCAGAGCAAACGGATCTTTGTCACCTGTCGGGGCTTGCCCGACGCTGAACAAGCCGACCAGAATCTCAAGTTTGTCGGCCAAAGCAAGCACCACGCCGATTTCGCCGCGCGGCAAAGTATCGCCAGCAAAGCGTGGCTTGTAATGGTCCTCAATGGCGTCTGCTACCTCGTTGGTCTCGCCATCGTGCAAGGCGTAGTAGCGCCCCATCGTGCCCTGCAGTTCCGGAAACTCGCCCACCATGTCGGTCAGCAGGTCGGCCTTGGCGAGCATCGCAGCGTGGTCGGATTGAGCGGCCAAGGTGTCGCCACCCAATTGGCGTCCGATAGCCTGGGCGATCGAACGCACGCGCTGGACGCGCTGGCCCATTGTGCCGAGTTTGGCGTGATAGACCACCTTGTCCAACCCGTCTACGCGGTCCTTGAGCGGGATCTGCCTATCCTTGTCGAAGAAGAACTTTGCGTCGGCCAGGCGTGGCCGCACCACGCGCTCGTTGCCGCTGACCACGCGGCTGGCATCGTCAGGCTGGATGTTGCTGACAACGAGGAACTTGTTGGTCAACTTGCCGTCCGCGTCGACCAAGGGAAAATATTTCTGGTTGGCCTTCATCGTCAGGACCAGGCATTCCTGAGGCACCGCCAGAAATTCCGGGTCGAACCGACAAAGCAACACATGCGGACGTTCCACCAGCGCCGTCACTTCGTCGAGCAGCGACGCGTCGTCGATGGGCTCAAGTCCCTGCGGCGCCGCAGCGCTCAACTGCCGGGCGATTTCGCCGTGGCGCGCCGAAAAACTGGCAATCACCGCGCCCTGCTCTTGCATTTGCCGTTCATAGTGATCGGCGTCCTGCAGGACCACTGGGTTGATCGCGGCCGCGAAGCGGTGGCCCTGGGTGTGGCGCCCAGCGTGCAATCCCAGCGCCTGCACCGGCACGACCTCGGCGCCCCAAAGCGCCACCAAGCTGTGCGCCGGCCGCACGAAGTTCACGCTGGTCCAACCGTCTTCTAGTTGGTACTGCATCACCTTCGGGATAGGTAGTCGGGCCAAGGTTTCGTCGATCGACTTTTGCAGACCTTCGGCCAAGGTGGCGCCAGCAACCACGCTGTCGAAGTACAGCGCTTCGGACTTGCCGTCCATTTGGCGCTTGAGTTGCGGCAGCACCGAAACATCTATGCCCAAGCTGGTAAGCTTCTTGAGCAAAGCCGCAGTGGCTTGACCCTGCGCATCCAGACCCACGCTGACCGGCATCAGCTTTTGCGACACCGCGCGCTTGTCGGCTTGGTTACGCACGGTGCTGACGTGCGCGCCCAGGCGGCGCGGTGTAGCAAATGCAGTGACAGCAGAGTGTTCGCTGGCCAAGCCATGCGCTTGCAAGTTTTCGAGCAGGGCATGGGCAAAAGACGCGCCCAAGGTCTTCAGCGCCTTGGGCGGCAGTTCCTCGACCAGCAGTTCGACGAGCAGGTTCTTGGTCGCCATCACGCGACTTTCTTGTTCTTTGCCGACTGTGCCAATACCTCATCGGCCCACGGCCTCGGCGCCATCGGGAAGTCCAGCCGCGCTCGGCTGTCCCAATAACTCTGGGCGACGGCGCGCGCGAGATTGCGGATGCGGCCAATATAAGCGGCGCGTTCGGTCACGCTGATGGCACCCCGCGCGTCCAGCAGGTTGAAACTGTGGCCCGCTTTGAGCAGTTGCTCGTAGGCGGGCAGCGCGAGTTGTTGCGCCATCAAGTATTTGGACTGCTTTTCGTGGCTGGCAAAGGCGCCGAGCAGAAAGTCGACGTCGCTGTGCTCGAAGTTGTAGGCGCTTTGTTCTTGCTCGTTCTGCAGGTATACGTCAGCGTATTTGAGGCCCTCGGCCCAGGTGATGTCGTAGACGCTGTCGACGCTTTGCAAGTACATGGCCAGCCGCTCTAGCCCGTAGGTGATTTCGCCGGTGATGGGCTTGCAATCGATGCCACCGACTTGTTGGAAGTAGGTGAACTGCGTGATTTCCATGCCGTTGAGCCAAACCTCCCAACCCAGGCCCCAACAACCCAGGGTGGGATTCTCCCAATCGTCTTCAACGAAGCGAACGTCGTTGACGTTCAGGTCGAAACCCATCGCCACCAGAGAACCCAGGTACAGCTCGAGGATATCGGTAGGCGACGGCTTCAAGACCACCTGGTATTGGTAGTAGTGCTGCAGGCGGTTCGGGTTGTTGCCGTAGCGGCCGTCCTTGGGGCGGCGGCTTGGTTGCACGTAGGCTGCCTTCCACGGCTCGGGGCCTAGCGCACGCAAAAACGTCGCCGTGTGGCTGGTGCCGGCACCGACTTCCATATCGTAGGGTTGCAAGAGCGCGCACCCCTGCTCGGCCCAATAGCTCTGTAAACGCAAGATCAACTGCTGGAAGGTCAGCATGACGGAAAGGCGTGTCGAAAATTCAGAGTTTACGGGGTGCGGCAGTGGGTGGTTTGGGCGCCCTCAATCGCGCCGACGCAGAACCAACAGCAATAGGAGAGCCAGCAGCGCCAGCGGCCACAACCCCGTGGCTGCGAGCCAGCGCGCGTAAGGTGTATCGCCGCTGCGGCCTTGCACGCTAGCCTCCAGCGTGCCTCGGGTCAGCGCAGGCAAGCGCTCAGCGACCTGGCCGTGATGATTCACCACTGCCGTGGCGCCTGTGTTGGTAGACCGGATAACCGGCCGCTGGAACTCGAGCGCACGCATCTGTGAGAACTGCAAGTGCTGGTCTTGCACCAGCCACTGACCGAACCACGCCAAGTTGCTCACATTGACCAGTATGGTGGCAGACCGCGCGCCGGTCACGCTGTTGGCGAAGTCTTCGCCGAACAGATCTTCGTAGCAAATCAAGGGCTGCAATCGTTGCCCGCCCAGGTTGAAGATTGCCGTGTTCTTGCCGGCAGCCTGGTCGCCCAGCGGGATGTCCAGGAGATCGACGAACCAGCGGAACCCAGGCGGGACGAACTCACCGAAGGGCAGCAAGTGGCGCTTGCCGTAGTGGTAATCGACAGCCTGCGGGTCGGACGACAGGCCGATCAGGGAATTGACGTAACCGTCGTTGTCGTTGCCCAAGAACATGCCAATCAACAAACCACGCCCGCGGTGTTGGAACGCCTCGCGCAGCGAGGCCCAGTCTCTGTCGTTGACTTCAACCCGTGTCAACGGAATCACCGACTCTGGGGTCACGACCAAGTCGCCGCGCGCCGATGAAATTTGACTGGCCATGCGGCTCAGATTGCCCTCGATACGGGTGGGGTCGAACTTCAGCTCCTGAGCGACGTTGGGTTGGAGCAGGCTCACCGTGAGCGAACCGGCTGGGCGCGTGAACTCAGACGGCAGCATATGCGGCAGGGCGACGATGCCCAAAGCCCATACGCTGAGAACGATAGCCGCTCGCGACGGTATCGGTCCCGACCATGTGGCCAGCGTGAATGCTACCCAGGCGGAAACAGCGCACACCCCGTAGATCCCCACCCAAGGCGCCAAGGCAGCAAGCGGACCCACGGTGTGGGCGTAGCCCGAAGCGATCCAAGGAAAGCCCGTAAACAGGGTACCGCGAGCGAGCTCTGCCAATAGCCAACACGCGGCCCACAGCAACGCGTTAGCGAAGGGGCGCTTGCCGCGCAACTGTGCGTACAGGGCCATGGCGCCTGCGTAGTAAAGCGCTAGCGCAGCAGCGAGAACCAGCACCGCCAGCGCTGCCAACCATGGCGCCATGCCGCCATAGGTGTGCATGCTGATGTAGAGCCACCACAAGCCCGAGACCAGCCAACCGACCGCGAACAGCCAACCGCGCCTTGCAGCCTGGCCTACGCCGGCGCATGCGGTGGCATGGGCCAACATCGCCAAGGCCAACAACTCAAGCCACCAAAGCTCGAACGGCGCGAACGAAAATGTGTGCGCAACACCTGCCAGTAGCGCGGCAGGCGCGCTCCCCAAGAGGCTATACAGACGCAAAGTTCGGCGGCCGATAACGGCGCGGGTCCTGAGTTTGAACGTCAAGCACGATGGCGTGCCGCTTGCAGCGACTGCGTAGAGAATCAGACCTCGGGTCTGGGCGTATCCACCGCGCGCGTGACCTTGAACCAGCGCACTGCGCCACCGCGCGAAAGCATGACCGAAAACAGCAGGCCGCCGACGGTGACAACTTCGCCGCGGCGCGGCACGCGCCCGAACTCTTGCGCCACCAAGCCACCAATGGTGTCGAACTCGTCCACCGGCAAAGAGGTGTCAAAGGCCGTGTTGACGTCGGCGATCTCGGTGTCGCCAGCCACGCGCTGGCTGCCATCGGCCAGCGTGTATATGCTGCCTTCACCGTCTTTGTCGTCGAACTCGTCCTCGATCTCGCCAACAATTTCTTCGAGCACATCTTCGATTGTGATGAGTCCGGCCAGGTTGCCGAATTCATCGATCACGATCGCCATGTGATTGCGATTCGAGCGAAAGTCGCGCAGTAGTTCGTTGAGGCTCTTAGACTCTGGGACGAACACCACTGGGCGCAGCAAGGTGCGCAGGTTCAGTTCGGGCGCGCGCTGGAGCTTGAGCAAATCCTTGACCATCAGGATGCCAATGATGTTGTCGCGCCGACCTTCATAGACCGGGAACCGCGAGTGCGCGGTTTCGATCACACTGCTCAGCAATTCGTCGTAAGGCGATTCGATGTTGAGCAGGTCCATGTGCGGTGTCGGCACGATGGCGTCGCTGGCCCGCAAGCTGGCCATTCGAAGCACTCCCTCGAGCATCTTGCGGGTTTCCGGCTCAATGAGCTCGCGATTCTCGGCGTCGGCCAGGCTCGAGATCAGCTCAGACATGGAGTCGGGGCCGGGCGAGAGGAATTCCACCAACCTCTCGATCAGTGTGCGCTTGTCGCTATGCTGAGTGCCCGATTGCTCGTCGGGCGAGGGAGAATGCTTGTCTGCCGGTTTGGCCCCGGCCTTCGGGCGCTGGGGTCGCGTCGGGTGAGGTTCAGACATCGCGCGGGCACTGCCAGAGTTGAGGTACCACTAGCTTACCTGAACGCGAGACCCGCCCCATGATTGAAATATACCGTAGCTTGAACGTTTCGCTGGAGCCACAATATCGCCTGGAGAAACTTTCGTGGCGCACCCCGCAATGGCCCTTATCCCTGCAACCATCGTCACCGGATTTTTGGGTGCCGGCAAGACCACCCTGCTCAAGCGCATCCTGACCGAAGCGCATGGGCATAAGATCGCCGTCATCGAGAACGAGTTTGGTGAAGAGAATATCGACAACGAAATCCTCGTGCAGAACACGGGCGAGCAGGTCATTCAGCTCAACAACGGTTGCGTGTGCTGCAGCATCCGCGAAGACTTGCGCACCACATTGTCTGACTTGTCGGCCAAGAGGCGCAACGGCGAGGTCAGCTTTGACCGCGTCGTCATTGAGACTACGGGTCTGGCCGACCCGGGGCCCGTGGCACAAACCTTTTTCATGGACGACGAGATCGCCGAGAGCTACCTGCTCGACGCCATACTCACATTGGTCGACGCCAAGCACGCTGATAAACAGCTCGATGAACGCCAAGAAGCGCGTCGCCAGGTCGGGTTTGCCGACCAAATATTCATCAGCAAGAGCGAGCTGGTGGACCAAGCCGCGCTTGCCGACTTGGGGCAGCGCTTGAAGCATATGAATCCACGCGCACCCCAACAAAGGGTTCATTTCGGCGAAGTGCCCATTGCGTCGGTGTTCGACCTGAGAGGATTCAACCTCAACGCAACGCTCGATATCGACCCCGACTTCCTGAACGCCGATCCGCACAGGCACGATGTTCATTCGCACCAACATGACCACGCGCATGACGACGGCTGTGGCGATGCGCACCACCACCACCACCACCACCACCATCACGACGACGTCAAATCATTTGTGTTCCGCTCCAACAAGCCCTTCGACGCCGCCAAGCTGGAGGATTTTTTGAGTTCCATCGTCCAGGTTTATGGCCCGCGTATGCTGCGTTATAAGGGCGTGCTCTACATGAAGGGCGCCGAGCGCAAGGTGGTCTTTCAGGGTGTTCATCAGTTGATGGGCAGTGACTTTGGGCCAGCCTGGGCGGCTGGAGAGAAAAAGCACAGTAAGTTGGTTTTTATCGGCCTTGATCTGCCTAGCGACATATTCCGGCAAGGACTACAACAGTGTTTGGCATGAAATCCGTACTTTGCTGTCGTGGGCGACGTGGCTACAATCCGGCGCTCCTGAACGTAGCCGAGTTGCCAATGCGGCCCCATGCACTTGTAACCAGCGTTACGAGGAGAACCCAGTGAAGAAGACCCCGGCCAAAACAGTCAGCGCCCGAAAGGCGGTAGTCAAGAAGGCGCCGGCTCCGCCGGCCAGTGTGCGCTCGCCGTCAGCCAAGAAGGCCTCGGTCAACGGGAAGACGGCAGTTAAGAAGGGTGCCGAGCATACCGCCAAGGCGACCTCCAAAGTCGCGACTGCACGCGTGGCGGGAACACGCCCGTCGGCCTCCAGCCAAAAGCCGCCAAGTCAGAAGAAGGTCGCCAGCAAGACGGTCACCGCTCGGCCCGTGGCCAAGGGCGCTCGTCCGGCGGCGGCTAAGAATGCCCGGCCGATCAACCCGACTGTGGTGGCACAACGCTTAGTTCCCGAAGCGGCTGCACACGCTGTGGCCACGCCGCCCGAGCCCGCACGTGCAAGAAAGACCTCCAGCGCCAAAAGCAGGGCCAGCGCGCGGGCGCAAGCTGCTTATGCCGCCCCAGCACCTCTACCCGCGCCGACATCGCGCTTTGCCGATCGCTTTGCTCCCCCTCGGCCACCGACGAGGCAAATGAACATTCTCGAGTTCAACGCTCCCAAGCAGACGAAAAAGCCGAACCCGAAATTGGCCAATGCCTGGAAGGCCAAACCCGGCCACGATTTAACTGACGAAGAAGTCTTGGCCATGCCGGACGGTGAGTATATGAACGAAAAACAGCTGGTATTCTTTCAGCCAAGCTTTCAG
>Ga0224512_10004215_pt1 | contig 12280 bp, 4 predicted proteins | sample SF_May12_sed_USG_4_FD_169103 | JGI IMG/M metagenome (GOLD analysis project Ga0224512, IMG submission 169103) | Sediment microbial communities from San Francisco Bay, California, United States - SF_May12_sed_USGS_13 | ecosystem: Environmental > Aquatic > Marine > Sediment | place: USA: California... | reverse complement strand
TATGATCCCGCAGGGGGAGGAGTAATCACGAAATATGGCGCTGAAGAGGGATTGGATTCCCATAATGGTATCACCTCCATTATGGAAGATCAGCGTGGAAATATTTGGTTGGGCTGTTGGCTAGGGCTCATTCGATTGAATTTATCAAATGAGTACAATCTGCCTCAGCTTAAATCCATCGGCTGGAAAAGCATTACTTATTTTGATTCCGAAAGCGGTTTGAGCAGTAGTCGTGTCCTTTCCATGCATAAGGACAGCAGAGGAAAATTATGGTTTGGGAATGATGATGATGTGACATACCACGAACCAGACTATTGGGGCAGCGGTCCCGGCCGCTTTTTCCATTATCCGTTGGAAGAGAGATTTCAGATAGATGGACCTGATCTTCAAGAAGACCGCACAGGCAATCTGTGGATTGCTGCAGGTGGTAGAGTCTATAAACTTGATCTGAATCTATCAAACTACAAGATCAACTCAGCTGAGCCGGTGGCATCAGAATCCTTAGGGGAAAACATAGGCTCGCAGCGTTGGATTGAAGGTCAGACCTATACTGTATACAGTACAAATGACGGATTAAGTAATAATACAGTTCGGGATATCATGGAGGATAGCCAAGGTATGCTGTGGTTTGCGACCCGCGATGGATTGAGCCGCTTTGATCCGGGAGAGTCTCATTTTTATCGCTATGGCGCTGAAGATGGATTGTTAAGTGACGGTCTTAGGGCCATGGCGGAAGACCAACAAAAGCGGCTCTGGATTCTTTCCCAATCAGGAATAAACGTAGTGGTTTCTGACCAAAGTAGTATCTCTACCGGTCAATCATTCGATAGAAACGATTACCAATTTTTCACATTTTCGGAAGAAGACGGCATTTATACGGAAGACGGAGGGTTTAAAACTCTATTTGTGACCAGCCAAAATCAGCTTTGGTGGGCCACTGGCAATGGGGTGGCCTCTCTGGATCTCAACAATTTTGAACTACCGGCAGACACCCCAAAAATCAATCTGAATTCGATAGAGATTGATCAGACTTATATTGATTTCTACAGCTTTCAGGATACAGTTTACCAGGAGGTTTCTCCTTTAACCGAGCGATTGGGCAGCAGTTTTGACTCCGTGGCTGCTTTTAATAATTATCCCCTCGATCTGGTTCTTCCTCACGATCTCAATCATCTGACCTTTCATTATTCGGCTACAGATTGGACTTCTCCGCACCAATTGCGGTACAGCTACCTGATGGAAGGGATGGATAAAAGTTGGAGTGAATTGTCTCCTGAAACCAAAGCAGACTACCGCAATTTAGCGCCGGGCAACTATACTTTCAAAGTTAAAGCCATTGGTGTGGCTAAAAAATGGAGCGAAGTATTTGAGTATCCGTTCGAGGTCCGGCCTCCTTGGTGGCAGACCTGGTGGGCATATGCTATCTATGGAGGGATCTTTCTTTTAGGTTTTTTTATGGTTGATCGCTTTCAGCGGAAGCGCTTGCTTGAAAAAGCCCATGCCGAATCAAGAGAAAAAGAACTGGCGCAAGCTAAGGAGATTGAAAAAGCCTACCATGATTTGAAGTCCACCCAAACCCAACTCATCCACTCTGAAAAAATGGCTTCGCTCGGTGAGCTCACTGCCGGTATCGCCCATGAAATAAAGAACCCCTTGAATTTTGTCAATAATTTCTCAGAATTAAATGCCGAACTCCTGGATGAGATGGTAGAAGAAATCCGGCAGGGTGACCAGGAGGAAGCCTTCGCCATCGTGGATAACCTGAAACAAAACCTGCAAAAGATCCTTGAGCATGGTAGACGCGCTGATGGCATTGTCAAAGGAATGCTGCTGCACAGCCGGGGAAGCAGCGGGGATAAAGAATTGACGGATATCAATGAGCTATGCGATGAGTACCTCCGCCTGGCCTATCACGGTTTGCGTGCCAAAGACAGCATGTTTAATGCCGGCATGGAGACCGATTTCGATGAAGACCTGCCGAAAATTGAGATCGTGCCCCAGGAGATAGGCCGGGTGGTGCTGAATCTGATTACCAATGCCTTCTATGCAGTTCACGAAAAGAGCAAAAGCAATGTCGAAACGGAATACAAACCCCTGGTGACGATCCACACCTCCGTCGACAAAGAGGTGCTCACCATCGCCATCATCGATAATGGACCGGGGATCCCGGAAGAGATCAAAGACAAGATTTTCCAACCCTTCTTCACGACAAAGCCCACCGGGGAAGGCACAGGATTAGGTCTTTCCCTCAGCTATGATATTGTCAAGGCACATGGGGGAACGATTAGGGTTGAGAGTGACACGGGGTTGGGTACAGCTTTTACGATATTGCTACCAACGAACTAAATCTACAAATCCCAAATTCCAAAGTATGAGAAATGAAAATCCCAAATCACAAATTCCAAATTCCAAAGTATGAGAAATGAAAATCCCAAATCACAAATTCCAAATTCCAAAGTATGAGATTAAGCAGCTAGGAAGGAGGTTGAAGGATCGGTTCAATGCTTGGAACTTGGTGCTTGGTACTTGGTGCTTGGTGCTTGGTGCTTGGAATTTGGTACTTGATACTTGGTGCTTGGTGCTTGGTGCTTGATTGGGAACAACATTACGATATTACTACCAACGAACTAAATCTACAAATTCCAAATCCCAAATTCCAAAGTATGAGAAATGAAAATCCCAAATCACAAATTCCAAATTCCAAACAACCAACTTTAACATTGAGGCAAATGAGAATATAGAAAAAAAGACTTCTTGATGAGATTAAAAACAGCAAGGAAGGAGGTGGTGGTGAAAGAATCAGTCCATTGCTTGGAATCTGGTGCTTGGTACTTGGAATTTAGTGCTCGTAATATTTATCTCTCCTAGATCAGGTGAATTAACCTTTAATTCGGAAGAGAAAATGAACACGGAATTGATTACCCGAATACTCGCTGAATGATATGAAGAAGGCATTATTGAGCATAAGCTTTGGCCTAGTTTGCCACCTTTTAGTCAGTCAGGATTTGATTGACGATTTTCAATATAGCCTTGATAGTTTCAGAAATGAACTGCAGGCTTCCCGGGATGGATCAGACCGGTTGGAGATACTTCGTCAAATTGCCCTCACATTTACATACATAAATATTGACTCAGCCATTTATCATGGTCAGAAATTTCTGAATGAAGCGGAAAAATTGAATGACAAGAATCGGCAATTAGATGCTTTAGGCATTCTTGGCGGGGCATACATTTATAAAGGTGAGCTACCAAAAGCTTTGGAACTGTCATTATATGGGTTACAAATAAATGAGGAAAATCCAGGATTAAAATCCACTGATTTGGAACCAGGCATAGGACCTGTTCACTATAATCTATCAGAAATATACTACCAATTGGATGATATAGAGAAGGCTCATCTTTATGCAAATACCATAATTTATGTTGATGAAAGTATAGTAGGCAAAGGCTATGGACATTATTTAAAGGCAAGAATCTTCGAAAAAAACAATCAATTGGATTCGGCTTTGGTCCACATAAATCTGTCATTGGATATTCTTGAGGAAGCTCCCAGTATAATTAGTCATCTTTCAGATAAATATGATGCAGAACCTGATTGCTTTAATTTACTGGCCCGGATTTATTTAAAACAAGGAAAGACGGAAAAGGCATTATCTGAACTAAAAAACATATTAAAAATAAATATTTTAAAGGGAACGACACTAAGTACTGCCAACACATACAATGATCTTGCTCATTTTTTCATGACCCAAAGTCAACCAGACTCAAGTATATATTATGCCAATAAAGCGCTGCATGAGTCAGAAAAAATTGATTATGTAATGGGCAAGCTTGATGCTTACACCACATTGGCTATTAGCCATGAATCAAAAAACCCGGTAAATGCTCTGCATTATTACAAACTGGCTACTTCTACCAGAAGCAGCTTATACGGCGCCGGGAATATTCAGGTGCTAAAAGACATGATAGCAGAAAGTGAAAAACGAAGAGAGGAGATTGCAGCAGCCAAAATTGAATATCAAAATCAATTAAAGATGAATGCCTTTATTGGTATCACCTTTACACTTCTCGTAGTTGCACTTTTCCTATACAGGAACAGCCGTCAAAAACAAAAAGCAAAGCAAAAAATAGAAGAGGCCTACGATCAATTAAAGGACACTCAAGCTCAACTCATTCAATCTGAGAAAATGGCTTCACTGGGAGAACTCACCGCGGGTATCGCCCATGAGATCCAGAATCCACTCAACTTCGTGAATAACTTTAGTGATGTGAGTAAGGAGTTGTTGCTGGAAATGAAGGAAGAATTAGAAGCCGGAAACCATAAAGATGCTGAAGAAATCTCCGTCGATCTCATCACCAACCTGGAGAAAATCCGTCATCATGGAGATCGAGCTGCTGCGATTGTGAAGGGTATGCTCATGCATAGTCGCTCCGACACAGGCGAACGCGTCATGACCGACCTTAATGCCTTGTGTGATGAATACCTGCGCTTGGCTTATCATGGTTTGCGTGCCAAGGACAGCACGTTCAATGCTGGTATGAAAACCGATCTTGACGGAGACCTGCCGAAAATTGAAATCGTACCCCAGGAAATAGGCCGGGTGCTGCTGAATCTGATTACCAATGCCTTCTATGCAGTTCACGAAAAGAGCAAAAGCAACGGAGAATCAGACTACAAACCCCTGGTTACGACCCGCACCAGTTTGGACAAGGGGACGCTCACTATAGCCGTCATCGATAACGGACCTGGTATTCCGGAAGAGATCAAGGACAAGATTTTCCACCCATTCTTCACCACCAAACCCACCGGAGAGGGAACTGGACTCGGTCTTTCACTTAGCTATGATATTGTCAAGGCACATGGGGGAACGATTAGAGTGGAGAGTGACTCAGGGTTGGGAACAACTTTTACGATATTGTTACCAATGAATTAATTCTCTAAAATCACAAATTCCAAATCACAAATTCCAAAGTATGAGAAACGAAAATCCCAAATGACAAATTCCAAATTCCAAAGCAACTGACTTTAACATTGAGGCAAATGAGAAAAAAGACTTCCTGATGAGATTGAAAACAGTACGGAAGGAGGGGGAGGTGGAAGAATCAGTCCATTTACATTGAAGCAAAATGTATAAAGTACGACATCCCTCTGAGTAGAGAAAAATGAAAAACCACCGAAAAATCGAACGACAAGCTGCTAAGTTATCTCAACTAGCCGGGCTTGTGTTTCTGATCTTTTTCGCACTGATCGGTTCCGCACAGGAGCAGCGGGTAAAATTCAGTAAGGTAGCTGGTACCAATGGAATGTCATTGGGGAAGATCAACAACATGACTATGGATAAATACGGCTTCATGTGGTTTTCCGATCAGTCCAATCGAAGCATCATCAGGTATGATGGTATACAAATGAAACGATTCAAGAACGACCCGAACAACCCAAACTCATTAGGAGGCTATTATCCTGAATGCTTGTTTACTGATACCTCTGGAATTATCTGGATCGGTTTTTACGGACAAGGCCTTGATCGTTTCGATCCGGCTTCCCATACATTTACCCACTACCGCCACGACGATAACGATGAGTCCAGTCTCAGCAACGATTTCGTTTCTGCTGTTCTGGTAGATCACCTGGGTAATATCTGGGTGGGTACTGATGAAGGGCTTGATTTGCTGGATGAGAAGACAGGGACTTTCCGGCATTTCCGAAATGATCCCAATGATTCTACCAGCTTAAGCTATAATCTCGTCAGGGCTATTTACGAAGATCATGGGGGCACGTTGTGGATTGGGACAGGTCTAGCCTGGGAAGGAAATGAGCGGGGAGGCCTCAATCGCTACAATAGAGACAAAAATAATTTCAGCCAATACCTGCACGATCCCAAAGATCACAACAGCCTCGTCAATAACAAGCTGAGGGCCATTCTGGAAGACAGCAGGGGTACTTTTTGGGTTGGTACTGCGGGTGATGGTCTGCATACCATGGACAGATCTTCAGGCCGGTTTACCCGATATCTCAATGATCCGCTCAATCCGGATAAATTAAGCCGGACACCTCTTGGGGCTGATGTCGATAATATTACTTTTCTGGAAGAAGATGTGGCCGGTCAAATCTGGATTGGTACTATGTTCAATGGAATAAGTCGATATGATCCTTTGGGCGAAACGATAACCCATTTTGGTGTTGCTGGAAGCCAGTCGGAATTTGAAGACAACAGCGGATGGTGGGCACAAGCCAATGATGACGGCATTATTTGGGTGACAACCCAGCAAGCCAATCTGTATAAGATTGATTTGTATAGTGATTTCATACCGCATACGGGAAATAGTCCTGATGATGGAACTACTTCTTTCTGCGAGGAATCAGAAGACATCTTTTGGATAGGAACACCTGATGGCCTTATCCGAAAGGATCTGAAGAATGGATCGATGACACGCTTCATACATGAACCGGATAATTCGAATAGCTTGAGTAATTCCTCGATAAAAGTCCTTGTAAAAGATCGACAGGGGCATCTATGGATAGGGACGGAAAGTGGGTTGAATCATTTTGATCCAAACACAAGAATATTTGCCAGATTTCTTGATCAAGTCAGCCCAGAGTTTACAGAACCTAATCATATAGTTACAGCTATTCTAGAAGATGATGATTCAAATATTTGGATCGGCACAGAGGGAAATGGATTGTTTAAATTGCATCGGAACAACGGCGAGATTACCAGTTTCCGATACGACCGCCCTAATCCAAACAGCCTTGCCAGTAACAATATACTATCCCTCGATTTAGAAAATAATTCCGATATATGGGTAGGGCACGGAGCAAACACAGGTATAAGTAAATTGAACCGATTTACGGGTCAAGCAAAAAATTACTTATCCGGTTTAATCGTTGGCAGTATCTACCGGGATGCTGACAGTGTGATGTGGGTCGGTGTTCCGGAAGGAGGATTATATAGATACGATAGAGCATCCGATGTTTTTGTCTCTATCGGAGAGGACAATGCCGGATTGGAGGTACCCAATGTCTTTGCGATGACTGGAGATAAGGACAATAATTTGTGGATAGCCACTGCATCAGGTATATGCAAACTCAATGAGGAGCGGGATCATGTGACCTGGTTTAGAATTGAGCATGGTATTCATCCTGAAACAGAGTTTGGACTTCAAGGAGCGTATACAAAAGAGAATGGGGAGGTGTACTTCACTGATGAGAGGGGATACTATTCATTTTTCCCATCTCCCCATAGTTTGATCCGGAAAAAAACCTATTTGTACTTTACCAATTTTTGGATTGACGATAAGGAATTATTTCCATCCGATGACGGACCTTTGAAAACATCCTTGTTAGAATCCGGCGAATTAATTTTGAATTACAACCAAAATGTATTTTCAATAGCATTCACTGCGGTCAATTTTCGACAAAATGAATCGAGTAATATCCAATACAAATTTGAAAATTATGATGACAATTGGCATCTGTCCGGATCTGATAATAAAGCCCATTTTTATAAGGTCCCATCGGGCGAATATGTCTTTCGAATAAAAACACCGGAAAGCAGTTCAGAGGACTGGATTGAAAAAAGTATGGCCATCACTATTTTACCTCCCTGGTGGCAGACCTGGTGGGCCTACCTTGCTTATGGGGTTTTGTTCGTTTCGGGAGTGGTTACCATTCATCGGTATCAAAAATCAAGAGTGCTTCGAGCTGAGCGTGAAAAGGCAAGAGAACGAGAATTGGAGCAAGCCCGGGAAATCGAAAAAGCTTACACAAAACTGAAAGAAACCCAATCCCAACTCATCCATTCCGAGAAAATGGCTTCCCTCGGCGAACTCACCGCCGGTATTGCTCATGAGATCCAAAATCCCCTCAATTTCGTGAATAATTTCAGCGATGTGAGTAAGGAGTTACTACTAGAAATGAAGGAAGAACTGGAATCAGGAAATCATAAGGATGTTGCCGAGATCTCCAATGATCTGATCACTAACTTGGAGAAAATCCGTCACCATGGTGATCGAGCCGCCACGATCGTGAAGGGCATGCTCATGCATAGTCGCTCTGACACGGGCGAACGCGTCATGACCGACCTAAACGCCTTGTGCGATGAATACTTGCGCTTGGCCTATCATGGACTTCGGGCCAGGGATGAGTCTTTCAATTCCGGCATGGAAACAGATTTTGAGGAAAACCTGCCGAAAATAGAAATCGTACCCCAGGACATCGGGCGGGTTTTACTTAATCTGATTACCAACGCTTTCTACGTAGTCAGTGAAAAGAGTAAGAGCCGTGAGGACAGAGACTACAAACCCTTGGTTACTGTCCGCACGAGGGTAAACAATGGATTGCTAAATATAGCGGTGATCGACAATGGACCGGGTATCCCCGAAGAGATCAAGGACAAAATCTTCCAGCCATTTTTTACTACCAAGCCTACTGGGCAGGGCACGGGATTGGGTCTTTCGCTCAGCTACGATATTGTGAAAGCACATGGAGGAGAGATCAGTGTGGTGAGTGAAGCTGGACTGGGAACAACTTTTACGATATCACTACCGACGAAATAACAAATTCCAAATCCCAAACTTTGAGATAGAATTTGGTGCCTGGTACTTGTATTTGGAATTTGGAATTTGATGCTTGTATTTTGGAATTTGGAATTTGATGCTTGGAATTTGGATTTTGGGTTTTGATATTTGGATTTTGGATTTTGGAACTTGGAGCTTGGAATTTGTTGCTTGGAATTTAGAACTTGAAGTATGATGAAACAGCCCGTGGAGCGATATAAGGAAGTTGAAAAACTCGAACTAAAGGAAATCAAGAAAGAGTTTCCCAGGGTATTCAAAAAAGTACATTGTCCATCCTGCCAGGAAGAGGTGATCGCCGACAATCTCGACCTTCAAAACAGCCTGGCTAAATGCGGAAGCTGCCATGTCATCTTTTCTATTGAGGAAGAGGTGGAAGGTGTGAAGGCTAAAAAGGAAGCGAACCAGGAGTTTCTTCGACCGGAAGGCATTGATTTGTTTCACTTCAGGGAAAATCTTGACATCACCGTGCAGCAACACTTTGGGGGGCTGGATATTTTTGGAATTATTTTCCTTCCTATTCTCGCTGGTTTCTCCCTTCTATTTTATTTCTTAAAAGGGGCATCTATTTACTTCCCCATCTTTTTTACTATTGGCACTGCTTATTTTATTTATAGGATCTTAAACTACTCCAGGAATAAAATATACATTGACATCAACGACAAATTCTTGAGTAGCAAATATCGTCCTAGAAATTTTAATAAGGATAAGACTTTCAATGCTGCTGAGATTGACCAATTGTATTTAAAGCAATCCAGTGATGGTATGGGGTATTACACTATCTATATAATCATTAATGGGTTGGAAGGGCAAAGACATGAAAAGCTGTTGACAGTCAAGACACTTTCCAAAGCAAAATATCTCGAGCAGGAAATCGAGAAATATTTAAGGGTTGAGCAGCGCGATGTCCCTGAAGCCACGGCTTAATATTGAATTCTTAGAACCCCTACATTTAATAATATAAGTCCAACCATAAAATGAAAGCAAAATCCATAAAAGGAAAATCCATCACTGAAATCCAGTCCGCGCTCAGCCAGAGCCTGGCTGACGGTTTTCGACCCACTCTGGCCATTGCCTTTATTTCCATCAAACAGGATCGGGAAGCCATTTGCCAGGTATTAAATTCCGAAGAAATTGATATCGTCGGTGCCACTTCTTCCGGTGAATTTATCGACGGCTACCAGAGCCAGGGTGAAATGGCCATTTTGTTGTTGGATATTCCAAAAGACAGCTATTCCATCATCCTGCGCAAAACGGCACAGAAAAATCTGGAGGAGGTGGTCAAAGAGGCCGCTGGTGTAGCCACTTCGAAATTCACCCATCCCTCGTATATCGTTGTCAGTACCTGCCTCAACGAAAAAGGGGAAGTCTTCGAAGGAGTTAAACTGGTGCATACCCTTGAAAGATGCTCAGGACCAACTACGGACATTTATGGGGGCATGGCAGGTGCAGACGCACAACTTCTTCCCTCCTGGGTATTTACCGATTCGCAAGCTACCAATGAGGGCTTTGTCCTGCTGGCCCTGGATAAGGACAAGATCGACATGTACGGAGTAGCGATCTCCGGATGGAAACCCTTAGGAGTCATTCGAACCGTGACCAGGAGCGAAGAGGGATGGCTTTATGAGATTGATGGACAGCCCGCCCTCGATTTATATCTACGCTATCTGGGTGAATCCATGGAGCGGAAGGATGATGATCCCAACACATTTCTCGACACGATTTCGTTATATCACCCTTTTATTTGTCTGGATGGCATCGATCCATTGTTGAGGACACCCATGTTCGTGGACAAAGAAAAGAAGGCTCTCATGCTCGACTACCCTATTCCCGTTGGCGGGAAGCTTCAGTTTACCCTTCCTCCCGATTTCGATGTGGTGGAGTCTGTTTTGGAGAAAGCTGAAGCAATACAAAATGGAAATGGTCTGGAGGCCGATGCCTTGCTCGTATTCTCCTGTCTGGGGCGGCTCAATGCCCTGGGGCCCATGGCAACGCAGGAAAACCAAGGCTTGTACGAGATCTGGCAAGCACCCATGGCCGGATTTTTCACCTATGGCGAATACGGTCAGGACCCGGAGGGTCGCAACAAAATGCACTCCACCACCTGCAGCTGGGTGGCGTTGAAGGAGAAGTAGAACAGTGCCAACGCAAAGGGTCAATCAACATCCTATCTATACCTATGCTCTTAGGGTATACACTAAATTGCCGAGCACTCGCGCATGTTTGACTATCCCTTCCCTACCTGATCGCATCATCAACAACCTTTTGGGCTTCTTCTTGTAACTGGTGTAAATGTTCCTTTCCCTTGAAACTTTCCGCATAAATTTTATAAATATTCTCTGTGCCCGAGGGACGGGCGGCAAACCATCCATTGGGCGTTTCTACTTTCAGACCTCCGATGGCAGCGCCGTTGCCGGGTGCATGGGTGAGAATGTTCGTAATTTTTTCTCCCGCCAGTTCTGCAGAAGAAATCTGGTCTGATGATAGTTTCTTCAATTTGTCTTTTTGTTCCGGTGTTGCCGGTGCATCGATCCGGTCATATGCCGGTTCGCCAAATTCTTTTACGAACTCCTGATAGATTTCTCCTGGATCTTTGCCAGTGCTGGCAGTAATCTCACCCGCAAGCAATGCGGCAATAATTCCGTCCTTATCGGTAGACCAGACCTTTCCCTTCATATTCAAGAAGGAAGCTCCGGCACTTTCCTCCCCACCAAATCCCAGACTTCCATCGAAGAGGCCATCGACAAACCACTTAAAACCTACCGGTACTTCTACGAGCTTCCGTCCAAGTTTATGGGCTATCCGATCTATCATCTGGCTGCTTACCAGGGTTTTCCCAATAGCGGTGTCAGCATCCCATCGAGGTCTGTTTTGAAATAGATAATTGATGGCGACCGCCAAAAAATGATTGGGCTGCAGAAGGCCCGCGCTTTTTGTCACTATACCATGACGATCATGATCGGTATCGCAGGCAAAGGCGACCGGAAATTTATCCTTCAATTGAATTAGCCTTTGCATGGCATATCGAGAGGATGGATCCATTCGGATTTTTCCATCCCAGTCCAACGACATAAATCTAAAAGTATGATCCACCGAGTCATCCACTACGGTGAGGTTTAGATCATATTGGTCCGCTATTCGTTGCCAGTATCTTACTCCCGCACCACCCAGGGGATCCACACCCATCTTGATTCCTGAATCCTTGAGCAATTTGACGTCAATTACCTGACCCAAGTCAGCAACATAGGCTTCCAGAAAATCATACCGTTTCGTAGATGGTGCATTCAATGCCTTTGAGAGTGTCATCCGCTTGACGTCCTGAAGTTTATTCTCCAGAATATCATTCGCCCGGGATTCAATCCAGGATGTCACCGATCCCCCCGCCGGGCCGCCATTGGTCATATTGTACTTGAAGCCACCATCCTCAGGAGGATTGTGAGATGGCGTAATAACGATTCCATCTGCTTGCCCCCTACTCCTTTCTTTATTGTAAACAAGTATGGCATGACTTACCGCAGGAGTCGGAGTGTACTCATCATTGGCAGCGATCATGGTCACCACTCCATTAGCTGCGAGCACTTCTAAAGCCGTAGCTTGAGCGGGGGTGGACAACGCGTGCGAATCAATCCCGACGAAAATCGGTCCATCGATACCTTCCTTTTCCCGATAATCACAAATGGCTTGAGTCGTTGCAAGAATATGTTGC
>Ga0224512_10004214_pt1 | contig 12280 bp, 12 predicted proteins | sample SF_May12_sed_USG_4_FD_169103 | JGI IMG/M metagenome (GOLD analysis project Ga0224512, IMG submission 169103) | Sediment microbial communities from San Francisco Bay, California, United States - SF_May12_sed_USGS_13 | ecosystem: Environmental > Aquatic > Marine > Sediment | place: USA... | reverse complement strand
CGTGACGTCACCCGACGTCTCTCGCCGGACAAGCCTTCCCGCCGTTATGGCCTCATATCCCGCCGGCCCCTCGACCCGGAGACGGAACGTCGGCCGGCTCCCGGGAATCTCCGGGTACCACCCGGCCGAGTCGCTCAGGAACGTCCCCTCCTCCCCGATCGTTGCCCGGACCCCGTAGCTCGGGTCCTCGGTGTTCACGGGGTCTTCGGGGACGTGGTCCCGAAACGAGGCTTGGTACTCGATGGTCAGGGAAACCGCACCTCCCGGGGAGATGCCCGGAGGAAGGACGACCTGCAGGGTCTCTCCCTCGAACGTAAAGGCAAGGTTCCTCTCCTGCACGGAAACCTTTTCCACCGTGGTGTTCCCGAAAAGTGCGAACTTAAGGGAGGATTTTCCGCCGGGGTCCACATCCATGGTATCGACGGCTGCCAGGGAGTTGCGTTTCGGATCGAGTCGCACCGACAGATCGTGGTGCGTAACTGCGGGATTACTCGGGACGCATCCCGCAAGGAGGAGGAAGCCCACCGCCACCGCTGCGGCCCGAAACACTATTACAGAATCTCTCCGGGGGAGAGACGGGGAACTCTCACGCAGGGATGTACGGTTAACCGGAATCGGTAATGGGGTCATCGTAATCGTTAGAGTACCCTCCCCTTTCTTCCGGTTCCTCCCCTTTCCGTGTTGCTGGCACGAATCCGCCCCGGGCCGCTTGTACTCTTAGACTTGGGTTTCCCCGGGGTAATTCTGAGGGGAAGAGCCGACAGGCACCGGGACCGGCCGAAAGGAGTTTACCTCATGCAGATCGCGGCGAAGGCAACCCTCCTCATGATTCTTTTCCCATTCTTCCTGGGCGCTTGCGCGAGCATCGCCAGCCCGAAGTATTCGATCCTGAGCAAACGGGAGGGCTACGAGATCCGCGAATATGCCCCGTACATTGTGGCCGAGGTGGAGATGCGGGGATCGTACAAGGAATCCCTGAACGAGGGGTTCCGGGTCCTGTTCGACTACATTCGCGGGAATAACGAGCGGCGGGAATCGATCGAGATGACCGCCCCGGTTCTTCAGGAAGCGGGGGGGGAATCGGAAAAGATCGAGATGACGGCGCCCGTGTTGCAGGAAGAGCACGGGAAGGGGTACGTGATCTCCTTTGTCATGCCAAAGGACCACTCCCTGGGAACATTACCGCGGCCGAAGGATCCCCGGGTGATGCTGCGCGAGGTGAAGAGGAAAAAGGTGGCGGCGCTTTGCTTCACGTGGTACGCCTCGGAAGAGAAGACAAGGAAGAAAACGGAAGCGCTTGCGGCACTCCTCAGAAGGGACGGAGATCAGGCCGTCTCCCCGTATCGAACGGCACAATACAATCCCCCGTGGGCGATCCCCTTCCTGCGTCGAAACGAGATCCTGGTCGATATCCGGTAGGGGGCGGCGCCGGAACTCACGAGTCTTTCCGTAGCAGCTGCTCTTTCAGGGGCTTGTCGATCGGGTTCCTCCCCAGCCAGATGGCGAAATACGCGGAGGCGAAATCGGCGCCTTCGATCAATACCAGCGGTTTCCCGTTGTAGGACAGTTCGGTTCCCCGTCGCGGCAGATAGGTAAGCGCGTAGCGGTCGCCGGGCTTGACGTCCCGGTAGAACCGGTTGATCCGGTCCAGTCTCTCGCGCAGGGGGGCGATCACATCCTCCGGAAAGTTTTCCGCGAGCACTTTGTCTGCGGCTATGCCGAAATCCGGGCCCTTGATGGACCGAAAGTACTCCAGCTCGAGGCGCTTGGGGGTATCCGAGAGAACCGATTCCGGTGTGGCGGCTTCTTCGAGGTAGAGTGCGGCAACATATCCTTTCCACACAAAGCGGCGCAACACCCCTGCGCCGTGCAGGACCAGCGTCGTCCGGCCCGCATCGTAGGTGTCTTCGAACGTGACGTCCTCGATGGTCACAGCCTCGATCCGCGGGGCGAAAAAGAGGATCAACATGAGCACAATCGCTCCGGGGAGCAGGAAAGCTCCTCGGTACGCCTTGGATTTCCGTGTTCTTGCGGGATGCATGTCCTGCTCTCCTCCACGCTTCTTCGTTTAACAGGTAAGATGCTTCCCTTCCCCGGCCGGTTGTTTCCTTCCCGAAAAAATCCAAGGAATGCCGGATACTTTCAGGTGCGAATCCCCACGGGAAATACCGGACTCTAACAAATGGGTTTTCAGGGAAGTTTGACCAAACCATTGAGAAGAAATCGGGAATTCACGGAAATGGCATACGGATCCGTCACATTGCTGTTGCTCGGATGGGGCCTCATGGCCGTCGTCATGGTGGCCCTGTACGCCTACCAGAAAAACCACGCCAATGCGGGCATCGTCGATGTCGGGTGGGCGGCAGGCGTCGGGTTTCTGGCGATCCTGTACGCGATCTTTTCGGTCGGGTTCCCGTTGCGTCGCGCGGCACTGGGAGCCGTTGCCGGTATCTGGGGGTTCCGGCTGGCGGCATACCTGTTCCTCGACCGGGTTCTTCCCGGCCAGGAGGACGGGCGGTATCGCATGCTTCGTGAGCAGTGGGGAGAGAGGGCCCAGGTCAACTTCTTCCTCTTTTTCCAGGTACAGGCGTTCTGGGCGGTCCTGTTTTCCTTGCCTTTCCTGGTGGTCGCCGTAAATCCTCACGCCGCCTGGACGGGGTACGACACGGCAGCCCTCCTCGTCTGGCTGGTGGCAATTACCGGCGAGACGGTGGCCGACCGGCAGCTGGAGCGGTTTCGCAACGACCCGGTCAACCGGGGAAGGACATGCCGCGCGGGCCTGTGGCGGTATTCGCGCCACCCCAACTACTTCTTCGAGTGGATACACTGGTTCACGTATGTGCTTCTCGGAGTCGGCTCGCCGTATTTCTGGGTCACACTGGCCGGGCCGGTGCTGATGCTCCTTTTCCTGTACAAGGTGACCGGCATTCCGTATACGGAAAAGCAGGCGATGAAAAGCCGCGGGGACGATTACCGCCGGTACCAGGAGACGACCAGCGCGTTTATCCCCTGGTTTCCCGCAAAGGGGAAGCATTGAGAACCGCGATAGAGCTTGTCGAAAAGGGTTTCGTTCCCGATCCGCTTATCCGCATGGGAATCCGCGTCCTGAACCGGAGACGACTGCGGGCGGAGAACAGGGGGAACAAGGAATACCAGCGACTTGCGACCGAGGAGCTTGTCGCCGCCCTTCGCACGAGCCCGATCGCCGTCGAGACCCGGAAAGCCAACGAGCAGCATTACGAGGTTCCCTCCTCGTTTTTCCGGCAGGTCCTGGGGAAACGGATGAAGTACAGCGGATGCTACTGGCCGGACGGGGTCGAAACCCTCGACAAGGCGGAAGAGGCGATGCTCGACCTGACCTGCCGGCGCGCGCAGATCGAAAACGGCATGGAGATCCTGGATCTTGGCTGCGGGTGGGGATCGCTTTCCTTCTGGATTGCCGAGCATTACCCGGACTGCCGTGTGCTGGCCGTTTCCAACTCCCCCACGCAACGGGAGTTTATCGAGACGGAATGCGCCGCCCGGAGGATCTCCACCATTACCGTGGTGACCGCCGACATGAACGTGTTCCGGCCCGGGCGCTCCTTCGAACGCATCGTGTCGGTGGAGATGTTCGAGCACATGCGCAACTACGAGATCCTGCTGCGGCGGATCCACGAATGGCTTCTGCCGGGAGGGAAACTCTTCGTCCACATTTTCTCCCATCGGGAGTTCGCGTACCTTTACGAAACCGAAGGGGATGACAACTGGATGGGCAGACATTTCTTCACGGGGGGGATCATGCCCTCCGACGATCTCCTCCTCCACTTTCAGGGCGATCTTGCCGTCGAGGATCACTGGCGTTTGAGCGGCGTCCACTACCACCGCACGGCGGAGGGCTGGCTTTCCCGTCTCGACGAAAACAGGGACGAAATCCTTACGATCTTCAAGGGGGTGTACGGTGAGGACGAGGCACCCCTCTGGTTGCGCCGGTGGCGCGTGTTCTTCCTTGCCTGTTCGGAATTGTGGGGGACAAGAAACGGGCAGGAATGGCTCATTTCCCACTACCGGTTCCGGCGTCGGGAGGATTCGGAATAGCCGTCGATATCCGGAACAGTCCCGGGACAGCGATCCCCCAGACCACCGCCAGGACCGCAAGAGAATACATCAAGTGATCGTGCAGTTGAATCGCCCCCAGCCGTGCGCCTGCATAGTACGCGGCCGGCCCGCCGATCGCCCCAAGGAGCGCGCAAAAGACGGGGTGACCATGCAGACGCTTGAGGGCGATGTTGAGCGTGGTGGCGAAATTCACCCACAGAAAGACGAGCCAGGGGGGGGAAAGCGGCAGCGGCAGCAGCTTGTGAACGGGGGTAAAGACCCCTGTCGCGATAAGCGCCGTGTCGACCAGGAAGCCCGCTCCGGCGGCAACGACCGCCAGGCGAAGTTCCCGGGAGCGTCCCGGCGCGATTCCTAAATGAAGGAGGAACAGGATACTTACCACCACGGGACCAAGCCACGTCATCCCCCGTGCAGCCCCGAGAACGCAGGAAAACCATCCTACATAGAAGGCCGCGAGATTGATGGCAAAACGCATTCCGGTCCGGTTTCCCTGCAGAATCAGGATGTTGCTGGGTACGGTAAGGGGGGAAGGATCGGCTCCCTGCGGCATTGCGGTTTCGTGAAGACGATCTGCACGTTCCCGTTGTACCGTTCCTCGAACGACCCCTCGCAGTAACAGAGATAGTACTCCCACATCCGGAGAAAGGATTCCGGGTACCCCAATGCGCGCGCCTCCTCTCGCCGGGCCAGGAAACGATCTCGCCATTCCCGAAGCGTCCTGGCGTAATGCGGGGTGATGTCCTCCAGGTGAAACATGCGCAGGTCCGTGGCGCTCGCCGCGGCCCCGGAAATCGCAGCAATCGATGGAATGAAACTTCCCGGGAAGATGTACCGCTTGATGAAATCGACGGACCGTGTGTGAAGGTCGTATCGGTCGTCCGGGATCGTGATCGCCTGGAGCAGCATCATGCCGTCGGTTTTCAGCCGCTCGCTGCAATGCCGGAAAAAGGTGTCCAGGTACTGGTGCCCACGGCCTCGATCATCTCGATGGATACCAGTTTGTCGAAGCTTCCCGAGAGATCCCGATAATCCGAAAGGAGGAGTTCGACGCGATCTTCGAGTCCCTCTTCCCGGATGCGCCTTGCGGCGTATTCGTACTGGCGGCGGGAAATGGTCGTCGTGGTGACCCGGCACCCGTATTTCGCGGCGGCATGGACGGCGAACCCGCCCCAGCCGGTGCCGATTTCCAGGACATGATCGTCGGGACGAAGCGCGAGTTTCCGGCAGATCCGGTCGTATTTGGCCACGGATGCTTCCGTAAGGGTGCTCCCGGCGTGCTCGAAGATCCCGCAGGAATACGTCATTGTCTCGTCGAGAAACAGGGAAAAGAAATCGTCCCCCAGGTCGTAGTGTGCGGCGATGTTCTTCCTGCCTCCCTTTCGTGTGTTCCGGCGGAGGAAATGGGCAAGCCGGTAGACGGAACCGGCAAACCCTGCCCACCCGCTTTCCATCCCGTCCATGAACTCCTGGTTCCGGACAAAAATCCTGACGAGCGCCGTAAGATCCGTGCAGTCCCACGATCCGGACATGTAGCCTTCCGCCGCGCCGACGGTCCCGCCCAGGATTGCGGCACGGTAGAAGTCCGGGGAATGTACGACGATTGTGGACTTAAGCGGACAGGCGGGATTACGCTCCCCGAAAAGGAGCTCCTCTTTCCCGTCGATCATCCGGATTTGCCCTTGCCGGAGGTTGCGAAGCTTCCCGACCAGGACGTTTTTCACCGTGCGGGCCACCACGCTCTGTCTGGCGTGCAGGGAATGCGTAATTCCGCTTTCTACGTCGATACCATGCATCGGACGATCTCCTATCCCGCGGGGCTTTTGTTTTGCTTAAGAAGGATGATCCGGGTCTCTTGTTTTACTAAGAGGATGATCGTGGAACGGCGCTCGTTTCAGGAGGAGCCGAAATGCCTGCCAGTAGATGGCGCCGAAGACCTTGACGGTCATGAGGGGATAACGGAAAAGAACCCGGGAAAGCGAACGGGCCGAGATCTCCTCCCGGGAGAGGGACAGGGTGACATCGAAGAACCGGGTCTCATTTGCATAATTGATCATCTGCACGTCCAACGTGTCCCCGGGCACCCGGAACCGCCAGTCGTAGGACAGGTCCATGCCCATGAAGGGGGAGATGTGAAATTCCTTCGGGAATCGGAACCGCATCCAGTCCTCGATCGTCTCGCTCCTCGCCATGGGCAGGACATAGGAGTGGCGTTCCCCCCACGGGGTGTTGTGGATCTGCGCTACGATGGCCTCCAACTCTTCACCGTTCCCCGCGAAACAGTAGTAGAAACTCACGGGGTTGTAGCAGTAGCCGAAATACCGCAGGTGCGTCAGCAACCGGACCGGCCCGGCGGGGCGGTCTCCCGTGTGTTCCGCCACGAGATCGCGGACCGCCTGGTCCAGGGGAACGGAAGCGATGCCCAGGTAGTCGCTTCGGTGAAACGCCGCCACGTTGCGGCGTTCGACCGACCAAAAACGGTAGCGGTCGAACAGGACGGAAAGCTCGGCCAGATCCAGGTACATCATAAACAGGCCATACCGGAAAGAGTTCTCCACGGGAGAAAATCTTTGGTGATGGACATGTCCCGAATAGATGCAGCTCTGCGTCACGTCAACGTTCTCCCGAAATGCCGGCAGACTTCCAGCGCGCTGTTGACGCCGTCCTCATGGAACCCGTACCCCCAGTACGCGCCGCAGTACCAGGTCCGGTTGACGCCGTTGATCTCGCCGCGCCGTTTCCGGGACTGCATCCCCTCGCAGGTATATACGGGGTGGTGATAGATCATCCGCCGGAAGATCTCCGACGGCCGGATGCCGTCCTCGTAATTGAGCGTCACCAGGAATTCGGCGGAGGACCTGTGCCCCTGGAGAATATTCATGTCGTACGTGACCACCGCACGTCCCCCCGGGTCTTTCGGGACCAGGTAGTTCCACGCCGCCCATACCTTTCGTCGACGGGGGAGGACGGAGGTATCCTTGTGCAGGACGGTGAGGTTCTCCTGGTACGGGAGGGCGGATAGGATCTCCCGCTCGGCGTCCGACGGGTCGGCAAGAAGGGACAAGGCCTGGTCGCTGTGGGTGGCGACAACGACATGATCGTACCGTTCCGGCGGAGATCCCGAAGGGGTCACTTCCACATATTCCGGGTACCGCCGCAGGGATGCCACGGGGGTCTTCAGGCGAATGCGGTCCCGGTACGGCCGGATAATCGCCTCCACGTAACGGTTCGATCCCCCGCGAACGACCCGCCATTGCGGTTGCCGGACCACACGGAGGAACCCGTGGTTCTGGAAAAAACGAACGAAGGAGCTTGCAGGAAAATCCCGGAAACGCTCGGGGGCTGCGGACCAGATCGCCGCTCCCATCGGGATCAGGAAATTCTCGATGAAGAATTGCGAGTATCCCTTTGCGGCGAGGTATTTCCCCAGCGTGACGCTTTGCTCGTCGTCGCGAAGCAGTTCTCCCGATTCGCGCCGGAAGCGCAGGATCTCCGCGATCATCCGCCAGAAGACGGGGTTCCAGAGGTTCTTCCGGTCGGCGAAGAGGGTGTCCGGCGTGGACGGCCGGTACTCCAATCCGGTGTTGCGGCACGTGACGCTGAAGCTCATGGTGGAGGGGTCCGACGGGATGCCCAGGCGGGAGAGCAGCGTCACGAAATTGGGGTAGGTCTCCTCGTTGAAGACGATGAATCCGGTGTCCACGGGAAACCGAAGGCCCTCCTGTTCCACTTCCACCGTGTGGGTATGACCGCCGGCGTAGTCGTTGGCCTCGAATACCGTGACGGAATGATCCCTGCACAACAGGTAGGCGGCGACCAGGCCGGAAATCCCCGCGCCGATGACCGCGATGTTCAAGGGGACGTTCCCGTGAGAGGACGCAGGCGCCCCCGGGAGAGGTTTAAGCATCCCGGGTTGCCGGATTGAGAAGGTTCTCCCGCAGAACCTCCCCGGGAACGGAGCGAAGGTTCCGCACGATCCCGAGCCATGACAGGAAGACGAGTCCGTAGTAGGTGATGTCGATCTCCCACCAGAAAAACCCCTGGCGTGCGGACACGGCGTAGTGGTGGTGGTTGTTGTGCCACCCTTCCCCCAGGGTGATAAGAGCCAGAACGGGATTGTTTCGACTCTCGTCGCCGGTATCGTAGCGCTTCGTCCCGATCATGTGGTCCAGCGAGTTGATGGTGGCGGTCGCATGGAACAGGACGACGGTCGAGACGAAAAATCCCCAGATCAGCAGCTGGGGCCCGTTGGTCCCGAGCTCCGGGGCGAAAAAAGCGAGGGCGGATCCCGCGGCATAGATCGACGCGGCGAAAAGAACGGGGACGAGGATGTCGAACCGGTCGAGAAATCGCAGTTCCGGGTACTGGGCGAAATCGCCCATCCGGGAGAGGTCCGTCGGGAAGTTCCGCGTGGAGGTGATCCACCCCACGTGGCTCCACCAGAAGCCGCTTTGCACCGGGGAATGGATGTCCTGTTCCTTGTCCGAGTAAAGATGATGATGACGGTGATGCCCCGCCCACCAGAGAGGGCCGCGCTGCACGGCCGTGCTTCCCAGCACTGCGAACAGGAACTGCCAGGGGCGGGAGGCCGAAAAGGAGTTGTGGGAGAAGAACCGGTGGTAAAACCCCGTGACGGCGAACATCCGGACGAGATAGAGGCCCACGGCCACGGTCACTGCCGTGGCGCTCCAGCCGACCCAGAGCACGCCTGCGCACATCGCATGCAGGAAAAGGAAGGGGAAGACGCGCCACCAGTCGACTTTTTTCTCCTCGCACTTCCGGAGTTCCTCCATCCCGGCGTACGAATCGAACCAGCGCAGGAGGGACATCAGGACGTAGGAGAGCGTCCCGGTCTTATGCGTGTCGCGTCTCATATTCGAATGTCTTTATTATATATCCTTCCTCTCTCTTCTCGCCAAGGGTTGGCGGTTCTCCCCATCTGCGGGTGAAATCGCTTGAATCATCTTGGTAGAATCGGTGTCTTACATAGGCCAGGAACGATGCTCCGTAACCGAAGAGAGGCTTCTTTTCACTTCACCGCCTGTGACGAGATGAAAGGCGGGAAACCTTGGGCTGTCTGGCGTGCGCGCCTTTGCACAAGCCCGGTTCTGCGCGCCGGAGAATCCCCCCGGAAGGAGACTTGATTGAGGCTGGACAGACTTCATTCCGTCTTACGACTCCCGATCGGTCTTTCCATTGCATGGGATTTTTTTTCCGACCCGCGGAACCTCAGGCGTTTGACGCCACCTTCCCTCGGGATCGAAATCACCTCCGTGCCGCCGCCCCGGATGGTTCCGGGGATGATCGTCACGTACACGATCCGACCGCTGCTCGGGATCCCGGTCCGCTGGGTGACCGAGATCACGCATGTCCGGGAGCCACACCTTTTTGTGGACGAGCAGCGTTTCGGTCCCTACCGTTTCTGGCATCACCAGCACCACTTCCGCGAGGTCGACGGGGGGATCGAGATGGAGGATCTTGTTCATTACGGCCTCCCGTTCGGGGGCATCGGAAGGGTTCTGGGAGGGAGTTACGTCCGGCGGCAACTCGCAAGTGTTTTTTCATTCCGGAGGACGTTCCTCGAGGAGACGTTCGGGACGATGCCTGGCACCAGGAGCGGGGAAAGAGGATGAAGCCGACAGCCTCGGGACGGCGCAATCCCGTAATCGTCTGGTTCCGAAGGGACTTACGGATTTCCGATAACCCGGCGCTCTCGGCAGCCGTTGCCGGGGGTGCCCCGGTGGTTCCGGTCTACATCATCGATACGGAGGAGGAGGGAGGATATCCGGCCGGCGGGACCTCGCCTCTGTGGCTCCGCCGATCTCTCATCGAACTCGATCATGCCCTGCGGAAATCAGGCTCCCGGCTTGTCATCCGCTCGGGCCCGTCTCTTCAGGTGCTCCGGGGGCTTGCCGGGAAAACCGGCGCCACTTGTGTCTACTGGAACAGGATCTACGAGCCTGCTGCCGGCAGGCGCGACGGGGAGGTTACGCGGGGTCTTGCGGACGGCGGATGGAAGACGGAGATGTTCAACGGCTCCCTCCTCTTCGAGCCCGGCGATGTTTCCACCTCCGGAGGTGGTCCGTACCGCGTATTCACTCCCTTCTGGAGAAAATGCCGGTCCCTTTCCGAGCCTTCTTCGCCGCGTAAGGCGCCGAAGGCACTTCCCGGACCCCCTTCATGGCCGGATTCCCTTGCCCCTGGCGACGTGGGACGGGAAGCCGGCCCTGCCCGGTCCGGAGGAATCCGCATGGTGGGGAGTCCCGGGGAAAAGGCGGCCGCTGCCATGCTTGCACGATTCCTTGACGAGGGGCTTGCAGGGTATCCGGAGAATCGGGACAGGCCGGATCTTCCGGGCACGTCCCGCCTCTCCCCCCACCTCCACTTCGGGGAAATCTCCCCGCGGCAGGTCTGGCACGCGGTAGGCGCCAGGACCGTTTCCGACCCGTCAGAAGGAGTGGGTCGCGGAGCGGAGGCATTCCTGCGTCAGCTCGGGTGGCGGGAGTTCGCGCACCACCTGCTCCACCATTTTCCGGATACCCCCGAAGCCCCCCTGCGCGAGGAGTATGCCGCATTTCCCTGGAGGTACGACAAGAGAGAGCTTTTAGCGTGGCGGCGCGGGGAGACGGGGTACCCGCTCGTGGACGCCGGAATGCGGGAACTCCTGGGAACGGGATGGATGCACAACCGCGTGCGGATGATCGTGGCGTCGTTTCTCGTCAAGGACCTTCTCCTGCCCTGGCAGGAGGGGGCGAGATGGTTCCTGGACACGCTCCTTGACGCGGACCTGGCGAACAATACCCTGGGATGGCAGTGGGTTGCCGGGTGCGGCGCGGACGCGGCCCCATTCTTTCGGGTCTTCAACCCCGTGGGACAGGGAAAAAGGTATGACCCGAAAGGGCATTACGTGAGACGGTGGGTGCCCGAACTTGCCGCCCTTCCGGCGAAATGGATCCATTGTCCTTGGCAGGCCCCCGGGGGGGTTTTATCCGACGCGGGCGTTACGTTGGGGAAAACGTATCCGCAACCCATGGTCGATCACGCAGTGGCACGCGAGCGCGCGATCAAGGCATGGAAATCATTAAAAAAGGGACGGTGAAACGCGCGATTTTCTTCCGGCACCTAACAAGGTAATGAGAACAGGGGGGGAAACATACCCGATGCATGCGGGAAGAACGATATCCGTTCTTTTTGGGGCGATTCTGGTGTCGGTTCTTGTCCTGATACCGCCTTTTGCTCATGATGAGGGAGACGTTGTGGCAGCGCAAACCTGCAGGCCGACCCGCTCCGACGCAGAGGGACCGTTCTACATCCCGGGAGCGCCGATTCGAACATCTACGGGCAGCGGCCTGGTCATCCGGGGGCGTCTCCTCGGGGCCCCCGGGTGCCGGCCTCTTACCACCCAGCTTTACCTGCGCGGCGGGGAGACGGAGGTAGGATTCGACATCGTTCTCGTCCCGGAGAGCCAGGGTTCCCGAGAGAAGAGATGAAAGTTCTTGTCAGCGGATCGAGCGGGTTGGTCGGATCGGCCCTCGTCGGTGAGCTTTCCGCCGGGGGGGACATCGTCACCCGGCTGCTGCGGTCCTCTCCGAAAGAGGAGCAGGGTGGGACGGTTCATTGGGACCCGGGAACCGGAACCGTGGATCCCGAAGGGCTCGGTGGACATGATGCCGTTGTCCACCTGGCCGGGGAGAACATTGCGGGGACCCCGTGGAGCCCGGAGAGGAAGAAAAGGATCCGGGACAGCCGGGTCGTGGGAACCCGCTTCCTTTGCGAGTCCCTCCTGCGCCTTGATCGCCCTCCGAACACATTGGTCTGCGCGTCGGCTACCGGGATTTACGGAGACCGGGGAGAAGAGGTGATTCGGGAGGAAAGCAAACCGGGGAAAGGGTTTCTTGCCGAGGTGTGTCGGGACTGGGAGGAAGCAACCGGGGAGGCCGCCCGAAAAGGGATGCGGGTGGTTAATTTGCGTATCGGAATGGTGTTGAGCGAGGAGGGCGGGGCGCTGGCGAAGATGCTCCCGGCGTTCCGGGCGGGCGCGGGGGGCCGGATCGGGAACGGGGGGCAGTACATGAGCTGGATCGCCCTGCCCGACCTCGTCGGTGCGATCCGCCACGCGATCGCCACGGATTCCCTGGCAGGCCCCGTGAATGCGGTGTCGCCCCACCCGGTGACGAACCGGGAG
>Ga0224512_10004212_pt1 | contig 12283 bp, 10 predicted proteins | sample SF_May12_sed_USG_4_FD_169103 | JGI IMG/M metagenome (GOLD analysis project Ga0224512, IMG submission 169103) | Sediment microbial communities from San Francisco Bay, California, United States - SF_May12_sed_USGS_13 | ecosystem: Environmental > Aquatic > Marine > Sediment | place: USA... | reverse complement strand
GGCGAGGAGAAGACGAAGGTCTGACACGGCCTGCACGAGCACCTCGTCCAGGGTGCGGTGGGCAATCCAGTCGAGCGCCAGTTGCTGAGCGGTCTGGGCAACCATGTCGGAGAGGCGATCGAGCGGGGTCTCCAGGTAGGCGCCGGTTCTGACGTCGATGCCGAAGTCGATGCGTCGGGCGGCCTGTTCGGCGTCTGCGATCCGGAAGCTCACGGTTCCCTGGACCGAGACATCCTGAAAGTCGGCCGTCCGGCCGGTGAAAAGGAAACTCTGCTCTCGATCATCGACCGGCAGGTCGGCGATGGCCGCCGTGAGCGGCCGAAACCAGAAAGCACCCCCCTGAGCCGAACTCACCAGACGCCCCTTGCGGTAGCGCAGAATATGCGAGGTCTGTTCGGCTCGAAGGTGCGAGAGGACCGGGTAACGCTTGATGTCGGTCATGGGTGCTCCTAACTTCTATGCACTAAGCATATATGCAAGGAGGAGAGAAGTCAAGAGGAACCGACTACCGCAATTGGCGGATTGGACCCAGGAGTGCTTGCCCGGGTCAGTGGACTAGGTGTCGCCGGGAGCGTCAGGCGTGATCGTGATCAACGCCAGGCGGCCGGCGTACGCCTGGAGTTGGGATCGTTGCGGATGGCGGGGGATACCGTCGAGGCGCATGATGCCACCGACCATCCATGGGTGGCGGTGAAACCGCAGCTCGATGAAGTCGGCGATACTCCCGGCGTCGGTGTCGACTTGAGCGACGCCCGAAAAGCGCTGTCTTCCGACCTGGACTTCGACCGTTGGGTTGGCGATCAGGTTGCGGACCCAGTCGGCTTCGGTCCCTCGGACCGACGCCACGACCACGTTCCCCTGTATGCGCTCGTACTGAAGAGGCGTCACTCGCCGTTGTCCGGTGCGACGGCCCGAAGTGGTGAGCAACAACACGAATCGACCGTAGATCCTGCCAAGGCCGATCGCGTATATCAGGCGGGGCGGCAGTTTGAGCAGCCGCAACACGATCCTCGGGGCAGTCATTCAACGGTTCCTGGTTTCCGGACTTCTGGCATCGCTCTCACCCCTCGCTTGCACGGTTACAGGATCCGTTGCGGTCGGCCAGGGAACTTCAGCCCAATCGCATGAGCGCAGCCGTGCCTCTGCATGTGGGCGCGAAATCGGCCTACGTCAGTCCGGCGCCGACGACAATTGGGCTGGGCTCGGGAACCGGTCTACAAGAAAGGCGGTGTCCATGGGAGATGCGGCTAGGCCGCGCCGGGTGCAAGTGAGGTCCATTCCGGCCAGCCGCCGGATCGTGACTCAGGGGTTACGGGCCGGTCGGCGTATTGCTCCCATCCACGGCCTGATTAGCGTCGATGTCACAGAGGCGCGTCGACTGATGACGGCTGCCCAGCCGCCGGTCTCCCTGACCGCGTTCCTGGTGGCGGCCGTGGGCAGGGCGGCAGCTGCCCATCCCGAGGTGCACGCCTACCGCAACTGGCGCGGGCGGTTGGTGCTTCACGACCACGTGGATATCGCCACCCTGGTGGAGGTACGCGCTCGTGACGAGTCCTTCCCGCTGGCACATTTGGTGCGTGACGCCGACGTTCGCGAGGTGAGCGACATCAGCGCCGAGATCAGAAGGGTGAAGGCCGATCCGGCCTCGAGTCGGAGCGGACTCCTGCTGGACAGGGTCGCACCGGCGGCACTCCGGATCCCCGGTGCCGCCACGCTCTGCTACGCCGTGATGGCTCGGTCCGTTCGGATGCGGCGAATGGCTGGCACAGTGTCTGTCACTTCGGTCGGCATGTTCGCCGGTGGGGCCGGGTTCGGCATCGGGTTCCCGACAGTGCTCACGCTGACTGTCCTGGTTGGGGGTCTGAGCGAACGGGCCCTCGTTGTGGACGGCCAAGTGGAGGTGCGTGAGGTTCTCGATCTGACCGTCATGGTCGACCACAACGTCGTCGACGGCGCACCCACCTCCCGGTTCGTGGCAGACCTTCGTCGCCTCATCGAGTCGGCGGAACTCCTGCACTGAGAAGACGAGTGGCTGTTTTGGACATTGACGGGCTGGAAGCCATTGCTTCGTGTGGTTGCGGGAAAACGATGAGGGGCCCGACGGGCCCCTCATCGTCATGGAGTCGATTGGTGTCTGGCTAACTGCAACCGGTTGTGTCACCACACGTCAGGCAGACGTAGCAAGAGCCGTTGCGCACGGTCATGTGGCCGCAGTTGCTGCATACCGGGGCGTCGCCCATGGCTTCGCCCAGGGCCAGGTCGGCCAGGTCGGCTTTGTTGGCGGTCACCACCGTGGCGTGTGCCGTTTCTCCTCCCGCACCGTTCGAGCCGACCGGGACCCTGATTGGCGCCGGCGCCATCGTGACGCTGCCGTCGGCGATGGCGGCGGCCGACTGCACGGCATCGACGTCGCGTTCGGCGGCAGCATCGGTCAGGTCCAACTGGATGCCGGCGTCCACGGCCATCCCGGACGGCGGCTCGGGCAATGCGCCGATCTCCCGGTCGGGCGGCACCTGGGCCAGGTCGTCACGGTGCAGGTATTCGACACCGAGTGCACGGAACACGTAGTCGACGATCGAGTTGGACATCTTGATGTGGGGGTGTCCCTCCACCATGCCTCGTGGTTCGAAGGTCTGGAACGTGAACGTGTTGACGAACTCGTCCAACGGCACGCCGTATTGGAGGCCCTTGCTCACCGCAATGGCGAAGCATGAGAGGATGCCCTTGAGCGTGGCGCCTTCCTTGGCCAGGTCGATGAAGATCTCACCAAGCGTTCCGTCCTGGTACTCACCGGTGCGCAAGAACACCTTGTGTCCGCCGATGCGTGCTTCCTGATTGAAGCCGGCCCGGCGGGACGGGAGCATGAAGCGAGGTGGACGCATTCCGGCGGCGTACGCCTGGGTGGGTGACATACCGGCCGGGATATGGCCCCAGGCGATCTTCTTTTCCAGCTCGAGCGCATCAAGCACGTCGTCATCGTCATCGTCGGTCGAGTCTGATTCGTCGGTCGTCGACATCAACACCTGTGATGCCTTGGAGCCGTCCCGGTACAAGGCCATCGCCTTGATGCCGAGCTTCCACGACATCTCGTAGGCCTCTTCCACGTCGTCGAGTGTCACCTCGTTCGGCATGTTGATGGTCTTCGAAATCGCTCCAGAGATGAATGGCTGGGCAGCCGCCATCATCTGGATGTGGCCGGTGTGGTAGATGAACCTGGTGCCGTACTTGCCGTTGCGGTTGGCACAGTCAAACACGGGCAGGTGCTCGTCGCGGATGTGCGGAGCACCCTCAATCGTCTGGCGGCCGCAGATGTGGTCGTTCGCCTCGGTGATCTCGGCCTTCGAGAAACCCAGTTCGACGAGCAGATCGAAGTCCCATGCGGTGTAGTCGTCGGCCGTGAAACCGAGGCGCTGCAATGCCTCCTCACCGACCACGAACACGTTGAACGCATGCTTCAAGTCGAACACCCCCGGCAGGGTCAGTTCGATCTTGCCGATCTCATCGGCGGTGAAGCCCTTCTCTGTGAGGGTTGCCCGGTTGATCGCCGGTGCGCCGAGCAACGACATGGTTCCGACCGCATAGTCGACGACATCGTCGATCTGTTCTTCCGCGTAACCGAGTTGACGGAGCGCCGGTGCCACCGACTGGTTGACGATCTTGAAGTAACCGCCTCCTGCCAGCTTTTTGAACTTCACAAGTGCGAAGTCGGGCTCGACACCAGTGGTGTCGCAGTCCATGAGCAAGCCAATCGTGCCAGTCGGTGCAAGCACCGTCGCCTGAGCGTTCCGGTAACCGTGACGCTCACCTCTATCGACCGCCAGGTCCCAAGCCTGACGTGCCGCTTCGAGCATGTCGGACGGACATTCAGCCGGGTCTATCCCCATCACAAAATGAGACACACCCTCGAAGTCGGTCCTTCCATACGCAGCCCTCCGGTGGTTGCGCATCACTCGAAGCATGTTGTCGCGGTTTTCGGCGAACTTCGGGAACGATCCGATGGGCGTCGAGGCGATCTCCGCCGACGTCGCATACGAGTACCCGGTCATCACCGCGGTCATGGCGCCAGCGATGGCCCGACCTTTGTCTGAATCGTAAGGGATGCCCATACGCATGAGCAGGGAGCCCAGGTTGGCGTAGCCGAGTCCGAGCGTGCGGTAGTCGTACGAGCCCTGGGCGATGGCCGCCGAGGGGAAGTGGGCCATCGTCACCGAGATCTCCAACACCATCGTCCAGAGGCGAATGGCGTGCCGGTATGCGTCCAGATCGAAGTCGCCCGATACCTCGTCGTAGAACTTCACCAGGTTCATCGATGCCAGGTTGCAGGCCGTGTCGTCCAGGAACATGTACTCGGAACAAGGGTTCGAAGCCCTGATTTCGCCGCCCGCCGGGCACGTATGCCACTGGTTGATGGTGGTGTGATATTGCATGCCGGGATCTGCGCACGCCCAGGCGGCGTCGGCGATCTGGCGCCACAGGTCGCGAGCCTTGAGGGTCTTGCGAACCGAGCCGTCGGTGCGGTTGGTGAGTTGCCAGTCCTCATCATTGATGACGGCCTGGAGGAAGTCCTCGGTGACCCGCACCGAGTTGTTCGAGTTCTGACCGGACACCGTCAAATACGCCTCGCCGTTGAAGTCGGCGGCGAATCCCCCGTGCTGGATCAGGAGGCGAGCTTTGTCCTCTTCGATCTTCTTCCAGTTGATGAACTCTTCGATGTCGGGATGATCGATGTCGAGAATGACCATCTTGGCGGCCCGCCGGGTCGTGCCGCCCGACTTGATGGCGCCCGCTGCACGGTCACCCACTTTCAGGAACGACATCAGTCCGGAGCTCTTGCCGCCACCGGACAGCTGCTCGCCGCCGGAGCGGATGTTCGAGAAGTTGGATCCGGTACCCGAGCCCATCTTGAAGAGCCGTGCTTCGCGGACCCACAGATCCATGATGCCGCCGGGATTAACGAGGTCGTCGTCGACCGCCTGGATGAAGCATGCGTGCGGGGCGGGGCGGGAATACGAGTCGGGGGAGGGGAGCAACTCTTCGGTTTCGTCGTCGACGAACCAGAAACCCTGCGGGGTGCCGGTGATGCCGTAATTGTGAGCCAGGCCGGTGTTGAACCACTGCGGGGAGTTGGGGGCCGCCATCTGATTGGCCAGCATGAACTTGAGTTCGTCCTCGAACGCCTGGGCGTCATCGGCGGTCGCGAAGTAGCCCTTGGTTTCACCCCACCAGCGCCACGTTTCGGCGAGGCGATTGAAGACGTGCTTGGCCGACTGTTCGGCGCCGAGCACCGGCTTGCCATCCGCATCCAGGATCGGGTTGCCCTCGGTGTCGACCTGGGGGACGCCGGCCTTGCGGAAGTACTTCGACACCATGATGTCGCCCGCCACCTGCGACCAATCGGCGGGGATCTCGGCGTCTGCCATCTCGAACACCACCGAGCCATCCGGATTGGCGATGCGCGAATCGCGCATGCTCCACTGGATGCCCTCGTACGGGTCCCGCCCTGCCTCTGTAAAACGGCGGGTAATCCGCAGTCCTTCGCTCATGCTCGTCCTTCCCTCTCCTAAGTCCGCCCGGACTCTTCTTCCAAAACCAGTGAGAACCGGCTTCGGAGGTCAAGCCAGCCCCACGTTTTGGGGCCGAAATCTCTCTTGTACGGTCCACCACTAGATGTTGTGGTCTCGGGGGAAGTCAACCACGATATCTTGGGTGTAGTTACGACACTGTAATTACGTGCCTGTGTGTTGTCAACGACTTGATTCCTGTGGATAACTCACCACAAGATGTTGTGGTTCCGATGCCCCGGACCGGCGCGCCGGGTCAGCGGAAGGGAAGTGGCTGCCCGAAAGCGGGCGGGGAAGTGGGGCCACTGTAGGACCTGGAGACCCGGTCGCGAAAACCGAGGACAAAGCAGGTTTTCGCGGGCTCACTGAGAGCCGGGACGGGTTCCTTATGCGGAACCCGGCGCCCCCCTCCATCGTCACATGCACATGAGAGCTCTGTGGAACCTCGCCGTCGTCGCTGTCCTTCTCGGCGCTTGTGCATCTCCAACCCTCAACCCGTCCACGTCGACTTCCGCCGGGTCTTCGCCGTCGACGATCTCGCCTGCCGCCCGGTCGGTGCTTGCTGCGGTGGGGGACGGCCTGGTCGTGCGACGTCTGGCATCGGGAGGCTTTGCGGGAGCGGTGATGTCCGATCTCGTCGTCTATGGCGATGGCCGTGTAGATCTGGCCGGATTCGACGGTGTGCCCTTCGAGGGCCAGATCGCCATCGGCCGTGCCGCTCTGCTGGCACTGGTGGCCGAGCTCGACGACCTGGGGGCGTACGACACGACCTTCGAGCCGATCAACGACCATGCCTCCCGGGTGGCCGATGGCATCGGGGTCTCCATCGAGCTGGGCGTCGGGGCGGAGTCCCGGATCATTGACGCTTATGCGCTGGGGGAAGCACCCGATGCCTACCCGGAGGCGTTGCGGCAGATCGACGGTGTCCTGTTGAGCTTGATGGCTCTGATCGAGACTGCCGGTCCGACGAGCGGTCCGCCGTCCACTCCGGGAACGATTGCTGCCATTCGTGGCAACCTCCACATAGCCGGTGGCGCCGTGAGGTTGTGCGACGGTCTCGCCGAGTCGGTTCCACCTCAATGCGCAGCCGACAACGTGTTGGTTCTGGGGCTGGAGGCCGACATCGTCGACCTGTCGGTCGGGCAGGGAGTCAGATGGTCCGACGGTCGCGTCGTGCTGGTTGGCGTCTGGACGGGTTCCGCCCTGGACCTGTCCTGACGAACCCGGTCCCGGTTCCATCAAACTTCAAGTCATTTTCTATTCTGGTTTGAAGAAAGTTCAATCCGAACTAAAGTAATCTCAAATACCTCCGATGGAGCATCATGCAGCAGCGTCGATGGATCGATTACCTATCCGATGATGATCTCGGGTTTCTGAAGCGCTTTCTCCTCGCCTCGGGGACTCTCAAGGACCTTGCCGCCCAATACGGGATCTCGTACCCGACCGTTCGGCTTCGCCTGGATCGGCTGATCGAGAAAGTGAAGGTCGTCGAGGCGCAGTCGGATGCCGGGCACTTCGAAACGGCCCTTCGATCGCTGTACGCCGATGGTCGGATGGACGGGGACGCGTTTCGGACGTTGCTCGATGCCTATCGAGTGGAGGAGGATGCCCATGCAGCGCGCAGTGCTTAGCTGCTTGATCGTGGCCACGGTAACGTTGATGGCCGCCCCGGCACTGGCCGTCGAGGACATCGAGTGGACATCGACGACTCCTGCTTCTGGTGAGGTCGAGGGCGATGAGCTCCGCATCGACGGACCTGGTACCCATCAGGTCGTGACGCTCACAGAACCAGACATCAGGGGCGACAGCTACGCGGTGGAGGGAACCGTGCGATACGAAGATGTTGCGGGGACGGCCTATCTCGAAATGTGGAGCTTCTTCGCCGATGGGGGCGCCTTCTTTTCCCGGACCCTCGACGTGGAGGGATCCATGGCGGCGCTGGAAGGCGACTCGGACGCACGCCGGTTCTCCCTTCCCTTCCTCCTCAATGGCGCCTCCGGCCCGGAACGAATCGAGATCAACCTCGTGCTCCCCGAGGGAGGCACCGTCTGGATCGGGGCACTCGAGCTCCAGGGCTTTGGTCCGTCGACTGACTGGTGGACAGAACGACAGGCTGCGGCCATCGGTGCAACGTCGGGGATCCTCGCTGGACTCTCGGGAGCGGCGATCGGGTTTCTAGGTGGGAGAGCCAGGAATCGCCGGCTGGTAGAAGGTCTGCTGGTCGGAGGAGTGACTGTGGGCGGAGGCTTGCTGGTGGTCGGCCTGGCCGGCTTGGTGGCCCATCAACCACGCCATGTCTGGTATCCGGTCGGTCTGGTCGGAATCATCCTGGTGGTCGTATACGGGATGCTCATCCCGACGATGCGACGCAACTACGCGGCGGCGGAACTGCATCGGATCACAGCGCTGGACGCCTAGCGACAGCCGCGTCCCAACCGGCCGTCATCACAGACGCGCCTCACCGCGCTGGTGGTCGAGTGTCTCGAGGTTGGCCAGAGCCCTGGTTCTGGCCGGTTCGTCCACGGCTTCCCAGATGGCGGCCGCCGCAGAGTTCGTCTCGTTTTCGATGGCGTCCCGGAATTCGCGACCTGCCGTGGTCAATGCTCCGTGCTCGGTTAGCAACCCACGTTCGACCAGTTCTGCCGGGGCATGTTCGCCAACCGCTTCACCACTTCGCCAGACTTCGGCCAGGAGCACCGCGTCGGTGGACCCCAGCTCGGCCTCGGCGAGCACCTCCGAGTGGCAGTCGGCCCGCAAGTATCGAAGGCTGGTGGCCAGGTGGTGCACCACATAGGCATCCGAACCCACTGGCCGCGGGAGCGACGCGAAGTCGCGGGCGAGTTCAAAGCATCGGCCCGGATATCGAGCGGGGATGCAATCGACCAACCTGTTGAGTACCGGCAACAAAAGGTCGAGTTCGGGACGCCCTCCCCACAGCTCCTCCATGAGAGCCGTCTGCAGCAGGGTGAGGCGTTCAGCGACGTCACGTGCCTTGTCCGTGGCTCGGAACGAATCGTTCTCGAGCAGCCCGGCCCCTCGAGCTGTCGCGATCGACGCGTCGACAGACGCCGGCAAGACGTAGCGGTGCAGCCTGCGGAGCGTTGACTCGGATTCGCGGCCGGCCAGGATGAAGGGGCGGAGGTTGATCATGATGCCGGGCCTCTCCAGGCCGGTCGAGGCGACCCATGACTCCGCCTCGTCGGGCCGGGCGACTCTCATCTGGTGATGGACGGCAAGGACCAGTCGGTCGATGTGGGGGGCGACCAGTGCGGCGAACGGTGCAAGCGGGTTCATACGAGAATGATCGCGAATCTCACGCCCGGGTGAGAGGCACAGGTGGCCGAACATGGGTCCATCGGCCATGGTTGAAGGTTTCCGAAACGGGTACGACATGGGTGTCGATCCCGAGGAAGTGATATGACGAAGACCGTTGAGTTGAAGGGCGTAGTCAGCGACGCCGCCGAGCATGCCATCGAAGCGATCGAGGCGGCCTCGAAGAAGGCCATCAAGAAGGCGGAAAAGACAGCGGTAAAGGCCGAGAAGGCACTCGCCTCCCAGGCCAAGGCCGCCGAGAAGGCGCTGGTCAGGCGCAGTCCGTCGACGAAGTGGGTGATCGGGGCGATCGTGGGAGTCACGATCATCGGGGCGGTCCTGGCGATGCGACGGCAGAAAGCTCAGAAGGCTGCCGTCTGACGGCACACCGAACATGAAGATGAGGGGCCGGCAGGCCCCTCATCTGTTTTCCCGCGTCACGAGAGACCGCCTACGGGACGTCAGGGTCCAGGTTGGCGTCGGAACCGATATACCGCTCCATCGGGAAAACCGGTCCACCCCTGGTGGCGGCCACCTTCGGATCGACGGACGTGTCGACTTCATACTCCGGAACCCACCATGCCGGCATGTCCGGGTCGAGGTTGGCGTCCGCGCCGACGTACCGGTCGACAACGACAATCGAGCCGCCCAGCAATGCCGTGATGGCCGGGTCGGCAAGCGTGTCGGTGCCGTACTCCGGCATGAACCACGTCGGCATGTCCGGGTCCAGGTTGGCGTCCGCGCCAATCCACATCTCCACCTCGGAGACCGGCCCGCCCAGTAGGGCTGTGATGGCCGGATCAGCATAGGTATCGGTGGCGTACTCGGCTATCCATTCGTGCGAGAGCACGAGTACGTCCGGGTCGAGGTTGGCGTCACCGCCAACGTACCTGGCGACGTCCTGCACGGGCCCACCGAGGGCCGCCGAAACGGCCGGGTTGGCGGCGGTGTCCACTTCATACTCGGGAAGCCACTCGTGTGCGAACGTGTCGCCTGCCCGGCCGGCGATCAGCACGACGATGACGAGGGCGATCAATACTACGCCGCTCAGCCACCAGGCCATGCGTCGGCCAACCTTTGGTGTGGTTGCCGGCTTCGCCTGGCGCGGGAGCGTTGGTCGTTCTTGTTGGAGGACCATGTCTGCCTCCCACTCGGACAGACCCCTTCCTCCGTCATCGTGTCACTTTGCCAGGCGGCGAATAGGGACGGTTGGCCCCTCTTGAAGGGTCAGGCAGACCGCTTGCGCAAGGCCAGTGCGGCGACGGCAACCAGGGAAGCGGCGCCTACGGCCCACGGCCAGACGGGGGTCGAACCGGCGGTCGAAGGCCCACCTGCCACGGGAGGCGTCGTCGCAGGCGTGGTCGTCGTGGTGGTCGTCGGCACCGGCTGTGGTACATCAGGCGAGATGTCGGCAGAAGCGTCGACTGCTGTGATGCCGTAGAGACCTTGGGAGGGGAAGGTGCGGACGGTCTCGATCGACCCATCGGGATGAGCCAGCAGCAGCGTTCCCGACGCCACGGCCAGTGCGCCGTTCCCGAAGACTGCCGAGGTCCACACGGGCCAGGCAACCGACGTGACCTTGGCGAGGTCAGGCAGTTGGTACGTGCGGGAGAGGGTCCCGTCGCCACCGGACACGGCCAGCGTCTGCGTTCCGAGCCAGGTGACTCCCAGAGCATCGAAATCGAGTGGCCTGGATGCCACCAGTGTCGCCGTCTCGACGTCGACAATGGCCAGTTCCGAATCGATCGGGCCGTTGTTGGCGTAGACAGTCGAATGGAAGGCCACCAGGGAACCATTCCGGGCCAGGCCCTCAACGCCTCCGAAACCCCCGGAGGGTCGCTTGGCGAGGTAGACGTCTGTCTGGTCGCCGGTGGACAGGTCGACGATCGACACCCGCTCGCCTTCGTCGAACACGATGAGCGCCTTGTCGCCGACCACTTCCGCATATCCGAATCGGGCCCGCACGAAGACCTCGTCAAGCTCGTCGAAGAGGATGCTCTCGTCGGTCGTACCGGTCCACACGTTGGCCATCGCGATGTAGTCGGTTCCGTCAGCGGACAGACACCAAACTCGCATGATCCCGCGATCCTCCCCGAAGGCGTGGGCTGCCACCTGGGAGAGATCGGCAACGGATCGGACGATGATCGAGCTTCCAGCCGCCTCGATGAGGTTGGCTCCTCCGGGACAGGTCGACACGTCAGCAACCCAGTTGTCGTCACCGTCCGTCGGGAGGAGCGCCGTCACCTGGCCACCGGCGTCGACAACGATCAGGCGGCTGTTGCCTTGACCCCCGAATACCACGGCGGCCGGTGGTCGGCTCGACTCGACGGTCAGGGGTATGAGTCCGGCCAGGACCACATCGGCGTCCATTGTCGAGCACAGGCCACCGGTGAATCCGCCCGGTCCGGCAGAGAGGAAGACAGCAACGCGCTGACCCATGGGGACCTCAAACCCGCAGGAGGCCCCGGAGGTGGACGAGCGGACGCCGACCGCCGATTCGCCGTCACCGACGAGCCACTGTTCGACCTCGAACGTGTAGATGGCCTCTTCTCCGAGTTGGCCCTGTCCGATCGGAGCGCTCACTTCTGTCAGCGTGCCGATAAAGGCGGCGTCGTGGATTTCGAGCATCTGGTCGACCGGGAGAAGTGCACAGGAGCATGCGTCGGCCCGTTGGGCGGGGATGACGATGAGAGCGGTGAGGAAGAGGCTGAGGATGAGGAGCCGGTGCATGCAACTGTGACGATAGGGGGCGGCGATCGGTTCCCGATCCGCTCCGGCTCGGCGAGAAGCTCCAGCGGCTATCGTGACCCTGTGCCGATGTCGGCACGGTGCTCCCGGATCGAAGAGCCGGGCGCCGTACATGTAGCGAAGTCCGGTGAGATCCCGGCGCTGTCCCGCAACTGTCATGCCCCCAACGGGGACGAGCCAGGTCGCCTGATGTGCGGCGGAGGACCAGCCTCCGGAGGAGGGGCGAACCCGCCAGCGTGCAAGGACTCCTCCAGCGAAGGGAGCCCACTTGCATCGCCTCATTCTCCTGGTCCTTGCCCTATCGCTCGTGGCGTGCGGCGGTGCGGCCGATCCTCTTGCGGCCGCCACGATCCCGGCAACGCCCTCCACGGTGCCGGATTTCCCGGTGACTGTTGCGGCCGGAAACGGCGACATCACGATGGACGAGCGTCCCGATCGGATCATCTCGCTCTCTGCGACCGCCACGGAGTCGCTCTTTGCCATCGGGGCCGGGCCGCAGGTGGTCGCAGTGGACGCCTTCTCGAACTACCCCCCTGAGGCGCCTACCACAGAGCTGTCCGGATTCGACTCCAACATCGAGGCGTTGGCCGCTTACGAGCCCGATCTCGTGATCGTCTTCTTCGATCCCGGTGAGCTCGTGGCAGGCATCGAAGAAGTAGGGA
>Ga0224512_10004211_pt1 | contig 12284 bp, 13 predicted proteins | sample SF_May12_sed_USG_4_FD_169103 | JGI IMG/M metagenome (GOLD analysis project Ga0224512, IMG submission 169103) | Sediment microbial communities from San Francisco Bay, California, United States - SF_May12_sed_USGS_13 | ecosystem: Environmental > Aquatic > Marine > Sediment | place: USA... | reverse complement strand
CTCGACGACGGCGCGGTGCTGATTGTGCCGCCGGAGGTCCGGCTCGAGCGCCCCGTGCACGTGGTCTTCCTGAGCTCCGGCGAGACGGCGGCGATCTGCCACCCGCGCGTGCTCGTGGTCGCCGGGTCGAACAGCCGCGTGAACCTCGTGCAGGACCACGTGTCGCTGGCGAGCGCCCAGGGCTTCACGAACGCCGTGACGGAGGTCTTCGTCGAGCCCGGCGCCGCGGTCGAGATGGTCCTGTTGCAGCGGGAGGACGAGCGGCAGTTCCACACGTCGAACCTGGGCGTCCGGCTCGAACGGGACGCGCGCTTCACGAGCCACACCGTGACCCTGGGCGGCGCGATCGTGCGCAACGACCTCGAGGTGACCTTCGCCGGCGAAGGCGCCGATTGCACGGCCAATGGCCTCTTCGTGGGAGACGACCGGCAGCTCATCGACAACCACTCGCTCATCGACCACGCCACGCCGCTCGGCACGAGCAGCGAGCTGTACAAGGGGATTCTCACCGGAGCCGCGAAGGGCGTCTTCCGCGGGCGCGTGATCGTGCGCCCCGACGCCCAGCACACGAACGCCCGGCAGTCGAACCCGAACCTGCTGCTTTCCGACTCGGCAGAGATCAACACGAAGCCCCAGCTCGAGATCCACGCCGACGACGTGAAGTGCAGCCACGGTTCGGCCGTCGGCCGCCTCGACGAGAACGCCCTCTTCTACCTGAGGACGCGCGGAATCGGCGAGGAGCGGGCGCGGGAGATGCTCTCCCGCGGCTTCGCGTCGGAGGTGACGCGCGCCATTTCGATCGAAGCCCTGCGCGAGGAGATCGACCGCCTCGTCGCCGGGAAGCTCGATTCATGAGCGGCGGCTTCGACGTCGAGCGGGTGCGCAAGGACTTCCCGATCCTCCGGCAGAGGATCCACGGCAAGCCCCTCGCCTTCCTCGACAGCGCCGCCAGCGCCCAGAAGCCCACACCCGTGATCGAAGCGATGTCGCGCTTCTACGAGTCCGATTACGCGAACATCCACCGCGGCGTCTACGAGCTCGCGGAGCGGGCGACCCTTGCCTTCGAGGGCGCGCGCGAGAAGGTGCGCCGCTTCCTGAACGCGGGCGAGGCCCGGGAAATCGTGTTCGTCCGCGGCACCACGGAGGCCATCAACCTCGTCGCCCAGGCCTGGGGCCGTGAGCACGTCGCGACGGGCGACGAGATCCTGATCACGCACATGGAACACCACTCGAACATCGTCCCGTGGCAGCTCCTCTGCCAGGAGAAGCGGGCCGAGCTGAGAGTGGCGCCCGTCGACGACCGCGGCGCGCTGCGGATGGACCAGTTCGAGAAGCTGTTCTCTCCGCGCACGAAGATCGTCGCCGTGACCCACGTCTCCAACGCCCTGGGCACGGTGAACCCGGTGCGCGAAATCGTGCGCCTCGCGCACGAGCGCGGCGTCCCGGTGCTGGTGGACGGCGCCCAGGCCGTGCCCCACGGCCGCGTCGACGTTCGGGCCCTCGACTGCGACTTCTATGCCTTCTCGGGCCACAAGGTCTTCGGACCGTCCGGGATCGGCGTCCTCTACGGCAAGGCCGGGATTCTGGAGCGCATGCCCCCGTACCAGGGAGGCGGGGAGATGATCCTCTCCGTCAGCTTCGAAGAGACCGCCTACAAGGGGATCCCCTACCGCTTCGAGGCGGGAACTCCCGACATCGCGGGCGCCGTGGGCCTCGGCGCCGCGATCGACTACGTGACGGCGCTCGACGCGGGCGCGGTCGCCGCCCACGAGCGGGAGCTCCTCGACCACGCCACCGACCGGCTTTCGAAGGTCGCGGGCCTGCGCTTCATCGGAACGGCCCCGCAGCGGATCGCCGTCGTCTCCTTCGTGCTGGATGGCGTACACCCCCACGACGTGGGCACCATCCTCGACCGGGAGGGCGTCGCCGTCCGCGCCGGCCACCACTGCGCGCAGCCCCTCATGGACCGCTTCGGTATTCCCGCCACGGTGCGCGCGTCCTTCGCCCTCTACAACACGAAGGCGGACGTCGATGCGCTGGTGGCGGGCCTTCACAAGGTGCGCGAGGTTTTCGGCTGATGTCGGACCTGCGCGAGCTCTACCAGTCGGTGATCCTCGACCACAACAAGAGGCCGCGAAATTTTCGCGAGCCCGAGGGAGCGAACCGGAGCGCCCGCGGCGACAACCCGCTCTGCGGCGACAAGCTGATCGTATTTCTGGAGGTCGACGGCGAGTCGGTGAAGGACGCGGCCTTCCTGGGCTCGGGCTGCGCGATCTCGACCGCCTCGGCATCCCTGATGACGGAGGCCATCAAGGGGAAGTCCACCGCGGAGGCCGAGAAGCTCTTCGGCGGCTTCCACGCGCTGGTGACGTCGGATCCGACCGCGCCGGCCGAGACCCGGGGGCTCGGCAAGCTCGAGGTGTTCGCCGGGGTCCGCGAGTTCCCGGTTCGCGTGAAGTGCGCGACGCTCGCGTGGCACACCATGCACGCGGCGCTCGCCGGCGGTGCCCAGGCCGTCTCGACGGAGTGACGAACATGGACGAGGGCATTCGGCAGCGCGTGATCGAACAGCTGCAGACGGTCTACGACCCCGAGATCCCGGTCAACATCTACGAGCTGGGGCTGATCTACGACGTCGAGGTCGACGACGACGGGTCTACGCGCATCCGCATGACGCTGACCACGCCCATGTGCCCCGCCGCCGAAGAGCTGCCGCCGGAGGTCGAGACCAAGGCGCGAGCCGTCGAGGGCGTGACCTCCGTGCAGCTCGACCTCGTCTGGGATCCGCCGTGGCACCCGGGCATGATGTCCGAGGCCGCAAGGCTCGAACTCGGCATGACCTGAAACCCCGGCTTGCTGGCGGCCCTCAGCTTCTCTGCGTTCCTCGCCTTCGGCGTCCTCCTCGTGCTGGTGGGCGCCAACCAGGCCGACCTGGCGCGCGACCTCGACCTCGACCTCGCCCGCTCGGGCCTGCTGGTCTCGGCGCTGGCCCTGGGCATCGGGATCGGCGTGGTGGGCGCGGGGCCGATATTCGACCGCCATGCGCGCCGGCCGCTCTTCGTCGCCGCCGCGCTGCTGGTCGCAATCCCGCTCCTCGCCGTGGACGCTTCGATCGGCTTCGGCCGCGCGCTGGTCCACCTGCTGCTCGCCGGCGTGGGCGCCGGCGCCTACGACACCCTGATCAGCGCGATGGTGGTCGAACGCTATCGCGAGCGCGCCGCCAAGCCGATGTCCGCCGTCCACGCGGCGGCCACCCTCGGCGCCGTGCTGGGTCCCTTCGCCGCGGGCTGGCTTGCCGCGCGGCACCACTGGGCCGCGAGCTTTCAGTGGACGGGCGCGGCGCATCTCGCGCTGGCCGGCGCGGCCCTGTTCACGCGCTTTCCCGCGCCGGCGCCGCTGCGCCGGACCGGCGACGGAGTCCTCTCCGCCGCGCTGCTCCCCTTCGCGTGGATCGCCTTCGCCTACGTCGGGGTGGAAGCCGCGATGACGGCCTTCGCGATGCCCTACGCCACCGAGGCGGCCCAGCTCGCCGCCGCGCGCGGCCGCACCGCCATCAGCGCCTTCTGGTTCGGGCTCTTCGCCGGCCGCGTGGCCGTGCTGGCCCTGCGCGGGGCGCCCGGTGCGGGCCTGCTGCTCGCGGCCGGAACCGCGGGGGGCACCGCGATCGCCGTGGGGATCGGATTGGCCGGCAGCGCCGTGGAGATCGTGTTCGGGGCGGTGGGACTGGCGCTGGGCAGCGTCTTTCCGCTCGTGATCACGCTCACGGGACAGCGCTTCCCCCATGCCCGCGGCACCGCCGCGGGGCTGGCGGCGGGCGCCGGGGCCCTCGGCGGCTTCTGCATTCCCTGGCTCACCGGCGCGATCGGTGACCGCGTCGGCGTCGTCGCGGCGGTCGCGAGCCTCGCGCTGTGGTCGCTCACCGTCGCCGGCGCCGCGGCTATCCTCCTGCGGTGGTCAGGGCCGCGGCCATCGCGCTCGTAATCGAACTGCTGATGTGGAACCGACTCTGCGAGCGAGTGATCTTCCAGCCGACGCCGGGCGTCGACCTGCGGCCGGAGGCGCTGGGGATCGAGGCCGAGGAGATCTTCCTCGAGGCCGAGGACGGCGTCCGCCTGCACGCGTTCTTCCTCCCGGCGCCGGGCGCGACCCGGGCCCTGCTCTTCCTGCACGGCAACGCGGGCAACGCCTCGCACCGGCTCCCGAACGCGGCCCTGCTCGCCCGGCTGGGCACCCACGTGCTGCTGCCGGACTACCGCGGATACGGTCTGAGCGAGGGGACGCCGAGCGAGGCGGGAGTCTACGCCGACGCGCGCGCCGGACTCGCGCATCTTCTCGGGCCGCGGGGAATCGCCGAGGATCGCACCGTCGTCTTCGGGCGCTCGCTCGGCGGCGCCGTCGCCGTCGACCTGGCCCGCGACCGCAATCTCGCGGGCGTCATCCTCGAGAGCACCTTCACCTCGGCCGCCGATGTCGCCCGGGGGACGATCGCCGGGCCGCTCGCCCCCCTGCTGCGCGACGTCCTGGCCTCCGACGCCAAGATCAGTCGCCTGCGCGCGCCGCTCCTCTTCTTCCACGGCGACCGCGACGAAATCGTCGACTACCGGCTCGGCCGCGCCCTGTTCGAGGCGGCGCCCGGGCCCAAGGCCTTCGAGACGATCCGGGGCGCCGGACACAACGACACCATCGAGGTGGGGGGGCGCCCCTACTTCGAGCGCATTCGGCGCTTCCTCGACGAGGTCGCGCCGTAGCCCCGAGCTCGTGGGCTCGCGCGCGGTGAATTCATCGCGTGAGGTCGGCGCGCCGCGAAGTGCCCGCTGATCTCACACGGGATCGACGCACTGCCGACGGCCGGCCTGAGCCCAGGGCTCGATGCTCCGACCGCGCCGGCGGAGGACGAGGGCCTGAATCAGGCGGACGACGTGGAAGCCGATCGAAGCGACCGTCCACAGGGCGACCATCACCAGGCCCAGATCGGGGCGCCCGCCCAGCGTCCCCGCGCTCAGCAGGATCAGGTTCGGATTGCGGCGCGCGGTGATCGTACGGAACTGCGAGTCGATGGGGCGCCAGCAATGGATCTCGATCGCGAAGATGTAGAGGAAGATGCCCTCCAGCAGGCGTCCGACGAAGTAGCCGCCGACGACGACCGCCGTGGCCGCCTCGAAGCCCGCCGGCAGCCCCAGGCCCCACGCGAAGTACCAGAACGGCGGGTGAACGAGGTCGAGACCGTGGTCGAGCACGTCGCCGACGCGGCTCGAGGTCAGCGTGACGCGCGCGAGCTTGCCGTCGACGGTGTCGAGAAAGGTCATCAGCCAGGCGGCGACGAGCCCGAGTCCGAATGCCCCCTTCGCGAACGCCAGCGTGGCCCCGATCGCCAGCACCCAGCTGGCAATCGTGATGGTGTTGGGCCGGACCCGGTGGCGGGCGAGCACGCGGGTGACGGCGGCGGCCGGCCGCGGCCACACCCACTTCGTGACGAGGTCCGTGATCCCCTTGTACGAGGCCGCGAAGATCCGCTCCTCGATCGCGCGCACCTCTTCGGCGCGGGCCGGAACGAGATAGGCGGGATCGGACTTGCGGAGCGAGGCCGTGTAGTCGGGGGCGAGCTCGCCGGGGGAGACCCTGCGCAGCGCGCGGAGCGAGGCGGCTGGCGGCTCCGAGGGATGGCGCAGCAGCGAGACCGCGTCGCGAAGCTGCGCCGCTTCCACGTGCGCCGCAACCGGACCTCCGAAGCCGCCGTCGGGCCGCCGGGGGGCGACCAGCACCGTGTCCGGGGTGGAGACGAGCGCCTGCACCAGCCGCTCGTCGTAGATCGCGTCCGAACGGAAGACGAGCACCGTCCCGGAATCCGGCGGGCTCGCCGAACCTTCCGGGTCGACGCATTCGACCCGCGCACAGCCGGCGTTGCGCAGTGCGCGGCGCAGGCGCTCCTCGGGCGTGAGACTCCAGATCTCGATCGCCGGTGCGTCGGCCGGTCGGAAGATCCACGCCGCCGGTGCGGTCTTCGCTGAGGAAACCGCCATGGCCCCTTCCCCGCTGCGGCGGAGGCGCGGAGGCTACCACAGGCCCCGAAGCCGAGTAAGGCTTCTGCTCGACGGCGTCGCGCCGGTGGCGCGCGGTTCGGAGAACCGCTCCGCGGCGGGTCCGATAGCGCGCTCGGGCTACCGGGACGCGAGGATCTCCCAGCGCGCCGCGAAGGCGTCGAACAGCTTGGGGTCGTCGCGGGCGATCGCGGCGATCTCCCGGTTGAGCCGGCGCGAACGCCCCGTCCAGTTGCAGCTCCCGAACACGACGTGGCGTTCGCCGCCTCGCTCGATCAGGACGAACTTGTCGTGCATGGGGAGGGCTTCGGCCTGCAAGACGCGCCGGAACGGAATGCCCGCGGAGGCAAGGCGGATCTCGACCTCGTTGGGAACACGGCGCTGGGTCCACTCTGCGAGCACTTCCACCTCGGCCCCCCGACGCGCAAGCCCCAGGATGGGTCGCAATCCGCCCCTTCCTTTCAGATGCGAGGTCGCGACTCTCACCCGGCTTCCCCGGCCGAACTCGCGCAGCAGACGGTCCACGGGGTTCGGGCTCACCCGGGGCCAGAAGTGGAGCTCGAGCTTCCCGCTTCGCAGCGAACGGTTGGCCCGCCGTGCGAAGCGCTCGAAGGGACCGTGGGGCGCGGTGTGGAGGTAGCGCGCGTGCTCCAGCAGCCCCGTCACGAGTCGGGGATCCCGCAGCTCCACGAGGAGGTTGTGGCCGCGATCCTGGTCGCCGATCTCGCGGATCACCGCCGGGCTGTCTTCGGGATCGTCACCGGAGGGGTTGAAGGATCCGATGAAGGCCGCCGGCTCGGGGTGCGAGAAGCAGTACAGCTTCTCGTGCAGCCGGGGGCGCCAGAGCGCCTGGTACTTCGAATCGGTCGCACGGCCGATCCGTCGGAATCCGTCCCCGAGTCCTTCGGATCCGCCGAGCATGCGCACCACCCGGTCGTTGGCGTGCGGCGTTCGGGGCCGCCCTTCCAGGGTCACTCGTACGGTCACGCCACGGCGCCGCGCCACCAGCAAATCCTCGGCGAGCCGACGGTCGCGGAAGTAGTAGGTGACCCAGTCGATCGTGCCGCCCGCGGGCACCTGCGATACGCGCTGTGCGAGAACATCGCGCAGCCGACCCCGGGCGCAATCCGGCCCCCCAAAGTAGACCTCCGTCGAGCCCATCGCCCTCGTACCCGGAAGCGCCGCGGGCAATCCGTTAGCTCCTGGCGGGTAGATTCCAGAACCGCGCGACGCGCTCGGCGTGCCACAGGAGGCTGAGCACCTGCCAGGCCACGATCGCGTAGAAGGTGTACTCGGCGATGCGATAGCCGGGCAGCGTCCAATCCATCAGGAGTGCGACCGTGAAGGCGGCCAGATTCACGTTCCTGCGCGAGATGAAGGTGCGCAGTCTCTCGTCGAGGCGCGTGTAGCCGTGAATCGAGCAGCCCGTGCGCGCCTTGAAGGCCATCGCACACAACCGGTCCATGACGTAGAACCCGAACATCCACAGGGACGCCTGGAAGGGCGCCGACGCGACGTCCCCGTTTCCGAGCCACCACCCCCACGCCATGTACCAGACGGGGGGGTGGACGATGTCGAGGCCGTGATCGAGCGCCTCGCCGACCTTGGTAGAGGTGAAGGTGAGTCGCGCGAGCTTCCCGTCCACGGAGTCGAAGACGCTCATCAGATAGGCGAGCAGCAGGCCCGGTATCCACGCGCCCGTCGCGAACAGCGGCACCGCTGCGAAGGTCGCGACCCAGCTGATGGAAGTGACCCAATTGGGATGCACGCGCCGGCGAGCGAGCGGCCGGACCGCCCGCCAGACGAAGGGCGGGTACACGTGCTTGGTGAGGAAGTCCGTCGAGCCCTTGTAATTCGACCAGAACAGGAAGTGCTCGGCGCGATCGCGACTGGCGGCGTCGGGGATCCGGATGAGGTAGGGCGCCAAAGTGCGGCGCAGCATCACGATGTAGCCGTCGAAATCGCTCTCTGCGAGCTCCTTGGCAGCGCCCGTCTGGATGAGCCGCTCGGCGAGGGCCAGGAGGTCCTCGTCGTCGGCGGCGAGTCCGGCGGGCTCGCTCTCCAGCCGCAGCAGCGCACCGCGCTCGGCGCCCTCGCCGTCGACAAAGGCGATGTTTCCGGCCGAGTTGAACAGGTGTTCGATGACCCGCGCGTCGACGACGGTATCGGCGGCGATGGCCAGCACCGGCTCACCCGCCGCGTCGCGCAAGGCGCGCGCGAGCCGCCGCGCCAGCGGCGCGTCCTCTCGAGACCAGTGCACCGGGAAGGCGGCCAGCAGGCTCGGGGGCAGGGACGTCGGAATCGACGCGTCCGGGGGGAGCTCCACCCGCACCTCCCCGACGCTCGCGCCGGCTTGAAGAACCCCCCGGAGCAGCCGCTCGAGAAGCGTCAAGCCGAACAGACGGATCTCGCTGTTGGGCTTGGTCGCATCGATCCAGACTCTCAGTACGCAATCCTCAGACTGAAATCTCGACGCTGTCGGGCCCCGGTCTCATGGATGAGGAAGCCCCCGTCCACGTAGAACGGCTGCGCGGACGCGCGCTGCGAACTCGCATTCGGGCTCGCTCAGGCGCTCGCGACCTCATCCCGCGCCGTCGCATCCACCTGCCGACGAGGGAAGCTGATGCGCGCATCGGCCAGGTCCTCGGGAGAGTCGATCTCCCGCCACCAAAGGCCCTGGATCGACGCGGTCTGCACGGTCATCCGCTGGGCCATCTCGTTCACTACCGACAGGTACCAGGCGCCGAGCGACGTGGGCTGGCGAATCGTCCGATCGAGCGCATCCCGGAACGCGGCCACCCCCGAATCGCGAAACGCGAGCAGCCCGATCGATTCGCCACCGACCGTCGACCGGAGCAGCTTCTTGCCGATCGCGCGCAGCCTCCCGCCCGGGTCCAGCGACACCTTCATGTCGTCGTCGTCGTACGTGGACTTGTGGTCGATGGTCACGGTCACGGGCGCGCGCGGCCCGTCGATAAGCTGGCGCAGCACGCGGTCCTCGAACAGTGTGTCGCCGTTGAGCAGCACGAAGTCCGAGGTCATCGCGACCCTGCAGATCCAGCAGGTGGCCAGGTTGTCGCTCGTGGCATAGAAGGGGTTGTAGAGCGTCTCGACGTGGAGTCCGGGAATCGGCGTCGACTTCACGAATTGGTCCACGCGATCCGCGGCGAAGCCCACAGCCACGGTCGCATGCTCGACCCCGCAGCGCGCGAGCGCCCGCAGCTGGAGCTCGAGGGCGGAACGATCGCCGTCGATGGCCAGCAGGCACTTCGGGATCTCCGCGGTATGGGGCCGCAGGCGCCGGCCCTGTCCAGCGCTCAGCACGATCGCTCTCATGGGTACCCCCGGAGCTTGGTGGCGACGGGCGTTGCCTGCGGTCGCACTGGCGACCTGGAACTTCCGTACCGGTGAGGGGGATACTTCAGGCTACCGCAGACTGGCGAGTGCCGACAGCAGGGAATTTCCCCCGGGGGTCGACGCTCCGGCTCGGGACCATCCCGGAACGGAGCCCGGCGACCGCTTGCGCGGCACCCCCGCTACTTCGTAGCGAGCTCGAAACGCGAGACCCGGCCTTCCCAGAACTCGACGACCACCCGGTCCTCGCTGCGTGGGGGCTCGCCCATCGTGACGCGGGTGCCGACGCCCACGCGCGACCCGATGGTGCCCCCGCTGCCCATCCCGACGCTGAAGCCGGGCACGCTCTTGCGGTAGGTCCAGATCTCCGACGCGCCGTCCCCGCTCTGCACCTGGATCTTGCGGTCCGGCTCCCCGAGCGCCATCCGCACCATCTCCGGGCCGTACCCGATCTCGATCCCGCCGTTCCGGATGTTCTGCTGGACCTCCGGCGGGTAGCCCTCGAACAGCGTCTGCTGGCGGCGGATGCGCGAGTCGGTGGTGCTGCACGCGGACACCGCGATCGCCGCAGCGCCGAGGAGCGCGAGCCATCCCCGGAACCGCATGGCTTCCCACCTCCCCTCGCGCCAAGACGCGGAACCATACCGCCGAGGTCCGCACGGCGCCCGGTCGGAACGGGTCCCCCGATCACGGCCACTGCATCAGGGCGATGCCCAGCACCACGCCCGCCGAGGCAGCGACGCGGTGCGCGCCGAAGGGCTCGCCCAGCAGGCGCGTGCCGATGAGGGCGGCGATCAGCACGCTCGTTTCGCGCAGCGCCGACACGTGGGCCATCCCGCCCTGCCCGAGCGCCCACAGGACGATCGCGTAGGCCAGCGTTGCCATCGCGCCGCCGGCCAGGGCGGTGCGCGCTCCGGAACGGAGGAAGGACGTGAACCGACGCCGGCGCAGCACCAGAACCACGACGGTGAAGGGAAGCGCGTGCAGGAAGAAGCTCCAGGCGATGAAGTTGAAGGGGTCGCCGCCGAGACGTACGCCCTGGCCATCGACGAAGGTGTAGCCTGCGATCAGGAGCCCGGTGCCGACGGCGACGGCTGCCGCACCGCCCCCCGCCCCGCGACCCGATCGCGCCACGCTGCTGATGGAGATCGCCGCGATCGCCAGCCCCGCCGACTGTTTCGCGTCGAGCACCTCACCGGCGAAGGCGGCGGCCAGGGCCGCCACGAGGCAGGGCGCGAGCCCCCGCGCGATCGGGTAGACCTGGCTCAGATCTCCGAGCCGATAGGCGGAGACCAGGAACATCTCGTAGACGAAGTGCAGCACCATGGACGCCCCCAGGTAGGGCCATGCGTCCCGGTGGGGAAAGTCGACGAAGAACGTCCCCACGCCCCCGATCGCGCTGCCGGTGAAGGTCACGACCCACAGGGTGAGCATGGGGTCACCGCTCGCCTTGGTGATGGCGTTCCACGACGCGTGGAGCAGCGCCGCCAGCAGAACCAAAGCGATCACCCAGCCGTCGAGCGTCACAGCAGCGATCTTGGCGCAGCTACGGGCGTTGGGCTACGCCTCCGGCGTGGGCGTGGAAGAAAACAAGCGTCGTCGCGGAAGGCGACGACGTGATCGTGGAGCACACGGAGACCTGGCACTTCGAGACGGGCGAATCGCTGCGTAACCAGTTCGTGACGGTCCACGTCGTGAAGGACGGCAAGATCGCGCTGTGGCGCGACTACTGGGACCTGAACACGATGATGTCGCAGGCTCCGCAGTGGTGGATCGAGCGCCTGGCGCAGCACGACGGGTCCGAGTGGTCCTAGCGCAGCAGCATCTTGATCAGGGCCTCGTAGTCGTCGCTGGCGTCCAGCACCCGAACGCCGAAGCCCGCCTGTCGATCGTTGAGCCCGCGCTCCACGGTGGTCCACCAGACGAGGCCCGCCACGTCGACACGCGTGCCGGTGGGCGCGCGAAAGCGTAGGCGAATGCTGTCCCCCTGCTCCGGGACGACCGGCGTGCGAACGAAGAGCCCACCTGCGCACAAGTTGCGGATCTTGCCCTGCGCCTTCAGATCCCCGGCCACGAAGTCCGTCTTGATCACCGTACGGATGCGCTTGTTTGCCATGTCTCTGCGCGTCGGCCGCCGCCGTCTCTCGCCCTGTGACTGAGGTCACCAACGGATCGGCATGCTGGTGGCCAGGACGAGCGCGAGCCACGTGGCGTCGACGAGGGCGATGGTCAGGAGATTGCCCGAGGTCGCGTACACGCCAGCGGCGACGATCTCGACCAGGACGAAGACCAGCACCAGCGGCCCCAGGATGAACGCCATGACTCCATCGAGCAGGCCGAGCCGGATCCCCAGGACGAGGACGAGCACGACGAGCACACGGCCCGCGGCAGCGAACGCGCACGCCGTGAGGGGAGGCCCGCGGCGCAGCGAGAGCTGAACGGAAAGCGAGAAGGGGAGAAGCGCCAGGGCCGACGCGACGAAGGCCAGCATCCGCTCCGGCGTCAACGCCGTTCCGTGCGAGACGACGCCCGTGGAGTGCAGCAGGATGACGAAGGCGAGCAGCGCCACGCCGGCGCCGAGGAGCGCGGGCAGCGGGCGCGACGCGACGGGCGCGAGTCCGGGACCGCCGCGCAGCGCCAGCAGCACCAGGAGCAACACGCCGGCCAGCGCCAGGTAGCTGACGACCGTGTCGACGGCCTCCAGCGGTACGAACGCGAGCGGAGGGCCGACGGAAAGCAGCGGCAGCGTCAGGAGCAGCACACCCGCCAGTGTCACGAGACCGGCGCCGCGCCCGCGGGCCGGCGTCTCCGCGGCGGCGGGAACGAGACGACCGACGAGCACGCCCAATCCGGGCATCAGGAGCAGGACGCACAGGCCCATCGCGGCGGCGA